>JGI12635J15846_10000134_pt1 | contig 54511 bp, 43 predicted proteins | sample BlaSpr_A8_OM2_M2_FD_15846 | JGI IMG/M metagenome (IMG submission 15846)
GTATTTCCCGGCGTGCATCAATCGCATCTTCGGCAGGGACAACACCAAGCCCGCATCGCCGGCTCTTCCTGAGACGTTCGTGGCTCTTTCTGAACGCGCGGGCAAGCATCTCTGGATTCCCGATGACGTGAGAGGTCTTTGCTGCTCGACGCCGTGGAGCTCCAAAGGCTACAAGCGCGGTCAAACATGGATGTCCGAACAGATGAGCGATGCGCTGTGGCGCTGGAGTGACGGGGGAAAGTTGCCGGTACTGGTGGACGCGGCTTCGTGCACGCTCGGTCTCAAAGATGACGTCTTAGAGCATCTCGACGATGAACGTAAGGATCGACTCAAACTAGTCACCATCATCGATTCGATCGCTTGGTGCAAAGACCTTCTGCCCTCACTGATCATTCGCAAAACGATTCCCAAAATCCTCGTCCATCCCACCTGTTCGACGACGCACCTCGGGCTCAGTGAGACCCTCCTCGAAATCGCCAGCGCGCTAGCTGACAGCGCTGAAATTCCTCTGGGAACCACTTGTTGCGGAACTGCTGGCGACCGCGGCCTGCTGCATCCCGAGTTGGTTCACTCCGCCACACGCGACACACTCGTACAAATCCAGAGTTCCCGGGACGACACCTGCTTCGTTTCTGCAAATCGGACTTGCGAGTTGGGTATGCGCCAAACTACAGGCAAAGTGTATGAGTCATTCATTTACGCACTTGAGGAGTTGACACGACCTTAGAGAATGGCGCAGGTAAATCGTCCGGGCGCGCTGACGCGCCCGGCAATCGGCCCTTCCGCGACCGAACCTGTGAGATGCGACTTCGGCACGCGCCTGGGCGGTCGTATGAGTCGTTTATTTTCCTGCTCGAGGAGCCGAGCCGTCCGCGGGCGGGCTAAAGGATCATCTTATGCGCATCGTCAATTTTGAAACCCATGGAGTCGCCGGAATTGCCGCGGACGAAGGCTCGGGCTGGCATGGCCTCACGCAGCGGGACAGCGGATTTCCAGGCACTCTGCCCGAGTTGGTCGCACAAGGCGCAGACCTGTCGCGCATCGGTAGAACCCTCGGGCAATCGCCGGCAGTCGACCTGAAGGCCGGCCGGCTGCTGCCGCCGGTGCCGGCACCGCCGAAAATTCTGTGCGTCGGTCTCAACTACGATGATCACCTGGAGGAGAGCGGGCTGAAGAAGCCGGAGTATCCGGAAATCTTCGCCCGCTTCGCGTCGAGTCTGATCGGCCATCAGGACCCGATCCGGCGGCCCCGGGAATCAACTGAGCTCGATTACGAAGCCGAGCTGGCCGTGGTGATCGGCAAGCCAGGACGCCGCATCCCCCAGGAGCAGGCCCTCGATCACGTAGCGGGCTACTCCGTGTTCAACGATGCGACCGTGCGCGATTTTCAGCTCCGCACACCGCAATGGACGATGGGCAAGAATTTCGATGGTACCGGATCTTTCGGCCCGTGGCTGGTGACGCCCGACGCCGTGCCCTCTGGAGCCCGCGGATTGCGCATCCAGGGGCGTTTGAATGGCCGCGTCATGCAGGATTCGCGCACCGACCTGCTCATCTTCAGTGTCCCGGTGCTGATTGCAACGATCAGTGTCGCGATGAGCCTGGAGCGAGGTGATGTGATCATCACCGGCACGCCGGGTGGCGTCGGACAGGCCCGTAAGCCGCCTGTCTTCATGAAGGCCGGCGATATCTACGAAGTGGAGATCGAGGGGATCGGTGTCCTGACCAACCCCGTGCAGAACGACTGAGAAAGCGAAATGGAGGCACTCCCTTGCCATATTCTGATTACAAATATTTCCAATTCAGGTTTGATTCTGGAGTCGCATTCGTCAGCATAAATCATCCGCCGATAAATCTTCTTGATGAAGTTCTGTCGCAAGAATTCGACAAACTCGGCAGGGAACTCGAGATCGATGAGAGCGTCCGAGTTGTGGTCGTGCAGAGTGCGCTTCCTGCTTTCTTTATAGCCCACTCTGGTTTGGGCCGGGTTGGAGCCGCTTCCAAAGTGGCATCCCATACACGCAGCTTTCGTCTCACGCAGACGATCGGCGAACGATTCAGGAACATGCCCAAGGCAACTATCGCCAAGGTCGAGGGACGGGCCCGGGGCGGAGGGAGTGAGATCGCGCTGGCCATGGACATGTGTTTTGGTGCCGCTGGCAAAGCGATCTTCGGCCAACCAGAGGTGGCGATTGGGCTGGTTCCGGGTGGGGGCTCTACGCAAAGATTGCCACGGCTCATGGGGCGGGGACGCACCTTGGAGGTGCTCCTGGGCTGCAATGATCTTTCGGCGGAGCTGGCGGAACGTTACGGCTACATCAATCGAGCGTTACCAGCGGACGAACTAACTCCTTTTGTCGATAAGCTGGCTCACCGCATCGCCTCATTTCCTGCGCATGCCATCGCTCACGCCAAGGCGGCCGTGGATATGGGAGCATTTAGTTCCATGGCAGAGGGTCTCCTGGTAGAAGCCCATGAGTCCGACTTGAGTGTCTCCAGCGAGGTGACGCAAGCCCGCGTCATGGAAGCATTGAAGGTCGGCGCCGAAACTTATACCGGCGAACTGGAAATGAATTATTTATCGAGACTCAACCCGATAAAATAACTCCGCGACTGGCGATAGCTCACCGATAGTCACACGGGCGCCTGGTAATACGTGTTCCTGTGGGCCATATCCAACTTTGTGCTTTTTTCTTCGTCGTTGTTCTCGGAAACCGCTAGCGAAGCAAGTTCACGCGCGCCAGATCGATGATTTCATCGCCGTGTCCACTGAGAACAGCCTTCAGCATGAAAAGACCAAAGCCCCTGGCTTGCTCATAGGTGATGGTTGGAGGCATCGAAAGTTCCTGTCGTGACACCTGAACCTCGACTAATGCCGGCCCGTCGTGTTTGAGAGCCTGTGCGATCGCCGGTTCTACCTGGTCCGAAGTTTCCGCTCTCAGACCCAGGAGGCCCGCTCCCTCCGCAATCTTCGTAAAATCGGGATTCTTAAGACTGGTTGCAAATTCGAGAAAGCCGTTGGCTCTCATTTCCAGTTCCACAAAGGCGAGTGCGTCATTCTTGAAAACGACCAACTTCACCGGCAAGTCGTGCTGCCGCAACGTAAGCAGTTCGCCCATGAGCATCGCCAAGCCGCCGTCGCCTGACATTGAGATTACCTGCCGGCCGGGATGGCTGACTTGTGCGCCGATGGCCTGCGGTAGTGCGTTGGCCATGGAACCGTGGTTGAGAGAACCGATGAGCCGGCGCTTGCCATTCATCCGGAGATAGCGCGCTGCCCAGATGACTGGCGTTCCGACGTCGAAGGTGAAGATCGCATCTTCGGATGCGAGTCGATCAATCACGCTCGCGACATATTGTGGATGGATAGGTTTCTTGCCGGAATCTCCGCTCGCGAGTTCGTCCAGACCGTGGCGAGCCTTACGATAGTGCTCGACGGATTCTTTCAAATGCTCTTCATATTGATTCTGCTGCAGCCTTGGCAACAGTGCTCGCAGCGTGGCCTTTGTGTCTCCCACAAAGCCAAAATCAACTTTGCTGCGACGGCCTATTTGCTCTCCTCGAAGGTCGATCTGCACCACCGTCGCGTTTTTCGGAAGGAACTGCTGGTAGGGAAAGTCGGTGCCGATCATGAGCAGCGTATCGCAGCCCATCATTGCGCGATAGCCGGATGAGAATCCGAGCAGGCCGGTCATGCCTACATCAAACGGGTTGTCATACTCGATGAATTCCTTGCCACGGTAAGCGTGCACGATGGGAGCTTGCAGTTTGCCCGCGAGTTCAACGAGTTCGTCATGAGCTCCGGCGCACCCGGCGCCCCCAAAGATGGTTGTCTTCTTTGAGCGATTGAGGACATCCGCAAGGACGCTTAGTTCGTCATCGGACGGGCACACGGTCGGTTTCGGCTCGGCGAAAAGCAACCGCGGTTCTTGCTCAACTGCAGCTCGCAAGGCCACATCCCCCGGAATCACAACCACTGCAACGCCACGCCGTGAAATCGCAGTCTGGATCGCAATCTCGAGCACGCGCGGCATCTGCTCGGGCTGCGATATCAATTGACAGTAATGGCTGCACTGCGCGAAGAGATGTTCTGGATTAGTCTCCTGAAAGTAGCCACTCCCGATTTCTGCGCTCGGAACTTGCGCCGCGATGGCCAGAACGGGGACGCGGCTGCGCTGGCAATCGTAAAGGCCATTGATCAAATGCATGTTTCCCGGCCCGCAGCTTCCGGCGCATACCGCCAATTTGCCGGTGAGATGGGCCTCTGCGCCCGCCGCGAACGCGGCTGCCTCCTCATGGCGCACGCCAATCCATTGGATGTTTTCGCGGGTGCGAATCGAATCCGTGATGCCATTGAGCGAATCGCCCGGCACTCCGTAAATTCGCTGAACGTCCGCTTTCACCAACACGTCTACCAGCAGGTCAGCCACTCTCTTCGCCATGGTCATTCCTTTCCCGCACTGCTCGCGTCCTTATCTTCTCAAATCCTTCAGTGTCTTGAGATCGTCGACGACATACGCCAGAGAAGCCCGCATACCTTTTCCGCAACGGACGGGCGCCAGGTCGGAGAGTTCTTCATTTCTGCAAACCGGCAATGTCAAAGAACCTTCACCGATCCACGCTTGCTCGATTTTCACGTCGTGAGGCACGTTCTCCACCAGCTCGTGAATAGCCGGCTGGTCCTGCTTATCAGCTGCCAGACGCGGAGTGTGGAGGAGATTGACGACCGGCTTCTGTTTCAGTAGCGACATGTCCGTTACCGGTTCTCGCAACGTGACAATCGCTTCTGCCAGCCGGTGCCCGGCCGACGTTGCAGACCCGGCAAACTTCGATCCCGGGGCGAGCGCGGGTCCCGCTTTTCCCGTCGCCGCGTAATACCTGGTCTGAAAAACCTCTCCCAGGCGCTTGGGATAGCCCTGCGTCCAACCGCGCGCTATCGCCGCATCGTTGTCCACGAAAATATAGGGACAGTAAGAGACGGGCTTGCCCTGGTACAACGCATCGACGAGGATGAAAAACTCGCGGTACTGATAACGCGCCGGGTCAAGATATTCATCGTCATTTCCGCTGAACTGCCAATCGTAGAAACAAGCATTCGCGTGACCAGTGGCGGAGCGATCGGGGTCGAGTCCGGGAGGCAACACCGCCGCCACGGCAGCGGGCTCCGACCAGAATTCAATGTTGAGAAAGTCTGAAGAGTAGTACCAGGGCGGAGGCGGATTTAACGTCGATTTGCCTTTTGGAGTGAGTGGATAATTGAAGCCTTTAAGCATCTACGATCTCCTTATTACTGATGTTGTGTTGGTCGAACCTCGATCAATCCTGCACTTCGACGAACTTGCATTCACCCCATGCGCCTACTGGCATTCGGAGTGGGAGACAGAGCGGAAGAGAGAATGACTGTTAGAGTCTTCACGCCTTGCGCCGGATGGACGGTAATCCCGCTGATATCTCCAGAACCAGAGGGACCGGTCATCAGAACGCTGTACGACCTCAGTTTGAAGTATGGGTGTTCGTATGCATCATGGATATTCCCGACGATCTGCTTTGGGTCTAGCAGAACCACGAGATCATGCGCGAGGAACGCAATAGTGTTCACTTGCAATTCGATGTCGGAGAGCAGTATAGAACCGGTTTCGGCCACACCCATCGGTGACCGCAATATGCAAACATCGATTTTGCTCGCCTCCGACCAATGGTTGAGGCTTGCCGGCTTGATCGTCCCGGCATATTCCGGGATTGCCGAACAGATGACTTTGGCTTCCGGAAATTTGGCGCACTGGAACGAATCCAGATCAGGGACATCTTCGGTGACAACGACTCCGGCCATGCGAGCGATGGATTCGCAAAAGGCGGCCACAAGGTCGGCGGGCTGATTCGTATGGTGCTGATTCATGTGGAAATGAGGGATGCTGGGCATCGGCAGCTTGGCCGGCTGGTTTGCTCGAACCGAGTCCAGAATTGTGTTCCTCGAAAGCGCCTGAGTCGAGTTCATGCTTTAACTAACCTCGTCGAACTTCCTCGTTCGTCTTGGGGCGATGAGTTCTGTACCATTCGTGAAATGTTTGCGTGGTGGCCTCCGGGACGTCCCTGTGCTTGCCCCATGCGTTCAGGCGGTTGTAGACGGCGAAGTGGGGGAGGACCTCCAGTGCGGTCGACACTGTGGTCGTCGCGATCTGGTAGAGCGTCGGATGGCTGAGCACTTTGTCGGCGACCCGCATGGCCTCCTTTTTTACGACTTGGATCTGGTCGTTCTCCTCCATGACTTCGCGCCACCCATAGATTTGTTCATGGATGTCGATCTTGACGGGACATACGTTGGTGCAGCTGCCGTTCAGGGTTGAGGCGAAAGGGAGCTCGCTGTACTTTCGAATCTCAAAAGTAGGCATCATGATGATGCCGATTGGCCCCATATAAGTAGAGCCGTAACTCAGCCCACCGCTTCTGCGGTACACCGGACAAGTGTTCATGCAGGCGGCACAGCGAATGCATTTCAGGGAGTGCCAGAACCGCTTCATTCCGAGACGCGCCGATCTTCCGTTATCGACCAGGATGACGTGCATGGCCGCCCCTTTGCGCGGTCCGCGGAACGTCGAAGTGTACTGGGTTATCCTATCGCCCGTGGCGCTTCGGGTGAGCAGCCGAACGAAGACCGCCAGGCTTTCTGTGGTAGGAATAATCTTCTCGATCCCGACCGAACATATGTGTAGCGGCGGCGTATTTGCGGAGAGATCGGCGTTCCCCTCGTTGGTAGCCACAACAACGGCTCCCGTCTCGGCAACGACGAAGTTTGCACCCGTCATGCCGGCGCGCGCGTCCAGGATGTCTGGCCGAGTGTTCTCGCGCATTACCCCTGCAAGGTAAGCGGCATCCTCATTCTCGGGATCTGACCCATACTTTTTAGAGAACAGGATGGCAACGTCCTGCGTCGTCTTGTGGATCGCGGGGCCGACGATGTGCCCGGGAGGCTGATCGTCCAGTTGCTGAATACGCTCGCCGAGGTCCGTTTCTGTGACGCGGATTCCTCGCCTCTCGAGGAACGGACGCCACTCACATTCCTCCGTCAGCATGGACTTGGACTTGACCAGCATGTTCGATCCTTGTCCGGCAAGGAGGTCATAGACTTCGTGAGCATCCCGGGCCCAGTGCACGATCATGCCGTTGGCTGTAGCCTTGGCCTCAAACTGAATCAGGTAGTCGGAGAGGTTCGACAACGTGTGTTCTTTGATTTCAGATGCTAGTGTCCGAAGCTCCTCCCACTCAGGGACCTGCCGGGCTGCCGCATCGCGCCTCATTCTCATCGCCCAGAGCAGCTTATCGAGCCGTTGCTCGTGAACGGTGTCAGCCAGAAACCTCTCGGCGTTCTTTGCCTGATCGACTGGCGTACTCATAGAGACACTCCATTCAGTACTTCTGCGACGTGATAGAAGGGAGTATCTTGCTTTTGCCTGCGCGCACATCCTTGAAGGTGCATCAGGCAGGACATGTCCGAGGAGATAATGCAGTCCGGGGACGCCTTCTGCATGAAAGCCAGCTTGTCGTATCCCATCTTTGCGGAGACCGCCTCCTCGGTTACCGCAAAGGTGCCACCAAAGCCACAGCACTCGTCCACGCGCTCGAACTCGACGAACTCAATGCCAGACACGCCGCTGAGTAGAGCTTTTGGCTTGGAGAAGACCGTGTCATGCACCCGTTCGGACATCGACGCCATGTTCAGTCCACGAATCGCTGAGCAACTGGTGTGCAGTGCGACCTTATGCTCGAATGTCGCCCACGGGAAATCCCGGATCTTCAGAACATCGTGGAGGAACTCAACCAGGTCGTAGGTGTTTCGGACCAACTTTTGCTTTTCCGGTGAGTCCGCCCCAGCACTGAATTTATTACGGATATGATGAGTGCAACTGCCTGATGGAGTGACCACATAATCAAAGGAGCCGAAGACTCTGGCGCAATGCTCTTCGGTCGCTCGTGCCTCTTCATAGCAGCCGCTGTTGGCCATGGGCTGTCCGCAACACGTCTGGTCCTTCGGACATACGACGTCGACACCTAATTTTTCGAGCAACTCGAGGGTGGCTATGCCGACATGTGGATAAAACGTGTCAACGTAACAAGGGACCATGAGGGCGGCTTGCATCATCATTTAACCTTGTGAGTCTCAGATTGCTCGAACACCCCAAAGCCTGCGGGCGTTCCAGCGTGCCACGCCTGGAGTAAGCAAGCTCGCTGCCAACGCGAAGACCTCGGACCCCACAGCAGTGCGGCGAGAAAGCGCAGGCAGAGGCTGCATTTATGCGAAAATCGTCTCGGAAAAGACCTCAGCAATCAGGTGCGGATGGAAGTGACCAGTGTCATGACCGTGACAGGAAAGCCAAAGTCAATAGAATGACGTTGTGGTCCCGATGTTCGGCGCCAGGAACCCAATCTCTAACTCTAATCACCCGCAACCGAAACGCGCTCAGGCGCCGGCGGCTCCGTTCCGCTCTTGCTTACTGCCGCACTGCGAGGTTTTCTCCGGAGCAGAATCAAATCTCATGAGACCTGTGGCTGGAGATACAAAAACCAGCGAATTCGAAAACGTCGCCACGTGACCGGTGTATCTCCCGTTCTCTACGTCGAATTCTCTCAACTGGAATTGCAGCAGACCCATATCGATGACATCGCCGGTGACTCCTGAGACCTGCACTCGGTCGCCAATTCTGATTCCGCGCTTCCCCACCAAAAGGAGAGAGCCGAGAGTGGCAAGAATGACGTTTTCGAGTGCGAATAAGAGTCCGGCGCTCAGAAGCCCAAAGTAGGTTGCCACCGACTTCAAGTCCGAGGCAAGCGCGAACACGATGACAACCGTAATGGCGAACAGGGTCAGAAAGTTGTGGCTCATACTAACGAACCGTCGCCGATTCGGATCGCGAACATGCCGCAGTGTGAAGCGGCGTGAAAGCTGGCCGATTGCGAGTATGAGGGCGATGATCGCGGAGACGACGATCGACCGGATCATCAGTTGTTTCCACGCCTGCTTATATTGGCCCGCCGCTACCATTCGCCACGGCAGCACGTGTGACTTGTACTCCGCAAGCAAGACCTTTTGCTTATCGAGCGCGACGATGACCGGAGATAACTCCTTGAGTTCGAGAGCAAGGGCGTCGAACTGCGACTTTTGTTCTTGCAACGACAAAAGATCGCTGGTCTGCGAATTGCTTACGGCCCCACTCTGAACGAGGCGAGTGAGGAAACCGGCCAGTGGGATTCGCAGATTATTCTCAGAGAGCGTCAAGTTATCTGTGAGGCGTATCTTTTCGTCAAGCATTTGAAGCTTGCGCTTCGTCGCTGAGACGTCCGACATCAGTCCGAGGATACCAGCGTCACGACCCGCGGGTTTGGAATTTGCCTCCTGCCCGGGCACTGTCGCCGAGGAAACTGACGGACCCGTCGCTTCCGGTATCGATTGCGCGAGTTCGTCAATGGTGAAATCCAAATGTCCGCTGCGGGTTTGTCCTTCACCGGAACTCTGGACAAACCCGATTAAATCATTGAGGCCCTGCGCGACTGCGTCCAGGAGTTGCAATCGAGTTTGGGCATCTTCCTCAGCCGCTTTCAATGTCCTGCGATCGGCCCCCTTGGCTTCATTCAGCCTTGTGTCGAGGTTCGGGATCTCGAGCATTACTCGCCGGATTAGTTGATCATTTCGGTTCTTTAATTCGATAAAGTGCGCAAGATCAGGAGGAGGAGGATCTGCGGAGGCAGGTCGGCCAGACGAAGAAGCGGCAGTCGTTTTCAGCGTGGCGTCCGCCTTGGCAAACTCGAATGAGAGCTTCACGATCTGCCGTTCGATCGCTGCATTGTCATCGAGAAACACTAAGTCGGCCGGTTCGTTTGCCACTTGCCGTTCGGTGTACCCATGGCGATACCAGCTCACCGATTGAAGGAGGTAGCCGATAACCTCTGCATCCGAGGGAAGCTGATATGTAGTTGGCGGGGTCTCGGCGGAGAGTCCGCCGGCGATCGCAGCTGTGACAATCGCGCAACCGGCGGCTACTTGCGCACCTCGCTTCAAGGACCATCGTTGCGGCTTGAACGCCATTTAGCGTGTCATTCACTTTGACAGAAACGTCATTGCTCGTGACGTTACTCGTAACGTCAGAGCGGCTATCACTTCCCTGCTCATACTGGCCTGCGAACGTACAGAGTTCACGTGCAACGGAAAGCACTTGTCTTGCCAACCGCCAGGACGATCTCCTCGCGTAAGTTGCTGCTAGTGCGAGAAAAGTGAGATCACAATACGCTGCCCCGCTGCCGTGATGATTTTGGAGGACTGCATGCAAGCACCTGGCTTGGGAGTAATGGTGACGCGGATTGCAATTCCTGCAAGCAGCAATCTCACGATCTCAGTCGATCAAGTCGGAAACGATGCCATGATCCGGCTGAGCGGCCGAGTCGATGTCGACTCCTCGCCGGATCTTCGCGATCGCTTGCGGATTCTCTTGTCGGAGGGAGCATTGCCTCAGACCATCATCGTCGACCTAGCCGGCGTTTCCTACATTGAGACGTCCGGGATCGCCACCTTGATCGAAGCTCTAAGAATCGCCCGCCATCACCACACCAACTTCCGCTTGCAGGGGCTGAGTGGTGCTGCGCTCCGGCTATTCGAAGTCACCGGAGTGCTGGCCCTGTTCGAGGCAAACGATTCCGGACAAAGCGGTTCGGGACAAAAGGTGTCTTGATGGCGCATGTTCTCGAAAACGTCGGCGAAAGAACAATCGCACATCTCGACTATGTCGGAAGTTTGAACATTCAGTGGTGGGCCACGCTGCGAGCCATGGGGCAGGCACTGCCGTTTGTGGGAAATCGTTACCGCTGGCGCGCCACTGTCAGGCAAATGCTGGAAATCGGCGTGGACGCGATGCCTATGGTGTCGTTGATGGCGATCTGCTCAGGATTCATTCTGGCCATGCAGGGAGCCTCGGAACTACGCCGTTTTGGAGCTTTGCACTATGTCATTGAGTTGGTCGCGGTGGGCTTCACACGCGAACTCGGACCTCTGCTCACGGCGATTGCGGTGAGTGGGCGCTCCGGGTCGGCGTTTGCGGCTGAGATCGGGACGATGAAGGTGACTGAGGAACTCGACTCTCTTCGCGTCATGGCGCTCGAGCCGATAGAGTTTGTCCTCGCGCCCAAGTATCTGGCCGCTTTGATTTCCGTTCCTTGCCTCAGCATTATTGCGAATCTCTTCGGCATATTGGCGGGTGCGCTGTTCATGTTCTTCAGCACCCATCTGTCGCCACTGCTCTACATCCATTACGTGCTCACTTCCATTACTTTGCGTGACGTAATCACGGGACTCATAAAAAGCGTGGTGTTCGCAACCATCATCGCTCACGTCGGATGCCTGGAAGGATTTCGTGTCCGCGGTGGTCCCGATTCCGTAGGTCGCTCCACCACGAGTGCGGTAGTGAAGTCGACGTTCCTGGTCATCGTTGCGGACGCGGTGTTTACCACGATTTTCTATTTCACGGTGAAACCGTGATGCCCATCATCTCCGTCCGCGATCTTGTGGTTGAGTACGACGGGCGCCGCGTGCTGAATGATCTGAATCTCGACATCGAGCACGGAGAAACGATGGTGTTGCTCGGTGGAAGCGGTTCCGGAAAGAGCACCTTGTTGCGCCAGATCATCGGGCTGGAGCGCCCTAAGTCGGGCAGCATCCACGTGAAGGGAACGGATATTACCCGTTGCTCAAAGCTTGAGCTCAAAAAGGTCTTGCGCTCGATTGGTGTGGCTTTCCAAAGCGCGGCGTTGTTCAATTCGTTGACGGTGGAAGATAACATCGCGTTGCCACTGCGTGAACATACGCGGCTCGCACCTTCAATCGTCGACCTTATGGTGTGGATGAAGCTGGCCGCGGTTGGTCTGGCCGATTTTGGCAGGTTGCTCCCTCAGGAACTCTCGGGCGGGATGAAGAAGCGTGCGGCCGTGGCGCGGGCGCTTGCGCTCGGCCCCGAGATTCTTGTGCTCGATGAGCCCTCGGCCGGGCTTGATCCCATCGTTGCCGCGGAGCTCGATGAACTGATCTTGCTCGTCAAGGAAGCCATGCAGATGACGGTCATCGTCGTTACCCACGAACTGCCGAGCGCGTTCCGCATCGCAGACCGCATCGCCATGCTCTATCAGGGCTCATTCAGCTCAGTCGGCACAAAAGAGGAGATCAAGGCGAGCCAGAATCCGCGCGTGCGGCAGTTTCTCGATCGCGTACCCGAAAACATAGCGAAGATGCCCGGCGTAACGGCTTATTTCGAAAAATATATGCAGTCCGAGGAGGTCTACCAGTGACCACGGAAGCGAAAGTCGGAGCGTTCGTCCTGGGGTGCTTCTCGGTCCTGGCATTTACCCTGATCTACCTTATCAACGCGCAGCTTGGCGGACACAGCGTTCCATACCGCACCTATCTCCGTTACGCCGGCGGGCTGGAACCGGGGGCGTCTGTCTTGTTCGGCGGAATCGATGTGGGAAAGGTGAAGGCGGTACGGCCTGCCGCGTCGGACCCCAGCAGGATTGAGATTCTGCTGGACGTGAAGGACAACACTCCGTTGAACGAAAAATCTGTGGCCAAGCTGGGGCTGCTCAGTGTGATGAGCGGCGCGGCACTATCCATCACTACCGGCAGCAACGATGCGAAGCGTCTACCCCCAGGGGCAACGATTCAATCGCAGGAGGCCGCGAGCCTAGACGAGATCACCGGCAAGGTGGCGGTCGTTGCCGACAACGCCAACGGCTTGATCACCGAGGTGCGCGGCGACTTGCAAGGAATCAACGGAGACGCCCACACGCTGCTCGCAAACCTCAATCGTGTGACGGGCCCACCCAACCAACGAAAGATACGAGACGTGCTCGATAACGTCGACGCAATGCTTGCGACGGAGCGGCCCAAGATTGACCGCCTTACCGATCAGTTGAATGCGCTCAGCCAGCACGCCGACGAAACTGTTCAAAACGTGAATGGCACCGTCGGCGAGGTGCGCGAGCCCATCCGTAAAGATGTAGTGGAACTGCAGAATACTTTGCTCGAAGCCAAGCAACTGCTGGCTGACATGCAGGTGCTCGTCAAAGCAAATGATTACAAGATTGACGACACAATTGAAAACCTGCGGACAGCAACCGAAAACCTGGACGACTTGACCAATTCGGTGAAACAGCGTCCCTGGAGCCTGATTCGGATCAGACAGCCTGAGGACCGGAAAGTTCCGAAATAATGCGAATGGATAATGCGAATCGAAGAGAAAAGCGGCATCGAGCCGATTCCGACGCGGGGCGCCGGCGGATGGTAATCATGAGAAGAAACGTGACGAAGAGTGTCTTCTGTCTGGCGGCTTTGGTGATCCTGACCGGCTGTGCGGGAAGAGTGAGATATCCAAACTACTATGCCCTTAACCTGCCTGCGCCGCCGGATCCGCCCGCTGCGGAGAGCGCGCATGCCACTCTCGCGATCCGTGAATTCCGCGCGCCCACTTACCTGCGCCAGGGAGCGATTGTTTATAAAACATCCCCGGAACAGATCGGCTTCTATGCGTACGATCGCTGGGCAATGGACCCTCGTGATTTTGTCACCAACGCCGTCAGGGAACGCCTGCGCGCCAGCGGAGCCTTTGCCCGTGTGCAGAGCTACGACGGAAGCCGTGATGTCGACTACGTGCTCAGCGGACGTCTGGAGAAGCTTGAGGAGTTCGACTATCAAGGCAGCGTGAAAGTCCAGGTTGCCATTTCCGCAGAGATGACCAGCATTGCCACTGGAGCGACCGTTTGGAGCAACACGGTTTCGGAGGTTGGAGACGTCGACAAGCGCGCTGTGCCAGCCGTCGTCTCGGAAATGAACCGCACGATGCAACGAGCGCTTGAGAAACTAGTAACGCCGTTGTCCGCGGGCTGGGTGGCTGGGCCAACTGCCGTTCGGAGAGAGTAGAGATCAAATGATCCAGCGCATCAGATCTGGTGGCCACGCCTTGTGTTTCAGGCAGCTCGGTCGAAACTCCGGAACTTCTGTCGTTACCATCCTCATAGGCGCTATCGGCTGAGACGAGTTTTTATGCACTGGCTCACACACTATGCATTCGGTTCCCACTTGGTTGACTGGCTCGCGTTAGCAGTCGTGGTTGTATTTACCCTCGCTGTACGCATCGGCACCCGAAGATTTATCCTCTGGCTGCTTACCCATAAGCGCGACTCCGATAAACAGGAGAGGGAATATTGGCGCATACATGGAGGCGAATGAAACCGGGAACTATGGCGCGGAAGCAACCGCAGCACGCGGCGACAACAAGGCACTGCGCGGTTTCGACACAATTCGAAGCAGGCTGGCCGAAGCAGGCTGGCCAATGAGAATCGGAGTCGAAGCCCCGGCCGGGTCTCCGCAGTGCAAAAACGATTCCCAGCGGCAAGCTTACCGATTGAAAGCACCTTCAAGAATGGCGGCGACTACGGATTAATTAGCGGCACCTGTATCAACTGCACGTCGATCGCAAGGCCCAGCCGCCAGTCGAGCTGATAGAATAATGCGGTTTCCCTGCCTGAAAGCGCCTTGCGGAACGCAGGCATGTATTTCAATCGCAGCTGCATGATTGACTGTTCTACCTCGGCACGTTTGCGGATGTAACTTTCGGCTTCCTCACCCGTCATGCTGCTGTAGTTGTCGGCATAGTCTTTCAGCAACGCGATTTTCCCGTCGTAGCTCTTGGCGAGTTCGGCCGCGTATTGATCGTAGATGGGCCAAAACTTCTCGGCCTCGGCATCGCTCAACCCCATATTCTCCGCGATGATCTGTTTCTTTTGAGATCTTATATCTTTGCGCAAGAGGTCAATGAAGTCGTCGGGACTCGCTTGAGAGTCGCTTGCGACCGAGGTCTTGACCGCATCCTTTTTCGCCGGCGAATTCTGAGCTAAGACGGAACTTGCCGAAGCGAACCCGACTAACGTCAGAGCGATTACAAGAAATTTCTTCTGGTGCATGGGCTTCCTTTCATGTAGGCGAAACTGAGTTAAACGCGAACGCCGCCTAGTTTCAAGCAAAGGTTCTTCAGCAAGCACGGTTCCAATCGAGGGGCACCATCAACCTTTCAGGCGGCCCAGGACTGCATTTGTCCCCTGGTATTTACTAGTCTTGATCGCAATTTCGAGAAAAGCGCATTCCTACGTCTGTGTCGCGCGCGGCAAACGGTGTCAAGTGTCACGTGTCATGTGACATGGCGGTCATGGAACTCGAAGAGCTGTCAGTCTCTTCAAAAAACACACGAATTTGTTCAGATTGCGAGCACAAGCCTGCGATTGCGTCCGTTAATCTTCGACGTGGCGAATGGAACAGCAGTTGCTCCAACCGGGTCATGAGAACTCCAGCGCTTCGAGATCTCGTAACACCCAAGGAGCAAAGTTGATGTCCACCTCGCCAGTGTCCGGGGGACCCGCGGTGCCGGTCGCGAAACCGGTTCCGCCCACGATCGATACAAATCATGCAACTCCTCGCCAAGGGGCGAGGTGGCGGAGCTATATAACGCCCGCCCTTGTGATGCTTCTCGCTCTGGCCGTTTTGATCACCATCACACATAACTGGAATGCATGGGAAGGTGGCAAGGTTGAACAGGTCACGGATGATGCTTACGTTCGGGGCGACCTTACTCCGCTCAGCACCAAGGTAGCGGGCATCGTGCGCGTAGTTGGCGTGGCGGACTACCAGCAAGTACACAAGGGCGATCTCCTCGTCGAATTGCAGGATGATGACTATCAGGCGCAGGTGGATCAAGCCAAAGCGGCAGTTGAGGCGGCGCGTGCCGGCATTGTGGAGAATCTTCGCCAGCGGGAGCTACAGGATACGCGCATCGCGAGAGCTCTGGCCGGCATCGATCAGGCAAAGGCACAGATTGCCGCCGCCGAGGCCGGCAAGGATGCCGTGCAGGCTGAGTTGATTCGCGCTCGTTCCGAACGTAAGCGCCAGGAAGGGCTTTATCAGACTCACTCGACGACCGAGCAGAATCTAGAAGCTGCTGTCGCAACTGAAGGCAATTTCTCGGCCCAGTTTGCCAGCCGTGACGCCGATCTCACTCAGGCGCAAACCATGCTGCGCAGCAGTGAACTCGCTGCCGAGGCCGAGCGACGCAGCAAAGTCGTTCTCGAATCCCAGGCGACGCGACTTCAGGCTGATCTGCGGGCCAAGCAGGCAAGCCTCGTTGCAGTTGAGGTGAACCTTGCCTACACCAAAATCTACGCTCCCGGCGACGGTACGGTGGGCGAACGGCAGGTTCGGCCCGGGCAACTCGTCTCGCCTGGTACGCAGGTGATCTCTTTTGTTGCTCTCACCAAGTGGGTCGAAGCGAACTATCGCGAAACACAGTTGACCAACGTAAAAATTGGAGACGCTGCCGAACTACATATAGACGAATATCCCGGACAACTCATTCGCGGAAAAGTCGTCGAGATCGCGCCCGCCAGCGGATCGCAATTCGCTCTGTTACCGCCCGACAACGCCACTGGCAATTTCACGAAAGTGGTGCAGCGTATTCCCGTCAAGATCGCGCTCGACGACCCTGCGGTCGCGGCGACGCTGCGTCCCGGACTTTCTGTGGTAGCAACTGTCCGCACCAGACGATAACCGGAAATCTATGGCAGCTTCGACTATCACAATTCGCCCGTCTGCGGTAGAGATCGCGCGCGCGGCCGCCGCGGCTATTCCATCTGAAGTATCGACGCGGCCTCTTCTCGGCATCCTGGGAGTGGTTACTGGCGCTGGACTCGTCACCCTAGCCGGTCGCATGCTCAGTCTCGGCCTTGCCGATCTGAAAGGCCACGTTGGCATAAGCTTCGACGACGGCGCCTGGCTCGACAGTGCCTTCAATGCATCGCTCATGTTTATCGGCCCGTTCACCGTCTACCTTGGAGGGCTGCTGGGCCCGCGGCGCGTGCTGCTGTTTGCCGCAGGACTTTTCGCCGTAACTTCTCTTTCTCTCCCACTCATCCATAATTACAGTCTTCTTGTCTCTGCGCTTATAGTTGCCGGACTGACCTCAGGCACTTTCTATCCGCTCACACTGACATTCGCCCTGCGCAACATTCCGCTGCGATACCTTCCTTTCACCATTGCCCTCTACGCGACCTTTGTGGACGGAGGCGTGAATATCGCGCCCTCGCTCTACGGTTGGTACAGGGACAACCTATCGTGGCAGTGGATGTTCTGGAATTGCGCGGTGATTGCGCCGCTGATGATGATATGCATTTACTTCGGAATTCCGCCGCAGCCACCGCGCAAGAAAAGCGGCCCGGCCCCCAGCTTCGTTGGCTTCGTTTACCTTAGCGCGGGATTGGCCCTGATTTTCACTGCTCTGCAGCAAGGCCAGCGGCTGGATTGGTGGCGCTCCGGCGTGTTCAACGCCTGGTTCTGGTCTGGATCTTTTTTTCTCCTGTGTGCGCTGGTTCGGAGACTTCGCGCTCCCAATCCTCTGGTGGCGCTGCCTTACTTGCTGCAGTGGAACACCATATCGCTGGGGTGCTTGCTTTTCTGGTTCCGCTTCACGCTCTGTACAACCATCATCCTCATTCCACAGTCGCTGGCCATTCGCGGTCTCGAGGCCGATCAGATCGGTCCCGCGATCATCTGGAGCGCGGTTCCGCTTGTTCCGATTGCCTTCATTGCCGCGCTCTTGCTCTTGCGCAAAGTCGATCCACGCTTGCTGTTCGCCGCGGGCCTCGCTTGTACGGCGTTCGCTGGATGGTTGTGCTCGCAATACAGCACCGCATGGGCGGCGGAGAACTTCTACCGCACGGAATTGCTCGTCGGTGTCGGACAAGCTTTTGCGTTTATCGGGTTGGTCGGCTGCATTGTGCTGCAGGCGATCTTCACCGGCGGCCTGGCAAAGGCAGAGTGGGCCCTCAGCTTCTCGGCCTTCTTTCACGTCATTCGTCTGTTCGGCGGCACCGCAGGCGCCATTTATATGGGCCACTTCCTAGCCCAGAGGGAGAAGCTGCACTCGAACCTCCTGGGACTTCACGTCAGCGGCGGCAACTGGATCACCGATCAGAACCTTCATGCCATGACGGCGGGCCTCTACGCCAAATCGTCCGGCATGGCCGCCGCAAGCGCGCGCGCTGTCGATCTGATTGGAAATCGGCTGCGGCTCCAAGCGTACAGCTTGAGCCTGATCGACGGCTTTCTACTCATCGCGTGGAGTTGTTTTTGTGCCTTGATCCTCGTCGCTTTGCTGCGCAAATCGCCCTTGAACTACGGCGATCTTAGCGCCGCGCAACAGATTCCCAGCGCCGGGAAGAGGTCAAATCAATGAAATTAAATGCGGCATTATTCGTGATGGCAGCGACGGCTTTTTCCGTTTGCATTGCGGCCCAGGAAAGAACCAATGCGGCGCCTCCGCCGCGCCGGATTACACTGCCCGAAGCGGTTCAGTTGGCGCTCAAGCACAACCACGATATCCGCATCGCCGGCTATACGGTCGAGGAAAAAGAGCACGTGAAGGAGGTCGCGAAGAGCCAGTATTTTCCATCGATACGGAATGACAGCAACTTTATGCATCTGACGGAAACAGAGCTGATAGAGATCAAGGCTGGAGGTCTGGGAACCGTGGGAGGAACGCAGATTCCTCCTGTGAATGCGATCATCAACCAAGGCGGTAAAAACATCACAACCAGTGGAACACAGATTACCCAGCCGTTGACGACGCTTCTCAAGATCAAGCGCGAAAACGAGATGGCCCAGGCCGAGTTGAAAGCATCGCGTCAGAAGGCGCAGCTCACTGGAAACGACGTAGCCCTCGGTGTTCATCAGATCTACTACGAGATACTCATTGCACAGGCGCACCGTAGCGCCACTGAAGCGCGAATAAAGGCCTCCGAAGCGCTCCNAAGCGAGCGCCTCGAGCAAGTAAAATTCGGCAGCGCGCTGGAGGAGAACGAGATCGACAGCCGAGCCCAGCAGTTGCAAGCTAAGCAGGACCTGCTGACGACCGACTTCCAGTTGACAGATCTGAAACTGAAACTCAATGACTTGATTGGCCTGCCACTGACTACCGCTCTGGATCTTGATCCAGGTGTTCCCGACTTTCAGGAAACTTGCCAACACAAAGATTGCGTGACTGCTGCCCTTGCGGCACACCCGGAAATCCTTGCGGCTCGTGCCGAGGTGCAAAAAGCTGAGGCCGCAATCGGTTTGGCCAAAACAGATATCTGGGTCCCCGATGTTGAGGCCTTTGCCCGTTATAGCTACCAGGAAAATGTCCCCTTCCTGGCGCGCAACTTCGGAACGTTTGGTGTTCACTTCGGCTACGATCTATTCGACGGTGGCCGTAAGCATGGCATATTGCGTGAACGTCAGGCGCAATTGTCCCAAGCGAAGGAGAGCCTGGCGAAGCTAACGGATGCGGTCGAGCTGTCAGTCGATACGGCATACAACAAACTGGAAAGAACGCAGCAGATGTTGAAGGTGTCGGAGGAAGTGCTGGCTCTTCGGGCCGAATCGAACCGTGTGCGCCAGCAGGAGCTAATGCGGGGAGCGGCGCTGAACTCGCAGGCGGATACTGCGACGGCTCAGGAATACGAGGCCAAGGCGCTCCTACTGCAGTCACAGATGGACTACTTGCAGGCCCATGACGAACTCTTGGATGCGATGGGCAGCAGGCCTGAGTGAGCCGTTTTTCTATCTCGCATGGAAGAAGCTGCATTCAAGGGCGGGAAACGATCTCGAGAACTTCATGAAAAATCTCGAGCCCTTCAGGACGCAATCGCAAAGCGTGATCGGCCGACGCCATACGTCTAACCTTTGACCGGGTCTCGCAGCAATTTGAGCAACCGCTGATCATTGAATGGTTTCACAAGGAACTCGACCGCACCCTCTTTCATAACTTGAGCCCGTTTCTCGTCATCGTCAATTCGTTGTTCCGGTCGAGCCCCAGAGACGCGGCCGGAGATCGTATCTAATCGTTCCCGGCCAACCTCGGCTGCGCGCGGAATCTTCGTGAAGGCGATGATGGAGTTCCCTGAGGTTTTTTCGACCGGCAAGCCACCAGCACCACCGCGCTAAGAAAAGCGATCGCGCTCAGGATTCGCAAGACGGGGCAGGTTGCAGAAGCTGCTTGTATACGAGTCGCCACCGCGATTTCAGAGTGCTTCACTTGCATCGGGGAAGAGTCACCGCCCGCGGGATACGACAGAGCGCTCAGCGTATTCGGCCTGGAGTTCATTCACAAATTTGCCGGAGCCGTTACACAAAGTAGAGAGAGTCATCGCCGACTAATTTTCCCTGAGGTCGACCAAGCGCCGCAGCAAACTCGAACGACGAACCCGGCAGCGTACCGACAACCCAGACTGGGTGCGTGCCGGTCACGTCTTGTCGATCGAACGCGTCGTGCTTATTGACTTCTGGCTTTTCACAGTCGGTCGCCAGTGGAATTTCACACCTGGACGTCTTCTCCTGCGATGCCGAGGATGTCTGTCCCTTCCTGGGAAACAGGCCGCGAGATCCCCAACCTTCTCATCTTGGCCAGCAGTGTGGTTCGTTTCAGTCCCAATTTGACGGCGGCGCCGCGTGGTCCACCGACCACCCAGCCAACCTGCTCAAGTGTTTCGACGACCAAAGCACGATCGGAATCTTCCAAAGTCATCGACGACTGGAACGTTCGGATGTGATGCAGGCTGGGGATCATGAGCTCTGTTTGCCTTTTGTGAAGTGGGTTCGGGAGCACGCCGTCCCGCGAAAGGATAACCGCGCGTTCCACTAAGTTCTGCAACTCGCGAATGTTGCCCGGCCACAAATACCACTGGAAGGCGGCCATGGTTTCCGGAGGGATGCTTTCGACCGGTTTCCCGATGCGGCGGCTGAACAGCCTCACGAAATGCGCCACAAGGGCAGGAATGTCCTCCCGGCGCTCGCGCAACGCAGGCAACAGAATGGGGAAGACGTTCAGACGATAATAGAGATCGCTGCGGAACTGACCGCGTGCCACCATCTTGCCCAGATTCCGATTGGTGGCAGCGACCAGCCGCACATCGACCTTGTGAGTTCTACCGCTTCCGAGTCGCTCGAACTCCTGCTCCTGCAGCACGCGCAGCAATTTTGGCTGCAAGGCGGGAGGAATGTCGCCTACTTCGTCTAAGAATAGCGTGCCCTTGTCGCCCATTTCGAAGCGGCCGATCTTCTGCGCGATGGCTCCAGTGAAGGCGCCCTTCTCGTGGCCGAACAACTCGCTTTCCAGAAGATCGAGCGGGATGGCGGCGCAATTCAGCTTGATAAATGAACGTCCGCAGCGCTGACTTGCGTTGTGAACGGCATGGGCGATGAGTTCTTTTCCGGTACCGGTTTCCCCTTCGATGAGGACCGTCGCGTTCGTGGGAGCAACCTGCTCCACCTGATCGAGGACCGATTCGAGAGCAGCGCTGCTACCAATGATCCGCTCGAACGTTCGCTCGACCTGATCCGTCATAGGGTCCGTGATTGTTGCACAATCTCCCACAGAAACCTCTACACTGCTCGCCCCGGGACTGCGATAACGCTAGCTTTTCACATATTCAGAGCAGAACGCACTCTTTTGAGTAACAATTGGTGATCGAACGGTTTTGCAAGAAACTCTACTGCCCCACGTCTCATGGCTTGAATCCGCATCCGGGCATCTCCATGAGCGGTAATAAAGATGATGGGAACGTTGCATTCCTCTTCCTTCAGCCTGGACTGCAACTGCAGGCCCGACATCTTCGGCATACGGATATCAACAATTAGGCACGCGACCCGGGAGTGCAAATCGGACGCGAGGAATTCTTCCGCGGATCCAAAGGACCGTGCGACCAGCCCAGCCGACTCCATTAAGTCGCGCAGTGAATCTTGCATGGCCTCGTCATCATCGATGATGGCAATCAACTTGGACGTTTGGTCCACCTGCATGCGGCTAGGTTAACCAGATTGCCTCCCTTGGAGCAATCGAACTTTGGGCGGACAAAACTAGACTTTAGTAGGTTAGACCCCTACTTTCGATGGTTGACGATTCGATGCCGACAGGCGGGACCGAACGGTTATCAGGACTTGAGCCTGTCCGCCATCCTGACAAGCTCAGGCAAGGATTTCGCCTGCATCTTTTTCATGACCTGACTGCGATACATTTTGACGGTCGCTTCGCTGGTGCCGAGTTCCGCTGCAACTTGCTTGTTAAGCATTCCGGAGACGACCAGGTTCATTACTTCGCGTTCGCGAACGCTGAGTACTTCACGACGATGTCGCAGTTCGGTTAACTCCCGCTCTTTCTCGCGCAGGATGCGAGATCGAGTGAGCGATCGCTGGACTGCATCGAGGAGCTCCTGTTGCCTGAATGGCTTGGTAAGAAATTCAACCGCTCCAGACTTCATGGCCTTGACCGACATCGGAACGTCAGCGTGGGCGGTGAGAAAAATAATGGGAATACTTATTCTTCCTTTTTTTAGTTCGTGTTGAAGATCGAGACCGCTGATACCGGGAAGTCTCACATCCAGAATCAGGCAACTGGGACCGTCACCGCGCCCAACTGTTAAGAACTCTTGTGCCGTCCCAAAAGACCGGGAGTGCAGGCCGACCGACTCCAGCAACTCATGAAGAGACTCACGCACGTCAGCATCATCATCGACGATGAATACGGTCGGTACGTCTTGTGCACTCATTCCCCCGTGCCCCTATCAAAAGTACGGTGAAAATACTATGTCACAACCTTCTGCTTGCTGTGCCGGCTCGGTTGGCCAGCTCGCCATCGATTGTATCGGATGATGATTGTATCGGAGGATGCCATTGGAAGCCGCCCCGCCTGGGCTCGCACAGCATTCAAGGACAGGTCCGCGGCCGCTGACCGTTACGATAGGCCTTGAGCCATCGGTCTCGATTCGGATGAGAGTCTGAATGGTCAACGCGGCACATTCGTCGGCACCGGTTCAGGTTTGATCTCTCGCGCAGCGGGTACTTCCGACAGTTCTTTGGTGAAATTGAAGTCGGTGGGCGCAGCACCGGTGATTAATCGGGCTCCACGGCTGAATGTCAGATCCTGGATCGCCCATTGAATAAAGACCAAAACACGGCTTTGAAAATTTACCAAATACATAAGGTGGATGAAGACCCATACCAGCCAGGCAATAAACCCCGAAAGATGGGCACCGAAAACGTCGGCCACTGCGGCTGCACGGCCAATCACGGCCAAGGACCCCTTGTCGAAGTAATGAAAAGAGGGGAAGCTCATGCTGTCCTTTCACCTTTCGCAGTATTGCTTTTGCGGCGTATGCCCCTCCTTGCATGGCCACCTGGGCCAGCCCGGGCAAAGGTTTTCCTTTCTCATCCGTCGCCGAAGCCAGATCGCCGATTACGTGGATGTCCGGATAATTTGGGATTGTCAAGTCAGGTGCTACTCTGACTTTGCCTCCCTTGTCGGTCTCGGCGTTCGTGCGGTTAGCCAGGATTCTTCCGAGTGGCGAGGCGGTGATGCCGCCCGCCCAGATCACCGTTTTCGCGGCGATCGAATCGGCTCGCTTTTCGGACTCAATCGTCAAACCGTCGCCGTTCATGCGTTTCACCATTGTGCCGCAGCGCACCTGTACACCCAGCTTGACAAGCGAACGGTTTGCTTTTTCAGACAGGTGTTCGGGAAACGGCATCAGCACGCGAGTCCCACCATCCAGCAGAATGATCTGCGCTTCTCCGGGGTTGATAGAGCGGAAGTCGTTCTTCAGGGTTTGGCGCGCGATCTCGGCGATGGCGCCGGAAAGTTCCACGCCGGTAGCCCCTCCTCCTACAATGACGAATGTGAGCCAGGCGCGGCGCTGCACTGGATCCGAAATGCGCTCGGCTACTTCGAACGCGTACAGAATCTTATGTCGGATCGTCGTGGCTTCTTCAATGCTCTTCAGACCGGGAGCCCACTGTTGCCAATCGTTGTGGCCGAAGTAGGATGTCTCAGAGCCCGCGGCGATGATCAATGAATCGTAAGGAACGATGGTCCCGTCGGCGAGAATGACGCGTTTCGAACCAGGATTCAGATCCACGACGGTTCCCAGCCAGACACGAGTATTTTTCTGGCGGCTCAGCACGCTGCGAAGCGGAGAGGCGACCTCTCCCGCTGAAAGCGAGCCCGTCGCGACCTGGTAGAGTAGCGGTTGAAAAAGATGATAGTTGCGACGATCGATCAGCGTCACGTCTACCAGATCCGAGTTCAAGTGCTGGGCCGCAGAAAGCCCGCCGAACCCGCCGCCTACGATGACCACCCTCCAGCGTTGGCTCATTACTTTCGTCCTAGAAGTGGCTCAGGCAACTTCCCGACTGCGATAAGGGACGAGGGTCGGCGCAGACCGGCCATTCAGCACCGCCTCGATATTGTCCAGGGCCAGCATGCCCATTGCGGTACGGGTTTCGATCGTGGCGCTGCCGATATGCGGCAATAGAAATGTATTTTTCAGCGAAACATATTCCGGGTTAAGTTTCGGCTCGCCTTCAAATACGTCCAGTCCGGCAGCGGCGACGCGACCGCTCTTGAGAGCAGCGACGAGGTCGTCGTCGACCACCAATCCGCCGCGAGCGGTGTTCACCACGATAGCCCCGGGGGGCAGAAGGCTGATGGCTTTGGAGTTCAGAAAATGGTGGGTCTGAGGAGTCTCCGGAGCGTGCAGGCTCAGGAACTGGCTTGCGCGAAGCAGATCCGACGGATCCTTGTGGTAGACGGCATCGCCTGCGATTTCCGCAGGTAACTGCGATGCATTGGAATAGTGAATCTTCATTCCGAATCCTCGCGCTCGACGCGCCACGGCTTGTCCCACGCGCCCCATTCCCAAAATGCCGAGGACTTTGCCACCAACTTGCCACCCCAAGAGCATGTCGGGGCTCAAGGGTTTCCACGCTCCGGTTCGAACCAGTTCCTGAGCCTCGTAAGCGCGACGCGAGGCACCTAGCAAAAGCAGCATAGCGATGTCGGCCGTCGCTTCGCTGTTGACACCAGGTGTATAAGCGACTGGAATTTTCCTGCGAGCGGCGGCTTCCAGATCGATATGCTCAAAACCCACCGAGTACGTGGCGATGATTTTTACGGTGGGCGAAACTTTCTGGAAAAACCCAGAGTCCAACCGGTCTGCGGGTGTGATAAACAAGGCATCGGCTCCTTCGGCCGCGGAGAGCAGACTCTGAGTGCTGAAAGGAAACTGGTTCGGATTTCTTCGACCCTCGTAATCGCGATTGATGCGGTCTTCAACTTCCTTCGGATAACGGCTGGTTACCAGCAGAACGGGTTTCGTCATGCCCAACATATCCTTTCCTTCTACGCGCCGGAGGGCGACGCAAGGCTGTGCTCAGACGATTCCCACGTTGCGCTCCATCTCCTTGATCACCGTATCCAGCCTTCCGCTCAGCACCTGCTTGGCGAAACTGAGAGTGAACCCCTTGACCGTGTGGAGGGGTGAATGCGACGGCATGGCAAGCGCGAAGGGATCTACGACTGCGTCGACAACGACGGGGCCATCTTTGTACGCGAGAGCTTCAGCCAGACCTTCTCGAACGTCTCCGGGTTCCTCGATACGAATCCCTTTCGCGCCCATTGCCTCAGCAACCTTCGCAAAATTTGGATTCTTGAAATTCACGCCGAACGGAATAAAACCCGCCTCCTGTTGCTCGATGTGGACGAAGTCGAACTTCTCGTTGTTGAGAATGACTTGAACTACGGGAGTGCGTCGTTCTACCTGCGTCAGCAGATCGCCCATTCCCAACATCGTGAAGCCTCCGTCGCCGGATAACGCGATGCACTGTCTGCCGGGATATGCCAGAGCACATCCGAACGCGTTCGGTGCAGCATTGGCCATAGACGCCCACGAGAATGAACCGAAGAGCCTCCGGCTTTTTCCACCGAAGATATGTCTCGCAAGCCAGATACAGGCCGTGCCCGTGTCCGCAAAGAACATTGCGTCATCCGAAGCGAGCTCGCTGAGCGTCGCGGCGAGAAACTCAGGACGTATGGGTTTTATCCCCGGCCCCTTCTCAACGTAGTGCTGCAGCAGTTTGTGGAACGATTCCGTGTGAGCTATCTGCTTTGCTAGAAATTCTCCATCCGTCTTTTCACGCACGGCCGGAAGCAATGCGCTGACCGTCGACTTGATATCGCCGACGAGGCCGAGATCGAGCGTGGTACGGCGGCCGATGTGCTTTGGATTTTTGTCGATCTGAACCTTTTTCACACTGGCACCGGGAAGAAATTCTGAGAACGGAAAATCCGTGCCCAGCATGAGCAAGAGGTCGGCCTCATGGATTGCGTTGTACGCTCCCCCGTAACCCAGCAGCCCGGTCATGCCTACGGCGTTAGGATTATCATGCTCCAGCCATTGCTTCCCGCGGAAGGCATAGCCGACGGGGGCCTTCAGCTTCGACGCCAGTTCAACCACTTCGTCGCGGCCTTCTCTGCAACCGTCCCCGCCAAAGATCGCCACCGTTTTCGCTTCATCGATCATCTTCACCAATTTGTCGAAGTCTGTATCGGAAGGTCTCAGGATAGCTGGGGATGCAATGGTGAACTCGGTAGGCTGGTCGGGGGCATCGGCTGACGCGATATCGCCAGGTATGGAGAGAACGGTCGGACCCTTTTCCAGAACAGCCGTGACGATGGCGGTGGTGATGACGGCGCGGGCCTGCTCCGCATTAACCAGCCGCGCAGTATAGAGAGAAGCCGCCTCAAAAAACTTGTACGGATTTATTTCCTCGAGTGCAGAGGTGTCAATAATGCTCGACTCTACATCGCCGGCGATGGCGATGACGGGAGCTCCTTCTTTCCGCGCGTCCATCAATCCGTTGAACAAATGGACAACTCCGGGTCCCGCAGTCCCGCACACCACCACTGGGTTACCTGTGAAATAGGCCTCCGCGACCGCCGCGAATACTCCATATTCCTCGTTACGAACGGGAACAAACTCGATTGCGCCATTCCGGCGCAGTGCGTCCACTACAGGATTAAGAGCGTCTCCAACGATCCCATAACAGCGTTTAACACCAGCCTTCGCCAGCATCTCCCACAACACATCTGCAACTTTTTTCGACATGAGAACCTTTCTGAATGGTTTGTGGACCTCGTATCGGTACCGCGTAATTCACCCGCTGCGTCTAGGTCGGCGCTAGGCTCGCCCTGCCGCCGAATCCATGCAATTCCGCTGCCATGAAATTCGTAGTCGCGAACTACGCTTCATCCACATCCGGCCGAGGCATATTCCCACGATTGCGTGACGACACACATGACACTTGACGCGAGAGGCAAAGGGATGACACTGCCACCGGGCAGGGGTTAGTCGCTTCGCGAAGTTAATGATCGGGATTTCGTGAGTCTTCGACTCCATCGCCATTACGATCCGGGAATTACGAGTGCCTGTCTCTTTGGTAGCAGGCTTGCTCTCCACTCAATCGAATCCTGTGCGGCCAGAAATTGTGGCGCGATTTGCGATAAAAATTAGTAGAGATTGCGAAGTCTGGCGATGGCGCGTATTTTGGAAGTAAAAAACGGAAGAAGAAAAATGTCGATGTTGAACATGAAATCTTCGACGTTGCGGTTGCTTGCGCAGGGGATACTTCTTCTCTTTTGGTCAGCCATGGCGGTATGGGCAAGCGAGCCAAAAGGTCCGTCTCCTCACGGCACAAATATCTTCGCTCCCGCCTCGACCCCAGCCAAATCAATTGCTGACTTGTCGGTCTTTGTACTTGTCATTACCGGAATCATCTTTGTCGTTGTTTTTGCCCTACTGATCTACTCTGTCGTTAGGTTCCGTGCGCGCGCAATGGATGCCGGCCGCGAACCGGCTCAGGTGTACGGAAGCACGCAGATTGAGCTGGCCTGGACAATCATTCCCATTCTGATTGTCGTTGTCCTGTTCCTGGCCACTGCTCGAGTCATCCACGCCATTGAAGACGCGCCAGAGCCGGCGGGCGCTGTAGAGGTCACCGCGATTGGACATCAATACTGGTGGGAGTTTCGCTATCCCCAGCTGGGGATCGTCACCGCTAACGAACTGCACATTCCGCTGAGCGATCCTAGTCACCCGACGCCAACGTTTCTGCAGTTGCTCTCGGCCGATACTGACCACAGCTTTTGGGTCCCGGAGCTGGCGGGCAAAACCGACCTCATTCCAAACCACCCCAACAGAATGTGGATGGACCCGCAGCGCACAGGCGTCTTTCTTGGCCAGTGTGCGCAGTACTGCGGAACACAGCATGCGAAAATGCTTCTCCGCGTCTCGGTGGACGGGCCGGAGGAGTTTGCCAGCTGGGTTCACGGCCAGCAGAAACCTGCAGTCGAGGACGCTGGTGCAGTCGCCGGCAGGCGAGTGTTTGAGAGTAATGCCTGCATCAACTGCCATACGGTGGGCGGAACTCCGGCGGACGGACGCTTTGGCCCTGACCTGACCCATTTGATGAGTCGCGCCACGATCGCCGCGGGCGCTGCTGAAAACACCCCCACCAACCTCCGTCTTTGGATCCAGAACCCCAGCGCGATCAAACCTGGCTCGCTGATGCCCGCCATGAAGCTGAGCGATGCCGACCTGGATGCCGTCGTGAGTTACATGGAAACGCTTAACTAGAACGCTCGGAAAAACTGCCTATGGCATCAGATGCGATCACCGTTCCCGTCGGCCAAACCGAAGCCAGGCCCTGGGTCGACGAGCTTCATCAGTGGCTGACCACGGTCGATCACAAAAGGCTGGGGATTCTCTACATTGTCTCGTCGCTGTTATTCCTCGCGGTGGGGGGAGTCGAGGCGCTCATCATTCGCATTCAGCTGATGCATTCGCACAACAATTTCGTTTCTCCGGAAGTCTTCAACCGCATGTTCACCATGCATGGGACGACCATGATTTTCTTTGTGGCCATGCCCGTCTTGTTCGGATTTGCCAATTACCTGGTGCCCTTGATGATCGGTGCGCGCGATATGGCGTTTCCGCGCCTGAATGCCTTCAGTTTTTGGCTGTCGTTTCTGGGAGGACTTCTTCTTTATTTCAGCTGCGTCGGAGGCAGCGGCTTGTACGGCGCCGGAAGCGCACCGGATGTGGGTTGGTGGTCGTACGCGCCATTGGGCGCCCGCGCCTTCTCGCCTGGTCATAGTTCCGATTATTGGACTCTGGCGCTGCTCGTCTCCGGGTTTGGGAGCATCGGAACGGCCATCAATATCATTGCGACAATTCTGTGCTTGCGATGCCCCGGTATGAAGATCAGTCGCATGCCGCTGCTGGTGTGGATGAACCTGGTGATGGCAGGAATGGTTTTGCTTGCGATTACACCCTTATCCGCCGCTCAGATCATGCTGCTCATCGATCGCTACCTAGGCGGCCATTTCTTCGATACCCAGGCTGGCGGATCGGCAGTCCTCTGGATGCACTTCTTCTGGATCTTTGGACATCCGGAAGTCTACGTTCTAATCATTCCTTGTTTCGCTTTCATGTCGGAAATCATTCCCGTCTTTTCACGCAAACCGATTTTCGGGTATCCGGTGATGGTCGCCGCTACCGTGTGCATCGCGTTCGTGAGCATGAGCGTCTGGGCGCACCACATGTTTACGATCGGAATGAACTCCTACGCCAACAGCTTTTTCACCCTGACCACGATGGCGGTGGGCGTCCCCACCGGAATTAAGATTTTCAACTGGATCGGTACGATGTGGGGCGGCAGGATTCAGTTCAAAACAGCGATGCTGTTCAGCATCGCATTTCTATTCCAATTTCTCATCGCCGGTTTGACCGGCATCATGATGGCCGCGTCGCCTTTCGATTGGCAACTGAGCCTCTCCTATTTTGTAGTGGCGCACTTTCATTATGTGATCGTAGGCGGAATTCTGTTTGCGCTCTTCGGTGCGTTCTATTACTGGTATCCGAAAATGACTGGCCGAATGCTGAGCGAGCGCCTCGGGAAATGGCACTTCTGGCTCTTCTTGATTGGCTTTCACCTGACGTTCGACGTCATGCACCTTCCCGGCATTCTCGGCATGCCTCGGCGAATCTACACCTATGAGCCCGGCCGCGGTTGGGACGCTCTGAACTTCATCATCACTATCGGCGCGTTCATTCAGGCACTGGCGATTCTCGTGTTTCTGGCAAACCTCGTCATCTCTTATTTCAAGGGAGCCAGAGCCGGCAACGATCCCTGGGACGCATGGACACTGGAATGGTCCATCAGTTCGCCGCCGCCCGCCTATAACTTTGCGACGGTTCCGACGGTCGCGAGCCGCCGCCCCTTGTGGGACCTGAAGCATCCTGAAGATCCCGATAGCCGCTATGAGTGAACGAACTATATGAGCGCAGCGACCACTTCATTTCCGAACACAGCAGCCGCCTGGCATCTGCCATCTCGCGGGAAGGTCGCGATGGCCGGCCTCATCATCGCCGAGTCGGCGATCTTCACGATCTTCGTCGTTGCCTATCTCTTCTATCTGGGGAAGAGCAGCACCGGACCGACGCCTCAAGCAGTGCTTGAGACGCCTATCTTCTACACGATTTGCTTGTTGTCGAGCAGCTTGACCATTCACCTTGCCGCAAAGTCGTTGGAGCGGGACTATCGACGCTTATTCCTCGGCCTGTGGCTGCTGACCATCGCGCTGGGTGGCTTGTTCCTCTTCGGCACGGCCATGGAATGGCACCGGCTGATTTACGAACGCGGACTAACAATCTCGACCAACTTATTTGGCACAACCTATTACTCACTCGTCGGCTTGCATGCCTTTCACGTCACCGCAGGTCTGATCATGCTCTCGCTGGTCGCGATATTCGGATTTATCGGCCGTGTAGGAGTGAGCCAGTCAGGTCGCGTCGCGGTGCTCTCGATGTACTGGCATTTCGTCGATGCGGTATGGGTTGTGGTTTTCACCGTGGTTTACGTTCTTGGACGCTGAGGTATACATGCCAACACTATCCGCGACAAAGGAATTGAACGAGAGTCCTCGTACTCCGCGCGAGATTGAAGTCCCCGCGCCGACAACGTGGCCCTTCATTTTGGCGCTTGGAGTGGCGTTGCTGTTCGCGGGCCTGGTGACGAGCACGTCAGTCAGCTGTCTTGGGCTCGTGCTTTCGTTGGCAGGCTCTGTCGGCTGGTTCCGCGAAGTCTTTCCGCACGAGCATGAAGAGGTGCTACCGGTCCTCCACGAAGACATTCACTTAACGACTGGGCGGCGAGCTGTGGATCGGCTACTCGTCCTTCCAGATCACTTGCGAGCGTGGCTCCCGGTTCGCACCTATCCGATATCAGCCGGTGTGAAAGGCGGACTGGCGGGCAGCATCGCGATGGCAGTATTGGCGTGCGCCTACGGCGTGCTGAAGGCTGGCAGCATCTGGTATCCGATTAATCTGCTTGCCGCGGGTGTTTATCGCGAATCGCTACGATTCGGAACCGAACAGCTTTATTCCTTTCATTCTGGCAGCTTCGCGATTGCCTTTCTCTTACATGGATTGGTCTCCATCCTGGTGGGGTTGCTCTACGGCGCGATGCTGCCCATGTTCCCACGCCGTCCGATTGTGCTTGGAGGACTCATTGCCCCGGTGCTGTGGTCGGGGCTGTTGTACACAATCCTCGGACTGCTGAATCCACTGCTCGCGAGTCGCATTGATTGGACCTGGTTCATCGCTTCGCAAGTGGCTTTCGGAATCGTCGCTGGACTTGTGGTCGTGCGCCAGCCGAGCTTTCCTACCCGCGAGAATGTTTCGTTTGTTTTGCGGGCAGGAATCGAGGCTCCCGGAACGATTCCACCACGAGAGAGCGGGGAGAACCACTGATGAAGCTGCAGCGGATCAGAACTCTCTCTGCGATCGCGGTCTTCAGCCTGGTCCCCTGCTTACTGATGCTCGCTGCTTGCAGCACTCCCCATGGTGAACCGCAAACCGATTCAGAAACAGTTGCCCCGAGCCAGGTTTTGGACTTCGAGACTCTCTACGCACAGAACTGTGCCGGCTGCCACGGCGCGCAAGGCCGTGGAGGAGCCGCGATTGCCCTCGCCGATCCCGTGTATCTGGCCATCGTCGATGAAACCACAATGCACAACACTGTCGCCAACGGCGTCCGCGGAACATCGATGCCCGCGTTCGCGCAGCGGGCAGGGGGAATGCTGACCGAACCGCAGATCGAGGCGATTACGAATGGAATGTTTTCCCGTTGGGGCCGCAAACAAGTTCTCGATGGAGCGAATCCCCCCCCATACGCGGCAAAAGCCGCCGGGAATGTCGATCACGGCCAACTCGTGTTTGGAACATATTGCGCATCCTGCCATGGTTCTGAAGGCGGAGGAACGCCCAAGGGAAGCGCCATAACAAATGATTCGTTCCTGGCGCTGGTCAGCGATCAGGCACTGCGCACAATCGTGATCACTGGCAGGCCGGAATTGGGCGCACCCGACTGGCGCGGCAATGTCCCCGGAAAGCCCATGTCAGATCAGGAAATCACAGATGTAGTTGCCTGGCTGGCATCTCGGCGTATGCAGAATCCGGGTCAGCCCTATTCCGCTTCAAACTACGCGCAACACTCGGAGAAATAAGATGTCAACGAACCCTGTGAAGACCCCGCCCGCTCAAACCAGCCTTTCGCGGCGCGGATTCTTAATGAAGCTGGGAATCCTGTTCAATGGATTGGCTGCGATCATAGTGGCTCTGCCGGTTGCGCGTTTTCTTGTTTCCTCCATCACTCGTGGTCGCGGGAATGGCTATCTTTCGTGGGTGAGCCTCGGAGGTGTCGGCAACTTTCCTGAGGGGGAGACGCGGATGGCTACTTTTCGCAATCCGCTGGTCATGCCAACCGATGGAAAGACTGTAGAGACAGCGTGCTGGGTGCGCCGCATCGCGGGCGATCAATTTCAGGTGTTTGCCATCAACTGTGCCCACCTCGGCTGCCCCGTCCGCTGGTTCCCACAATCCGGACTTTTTATGTGTCCATGTCACGGCGGAGCATACTATCGCGATGGCGCACGTGCGTCCGGGCCACCCGAGCGTGGGCTTTTTGAATATCCGTACAAAATCGAAAGCGGAGTGCTCACGATTGACGCCGGACAGCTGCCAACGCCCGGCGATCCGGTAGCAAGTCTGACCTCGGAGAAACCGCCATGCGCCTGATCACGAAAATTGGCGAATGGTTTGATCACCGCCTTCAGTTGGCGGCGCCGATTCGCGAAGCGGCCGGCCATCCCGTGCCGCGCAGTACGGCGAGCTGGTTTTATGTTTTTGGCAGCGCCGCGCTCACCGTATTTCTTCTGCAGCTGGTCACCGGTATTCTGTTGGCGCTTATTTATGTACCCTCGGCCGGCGAAGCATGGAGCAGCCTCCAGGCCCTGAATCATCAGGTTGCGCTTGGCTGGTTCATCCGCGCCATGCATGGATGGGGCTCCAACTTCATGGTCGCGATCGTCCTCATACATATGGTGCAGGTGTTTCTCTTTGGAGCTCACAAATTTCCTCGCGAACTGACTTGGATCATCGGCGTATTTCTTCTGTTAATGACTCTGGGAATGGCATTCACCGGTCAGGTCCTGCGCTTCGATCAGGACGCCTACTGGGGGCTCGGAATCGGAGCGTCGATTGCCAGCCGCGTTCCCGTCGCCGGTCCTTTTATCGTGAAGCTAATGCTGGGCGGCCCGATCATCGCAGGCGCAACTCTCTCCCGGTTTTTTGCTTTGCACGTATTCGTGATTCCCGGACTGCTTATCGGGTTCGTCTGCCTGCATGTCTTGATGGTGTTGAAGCTGGGCATCAACGAATGGCCGATGCCGGGACGCATCGTAAAGCGAGCTACCTACGAGGCCGAGTATCACACTCTGACCAAAAAAGATGGCGAACCGTTCGTCCCGTACGCGATATGGAAAGACATGTTCTTTGCCGCGTTCATCGTCCTTGCAGTCGCCGCGTGCGCTTTCTATTTTGGTCCTTTCGGGCCCACCGGGCAGCCGGATCCGACAATTATCCAAACCGCGCCCAAGCCCGATTACTTTTTCCTGTGGCTCTATGCTTTACTTTCACTTCTTCCTCCAGCGCTGGAGACGCCGTTCCTTCTTATCGTCCCGCCTTTAGCGATTCTTGGCTTGATTCTTCTGCCATTTCTTTCCGGAGAAGGAGAAAAAAGCTGGAAGCGCCGTCCGATTGCGGTTGTTACTGTGCTGCTGATCGCGATCACTCTCGGCACGTTTACTCGCATGGCCCAGTTCACGCCCTGGAGTCCGCACATGAACGCCTGGAGCGGCGAGCCAGTACCCGACCGGTACATCCATGGCACGACCGCGCTCGAGCGGCAGGGTGCGCTCGTGTTTCAGGTCAAGCAGTGCCGCAACTGCCACTCTCTTGGTGACACGGGTGGACAACGAGGGCCGGCCCTGGACAGCGTTGCCGTGCGGCTGACGCAGGACCAACTCATTCGGCAGGTGATTCAAGGCGGCGGCAACATGCCCGCTTATGGGAACAACTTGAGTCCGGCAGAGACTACGGCGCTCGTAGCTTTCCTCGAGACCTTGCACCCCACAACACAACGTCCGGCGCGCGACGCGGCACGGGAACTGGTACTTAGCAACGGCCAACTGAAAACCTCCGGGACTCAACCATAGGCCGCCGATGATCTCACACATTCAACTTCATCACAGCGCGTCCGAGTCATTCTGGGTTTCTGGTGCCTTGATCTTTGCTTCACTCGTATATCTGCGTGGACGGCTGCGCCTTCGCCGGCATGAGCACGAACATGAGCACGACAAAGTTGAGGGATGGCGCGCCGGCAGTTTTGTATTCGGTTTGTTCTTCGTCTGGATTGCAACGGCTTCACCATTGGCTGCACTCGATCATGAGATGCTCACGGCGCACATGGTTCAACACCTTCTTCTCATGACGCTTGCGCCTCCGTTGATCTTGCTTGGCATGCCTCGAAGGCCGCTGGCACATGGCTTTCCCCAGCGATTATTGCAAGCGATCAGTCGTCCACTGCGATCAGGACCGATGCAGCAATTCGCAAGTGTGCTGACTCACCCGGCATTTTGCTGGTTTGCAGCGGCAGCCACGTTGGTTGTGTGGCATGTTCCTTCGGTATTTATGCTCGGCCTGCGATCGCAAATGTGGCATGGGATTGAGCAGGCATCCTTCCTTGCAACCGGCCTTCTATTCTGGTCGCCTGTAGTCCAGCCATCTGCGAGCGCTTCGAAATGGCCGGAATCATCGATGCTTTTGTATCTGTTCCTGGCTACCTTGCCCTGCGATATTCTTTCGGGATTTCTGGTGTTCTGCGACCGGGTGGTTTACCCGGTGTTTTTATCGTCCCCCCGCTCCTTTGGCCTCTCTGCTCTAGAAGACCAGCAATGCGCCGGCGCGTTGATGTGGACTTGCGTCACTGTCGTCTACTTCATCGCCGGCTCAGTCTTTACGGCGCGTTTACTCTCGCCCCGTCGATCGATCGAACGATCGCCCCAACGATCAGAAGATCTCGCGATTCCGCCCTTCGACTCGCAACCTATCGCGGTACAGCACGCGGATCCGCACAGGATGGAGGCGGTCTGAGATGTCGCAACCGTCCGCACCTACCAGGTTCTCTTCCGCTGCCCTGCAAGAGCGCAATTTTGCGGGATCCGCGCTGCTCTCAGACTACTGGGCACTCACTAAACCGGAAGTCAATTTCCTGATCTTGATCACAACTTTTGTAGGGTTTTACTTGGCTTCGGTAAGTGCTGGGCGGTTTTCATTCGCAGGGCTATTCAACACTTTGTTCGGAACCTTGCTGATAGCAAGTGGGACGGGGACGCTAAACCAATACCTCGAGCGAAGTTTCGACGCGCAAATGCGTCGAACCGCCCGGCGTCCAGCCGCCGCCGGCCGTCTCAAACCGTCTTCAGTCTTGGCTTTCGGAACAGCATTGTCAGCGGTTGGCAGCATCTATCTCGCGATAGCTGTCAACCTGCTCGCGAGTGGTCTCGCAACCTTGACCTTGCTGGCGTATCTGTTCGTGTACACCCCGCTGAAGCGAAAAACACCAATGTGCGTTCTCGTCGGAGCTTTTCCGGGCGCCATGCCGCCGCTGATTGGCTTTGCCGCAGCCTCCGGGCGATTGAATGTCGAGGCGGGGATGCTGTATGCCATGCTCTTTCTGTGGCAGTTTCCACATTTCATGGCAATCGCATGGATGTACCGCGAAGACTACGATCGCGCCGGCTATCTGGTTCTACCGAAGGGCAATGCGAGAGTTCCTTTCGTAATTGTGGAAACTCTATTGCCGCTCCTCGCTCTAGTCGCCATCAGCATCATGCAATCTCCGATACGACACGCGGCGACTTTTTACGGCGCCGTGGCTCTTCTCGGAATAGGATTCACGTACTTCGGATGGAAATTCGTACTCGAGCGTTCGAGAGTTGCTGCGCGACGACTGCTCATGGCCTCGATTGTCTATCTTCCACTCTTGTATGGGCTAAGCGCGACGCTATGCAATCGGGGCAGATGACCCAACGCCCGGACCTTCCTGCAGATTTCGAGAGATCGGACACATCAGCTAATATGTTCGAGGTGGAGAAGCCTCGCGCAGTTTCCTTCCGATGAACCAAACCAGCCCATTGATCGCTCCTCCATCTTCATCCGATCCCTCAGAGGCCTCCAAGCGACTCCTCCCGTGGCTCGTTGCTGTCGCCTTTTTTATGGAATCGCTGGACACAACGATCCTCAACACGGCCGTTCCCGCTATCTCTTCCGCGCTCGGCGTCGCTCCGCTCAGCATGAAGGCGGTGCTGGCGAGCTATACGCTCAGCCTGGCGGTCTTCATCCCGATCAGTGGCTGGATGGCGGACCGGTTCGGAACCCGTCGTGTGTTCGCAGCTGCGATTGGTCTATTCACCCTTGGGTCCTTTTTGTGCGGAATATCAAGCAACATCCACTTGCTGGTCGCTTGTCGCATCCTGCAAGGTTGCGGTGGCGCGATGATGGTGCCAGTGGGCCGGCTCACGCTGGTGCGAACCTTTGCCAAGTCAGATCTTCTGCGTGCCATGAGCTTTGTTTCTATACCAGCCCTGGTGGCGCCCATGCTCGGACCCATCGCGGGAGGTCTCATCGTCGGGTATCTTCACTGGCGCGTTATTTTCTTCCTGAATATTCCAATTGGACTTACGGGTTTGGTCCTTGTTTATCTGCATTTGCCGGACTACCGCGAAGAGCGGACCCATCCGCTTGATGTTGTCGGGCTCATTCTTTTCGGTTCCGGGGTCGCATTACTGTCTTATGTATTGGAGATATTCGGCGAGCACACTCTTAGTGCAGCTGAGATGTCCGGATTGTTGGTGTTGTCCATTGCCTTGCTTGCCGGATACGGAATCCACGGAAGCGGTCTTCCCTTCCCTTTGCTGAAGCTCAGGCTCTTCAGCGTTCGCACATTCCGCGCCGCCGTAAGCGGCAGCTTCTTTACTCGCCTTGGCATAGGCGGAGTGCCCTTTCTCCTGCCGCTCCTCTATCAAGTTGGCCTCGGTTACACCCCGATCCAGTCCGGCCTTCTCATCATGCCCCAGGCAATCGCCTCCATGGCCATGAAAGCAGTGATGCCACGAATTCTGCGTCGTATCGGGTATCGTGGCGTCCTCATCTCCAACACTTCAATTCTCGGTGTCCTTCTGATGGTGTTTGCAACGATCGGCCTTCGAACGCCTGTTTGGGCCATTGTGCTGGAGGCTTTCTTTTATGGAGCATTCACATCGCTGCAATACACGAGCATGAATACGCTCGTATTCGCTGACATCGACGGGAAGGACGCCAGCAGCGCCAGTTCCATCGCGAGCACCGCGCAGCAAATGTCAATCAGCTTTGGCGTAGCCGTAGCGGGTTTAGCCACGGCGTTTTTCGTTCCCCGCACACATTCCGATCCCACGGAAATGCTTCATGGAATCCATAAGGCTCTGATTGCTCTCGGAATATTGACCGTCTTCTCGACGATTGTGTTCTTTGGTTTAAAGAGCGGCGATGGCGACGATGTGAGCCTGCATAAGGTTCTTCACCCGGGAGGATGACTCGACTTATTGATCCACCGAGGCAGTTTTTATCAATACCGGTCAGGCGCGCTTGAGCAAGGGATCTGCGTCCACGTCGTCGTTGATCGAAGGGAAACGTTCGGATGTCCGTGAAAGTCATTTTGCGACAGCCTGGCCTGAGGATGCTGCATAAGAGATCACGGGGAGAAGGAGCTGGCGTTCCATGGTTGTTTCGGACCGGCCACATGTACTGCTCGAGAGTGAGCGCGGTGAAAACTGAAATTTGCAAAGGAAGCTTATTGCGGCATCTCTACCATCGTGGTGGTTCGCTTGGTGAGTTTCGTGTCAGCACGAAGCAATTCGGGCCGATGTAAATAGCCACAGGCTGAGGAGCGCGGAAATGCAAGGGCCGTACTGACGTAAACAACCGGACACTGTCAAAGTCATGACAGTCCATTGACACTGCGTGATTGTTTTCTGCACTTGGTTTCAGTCACTTGCTAACTGTGTTCCTGGCATCGGCCTTGCAGCAACCTGCGACATGTCAGTGGTTTCTAACGAGTCCGGACCAATCGGCAGGCGTCTAGAATCAACCGCCAAAACCACGGAAGCAAATCTGGCTTCAGCACCGCCAGACTTGGCAGCCAGTCCCGGCCCGGAGTTTGAACCGGTTCGCAGAAGTCCGCTTGAGCGTATTCTTTCGATCATTACCGACGTCCGTCCCGGCGAGGGACTTGGCGCGGTGTTGCTGACTGCCGATCTCACGGTGCTCCTCGGCGGCTACTATGTGCTCAAGACAGTGCGAGAGTCTTTGATCCTTGCCCAAGGGGGGGCCGAGGTAAAAGCGTACTCGTCAGCCGCCCAGGCGATTCTTCTGTTTGCCGTGGTCCCGATTTATGGCTGGATCGCCACCCGCATTAATCGCAATCAACTACTTCGATGGACGGCGATTTTTTTTGCCTCCAACCTCCTGCTATTTGCCTACCTGGGAAGGCGTGGCGTCCATGAAGCCGTCGTGTATTTCGTATGGGTTGGGATATTCAACGTATTCACCGTGGCTCAACTCTGGGCCTTTGCGACTGACCTTTACACCGAGGCACAAGGCAAAAGACTTTTCCCAATGCTCGGCGTCGGCGCCTCGATAGGGGCAGTGGGCGGAGCCTGGATTGCAGGCAAGATCATTAAGCCAGTGGGCCCTTACAACATGATGCTGATCGGGGCAGCGGCGCTCTGCCTCTGCGCCGCGCTTTCCCGTTGGGCGGGACATGTGATCTCCGAGCGTGAAGGAGAGCGGGAGAAGAAAAAGAACGTTGAAACCCTTGGCCCGCAGGGAGGGTTTCAATTACTGATCTCTGACCCATATCTCAGGCTCATTGCAGTGCTGACTATTTTGCTCAACATCGTGAGCCTTTCCGGCGACTTCATTCTCGGCAAGCTTGTCGTTAGTCACGCCAACGAAGTCGTGGGATCGGGCAAGCAATTTCTGGCCGCCCGGAGCGCCTTCATAGGAACGTACTACGCGGATTACTACGCCTGGACCAATCTGGTGTCCTTCGTCATCCAGGCATTTCTCGTATCGCGCATCTTCAAGTACATCGGCGTACGCCGGTCTCTGTTTATTCTCCCGGCTCTCTCATTTGCGACCTTTGGCTCAATCCTTGTCCTTCCCATCATGAGCGTTATTCGCGACCTCAAGATCGCGGAGAACGGTACGAATTATTCGTTGCAGAACACCATTCGCAACGCGTTGCTCCTACCCACCTCGCGCGAAGCGAAATACAAAGCCAAGGCGGCTATCGAGACCTTTTGCGTCAGGTTGGGTGATGTGCTGCAAGCCGGGATCATTTTCGTAGGAACTCGGCTACATGCCTCCCTTACATGGTTTGCCACGATCACGCTCGCGTTTACGGTGCTTTGGACCTTGGTTGCCGGCGCTCTCTATCGGGAGCACTGCAAAAAATCCCAGGAGTGCTAGCGACGTTTGACGGGCAAATGGCAGTCGCCGAATCGGGCGCCGAGATTTAAGAGATGAAGATCATTAAACAATTCGCGGGAACAGGGACATTCCGAGGTCTGCCAATGCTGCTCCTGGCTTACGCGGCATTGATGACGCACTTCATCTTCGGCCGCGCGTTTCGGGACTCGCTTCTAGGAAGCCATCTTACGATTCAATCGCTCCCTGCGCTAACGATGTGGAGCACCCTTGTGTCCATTGTCGTAAGCCTCATGGTCTCAAACCTTTTTCGGTCGAGGCAGCGGAAGCGCATTGCTTGCGCGGGATTTGCCATCAACGTCGTCATCGAGCTGTCGTTTTCGCTTGCCTACACCCGGCCTCCGTGGTTGTACAGCCTATTTTTTATCGACGTCTCGGCGTCGACGCTCATTGGCCTCTCCATGATTTGGATACTGGTCGGTGATTGGGCGAGCAGCTGCCATGCCGACCGGAGCCGGCTGATTCCGGCGGTGATGCTATTCGGCACCGCCACAAGCATCTTGGCCGGGGTCGGCTTAACGCATTTGCGGACAGCTACCAGCTTCCGGAGCGCGAATCTGATTCTAGCCGCGATGAATTTGATTCCGGTGGTTGCTCTCTTGTTCCATCGCAGCGACGATTGCGTGTCCCGGCGCGGCTTTTCCTTTCAAGATCTCCAGAATCAAGCCTATCTTCCCAACAAACTATTGAGGAAGTTCGCGTTGCTGGTAGTGGTAGCGGCGATGACCTCTACGCTGCTGGACTTGATGTTCCGCATACGAGTCGCCGAGCACTACCTCAACCAGGCCGATCGATTGCATTTTCTCGGTCTCTTTCAAAGCGCGCTCAACATTTGTGCTTTCCTTTCGCAGATCACCGTGGGGCATCTTGTCCACAGGAAATTGGTCTCCAGCTTTATTCATTTGCATCCCGCCATTGTCGGCGTAGCCAGTTGCTTGTTCGCATTCGCACCCGGGTTTTGGCAATTCACTTTTCTGCGCAGCGGGGAGTATTCGCTGCGGAATTCCCTGTTCCGCTTCGGTTCGGAGATGACGTACGCCCATTTTCCCGACCAAGAACGAGCTACCGTTCGGCCTTTGATCGATGTCATCGGAGAGCGGTTGGGTGATCTCTGCGCCTCCGGCATTTTGGCCCTTCTCTTGCTTATAAATCCAGCGCTGCCAGTCAAACCTGGCCTGTTGCTGTTGGCGCTGTGCTCGCTTTTGTTTTGGTGGATGTGTCGCAGCCTCGAACGAAGTATCAGCGCCATCAGCATGAAAGCGAGGCAGGACCTGGCTGTAGCTGCAACAACCAAATACTCAGGCATGGCGCACGAGGGCGCCGGGATCGTTTGATCCGTTAGGAGAGGTGTCAGTGAGAATTCGACTTGCCAGACAATTCGCCATGCTGCTCGTCGCGAGCGGCATCGTGGGTTCGCTTAGCGCACTCGCGCAAGATGAAGGAGCGATCAGTGACAGTGCTTCGCGGGCCCAGGCGGTGGCCGATGCGGAACAAGAAAAAGCAAAGCATTTGGTGCCACAGGAACCGCCCCGGGGTGAGCGGAAGTTTGACCACATCGAAAAAGACCTAATCAGCCGCATTTTTAACGCGAACGGGCCGAGCCTCAAATTTGGCGGCATACCCACGGGAGGGGGATTCTCGCTTGGACCACAATATACCCGGCAGGATCTGCTAGCAGATCATTTAACCTGGAATACATACGTCGTGGGATCCACTCGCAAATGGTACGGGGGAGCGAGCTCATTCGATCTGCACGATCTGCTTAACGGTCATCTGGAATTGACGACCGATGGGGGATACCAGAATGCTGCCTCGGTGTGGTATTTCGGCGAGGGGCCGAATTCCAGCAAGGACAATAAGACCGACTTCGACCGGGAGTTTACGACCACTCACTTTTCCGCACTCGGTCACTTCTTCGATCAGAAATTGACCATGGGCTACACCGTGGGCGGATTGCTCGTGCACGTCGGACCGGGAGATCTTGACGACACTCCCACCACGCAACAACTATTCACCGAGTCCAACACGCCGGGTCTCACCCAGCAATCGAATTTCGTCACCGGCACGGCGACCGTCCAGCTGGATTTCAGCCATCCCGGGTTCAGCAATCCTGAAGGTCTGCAGCTCGAAGCCGACGATTCGCAGTTCTTCGATCAGAGTGGTCGTCAGGCAAACTTTCACCTGCTAGCCACACAAGCGACATACTATTTGCCCCTCACCAACGGCATGCGAACCCTGGTCTTTCACGTTCGCAACGCGACTGCTTTTGCCGAAGACGATCAGGTGGTGCCCTTCTACCTGCAACCGACTCTGGGCGGCCCAGACGATCTTCGCGGATACGACCGTTATCGCTTTTATGGAAATGGCACATCGGTTGCCAGCGGAGAATATCGCTGGTCGATCTCGCAGACGATCGAGATGGCAATCTTCGGCGATGGGGGAAACGTCTATGAAAGGCCGGGCCTGATCGGCTTTCGCGATCTTCGTGGAGATGGCGGCTTCGGCTTTCGCATCAAGAATAAACAAGCTAGCGTCATGCGGTTCGACATCGGCTTTTCGCCAGAAGGGGTCCATGTATGGTTCGTATTCAACGATGTTTTCGGCAAGCTCTCCCGCATCTTCTAGGGTTTGCCTTTGCCGGCGTAACAGCATGCTCGGCACAACAGTTCCTGCCGGACGATCCTCTTACGCGCACTCCCGAAGTGGCGGCAGTGCGGAAGACTGACGTTCAAAATATCAATGCTCTTTATGACTTTGCTCATAATTCGTTCCACTACAAGAGTACAGGGGCAACCAACTCACTAGGCGTCAACACGTTGGGCGAGGTGCCGGATTCGAGTTGGTTTACCAACCGCGACATCAGCAGTCTCAGCATCGAAGCGCTAAAAAAAGGCGGGAGGGTACATGGAGGGCCCCAGCCCCCATACACGGTGGTTGCGGCCAAAACTGAAGGTGTCAGTACCGGTTTCCGCATTCGCGACGCTCGCGGACTGCTTTATTTCGTGAAGGCCGATCCATCATCGAACCTTGAAATGGCCACGGCGGCGGATGTGATGGGCGCCCTGTTTCTTTACGCCGCGGGATACAACGTGCCCGAGAATTACATTCTGGAGGGTCGCCGCGAGGAGTTTCGTCTTTCCAAAGACGCGAAAATTAAGGGGACATATGGGAAAGACCACCGCCTGAGTGAAACCGAACTGAGACAGATTTTCGATCCGATTCCCCGGGAAGGAGACGGCAGTGTTCGGCTCATGGCTAGTCTCTCTCTCCCCCCCAAGATTGTGGGACCGTTCCGCTACGCAGGGGTTCGCTCGGACGATCCGAATGACCTGGTGCCGCACCAGCAGCGCCGCGACCTGAGAGGGCTCGACGTCCTCTTTGCCTGGCTGAACCATACGGATGCCAAAGGTGAGAACAGTCTGGACACGGTGGAGGGCGCAGGTGAGAACGCCAGATTCGTGCATCACCTGCTGGACTTTGGCGACTCCTTTGGAAGCGACAGCGATATTGCCAAAGATCCGCGCCACGGGCAGGAATACATAGTTCTTCCTATCACGTGGAGCCGAATGTACAGTTTCGGTTTGCGCCCCGCCGATTGGGAGACGGTTCATTATCCGCACGAAATGAAGGCCGTCGGCGATTTCACCGCCGCCGCTTTCGATCCGCTGACCTGGAAGGCGAATTATCCCAATCCAGCCTTTGTGCAAATGACTCCGCTCGATGGATATTGGGGGGCTAAGCGCGTGATGGCATTCCGCGACGAACAAATCCGCGCCATCGTTGAAGAGGGACGATTTCAGGATCCGAGGGTCGTGGACTATATCACTCGGGTGCTCGAATCCAGGCGCGACGCGATTGGCCGGGCCTGGTTGCGCCAGGTGCTTCCGCTAGAAGGATTTCGAATTGTTGAAGATCGTCTGGCATTCGACGATCTGGCCGTCCAATATGGTTTTTCGTCGCCAGGCCGCTACCGGCTCAGCTGGTTTGTGTGGCACAACCAAGCACAACAAAAGGAAGACGCATCCGCTTCGGAAAACTCTGTGCTGCCAAACACGTTCAAGTCTCTCGCCGCGGGATCCTATATTGGTTGCCGGATCGCTCTTGAGCATGCAGACAAGAGATCGGTCACCGTCTACTTCCGCCACGAGGGAGACAACTGGAAGCTCGTCGGCATCTCGCGAACAATGGCCTAAGCAATATAAGGCAATGCGCGGCTTCCCCAGTGTCGCACGCAGCCGAACTTGATGCGTGTGCTGCAGGAACAGGAGTTCGAGCGACTCGGAAGCGATAGAACTCACAAGATCGAGGGAGGTTGGCAACCACTCAGGGTCATTCTGTGTATGCTGACCAGGCCCTGGAACGCCTCACCGGGTTCAATTCAGATCAGTTCAACGACCTGACATCCGGCCGCGGTCAGGTTTGGTAAGATTCTGAGCCATGGTTGCCCATGTCGATCCCACGTTGCCCCGCGTCATGTGCACCTTGAGAGCCCAGGACTCCCGTGTTTTGCGATCGTTTCTGGTTTGCGTGTTATCGCTGTGGCTCACGTTAGGCGCGGCTCACGCATTGGATCCGAACAAACGCCTTACCCAATACGCGCATACTGCATGGCGAATACAAGACGGATTCTTTCCGAACACTCCGTCTTCGATCTCCCAAACAAAAGACGGATATCTCTGGGTGGGCGGCAACAGTGGCGCGTTGCGTTTTGACGGCGTCCGTTTTACTCCCTGGTCGGCTCCGATCACTTCTACCCCAATTCTCCACCCTGTCAGTGTGGGAGCGGGAGAATTTTGGATTGCAACTCGAAACGAGTTCGCTCACATCAGGGACAATGGCGTGATTTCCCGCTACGATGTTCCCATAATTCGGATATACAAAGATTCTGACGGATCGGTGTGGACTCTTTCTAACCAGAATCCAGATCGAGTTCTATGTCACGCGACAGATACGAAAATCCGCTGCTTCGGGAAGGCAGAGGGCATAACGATTCACGTCCCGTCTTCATTCATCCCTGATGGGAAAGGAGGATTTTGGATCGGAGGCGACACGTCATTGCTCCATTGGAAAATGGGTGCAGCTCCAGAGATCTACAGCCCTCCGCAGCTTCAATCAAACGTGGGGCAAAACGGCATCCACAATCTTCTTGAGGATTCCGACGGTTCCTTATTGCTCGGAATTATGGCGGCGGGGCCGGGACTTGGGCTTGAAAGATTCCGCAATGGTGTTCTCACCCCGGTAGTTCTGCCAAACTTCGACGGAAGTAAGCTCTTTATCCACGGGATCATGGAAGATTCCGATAAGAACCTCTGGATTGCAACGTTTGGCAATGGCATCTACCGCATTCACGGCCAAAAAGTCGACCATTTTGGACGAGCGGACGGCTTATCCAGCGACAGCGTGTTTGATCTGTACGAAGGCGACGACGGTGTAGTCTGGGCGGCCACGTCCGATGGGATTGACAATTTTCGCGATCTTCCTGTCACTACCTTTTCCAGCTCCACGGAGCCTGGATCAGCCGGCGCCGCTTCGGTCATGGCCACAAAAGACGGAACGGTCTGGGTCGCAACCCTTGGCACTCTGGATCTCGTTCGAGACGGAGTCCGTTCCTCGGTTCGCGTTCCGGGACAGCAAGTTAGTTCATTGCTCGAAGACCATCAGGGCAACATTTGGGTTGGCATTGACGACGGGCTCTTCATCTACAAAGGTGACCGCTTTCGGCGTATCCCGGAACCTGATCATCAGCCACTGGGTTTGGTACTCGGTCTCACGGAGGATGTCGACGGCAATATTTGGGCGGAATGCAAGGACGCTCAACAAAGAAGACTCATCCGCATCCGCGATTTCAAGGTGCGCGAGCAGTTCTCCCAGCCTCAAGTTCCGAAGGCCAAGGCCATTGCGGCCGACCCAAAGGGCGGAATTTGGCTGGGCGCGGTCACAGGTGAGTTGACGTTTTTCCGCGACGGTATTGCGCGTACCTCTCCCTTGAAGCTGAAGCGCGGATCGTGGGCCTATCAGATTACTGTTGATCCCGATGGATCAGTGATGACCGCATCTGACGACGGACTTGTGATGCTCCGCGCCGGGCAAGTTCAGCGCCTGGACAAAGAAAACGGACTTCCTTGCAACGGGGTCAATGGCTTCGCTGTCGACGACAACAAGAACCTTTGGCTCACTACGCCTTGTGGATTTCTTGAGATTGCAGCCTCGGACGTCCAACGATGGTGGATTCATCCAGATACCATCGTTCAGTCACGACTGTTCGATATGCTTGACGGAGCTCTACCGGGCAGGGTGTCTTTCAATCCGGCGGCGAAGTCTCCTGACGGCCGCCTGTGGTTTGTAAACGGTACGGTTCTTCAGATGATCGATCCGTCACATCTCTCCGGTGACGGGACGGTTTCGCCGGTCTACGTCGAGACCGTTATTGCTGACCGAAAGCACTATAATCCACAAGAAGGTCTTCAACTTCCGCCTTTGAGTCGTGATCTCCAAATAAGCTACACGTCGCCGAGTTTCCTCATTCCACAAAAAGTGAAGTTCCGCTACCGACTTGACGGGCATGATCGCGATTGGCAGGACGCGGGCACTCGTCGCGAAGCTTTTTATACCGACCTCGGTCCCGGGAAATATCGATTTCGTGTAATCACGTGCAATAACAGCGGCGTGTGGAACGAGCAGGGCGCGACTCTGGACTTCGTGATTGCTCCAGCCTTCTACCAGACCGTATGGTTTCGCTCTCTAGGCGTGTTTCTCTTCCTGGCAGTTCTTACTGGAGTTTATCGCCTTCGACTCCGCCATTTGGAGCGTCAGCGCGATGCTCTTCGCAAGAGTGAAAAAGAGCTTCGCGATGTGATCGATACGATTCCGGCAACATTGTGGAGTGCTCTGCCCGATGGCTCCAATACTTACGTTAGCAAGCACTTTGCAGAGTACTCGGGAATATCGGCGGAACAGACGGCCGGATCAGGGTGGCAAGCGGTAATTCACCCTGATGATCTTAAGCGGCATGTCGGTAAATGGATGGAAGCGATTGCCACCGGCAAACCTCACGAAAACGAGGCGCGTTTCCGCCGCTCGGATGGGCAATATCGCTGGCACTTAGACCGCGGAGTGCCGCTCCGAGATGAAAACGGAAACATCGTCAAGTGGTATGGAGTCGTGACCGAGATCGAAGATCGCAAACGAGCCGAGGAAGCCCTGGGGGTATTATCGCGCGATTTGCAGGAAAGCAAAGCCAGGCTTGAAGAAGCCCAGCGCATCACCCATGTCGGCTACTGGGAACGGGACCTCGGGACCGACCGCATCACTTGGTCGGACGAAACCTATCGCATCTTCGGCCTGCGGCCGCAGGAAGACCCGATCGACTTAGCAGCGCTGCGGCAAAAGGTCCATCCCGAAGATTGGGAGCATATGTCTCGAGCACTCGACGAGGCGCTCGGCGGGGGCAACCGTTACGACATAGAATATCGCGTCTTGCGGCCCACGGGCGAAGTTCGCATCGTGCACAGTACCGGCGATGTGAAGAGAGATGCGTCATGCCGACCCTATAAGATGTTCGGTACGGTTCAGGACATTACTGATCGCAAACGCGCCGAGGAAGCCTTGAGGTCGAGTGAACAGCGTTTTCGTTTGATCGTGGACAGCATTCCCGGGCTCGTGTGTACCATGAGCGCGACCGGTGAAGCCCAACTCCTCAACCGCCAGGTCTTGGAATATTTCGGCAAGTCACCTGAGGAATTGAAGAGTTGGGCGAGCAGTGACGCCGTTCATCCGGATGACCTTCCTCGCGTGATCGCCGCCTTGGCGAGTGCGATCGAAACCGGGCATCCCTACGACATCGAGCACCGTTGCAGGCGCGGCGATGGCGTATATCGGTGGTTCCAGGTTCGCGCCCTCCCTGTACGAGACGCTGAAGGTCGAATCACTTGTTGGTACAACTTACTGACTGACATTGACGACCGGAAGCGTGCGGAGGAAGCGCTTCAACAAACCCAGGTTTATCTCGTTGAGGGGCAGCGCCTTGCCCATATGGGTAGCTGGGCATTCGACGCCACCGGATTCACTTACTGGTCTTCCGAGTTATTCCAGGTTCACGGCCTTGATCCGGGTGACAAGCCGCCAACAGTAGAAGAATACTTGGCTCTTGTACACCCGGAAGATCGCGCGTTCATGAAACAAGGAATTGCTCAGATGTTGGTCGACCATCGCGCATTCGACTTCACAAAACGAATTGTGCGGCCTGACGGAGAGATTCGCCATGTACGTTGTGTGGGTGTTCCAATCACGCAAGAGGGGATTTTCCAGGGCTTCCTCGGGACAGGGATGGATGTTACTGAGCAAGAGCGACTAACGGAGGACCTGCGCCTGAGCGAGCAGTATCTCCGCGAAGGGCAGCGCCTCGCCCATATGGGAAGTTGGGCATTTGACCCGTCTGGTTCTTTTGAGTACTGGTCTCAGGAACTATTCAAGATTTATGGCCTGGATCCGGACAACGGAGCCCCCACACTTGAACAGTATCTGGCCACCGTGCACCCACTAGACCGAGACTTTATGGCTGACACCATAAAAAGAATGAATGCGGAACGCTCTGGCTGCGACGTAACAAAACGAATTGTTCGCCCCGACGGCGAGCAACGCTACATTCGCTGCGTCGGAATTCCCATTGTTGATGGCGAAGACCTTAAGGGATTTCTCGGCACCGCGATCGATGTCACCGAGCAAGAACTGCTGAACCAGGAGTTGGAGCGTCGGCAGGCATACCTGACCGAGGCGCAGAAGTTGGCTCATACGGGTAGCTGGGCCTGGCGCGTTTCGGATCGAAATGTGGTCCACCTATCCGAGGAGTGGTACCGCATTTTTGGCTACAATCCCTCTGACGGAGCGCCGAATTGGGAGAAGGGACTCGACCTGGTCCACCCAGATGATCGTCTTGCTTGGAAGAACACAATTGAACGGGCAATCGTGGAAAAAACCGATTACGACGTAACTTTTCGGATTGTTTTGCCGGGTGGGATCGTGAAATGGATCCGCACAGTTGGCCACCCCGTCCTGACCGCGACCGGGGATTTAGTGCAATTCCTTGGCAGTTCGACTGACATCACCGATCACAAACGCGCTGAGCATGAGCGTGAAAAGCTGCGCCAGTTAGAGGCCGAGCTCGCACACATCAATCGTGTGAGTATGCTGGGAGAAATGGCCGCGTCCTTGGCGCACGAAATCAAGCAGCCCATCGCAGCCGCCATCACCAGCGCCAACAGTTGCATCGAATGGCTTGCGCACGACCCGCCAAACATCGAAAGGGCCCGCGTAGCCGCGACCAGAATCGATAAGTATGGGAATCGTGCGGCTGAGATCATCGATCGGATACGTTCCTTCTACAAAAAGTCTCATGCCGAGCGGGAATTGGTTGACGTGAACGAGATTATCAACGAAATGCTCGCATTGCTCCAGGGAGAGGCCACGCGATTCTCCATCGAGATGCGTACGGAACTGGCCGCCGAACTCCCTAAAATCACGGCGGACCGTGTCCAATTGCAGCAGGTCTTCATGAACCTCATGCTCAACGCCATCGAAGCCATGAATGAATCGGGCGGAGAGCTTACGGTGAGATCGGAACTGCAGGACGATCAACTATTGTTCTCGGTCAGCGACATGGGGCCGGGACTTCCGGTTGGGAGTGTTGACCAGATCTTTTCTGCCTTCTTCACCACCAAACCGCAAGGCAGCGGAATGGGGCTGGCCATCAGCCGTTCCATTGTGGAGTCGCACGGCGGTCGGATATGGGCAACTCGCAGCGACGGACGCGGTACAACCTTTCATTTCACCCTACCGATCCAGATCACGGAGTCATCGCCCCTGGTTGCCTGAGACACTTCTTCTTTTCGTGACCCTCGGATCTCAACAGCAGAGGAATCAGAACTGCAGATTGTGTGGTTCATCTAGCTTCGGCAGGTCAGGAGTCGGCCGTCACGAGCAAACGCGGTTACACTCTCACATACGCGCCATCGTGACCACGCCGAAGCTAACCCCCGTACTGGTTTACGACACCTCTGGCCCTTCACAGAACCCCGAGGTCGGCATTCCCTTAACTCGGGGTCCGCCCGCCCTGCCGAGTGATCGGCAACTTATTGGGGGCGCGGATGCGATCATGGATCTCTCAACCGGAGGTCAGAAGGCCCCGCATCTCACGCTGGCTTCGCGCGGCGATAGTTGCTCCACAATTGCGGCCACTCGGACGCACGACAACCGTGGGAACATCGATGCCCGCTGTCCGATGGTCAGCGTTCTGCTCGCCAGGGTTGGCGTAATGAGATGAAATCTTTCACACAACTGGCAGCCAAGACTCGCCGAAATCAGCAAAACCGCGGTTTTTGACTGATTCACACTCACTCGACCGGTAAGACTCCAGCGTTCGATCGCGACGATACTGGCCAAGAAATTGCTCCCCATTAAGAGGAACCTGGAATTGCTTTCGATACTCATATAAAACATCAAGCGGAGGTTTGCTATGAGAAATCCTGTTTATCGGGCTCAGTGGATGATCGTTCTGACGAGCATTGTCGTTGCCGGAATATCTATCGCGAGCGGCGAAAACTTGGCTGCATTCTTCGCGGAGCAGTCCCCCGCTCTTGCAGGCCAGACGTCGTCTGCCTCGGGTGTTCCCGCGCTCCACGGTATTGTGGATTCAGGTCGTAATGCAGATCTTCGCTGGTCCGACTTTACTCCCTACAAAGCAGAGGTCGCCAAACTTTACGACGCGAACGGTTATTCTTTGCTTTGGGTTCAGAACGGCGGCGTCCGTCCCCAGGGGCTGGCCGTGATCGCGCTCTTACAAAATGCCGACGCTAAAGGACTCGACCCCGAAGATTACGACGGCTCGCGATGGCAGGGCCGCCTCCTCAAGCTGGGGCAAAATCCCTCTCAACAAGACTTGGCTTCGTTCGATACCGCGCTTACAGTCTCGGCGATGCGCTACATCCGTGCCGTCTACTGTGGCCGAGTGAATCCCAAGGAATTCAAGTTTCAGCTGGATATGGGATGGGTACAACTCTCGTTGGCGGAATTCATTCAGACCCAGGTCGTGAATGCGGCTGATCCGGCCGCCGAAATCCAGAAGATGGAACCGCCTTTCTTGGGCTACCGGAAGCTACTCGCGCTCTTGCCGGTATATGAAGGCTACGCGAAACAAGATGACGGACAGAAGCTCCCAACGATCACGAAGGCGGTGCGGCCCGGCCAACCCTACGCCGGCGTGGTCCGTTTGGGGTGGTTCCTTCAAACCATCGGCGACATTCCTGCAGGCGCACAACTGAATCCGAAAGCAACCATCTATGACGGTGCGCTCGTCGATGGCGTGAAGCATTATCAGGACCGGCATGGGGAAACCCCCACCGGCAATCTTGACGCGCGCACGCTCAATGAACTCAATACGCCTCCGGCGGTCCGCATTCGCCAGATCAAGTTGACGCTCGAACGTTGGCGCTGGCTTCCGCATTCCTTCTCGCAGCCGCCCGTGGTTGTGAATCTTCCTGAGTTTCGGGTCCGCGCAATGAACCCGGATGGCACCATCGCCTTCTACAAGAACGTCATCATAGGAAAAGCCTACGGCCACAAGTCTCCGATCTTTGAGAAAGAGATCCAATACGTGGTCTTCCGGCCCTACTGGGACGTGACTCCCAGCATTCAGCGGAGCGAAATCGTGCCGCACATCCAGAAGGACCCGAACTACATCGCCAAGCATAATTTTGAAGTGGTCACGGCCAAGGGCGAGGTCGTAACCGACAACCAAGTGAGCCCGGAGGTTTTAGAAGGCATAAGATCGTCTCACCTAATGGTGCGGCAAAAGCCGGGCGAAACGAATTCTCTGGGCCTGGTGAAGATCATCTTCCCTAACCCCGATAACGTCTACCTGCATGGCACAGATGCTCCGGGACTGTTCTCGCAGGACATTCGCGATTTCAGCCACGGATGCATTCGAGTAGAGAAGCCTGAGGACCTGGTTGCCTGGGTGTTGCGAAACAATCCTGGCTGGGACTTGGAGCGGGTGAAGGCCGCGATGAACGGCGAGAAAAACAATCTTCAGGTGAACCTCGTCACGCGAATTCCAGTTGTGATTGTCTATGGCACGGCTGCGGTGAACGAGGAAAATCAGATTCGGTTTTTCGACGATATCTATGGTTATGACGCAGAACTCGATAAAGCACTGGCCGCCGGTTACCGCTGGTGAGCGCCTTAAACAAGATGTACAGCATCTAACGTAAATGGGTCTAGTGAGGCGATACATCTTGAATGGGAGTGAAGCAATATCGGAGTCATTGCCGAGGAAAAAGAGAAAATTCGGCCTCCGGCGTCGTCTATCACTGACTCTCGTGCTTCTGCTGGCGCCGCTGCTCGGGCACGGCTCAGAATCTGCGTCCCCATCCCCACACGAGTACCGGCTCCGCTTCTTTCACACTCACACGGGCGAGCGGCTGGATGTCGTTTATCGTCGCGGTGATCAATACCTCCCCGAAGCGCTAGACCAGCTCGACCATTTTTTGCGCGACCACCGCACCGGCGATGTGCACCGTTTCGATCCTCGCCTCTTCGACCTTCTCCACGACCTGACCGCGTCGCTCGGCGATTCCGGTGGTGAAATCCATGTGATTTGCGGCTACCGTACGCCCTGGAGCAACGAATTCCTGCGCACGCGCAGCGTGCACACGGGCGTGGCGCAGCACAGCCTGCATATGCAGGCCGAAGCGATCGACATCCGCCTGCCCGGGATTCCGACGTCGGAGCTGCGTGACGCAGCCCTGCGCCTGCATCGCGGAGGAGTGGGGTACTATCGCAGCTCGGACTTCGTGCACGTCGACGTCGGGCGTGTGCGCCACTGGTAGTTGCTGCTTTACTCTCCAATAAAACGAGTCTTATTGCTAGGGTTGCGATCCACTTTGAAACCGCAATGCGGCTAGGTCTGCTTCATAGTCAAATCGGGCATTGGCCTCGGCGATCTGCGCCTGTGTCTGTTGTAACTGGGCCTGGCTTAACTCCACAATGGAGCTGAGCCCCAGGCGATATCTTGTATCGGCCAGGTCCAGTGCGGTGTTGGCCTCTTGCAAGAGCTCCGCGGTCACACTCATTTTCTGTTGTGCAGTGTTCGCTCTCAGCCAGGCTGTGCGGACATCCCGTACGATGCGATTGATGAGGGCACGGCTCTGCTCGTCGGACGCCTTGGCGCGCAGGTCGGCTTCCGCCGCCTGGGCATGGAATTTGAAACCTTCGAAGATCGGTATACCAATGTTCACGCCTGCCGCTCCATACCAATCAGGAGTGAAGTAGGTGCTGGATCCGACGGGGGTGAAGCCCACCGTGCCCAACCCGGAGACCGTAGGGAACAATTGCTCGTGCTGCGCCCGGCTGAAGCGCACATCTGCCTCGTGATCGAGTTTGAGAGCAAGAAGATCGGGGCGCTGTTGCAAGGCGAGAGCAATGACTGCGTCCGCTGAAGGCGCGACCGGCTGCGGTGGCGAAGGGTCGTCGACGAGTTGGTACTGTTGATTGCTCGCGGTTCCGAGCACCTCATCGAGATTCGCCATTGCGGCATCGAATTGATTTTGCGAATCGAGATCGAGCAACTTGGCCTGCGACAGATTGACCTGCGCGAAACTCTGGTCGAGCGTGGACTTGAGCTTGCTTGCAGTTAATGCATTGACCTGATCGCCGACCGCTTGCCGGGCCTTGACGGTGCTTTTCGCAACCTGCAGAGTGGCCTGCGCCTCCAGAGCGTTGTAGAAAGCGACGTCCGCGGCCAGGACGATGTCCTCCCGCGTCGCTTCCGATTGTTGCTCGGAGGCTTTTGCCTCAGAGGATGAGGAGGCGACCAAATTGCGGGTGCGGCCAAAATCCGTAATCAACTGATTGAGGTCAACCCCTGCGCCCACGTGATAGAGAAGTCGCGAGGCGTCCAGAGACCCAGCCGCGAGGCGGCTTGCTTCCACCGCGTCAACCGCAGTCACATTGCCATTCAGAGTCGGAAGCAACGCCGAGCGAGTCTCGCGGACGACCTGTTTTTGTGCCATGGCAAGCAGCGCCGCGACGGTGATTCGCGGGTTGTTTTTGAGCGCCACCTGCTCCGCCTGTTGACGCGTAAGCGTTTCTCCGGTCGAGTCTGGCGGGAGCGATCCCGGAAAATTCGTTGTCGCAAAACTTAACGCCGGAGTTCGCTGCTGCGCCTGAGCCTGGAGCTTCGGCGCATCTGGAAGCTGCGCGACGACCCGCTGTGCGCGCATGGCGAGGGGACACAGAAGGAGCCAGAGTGGCAAAGATAGACTTCGGTTACGCATGGGTCACCTCACCAGATCGGGGCTCGATTTCGTCATCACGAACTTCCTTGCGATGAATCAGTAGGTAGGCCGTCGGCACTAAAAAAACGGTTACCATGCCGGAAACGGTCAACCCTCCCAGTATTGCTCGCGCTAGCGGCGCGTACTGTTCGCTCCCCGGCTCCAGAGCAAGCGCCATTGGAATGAGGCCGAGGATGGTGGCTAGCGTGGTCATCAGAATGGGACGCAAACGCACTTTGCAGGCTTCGGCGAGG
>JGI12635J15846_10000135_pt1 | contig 54424 bp, 37 predicted proteins | sample BlaSpr_A8_OM2_M2_FD_15846 | JGI IMG/M metagenome (IMG submission 15846)
GTGCGGGTGCGGCGGATGAGCGAGCCGATGGCAGTGAGCACCTGGCCGAACTCGTCGTGGAGTTCGCGCGAGATGTGGCGGAGGGTGGATTCCTGGGTGGCGATGAGTTTTTGCGCGAGGTCGCTGCGCTGGGAGGAAAGTTCGGCGACTTGGGCGAAAAGGCGGCGATTATTGCGGATGAGATAGAGGCTGGTGAGGACGATGGCGACGAGGATGGCGGCGAGGAAGATGTAGAGCTGGCGCTGGACGCGGTCGTAGATCGCGGAGATGCGGGAGGCGGCGCGTTCTTCGGCTTCGTTGTTTTGGACGAGGAGACGAGAGACGGTGGAGCTGAGAGCGGCCTGGCGCGGCTGCAGGGTGTCGCGAATCTGCTGGACTGCGGCGGCTTCGAATCCACCTTGTGCGAGAGCAAACATGCGATTGACGGAATCCCAGAATTGCGCGAGAGACTGATTGAGATAGCCGCGCTGTTCGCTGGTGGGAGCGGCTTCGGAGAGGGCGGATTCGCGCTCGAGGGCGTCGACGAGGTCGGTGCGGATGCGTTCGAATTGCGGGACCCAGGCGATGATGGGGTAGGGTTCGGTGGGATCCTGCATGTCGCGCATGGCGAGGCCGAGGGAGTTGAGGTCGTTCTGAATGCGGAGGAGTTGGAGCGAGTCGCTGCGATTGCGGTCGACGAGTTCGCTTTGGAGTTTGCGGAGGCCAGCGAATTGGATGGTGATGTAGGCGGCGTAGGCGAGGACGGCGAGGACGGTGATGACGAGGCCGAGATAAAGACCTTGGGTGGGTGCTTTTTGAAGGGGAGGAGAGTTTTGCACTGGGGGAAGGATATAACGCGGGGGAGGGGGAGACCAACACGGAGAAGGAATTGTGGTGGCCTATGTTGGGATTGGACGGTGCACGGATAAAAGCGCCCGCCTCAGAAAGCGGCCGCTACATTGTCGGGAAGTTTAAGTGGTTGGGTTGAGATCGTAAAAGCGGAAGCTGCGCTTCCGCACTCCAAAGGAAGAGCGGGGACACGAGACGGTGGTGGTACACTTTTCGCGCGATTTGAGAAAATGGATTGTCTGCCGCCCCTCCGGGGCTTAAACATTTTCTGGCGGTTAGCCCAGGGCTTACGCCCTGCGCTAACTTGTGTCGCGCCTCCGGCGCTTGGGGTGAGTACGGAGTTGGGCGTGTTCGCTTGCGAGGAGTGAGAGGAGAGTGTGGCTTGATTGAAGTGGGGCTGGTTGGGTTTGGGTTGGCGGGACGCGGCTTTCATGCGCCGGTGATTCAGGCGGTGGAGGGATTGCGGCTGGCGGCGATTGTGCAGAGGACGGGCGATGAGGCAAAGAAAATTTATCCGGATGCGCGGATTGTCCGGAGCCTGGAAGAGTTGCTGGCGATCGAGACGATCCGGCTGGTGGTGATTGCGACGCCGAACCAGGCGCATTTTCCGTTTGCGATGCGCTGCCTGGAGGCGGGGCGGGATGTGGTGGTGGATAAGCCGTTCACGAATACCGTGGAGGAGGCGGTGGAACTGGTGCGGGCGGCAAGAAAGCTTCAGCGGATTTTGACGGTGTATCACGACCGGCGGTTTGACGCGGATTTTCAGGGGTTGCGGAAATTGGTGGCGAGCGGGGAACTCGGAAGGATTGTTCGGTTTGAGGCGCACTATGACCGATTCCGGCCTAAGTTGAAGCCGGGTGCCTGGCGGGAAGTGCCGGGGCCGGGAAGCGGAGTGCTGGCGGATTTGGGGCCGCATCTGCTGGATTACGCGTTGACGTTGTTTGGCGCGCCGGAGCGGGTGACGGCGGATGTGCGGACCGAGCGCGAAGGATTTGCGACGGATGATGCGTTTGATATCTGGCTGCATTATCCGGGGAGTTTGATGGCGGTGCTGGGGGAGTCGATGCTCAGCGCCGTGCTGCGGCCGCGATTTCTGGTCATGGGAACGAGCGGGACTTATCTGAAGAAGGAGTTTGACCCGCTGGAGAGCGTGCTGCGGACGAGGACGCCGGGGCCGGGAGAATCCTGGATGCTGGAGAAGCCAGAGAATTTTGGAGAAGTGACACAGTTGGATGGAGAGAACGTGCGGAAATGGAAAGTGGAATCGTTTGGGGATTGGCGGGATTTTTATGCGAACGTGCGCGATGCGATTTTAGGAAAGGCGGAATTGCAGGTGACGCCAGAGCAGGCGTTGCGGGTGATGGCGGGGTTGGAGTTGGTGAGAGAGAGCAGTGAGAAGAGGTGTTCGGTGGCGTGGCGGGAGGCGGGGGCGTGACGCCGAACGGCGAGTGGGAGAAGCGAGTTGCGCGGCGTATAATTTTGGTTTGGAAGAAGGAGCGGAAACCTGGCTATGAAAATTGAACTTGCGCCGTCGATTCTTTCGTCGAATTTCGCGCAGCTTGGCAGCGATGCGCAACAGGCCATTGAAGGCGGCGGAACGATTCTGCATGTGGACGTGATGGACGGGCATTTCGTGCCGAACATCACGCTGGGGCCGCCGCTCGTCAAGAGTTTGCGGAAAGTGGTGAAAGTGCCGCTCGATTGCCACCTGATGATTGAGAATCCGGACCTATTCATCCCCGAGTTTGCGGATGCTGGGGCGGACTGGATTTCCGTGCACCAGGAGACTTGCATTCATCTGGACCGCACGCTGCACCTGATTTCTTCGCATGGGTGCAAGCCGGGCGTGGTGATCAATCCGGCGACGCCGGTGGAGATGCTGACGGAAGTGCTGGACCTGGTGCATCACGTTTTGGTGATGAGCGTGAATCCAGGATTCGGCGGGCAGAAGTTTATTCCGAACGCGTTGAACAAGATTGCTGCGCTGGCGAGGTTGCGCGCGGAGCGGAAGCTGGATTTCCGGATTGAGGTGGATGGCGGCGTGGACCTGGAAACCGTGGCGGACGTGGTGAAGGCGGGAGCGGAATTGCTGGTGGCAGGAAACGCGGTGTTTGGGCACGGGGATATTCGAGGGAATGCGGCGAAATTGCTGGAGGCGGCGCGGGCGGCCGTGTTGACGCGGGCGTAGCGATTTTGCGGCAATCCGGGTGAGCAGGGCGCCGCGAGCGGGCTAGGCGGCGAAGGTGATTACTTTGGATTTGGGGCTGGACTTTTTGGGCGGCGCGGCGAGTTCGCGTTCGGCGCGCAGCCAGTCTTGCATAGGATCGCCGGGAGTGGCGCCGCGTTCGAGATAGATTAGATAGGCGCGAGCGGCGATATCGTCTTGCGTGAGATTGGCTTTTGCGGCGGCCTTCTTTGTCTTGGGCGCGGGGTCAGCGGTAGTCTTCGGCATTCTTCTCTCCTTCCACAAACTACAGTTCTATCTTAAAGGAAGCGGAAGCGCGTGCACATGTAGGGATTATGGCGCGGGTGTTGTTATCGATACGACGAAAAATTTCGATGCAATTCAGTAAAGTTTTGGATTTGGAGCGCGCAAGTTGCTCTTACTGTTCCTGATAGTTCCAGAGCAGGCCGCCATCCACGAAAAGGGTGGTGCCGGTGATATAGGAGGATTCGTCGGAGGCGAGGAAGGAAGCGAGGGAAGCGACATCGGAGGGTTCACCGAGGCGCTTCAGGGGAATGTTCTGGAGCAGAGCCTTGAGCTTGGCAGGATCGTTGAGAAGATTCTTGTTGATGGGCGTTTCGATGGCGCCTGGGGCGATGGAGTTGATGGTGATACCGAGGGGCGCAAGTTCGATGGAGAGATTGCGGGTGAGCATCTTCACGCCGCCCTTGCTGGCGCAATAGGAAGCGAAATGCGGAAAGGGAAGCTCTTCGTGGACAGAGCTGATGTTGATGACTTTGCCGCCGGATTTGGATTGCATGCGGTGGCGGACGAACGCCTGGGTGAGGAAGAAGAGTCCTTTGAGATTGACGTTGAGAACCGCGTCGAAGTCGGCTTCGGTGACGTCCCAGAAATCGGCGCGGCGCTCGAGACCGGCGTTGTTAATGAGGATGTCCAGCTTGCCAAGTTGCGCGACAGCTTCGGCGATAAAGCGCTGGCCGTGTGCGATTTTGCCGACGTCGCATTGGATCGTGACGGCGCGGCGGCCCAGTTTGGCGATTTCGGCGGAGACTTCCTGGGCGCCGGATTGGTTGGAGCGGTAGCAGATGGCGACGTCGGCGCCGTCGTTGGCGAGGCGTTCGGCAATCGCGCGGCCGATGCCCTGGTCCCCGCCGGTGATGGCGATGGATTTTCCTTCGAGACGGGTTGGCATGGGGCCTCCTGGGAGAAGTGAGTATGGATATCGGATGCTGCCGGAAGGTTTATGGTGCCGTGGAAGAGTGAGAAATCAAAGAGCTAGGATTTAACACAGAGGACGCAGAGAGGGAGGGAGAGAGCTCACAGAGAAGAAAAGATTGAAGACCCTACACGCACCGGCGGCGTGCAGTGCACCTGAAAAGCGATAGGGCGGGGCCCTTCGGTCGGACTCATGGTAAGCAAGCCCCGCCTCTACAAAGGGAGATGTGGACGGTTTGTCAGGCCACGGTGACGTCTTTGCTCAGGTAGACGTCCTGGATGGTGTTGAGGAGTTTTACGCCGTCGGCCATGGGGCGCTGGAAGGCTTTGCGGCCGCTGATGAGGCCTGTGCCGCCAGCGCGCTTGTTGATGACGGCGGTGGCGACAGCGTCTTCGAAATCGTTGGCGCCAGAAGCACCGCCGGAATTGATGAGGCCGGAGCGGCCCATGAAGCAGTTGGCGACCTGGTAGCGAGTGAGGTCGATCGGGTGATCGCTGGCGAGGTCGGTGTAGATGCGCTTGTCGAACTTGCCGTAGCTGGAATCGCCGATGTTGAGGGCCGCATAGCCGCCGTTATTTTCGGGAAGCTTCTGCTTGATGATGTCGGCCTGTATGGTGACGCCGAGGTGATTGGCTTGGCCGGTGAGGTCGGCGGAGAGGTGATAGTCCTTATCTTTCTTGAAGGCATTGTTGCGGAGGTAGCACCAGAGTACGGTAGCCATGCCGAGATCGTGGGCCTTGGCGAAGGCTTGGCTGATTTCGACGATCTGGCGGCCGCTCAGGTCGGAGCCGAAGTAGATGGTGGCGCCAACGGCGGCGGCGCCCATGTTGTAGGCTTCTTCGACGGTGCCAAATAGAATCTGATCGGCTTTGTTGGGGAAGGTGAGGAGTTCGTTGTGATTGATTTTTACGATGAAAGGGATTTTGTGGGCGTACTTGCGGGCGACGGAGCCGAGGACGCCGAAGGTGGAAGCGACCGCGTTGCAACCGCCTTCGATGGCGAGCTTGACGATGTTTTCGCCGTCGAAATAATCGGGATTTTTGGCGAAGCTGGCGCCAGCGGAGTGCTCGATGCCCTGGTCGACGGGGAGGATCGAAAGATAGCCGGTCTTGCCGAGGCGTCCGGTGCCGAAGAGGCGCTGGAGATTGGTGAGCACACGGACGTTGCGGTCCGTGAGGGCGTAGATGCGGTCAATGAAGTCAGGGCCGGGGAGATGCAGGCGTTCCTTGGAAATTTTGGGGGATTTGAAGCCGAGGAGCGATTCGGCTTTGGAGCCGAGGAGTTGTTCGATGTTGCTGAGAGTTGCGGTGGCCATGTGGTTCTCCTGGAAAAGTAATCAGTAATCAGTTTTCAGTAATCAGTAAGAATAAAGTACAAGACGGCGAACAGCGATCAGATAACAGGAACCAAAACCTGCCCGACAATTTGCGGTGCACGGAAATTCTACTCTCTAATGCCGACCGTTAGCATTTTAGCGGCGTCGCGGTCGATGAGCCAGAGGGCGTTGCCGCTGGCGGGCTGAATGAGCTGAGCGGGAAGCTGCTCGGGTTCATAGGGCCCTTCGAGAACGGCTTTCAAGGCCGGAGCCTTGTCCGCGCGGGTGATCAGGAACATGACGCGGTTGGCGTGATTCACCGCCTCGGCCGTAAGCGTGATGCGCTCGGTATAAAACTTGCCGACCCAGTTGCGGACCACGATGCGGCCGGGAGCGTGCAGCGCTTTGGTGCCGGGAAAGAGCGAGAGGGTGTGGCCTTCGTCGCCCATGCCGAGAAGCACCAGGTCGAAGCGGGGATACTCGCCGTCCTTTAATTGAAAGTATGCGCGCAGAACCAGCTGATATTCCAGCGCGGCTTTTTCGGTGTCGGGATATTCGCCTTTGATGCGAGCGATCTGTTCGGGCTTGAGGAGGCCTTTGGAGAAGAGCGCTTCGCTGGCCATGCGGAAATTGCTTTCAGCGTTGTCGGGAGCGACGTGGCGTTCGTCGCCGAAGAAGACGCGCATTTTGTCCCAGGCGATTTTGGCGCGATAGGCGGGATCGTCGGCGAGCATGGCGTAGAGAGATTTGGGCGTGGAGCCGCCGGCGAACGCGACGTTGAAGACACCGTTTTGCGCGACGACTTCGGAAGAGGCTTTGGCGAATTCGTCCGCGGCGCGGCGGGTGATCGCGGCGGGGTCCGGGAGTATGCGGATATCGCGTTGGGGAGATGACGTCACGAGGTGGTTGCGGCCTTCTTATCGGCAGCGTGTTTGCTTCTCATGTCGAGATCTTCTTCGCCGATGCGGCGCCAGGCGCGGCCATCGCGAGCGAGCAATTCATCGGCTTCGGCAGGACCCCAGGAGCCGGCGGCGTAATTCGGGAAGTTGCGCGCGGGGAGGGCGTGCCAGACGTCGAGAATGGGCTGGATGACGCTCCAGCCGGCTTCAACCATGTCGGCGCGCTGGAAGAGAGTGGCGTCGCCGGCCATGCAGTCGCGAAGGAGGCGTTCGTAGCCGGTGCTGTGTTCGGTGCCGAAATACGTGTCGTAGTCAAAATCCATATTGACGAGGCCGAGACGCATGATGGAGCCGGGAACTTTTGCGCCGAAGCTGAGCGAGATGCCTTCATCGGGCTGGATGTGGATGACCATGCGATTGGTTTCGATGTTTTTGACCGTGGTGTTACGGAAAAGAACAAAGGGAGTGCGGCGAAACTGCACGACGATTTCGGTGGCGCGCTTCGCGAGGCTCTTGCCGGTGCGGAGGTAGAAGGGAACGCCCGCCCAGCGCCAGTTGTCGACCAAAAGTTTCAGGGCAACGAAGGTCTCGGTGTTGGATTGAGGATTGACGTCGGGTTCTTCGCGGTAGCCAGGGAGTTGTTTGCCGTTCACTTCACCCGGGCCGTATTGGCCGCGAACCGCGTTGGTGAGGACTTCTTCGGGGCTGAGCGGCTGGATGGCGTGAAGGATTTCGGCTTGCTTGTTGCGGACTTCATCGGCGTCGAAGGAGATGGGCGGCTCCATGGCGGTCATGGTGAGGAGCTGGAAAAGATGATTTGGGACCATGTCGCGGAGAGCGCCGGCGGTTTCGTAGAAGCCGCCACGATGCTCGACGCCGACGGTTTCGGCGGCGGTGATTTGGACGTGGTCGATGTAGTGGCGATTCCAAAGGGGTTCGATGATGTTGTTCGAAAAGCGAAAGACCATGACGTTCTGAACGGTTTCTTTGCCGAGGTAATGGTCGATGCGGTAGATCTGCTTTTCAGTGAGAACTTTTTTGAGGTCGTTGTTGAGCTGGACAGCGGATTGCAGATCGTGGCCAAAGGGTTTTTCGACGATGACGCGGGTCCACTTGCCGTTTTCTTCTTTCGTCATTCCTGCCGCGCCAAGCTGCTGGACGATGGTGGAGAAAAAGCGCGGGGCGACGGCGAGGTAGAAGAAATTGTTGCCGCTGCAACCGTGGTTTTTGTTAACGACGTCGATCTGAACCTGGAGGCGCTTGTAGGTGTCGGGATTGGCGAAATCGCCGGGGACGAAATAGATGCGCTCGACGAGCCAGTCCCACATCTTGAGATCGATGGGATCGGGGGCGAATTGCGGGATTTCGGCGGTCAGCGACTTGCGGAAGGACTCCGTGGTGAAATCGCCTCCAGCCACGCCGATGATGGCGAAATGCTGGGGCAAAACCTTTTCCTGCGCAAGGTTGAGCAGGGCAGGGAGCAGCTTGCGCTTGGTGAGGTCTCCGGTGGCGCCGAAGATGACCATGGCACAGGCAGCGGTGGGGCTGGGAGCCTCAGCATGATTCGTGTTCATGGAGCACGTTCCTATCTTGAGTTAGGGCGCGCGATTTCCGGCTTCGCGGCTTAGTGCCCGGCTTTCTTTTCGATGTGACCACCGAACTGGAAACGCATGGCGGAAAGAAGCTTGGCGGCGAAGTCGTCTTCACCGCGCGAAATGAATCGCTGGTAAAGCGAGGCGGTGAGCACGGGAGCGGGCGCGGTGGACTCGATGGCGGCGAGGATGGTCCAGCGGCCTTCACCGGAGTCGGAGACGCGGCCGGAGAAACGCTCGAGCGTGGGCTGATCGAAAAGAGAGATGGCGGTGAGGTCTAGGAGCCAGGAGGCGACGACGCTGCCGCGGCGCCAGACTTCAGCGACGTCGGCGAGATTGAAATCGTATTGATAGTGCTCCGGATTGCGGAGGGGCGTGGTTTCAGCGTCCACTTCGCGATGGGATTTGCCAGCGTTAGCGTGCTTGAGAATGTTCAGGCCCTCGGCGTAGGCGGCCATGAGGCCGTACTCGATGCCGTTGTGAACCATTTTCACGAAGTGGCCCGCGCCGGAGGGGCCGCAGTGTAGATAGCCTTCTTCGGAAGTGCCGGTGCCCTTTTCGCGGCCGGGCGTGCGGTCCACGTTGCCACGGCCGGGAGCGAGGGTCTTGAAGATGGGATCGAGGTGCTTCACGATGCCGAGCTCACCGCCAATCATCTGGCAGTAGCCGCGTTCGAGACCCCAAACGCCGCCGCTGGTGCCGACGTCAACGTAGTGAATGCCTTTGGGAGAGAGTTCCTTGGCGCGGCGGATGTCGTCGATGTAGTAGGAGTTGCCGCCGTCGATGAGGATGTCGTCCTTGTTGAGTTTCGGAGCTAGATCGGCGATGGTGGAATCAACGACGGCAGCGGGAACCATCAGCCAGATGGCGCGGGGCTTCTGGAGCTTGGCGATGAAGTCGTCGATGGAAGAGGAGCCGGTGGCGCCTTCACCAACCAGTTGCTTCACCGATTCCGGGCTGCGGTCGTAGACAACGCACTGATGGCCATTTTTCTGGAGGCGCCGCACCATGTTGGCGCCCATCCTGCCCAGTCCGATCATGCCGAGTTGCATTGAGAGTTCCTCCGCGAGAAATTGAAAATGAAGAATTTAGTTACGACAGGGCCTGTTTGACCGCTTTCGCGAGTTTCGCGAGATCGCCTTTCACGTTTTTGCCAAGGTGAATGCGCAGAGCCCGGCGATTGCGATCGGAGAGCACGGCGAAATCGCCGCGCGCCTGGGCGGCCTTGACGATGCCAAAGGTGAATTTCTGCCCGGGGACGGGAATATCAACGGCGTCATCGCAGGTGAGTTGGAGAAATACGCCGGAGTTCGGGCCACCCTTGTAGGCCTGGCCGGTGGAATGGAGAAAACGAGGACCGAAGCCGAGGCAGGTGGCGGATTTTTTGGCGTCGCGAACCTGGTGGCGGATGGCCTGCAGGGATTTTTCGTGGGCGTCGTTCATCTGGATGTAGCCGAGAAGAGCGAAGTAGTCGCCGGCGCCGATGCGTCCGAGATGCGTGCGAAGAACTTCGGCGAGATTCGCGTTGTTTTTGAGTACAGCTGCGTTTTTCTCGTCGGCGAATAGCTTGAGGCCCTGGTCTTCGAAGAAGGGAGCTTCGGAGGGCAGCTTGCCGGTGGCTTCGTACTCGCTGGTGAGCTTGCGGGTTTCGATTTTGCTGGCTTCGACGTCGGGCTGGTTGAAGGTGTTGATGCCGATGACGGAGCCTGCCGTTGCGGTGGCAATTTCCCAGCGGAAGAATTCCTGGCCGAGGTCGAACTTGGTCCCGAGGACGATGCGGACAACGGGATGGCCGGCTTTTTCGAGAGCGGTGACGGCGGCGTCCATGGCCCGGTTGTTTTCCTTGGCGAGGCGGAGATAGGCGAAGACACGATCATTGCCATAGACCACGGGCTTGCCGATTTTTTCGCGATCGACGGGGATGATGCCCTTGCCGACTTTGCCGGTGGATTCGGCGATGAGCTGTTCGAGCCACGCGCCGAGATCGGAAATGCCGGGTGAGGTGAAGATGGTGATTTTGTCGCGGCCATGATTGGCGGCGACGCCGAGAATGGTGCCGAGAATGACGCCGGGATTTTTCTCGGGAGCCGTGGCGGGACCACAGGCTTTCACCATCTTCTGGGTGATCTTCAGGAATTTCGAAAGGTCGAGGCCCATGATCGCGCCTGGAACGGTGCCGAAATGCGAGAGCGCGGAATAGCGGCCGCCAATGCTGGGAACGCCTGGAAAGATGTGGCGGAAGTGGCCATCTTTCGCGACCTGCTCCATCTTGGAGCCGGGGTCGGTGACGGCGATGAAATGGCTGCCAACTTCTTTTTCGCCGACCTTCTGACGGATGCGCTCGTAGAAATACTGCTTGAAGATGTTGGGTTCGAGGGTGCTGCCGGATTTCGAAGAGACGATGCAGATGGTCTTTTTCAGGTCGAGTTTTTTCTCGACGGCCTTGACCTGGGCGGGATCGGTGGAATCGAGAACGTGGAGTTCGGGATAGCCGCCGAATTTGCCGAAGGTGAGGCGAAGGACTTCGACGCAGAGGCTGGAGCCGCCCATGCCAAGAAGAACCCCGTGGCGGAATTTCGCTTTCTTGATTTCCGCCGCGAGCTTTTTGAGGTTGGGGAGTTCCTTGAGTTGCTCTTCGACGATGGTCAGCCAACCGAGCCACTTGCCTTCGTCGGTGCCGGTCCAGAGGGACGGGTCCTTTTGCCACAGGCGCGCGACTTTGTTGTTGGTTTTCCAGTCCGCGAGGGAGGTCTTCACTCCTTCGGCCAGGGCTGGGGGCAGCTTGTAGGAGATTTTGTTTAGACTCACGCTTTCACTCCGGCGCTCTTCCCCGTGGCCTCGAGAAGAGTCTTAAAGGCTTCGGCGAAAAGTCTTACGCCGTCGACGACGAGCTGTTCGGTGACTTCCTTCATGGAGATGCCGGCCTTGGCGAGATTTTCCATGTGGCGAGCGGCGCCGGGGACGTCTTCTGTGAGGCTGGGGCGAAGCTTGCCGTGATCGCGGAAGGCGTCGAAGGTTGCGGGGGGAATGGTGTCCACGGTGTCCGCACCGATGAGTTCTTCGACGTAGAGGACGTCGCGGTATTTGGGATTCTTAGTGCTAGTGCTGGCCCAGAGGAGGCGCTGGGTTTGCGCGCCTTTTGCGGCGAGAGCCTTCCAGCGCGGGCCGCCGAAGAGTTCCTGGTATTTCTTGTAGGTGAGCTTGGCGTTGGCGATGGCGATGGTGCCGTGGAGGCTTTCGAGCAGAGTTTTGGCGTCCCCGGAGGCTGTTTTCAGCAGGGCGTCGATTTTGGAATCGATGAGGGAGTCAATGCGGCTGACGAAGAAGCTGGCGACGCTGGCGATGTGGTTGATCGGCTGGCCTTTGGCGGCGCGCGCTTCGAGAGCGGCGATGAAGGCTTCGGCAACTTTTTCGTAGGCGGATTGCGCGAAGAGCAGGGTGATGTTGATGTTCAGGCCGTCTTCGAGAAGCTGGCGAATGGCGGGGATGCCTTCGGGAGTCGCGGGAACCTTGATCATGACGTTGGGGCGGTTGACGGCTTTCCAGAGGCGGCGGGCTTCCTCCATCGTGCCGTTGGTGTCGTTGGCGAGGAAAGGCGAGACTTCGAGGCTGACGTAGCCGTCGCGATGCTTGGTCTCGTCATAGACGGGACGGAAGATGTCGCAGGCGTCCTGGACATCGCGGATGGCGATCCTTTCGTAGAGTTGCTTGGCGTTGAGGGATTTGGCTTCGGGCGAATTGAGGATGTCGTTGTAGAGCGTGCTGCCATTGATGGCTTTTTCAAAGATGGTGGGGTTGGAGGTCTGGCCGCGCAGGCCATCCTCGGCGATGAATTTTTTCAGGCCGCCACCGGTGAGCAGGTCGCGGCGGATGTAGTCCATCCAGGGAGACTGGCCGTAGGCGAGGAGGCCTTTCAGCGGATTGGCCGCGGACTGACTTCCGGTATTGGGGATGGTTGCAGAGGTTGTCATAGCACTTCTCCTTATAGTTTCAAAAGGGCCTTACGACTAATTCTACGCCCCTGCGAGGCGTGGGGCCTGAGAATTCAACTCTTGCACATATTGTCTTCGAGGGCCTGCACCTTGGCGAGGCGGCGGACGTGGCGCTCTTCGTTGGTGAATTTTGCGCCCATATAGGCGCGCACGAGCTCTTCGGCAACTTTTTCACCGGTGATGCGGGACCCCAGAACGAGGACATTAATATTGTCGTGCTCGACGCCCTGGTGGGCGGAATAGGTGTCCGTGCACATGCCGGCGCGGATGCCGCGGAGTTTGTTGGCGGCGACGGTGGCGCCAACGCCGCTGCCGCAGATGAGGACGCCGCGTTCGGCGCGGCCGTCGAGGACGGCCTTGCCAACGGCTTCCGCGAAATCGGGATAGTCGGAGGGATTTTCGTTGTACGCGCCGACGTCGAGAACTTTATGGCCGAGCGAGGTCAGCAAAACGCCCATGGCGTTTTTCATTTGAAAGCCTGCGTGATCCGAACCGATAACAACTGTCATAGTTAGGTTACCTTCCGAGAAGCTGCTTCGCGGCAGTGACGACGAAGTCCGGCCCGAAGCCAAATTTTGGCAAAAGATCCTTCAGTGGTGCGGACGCGCCGAAAGAACGCATGCCGATGATCTTGCCCTTGGCACCGACGTAGCGATCCCAGCCGAGCGTGGCGCCCATTTCGATGGAAACACGCGCGGTGACTGCGGCGGGCAAAACGCTTTCTTTGTAGGCAGCGTCCTGCTGATCGAAAATTTCCAGGCAGGGCATGCTCACGACGCGCGCCTTGATGCCTTCGACCTTGAGCTTTTCGTAGGCGGCGACGCAGTGTTGAAGCTCGGTGCCGGTGCCCATGAGGATTACTTCGGGCTTGCCGCCATCGGCATCGGCGAGAACATAGGCGCCCTTGGCAACGCCGGAAGCCGGGGCATATTTTGTGCGGTCGATCGTGGGCATGGGCTGGCGGCTGAAGACGAGAGTGGAAGGCCCGTGCGTGTGCTGAATGGCGATCTTGTAGGCTTCGGTGACTTCGTTGGCATCGCCGGGACGAAGGACGAGCATGTTGGGCATGGCGCGGAGAGAGGCGAGTTGCTCGACGGGCTGGTGCGTGGGGCCGTCTTCGCCGACGCCGATGGAATCGTGCGTGAAGATGAAGAGGACGGGAATTTCCATGAGTGCAGCGAGACGCATGCTGGCACGCATGTAATCGCTGAAGTTGAAGAAGGTGGCGGAGAAGCCGCGCAGGCCGGTGAGGGTGAGGCCGTTGACGGCGGCGCCCATGCCGTGTTCGCGAACCCCGAAGTGGATGTTGCGTCCCTTGTATTCGTTGGTGAAGAAATCGCCGGCGCCATCGAAGAGGAGATTCGTCTTGTTGGACTTGGCGAGATCGGCCGAGCCGCCGACGAGCCAGGGAATATTCTGGGCGAGGGCGTTCAGAACTTTGCCGGAGCTTTCGCGGGTGGCCATGCCTTTGGCGTCGGCGGGGAAGTTGGGGAGATTTTTGTCCCAGCCATCGGGAAGGGCGCGGCGCTGCATTTTGGCGAGGCGCGCGGCGAGTTCTGGAAATTTCTTTGAGTATTCGGCGAAGAGCGCGTTCCACTTTGTACGTTCCTCGTTGCCGCGCGCGCCGATGCCGTCCTGGAAATGCTGGTAGACGCCGTCGGGGACGAGGAACTTGGCGTCCTCGGGCCAGCCGTAATTCTTTTTCACGAGTTTGACTTCCTCTTCGCCGAGGGGCTCGCCGTGGGCTTCGTAGGAATCCTGCTTGTGCGGAGAGCCGTAGCCGATGTGGCTGTCCACGACGATGAGAGTTGGCTTGTCGGTGGTATTGAGAAAAGTTTTGTAGCCGCGGGAAAGTTGCAGCAGGTCGTTGGCGTCGGCGACGCGGGTGACGTTCCACCCATAGCCGACGAAGCGGGTCATCATGTCTTCGCTGAAGGACCAGCTTGCTGGGCCGTCGAGGGTGACGCGATTGTTGTCGTAGATCCAGCAGAGATTGGAAAGGGCGAGGTGGCCGGCGAGAGAAGCGGCTTCACCGCCAACGCCTTCCATCAAATCGCCATCGCCGCAGACGGAATAGACGCGGAAATTGAAAAGATCGAAGCCGGGCTGATTGAAATTGGCGGCCAGCCATTTTGAGGCGATGGCCATGCCGACGCTGTTGGCGATGCCCTGGCCGAGCGGCCCGGTGGTGGTTTCCACGCCGGTGGTGATGTGCGATTCGGGATGCCCCGGAGTGCGGCTGCCGAGCTGGCGGAAGCGCTTGATTTCGTCCATCGGAACGGAAAGTTCTTTTTGGACTTCGCCATTTTTATTTACGGCGCGGACTCCGGCGAGATGCAAAGTGGAATAGAGAAGCATGGAGGCGTGTCCGGCGGAAAGAACGAAACGATCGCGATTAGGCCAGAGCGGATCGGCGGGATCGTAGCGGAGAAAACTTTGCCACAACGAATAGACCACGGGAGCCAGACCCATGGGAGCGCCGGGATGGCCGGAGTTGGCCTTTTGCACGGCGTCGATCGAAAGTGTGCGAATCGTGTTGATGCAGAGCTGGTCAATATTTGGCTGGCTCACAGAGACTCCTTCGGAGGATAAAGCAGGATTTGGCTGGCTCACAAAGGCTCCTTCGCAAGGTTAAAAAGTATGCCCAGGGAATAGGGACGCTTACCGGAGACACCGCTCGGCAGGAAGCGGGGGCATTGTACTTCAAAAACCGGCGATTTGGCGTACCTCTTACTACGGAGGACCTGGGCGGGTGGCGCCGTCCCGGAACTTTATCATAAGACGAAAACTGAGATGAACCAGCGCGGGACAAAGTTACGTTTCAGGGGCAGGAAGTTATGGAGAGGCGACTTTGCGGAGGGAGACGAGGTCGGTCTCAACGGGCACACCCTTGGCGATTTTCACGTGAAGAAGGGCCTCAAAAGGCTTGAGGTCGCCAGTGTCGGATACCGAGAGACGTAGCAGCAGTTCCTGAACGGACTTTTCGCGGCAGGCGTATTCGACGGCGCCCTGAGTGCCGAAAGTGGTGGTGCCGGCAATGATCATGACGGAACGCGAAGGGTTGAGTCCGGGGATGAAGGCCACCAGCGCGTAATCTTCGGTGAGAAGCGAATTGGAGGGGCTGGCGAGATAGGATTTCTGCTCGCCAGGTTGCGGATGGACGTTAAAAACAGCCAGGTCGCCCCTGCGTGGACCATCGGGTACGCGTTGGAAGATGAATTCGCGGGTGCCGGGAATCTCCAGCAGGTTCAGATTTTCCGAAGGAGAGCCGACAAAAATCAGGTCGGTATTCTGCGCGTCATCAAGGGAGAAAAGACTGCCGCGCTTGACGCGGAGGTTGCGGTGCAAAAGGCCAAACACCTGATCGAGACTATGGACGGCAATCACTTCGCCGACGCCGGTGTAATGATCCCAGATGGTATTTTTCTGGTCGTGAGCGGAATTGTAGTAACGCATGCCGGTTTCGGGGCGGCCAACGAAAGCCGCGTTGCTGAAGACGAGCCAAGGCTCTTCGGGGCCGGTGAGAAAGGGCTTCCAGAAAGTCTGAAAGGCGGCGGGCGCGGGCTTGACCTCACCGGCAAAGGTTGTGGGAGTTGTCTTGCGGGTAAGAAAGAGCGCGAGGAGCGAGCCAGCCAGGAGAAGAGAAAGAACCACCACGGAGAGCAGCCATGCGCGGGGAACCTGCTGGTCGGCGGGGTGGGAGTGACCATGAGAAGTGTGGTGGTGCTGGTCGGCTCTCGAGGCGGCATCCCTTTTGTGAAACGCGAGGGTGTAAGTGCCCTTGGGAAGTTCGATACGTACGGGATCTGCAGAGCCCTCGCCAGCGTAGTACTCGGCGAGTTTTGCGCGCAGGCGGCCGGCCTGGACACGGACCATGGAATCGACAGCGGGATCGAAGTCTGGCGGGCGGCCAAACTCTTCTGTAGCAATCTGGTATTCCTTGACAGGGGTGCCGGGGTGCTCGAGCGCGTGGTGAGCGAGATAACGCAGGAGCTTGCACAGTGACTCTGAACCGTGAAGGACGGTGCTGGCTACAACCTTCTCCACCTGGCGTAGGTGTTGCTCTTTCTCTGACATGCTGCCCCTGTAACCCCAGAAGAATCCCTTTGTAACAACGTAACAAACGGTGGAACTCACTGCAAGGGCAGAGGTTTCGCGTGTAACAGTATCAAACGTGGCGAGACTTCTTTCTATAGCAAGCATCTGAAAAATTGATGAACAACAAGGGTGCTTTTTCTCGTTACGGGTGGTCAATTTCATCGGTTATGAGGGGATGTTCCTAACTTTGGGATACAAGGCTTAGGAGTCCTGTTCCAGCGCAAGTCGAGAGGCGTGAGGGGAAAGCACTGCCCGGTGCAGATCAGGTTCGGGTGTGGACAACGTCATTTCGAACGAAGAAAAGGGGCATGGAATGAAGATGAAACAAATGCGGAATTGGGCATTGGTGCTGCTGATCGTCCTCTCGACGGCGGCGGTTTGCCTGGCGCAGAGCGATACAGCGCGCTTGCAGGGCACAGTCACCGATCCCCAGGGGAACGCGGTTGCGGGGGCGGCCGTGAATGTAACGAGCGTGCAGACGGGACGCCTGTCCACGGCGACGACGAACGAGTTGGGGTATTACACGGTGTCGGCACTGCCACCGGGAAACTATCGGGTGGATGTTTCGCAAAAGGGATTTAAGAAGGTGTCGCGAACTCTGGAACTGCAGGTGGCGCAGATCGGCGTAGCGGATTTTCAACTGCAGGTTGGCCAAGTGACAGAGACGATCACCGTGGAAGCGGGATCACCGGTGATTGATTTACAGGACTCGGCGATGGGCGAGGTGGTGGAAGGGCGGCAGATCACGGAACTGCCGTTGAATGGACGCAACTTTACGCAGCTTGCGTTTCTGGTACCGGGTGTGACGCGCGGGCAACCGGGCGGCATAGCAACTGGCTCCAGCAATAACGCGGAATCATTCCGGTTCGGCCAGGAAGGCGGAGCATCAATCGCCGTCAACGGGCTGCGGCCGCAAGCGGACAATTTTATTCTGGACGGGATTGACAACAACGAGGCGTTGGTGAACACGATCGTGTTTTTCCCGCCAGCCGATGCGATCGACGAGTTCCGCGTGCAGACGAGCGTTGCTCCGGCTCAGTTTGGCCGGGCAGGCGGCGCGCTGGTGGTGACCACGATCAAGTCCGGCACCAACGAGTACCATGGCAGCGCGTTCGAGTTCAATCGGAACACCAACCTGAACGCGGAGAGCTTTTTCACCTCCCCGCACACGCCGACTCCCAAGTTCAATCGGAATCAATTTGGCGGCACGGTCGGAGGGCCGGTCTTCAAAAACAAATTATTCATGTTTGGCGACTACGAAGGGCTGCGGCAGCAAATTCCCGGGAGTCCGGAATACGCCACGGTGCCGACGAATCTGATGCGTCAGGGAGACTTCTCGGAGTTGCTGCAACCCATCGCGACGACCGGGCTCGGCCAGACTTACACCATCTATGACCCGACCACCGACGGTTCAGTGCCCAAGACAGCGAACAATCCCAATGGTGCTCTGCCATTCATGGGCAGCGGCGCGCAGCCGAACGTTATCCCGGCGAATCGCATCAACTCCGTGGGGCTGGCTTATATCAAAGCATTCCCCGCGCCGAATTGCACGCACGCGCAAGATCAGGCCTGCTTTTCGGTGTTTAAGGACTACAAGAACACGCGAAAACTCATCGAGAATTGGAACGACTTTGACATTCGCGGTGATTACATCCTGAATACCAAGAACTCCTTGTTCGTACGGTTCAGCCGCGCGCGTGCGGATCAGACGGACACGACGCGCCTGACCACTCTGCCTTCCGGGTTCGGTTCGGGCACGAACTTCAATCACCCGTGGGGCACCTCGGTCGGTTTCACTTCCACCATCAGCCAAACGATGATTAACGAGTTTCGCGGGGGCTTTGTCCGCACTACCTTCGGATACCTGCCTCCCTCCAATGGCACCGACCTATGCGTGCAGCTGGGAATCGTGAACTGCAACACACCGCTGCTGGGAGGCATTGCCCTGATCGGCGGGTACAACAATCAAATCGAATACACTGGGGACTTTGGAACGTACAAGGTTCCACAGACCGGGTTCAACTACAACGACACGCTGACCTGGACCAAGGGCCGCCACACGGTGAAAGTGGGCGGAAGCATTCTGCGCCGCCAACTCAACCTGTTCCGGCCGCTGGCAGGCAAAGGGTATTTCCAGATCGCCGGCAACGGCAATTCAGGCTGCTGCAGCGGCGCGACCGGGCACGTGGATACGGGCTATGAAGTATCCGATTTGCTTGCAGGGTTCGTCGACGGCTACTCGCACGGCACGCAATTCGGCATGGTCGGAACACGATCTTGGGAGAACGGCTTCTTCGCCCAGGACGATTTCCGTGTGACAAACAGGTTGACCCTGAATCTGGGCATCCGTTGGGACATTCTCACCTGGCCGACCGAAGTGGAAAACCGCCAAGCCAACTTCGATTTGGTGACCGGCGCCCTGATCGTCGCGGGCAGCAATGGAGCCTCGCGGACCTTGATTCCAAACGATTACCACAACTTCGGTCCGCGGCTTGGTTTTGCCTACCAGCTAACCAGCGACGCGAAGACCGTACTGCGCGGTGGCTACGGCCTCTTCTACTTCATTGACCGGGGTGGCATCAGCAACCAGTTGGCACAGAATCCTCCGTTCGGCGGGGAAAACTCGGTTACCTATCAACAGGGATACCGGATCACGCTGTCGGGGGCTGTGCCTGCCTGCAACCCGAACCCGGCTTGCCCGGCGGGAGCTCTCGTTACTACCGGTGCTACAGCTCCTTTGCCAAGCGGAAATTTCACGAACCTGAATCTGGCTGCACCGACGGGAGTCAGCGTAATCGCCTTGCTGCCCTCTAACGTGACGCCAATGGTTTCGCAGTGGAACCTTCAGGTACAGCGACAGATCGGCACCAACCAGTCCGTGAGCCTTGCGTACGTCGGTACGCATGGCGCGCACCTGGTGCGCAACTACAATGCGAACCAGCAGCTTTATAACGCTTCCAGTTCCGTCCCGGGTCTCTATCCGAATCTGAGCGGCATCCAGGTCCAGGACACCCGCGGAAAGTCGGACTACCACTCCCTGCAGGCACAGTACGAACGGCGCTTTACCCAGGGCCTGCAGGTAACCGGTGCATTCACCTGGTCCAAAACGCTCGACGATTCTTGTGGTAACGCGGATGGTGGTGGCGGCTGTGCCCCGCAACTCTACACGGACTATGCGCTGGAACGGGCCCTGTCTACGCAGGACGTGAACTATGTTATGTCCGCCAGCGCGCTGTATGAATTGCCGTTCGGGCGCGGGAAGAAGTTCGGAAGTGACGTGTCCAAGTGGATGGACTATCTGATCGGAGGCTGGCAGTTGAACGCCATCTATGCGCTGCAGGGCGGTACTCCCTTCAGCATCACGGTCAGCGGCAATCCCAGCTCGACGCGCGCAGACCTGGTCGGCAAAATCAGCGTGCATCCCGGAAACATTAACAACTACGTGGATGCCGCTGCCTTTGCGGTGCCCGCCAAGAACGCCGCGGGCATTTATATAGCTCCGGGCACTGCGGGACGTGACATCGTGCGAGGACCTGGACTCTCGAACATGGACTTCGCACTGTTCAAGAACTTTCCCCTTACGGAGCGGGTAAAAGGCCAGTTCCGCGTCCAGGCGTATAACCTGACAAACACACCGCACTTTGCGAATCCCGCGGACACCAACTTGAGCGATGGTCACATCGGGTTGATCAACAACGTGCTGACCAACAGTTGGCGCCAGATCGAACTGGGCTTGCGCATTACTTTCTAACCTGAACACCCCGGGAGGGAGGTGGAGAATTTTTCGCCTCCCCCTCCTTAATCTTTGAAATTTACGCGAGAGGGTATGTCCTTGCTTCCAAGAAAACGGTTGCTCGCTATTGTTGTGCTTGCGTTGTGCTTGACGGCGCGGAGTTTCGCGCAAAATGCGCCTGGAGGGCCGGGTGCGGTGCCGACGTGGACGGCGGGAAGCAAAGAGGGGGTTGGCACGGCGACTGCCACCCAATCGCATGTGTGGTTCACGCTGGAAGGCGGAATTCTGACCGAGGTGTATTACCCGCGGCTGGACACGGCGAATTTGCGGACGCTGGAATTTGCGGTGAGCGATGGCAAGACGACATGGGCGGAGTCGAAAGACTTGCGGCATTCGCTGGAGCGGGTGAGCGGCGATGCGTTGCTTTACCGGCAGACGAGCAGCGAGCCCGGCGGAAAATTCAAAATTGAGAAGACGTATGCGACCGATCCGCAGAGGGATGCGCTGTTGATTGAGGTCACGTTCACGGCGCCGGCGGGATACGAGTTGTACGTGCTGGCGGACCCCGCGCTGAAAAACAGCGGGTACGGCGACACGGGATTCACGCAGGATGCGGCGCTGGTGACGCGGAAAGAAGATGTGGCCTGCGCGCTGATGAGTTCGCCGGGTTTTTCGGAGGCGAGCAGCGGGTTCGCAGGGAAGAGCGACGGGTACACGGACCTGCTACTGCACCACAAGCTCACGTGGAAATACGATCGCGCGGAGAAGGGAAACGTTTTTCAGGCGGCGAAGCTGGGAGGCGCGGGGCGCTATGTGCTATCGCTGGGATTTGGAGCAAATGCATCAGCGGCGATTGATGTGGCGAAAAAATCGCTCGGGCGGAAATTTGCGGAGGTGAGCAGCGAGTATGTCGCGGGCTGGAGGGAATATGTAAAGGGCCTGCGCAAAGTGGACGCGCGCTACGAGAACGAGTTCCAACTTGCGGCGATGGTGCTGAAGGCGCACGAAGACAAGACGTACCGCGGGGCGATGATCGCTTCGATGACCGTTCCGTGGGGCTTTGCGGCGAAATCGGATACAGCGGAGGTAGGCGGCTATCACCTGGTGTGGGCTCGGGACCTTTATGAGGTTGCGACCGGGTTGATGGCTGCGGGCGATCGCGCGGCAGCAGATCGCGCGCTGACGTATTTGTATACCGTGCAGCAGAAGCCGGACGGCGGGTTCCCGCAAAACAGTTGGCTGGACGGGCGCGCTTACTGGAAAGCGTTGCAGATGGATGAAGTGTCGTACCCGATGGTGCTGGCGTGGCAACTGGGGCGGACGGACGCGGAGATCTGGACGAAGCACGTGCGGCCGGAGGCGGAGTTTGTGATGACGCACGGGCCGGTGACGCAGCAGGAGCGCTGGGAAGAGATTGGCGGATATTCGCCTTCGACGATTGCGGCGGAAATTGCGGGGCTGGTGTGCGCTTCGGATATTGCGCGGAAGAACGGCGCGACCGAGGATGCCGAGCGTTACATAAAGACCGCGGACGATTGGGCGGCACACATCGAGTCGTGGATGGTGACGACTACAGGGCATTTAGGCAAGGGGGCCGGAGAGCCGGGTTACTACATCCGGATCGACAACAACGCCGACCCCAACGACGGATTCAAGCTGGATGTGCGCAATGGCGGCGGAGTTTGGGACGAGCGCGACGTGGTGGACGCGGGCTTCCTGGAATTTGTGCGACTGGGAATTCGCCCAGCGAATGATCCCATCATTCAGCATTCGGTGGAGATTGTGGATGGCGCGATTCGCGTGGAGACGCCGAACGGGCCGTCGTTTTACCGTTACAGCCATGACGGGTATGGAGAGACTTATTTTGGCGGGCCGTGGCAGGGGGAAGGCATCGGGCGCCTCTGGCCGATTTTCACGGGGGAGCGCGGCGAGTATGAGATTGCCGCGGGGCACGACGCGACGCCGTATCTGACGGCGATGCTGCATTTCGCGAATCAGGGCGGCATGATTCCGGAGCAGGTGTGGGATCAGGCGGATCCGACGCGTGCGGGATTTGTCTTTGGCCGGGGGACGGGCAGCGCGACGCCGCTGGCGTGGAGCATGGCGCAATTCCTGCGGCTGGTGGTTTGCGCGGAAGAAAAACGCATCGTCGAGACGCCCAGCATCGTCTCCGAACATTTCCTGAAAAACCACCACTAGCGTTCGGGAGCAGGGATTCGAGTTACTTCTCTTGTGAGAAGTTGCATTTCGGTTTGTCGGCCTTCCGACTGGCAAATTGATTCCGCGGAGGTTACCATTCCTTGCCGAGCAATTTGGGATAACCGATGACCCGCGGAGAAATCGAGAAGACCGTCCAGCCCGTAATTAGCGAGTGCCTTCGGAGGTTCGGCGATTATACCCGGCCCAATATCTCCCCCGAAGAGTTTGCCGTGGCCATCGGAGGCGGGCTTCGACCCGATGTTCGCCGAGTTTCTCTACTCATCTCGTTGGCAAAATCTGTTGCAGGCGATGAATTGGCCGGCGAAGGGCTGGAGCTTGGCTGCGGCTATGGGTACCTGCTGTTCCCCATGGCGATCTTCAATCCCAAAGTCCACTGGACGGGCATCGAACATCCGGGCCGCCGCTACTTCAACAGCCCTGATTTTCAGCAAGCAGTTCGGGATTACAACTCCACCCTGGTGGGACTGGACTTTGTGCACGAGTCCTTGCCGTTTGCCGACCAATATTTCTCCGTAATCACTTTTTCGGAGACCCTGGAGCACATGCCAGTTGAGCGCCTTAACTTTGTATTGGCGGAAATCAGCCGGGTGCTGCGCCCTGGCGGCCTTCTGCTCACGTCGTCTCCCAATCAGGCAGGCCTGGAAAACCGCATACGGCTTCTGAAAGGCGGCAGCATTCTCGATTTGCCGGAATATCTGGACGTGGCCCAGGGGATTTTCAAGCACATTCGTTTGTACACCCCCGCTGAAATGACGTACATGATGTCGCAGCTGGGATTTCATGTGGAGTGCTCGGCGCTGGAATCGAACAACTCCGCCTATCGGGGAAAGTCCGCGAAATCCATGTACCGGCGGATGTACCGGCTTTATGAACGAGTCGAAGGGCGGCTGGGATTTTTGCGGAGCTTGGCGGACACCTGGTACTTTGTTTTTCGCAAGGCCGCGCTGGGGCAGGGCGTGAAGGGGAAAAACTCCTGACAAATGTACAGTGCGGGTTGGCTGCGCTGCCAATTGCTGATTCTCCGTTTCTTTACCGCGTGTTCGAACACTGCGGTCTCTACCGCTAGTGTCCGGGCGTGGAAGAAAGCGCGAGTTTGTTGTTTTGAAAAATGTGTGAATTCTGAAGTCGGAGCCGAACGGCAGTGTTGCAGGAAGCGGGCGCGTTGGTTAAATTTGTAGTGCCAGCGCCCGGGTGGCGGAATGGCAGACGCTGAGGACTTAAAATCCTCCGGGGATTTTTCCTCATGTGGGTTCGACTCCCACCCCGGGCACCATTTTTCAACACTCGCAAAAATTACATTCATCTCACAATCATAATTTAAGCTGCGGTTGGTCTTCATGGAAGACATGGGGAACTGACAGTTCGCGTGCAGAATCGAAAATTTGAGTGGATTGGAGAAAAAGATTGATTACCGGCTTGTGTCCAATCGAGGGCAAGCTGCCGAAAACTGTCATTTAGATAAGTATCTAACTCTCACCCCCCGGCATCCAAAAAGAATCGGATTTTTCCGGGAGTACCCAGGCGAAGCGGGGTGCTCATGACGCCGTGTTATCCGGCCAATGTGGCGTTGGTAAGTCAGAGGACCAAAATATTTTAGGGAGACCAGGGGTATGTATAGGCCAAATTACTGGTTAGATTCGATCAACACTTCTCGTCGCGGGGCAATCCGGTTTGCTGGGATGGTCGCGATTGCCGCGCTGCTTGCCTCGCTGGCGCTATTTATAAGTGGATGCGACACGAAGTCGGCTCCAATCACGAAACCGCCGGCACCTCAGGTTACGGTGGCGAAGGTTGAATGCAAGCCGGTGATCGAGACCGATGAGTTCACGGGACGCCTGGAGGCGGTGGATCACGTGGAAATCCGGCCGCGGGTTTCCGGTCAACTGGATAGCGTGCATTTTCAGGAAGGTGCGATCGTCCAGAAGGGCGATCTGCTGTTCACGATTGATCCGCGGCCGTTTCAGGCGGAAGTGGATCGGCTGAAGGCGGAGTTGCAACGCGCAAAGGCACAATTGGCCCGTACCCAGAGCGATTTCGCGCGCGCCGAGCGGCTGCACAATAACAATGGTATGTCGATCGAGGAATACGACCGGCGCAATTCGGCGCGGGCGGAGGCCGAGGCGCAGGTGGCTTCAGTCGAGGCATCGCTGCGAGGAGCCGAACTCAATCTGGAATTTACGCACATCGTTTCGCCGATTACGGGGCGAGTGAGCCGCGCGGAAGTAACGCGAGGAAACCTGGTTACGAGCGGCGGCGGTGGGCCGGCGACCTTGCTGACGACGGTGGTTTCGCTTGATCCGGTGTACGCGTATTTTGACGCCGACGAACAGACCTATTTGAAGTATGGAAAGCAGGCGCGCGCTAGAAAGAAGGGTACCAACGGCGAAAACAACGGCCCGATTTATCTGGGGCTGGCGGGAGAAGAAGATTTTCCGCACAAGGGAGTGGTCAATTTCATTGACAACCAGGTGAACCCGACGACCGGCACGATCCGCGCGCGCGGGGTGTTCAGCAACAAAGACTTGTCGCTAACGCCGGGATTGTTTGCGCGATTGAAGCTATCGGGAAGCGGAACTATTCGCGGCTGCCAGATTGACGACGCGGCGGTGGGAACGGACCTGAATCAGAAATTTGTGCTGGTGGTGGACGCGAACAACGCGGTCGCCTACCGTCCCGTGACGCTGGGGCCGATGGTGAATGGCTTGCGCGTGGTGCTCGGTGGATTGAAGGAAGGCGACATCGTGGTGGTGAATGGACTGCAGCGCGTACGCCCGGGAATGAACGTAACGCCGAAACAGGTGCCAATGGGGAGCGCGCAGTTGTCCTCACCCACAAGCGTGAACGACGATGCGGCGGCGAAGAGCCAGGGCGGGTCCGGCAAGTAATGCGGAGCAAGTAAGGCAAAAGGTATCCCATGAAAATTGCGGACTTTTTTATTGATCGACCTATTTTTGCCGCGGTGGTCTCGATTGTGATCACCATCATCGGCGCGCTGGCGTTCCTGAAGCTGCCCATCAGCGAATACCCGGAGGTTGTGCCGCCGACGGTGGTTGTGCGAACCACATATCCCGGCGCGAACCCGACGGTCATTGCCGACACGGTGGCTTCGCCGCTGGAGCAGTCCATCACCGGCGTGGAAGACATGCTGTACATGTTTTCGCAGGCGACAGCGGACGGCGTGATGACGCTGACGATCACGTTCCGCATCGGGACGGATCTCGACAAAGCGCAAGTGCAGGTGCAGAACCGCGTGGCGCAAACGCTGCCGCGCTTGCCGCAGGAGGTGCAGCGCCTCGGCGTGACCACGGAAAAAACTTCGCCGGACTTGCTGATGGTGGTCCACCTGATTTCGCCGGACAAGCGTTACAACATGCTGTACCTGGCGAACTACGCGGTGCTGCAGGTAAAGGATGAGCTTTCGCGCCTGCCCGGCGTGGGCAACGTGCAGATTTTCGGCGCGGGCGATTTCAGTATGCGCGTGTGGCTGGATCCGAACAAACTGGCGTCGCACAGCCTGACGGCGACGGACGTGGTGCGCGCAATCCGCGAGCAGAACGTGCAAGTTGCCGCGGGCGTTCTTGGCGCGCCGCCCGTGGACAACGGGAAAAACGCGTTTCAACTGCTGGTGAATACGCAGGGGCGGCTGACGACGGAAGAAGAATTCGGAAACATCATCGTGCGCGCCGCACCGCAAATCACGCGCATCCGGGATTTGGGGCGGGTGGAACTGGGCGCGAGCACGTATGCGCTGCGCAGCTTGCTGAATAATGAGCCGGCGGTGGCGATTCCAATTTCGCAGCGGCCGGGTTCGAACGCGCTGGAGACGTCGACGCAAGTTCGCGAGACGATGGCGCGGTTAAAGGCGCAGTTTCCCGAAGGTTTGGACTATAAGATCGTTTACGACCCGACGGTGTTCGTGAGGCAGTCGATTGAAGCTGTGGGCCACACCTTCGTGGAAGCGCTGATCCTGGTAGTGCTGGTGGTGCTGATCTTTTTGCAGACGTGGCGCGCTTCGATCATTCCGTTGCTGGCGCTGCCGGTGTCGCTGGTGGGCACGTTCGCCATCATGCTGGCGCTGGGCTTCACGCTGAACACGCTTTCGTTGTTTGGACTGGTGCTGGCGATCGGCATCGTGGTGGACGACGCCATCGTGGTGGTGGAAAACGTCGAACGCAACCTGGAGCTGGGTTTGCAGCCGAGGGAAGCGACGCAGCGAGCCATGGCGGAAGTGAGCGGGCCGATCATCGCAATCGCGCTGGTGCTTTGCGCGGTGTTCGTGCCAACGGCGTTCATCGTCGGGCTTTCCGGGCAATTCTACAAACAGTTTGCGCTGACCATCGCGATTTCCACGGTAATTTCGGCGTTCAACTCGCTGAGCTTGAGTCCGGCGTTGGCCGCGCTGCTCTTGCAATCGCGCGATGCGAAGAAAGACCGCTTTTCACGGGCGCTGGATTTCACGTTCGGGTGGTTCTTCCGCGGCTTCAACCGGTTTTTTGCGTGGGCCTCGGGCAAGTACGGAACGTTTGTGGGGCACGCGATACGTTCCACCGGAATTGCGCTGGTCATTTACGCCGGTCTGATCGCCTTAACCGGCATCGGCTTCAACAAGGTGCCGAGCGGGTTCGTGCCGACGCAGGACAAGCAATACCTGGTGGCGTTCGCACAATTGCCGAACGGCGCGACGCTGGACCGCACGGAAGCCGTGATGCGCGAGCTCTCTAACATCGCGCTGGCCCACCCGGGCGTACAGGATGCCATCGAATTTCCGGGGCTTTCCATCAACGGCTTCACCAACAGTCCGAATTCCGGAATTGTGTTCGTGGGCCTGAAGCCGTTTGAGCAACGGACGACTAAGAATCTTTCCGGCATGGCGATCACGAAGCAGTTGAACGATAAATTTTCGGGGATTCAGGAAGCGTTCGTGGCGATTTTTCCGCCGCCGCCGGTGCAGGGACTTGGAACCGTGGGTGGATTCAAATTGTACGTCGAAGACCGCGCGGGACTCGGGCTGGAGCCTCTTTACAAAGAAACGACGGCGGCTATCGGCAAGGGCTATCAGACACCGGCGCTCGGCGGGCTGTTTTCGAGCTTTGACGTAAACGTGCCGCAGATTGACGCGCACGTGGACCGCGAGAAAGCGAAAACATTCGGCATCAGCCTGGATGATGTGTTCGAGACCATGCAGGTATATCTCGGCGCGCTGTACGTGAACGACTTCAACCGGTTCGGTCGAACGTACCAGGTGAACGCACAGGCCGAATCGAGTTACCGGTTGCAGCCGGAAGATATCGTAAAGCTGAGAGTCAGAAACGCGGCGGGAGAAATGATTCCGTTGGGCTCGGTGGTGACGGTGCACTCGACGTACGGGCCGGACCGCGTGATGCACTACAACGGATTCCCCGCGGCGGAAATCAACGGCGCTGCCGGGCCTGGCTACAGCTCCGGACAATCCGAGACGGCGATCGCAAACATCCTGAAACAGAACCTGCCGAATGGTATGCGGTTCGAATGGACGGAGCTGACGTTCCAGCGAATCCTGGCCGGGAACACAATGGTTTACATCTTCCCGCTGTCGGTGCTGCTGGTGTACCTGGTACTGGCGGCGCAATACGAAAGCTGGTCGCTGCCGCTCGTGGTGATCCTGATCGTGCCGATGACGCTGCTCTCCGCGATTGCCGGCGTGTGGCTGCTGAAGGGCGACAACAACGTGTTCACGCAGATCAGCCTGATCGTGCTGGTGGGGCTGGCCTGCAAAAACGCGATTTTGATCGTGGAGTTTGCGCGAGAAAAGCAGCACGAGGGAATGAACCGGTTTGAAGCGGTGCTGGAAGCGTGCCGGTTGCGCTTGCGGCCGATTCTGATGACGTCGCTGGCGTTCACGATGGGCGTGGTGCCCCTGGTGCTTTCGTCGGGAGCAGGTTCGGAAATGCGGCAGGCGATCGGCATCGCGGTGTTCTTCGGGATGCTGGGCGTCACGTTCTTCGGACTGCTGCTGACGCCGGTGTTCTACGTGGTGGTGCAGCGGCTGGTGGAGGGCAAGGAAGTGAAGACGATTACGCAAGCTGGAAAGATTGGCGAGCCCGGAAAGGCGGAGGCGTAATCCATGCGAATAGAATCTGTCGCGATGCTCGGAATCGCCGCGGCCCTTTCGGGATGCTCGGTGGGGCCGCACTACAAGGCGCCCAATCCGGCGGAAGTGAAACTTCACCATGCGCAGCCAGCGGAGATCTCGCAAGAGAAATTCGACGGGAAGTGGTGGGGACAATTCGACGATCCGGTTTTGAATGGGCTGGTGGATTCCGCCCTGCACGCGAATTGGGACATAGAGGTGGCGCGCGCGAAGCTGGCGGAGTCGAGAGCTATCTACGACGAGCGCAAGCTGGACAAGTATCCGACCATTTCGAGCACGGCAAGCTACCAGCAAAGCCGGGAAGTTTTTCCCGGATTCACGAATAAGCCGATCAACATCAAAACGTACCAGGCGGGTTTCGACGCCTCCTGGGAATTAGACGTCTTCGGACGCGTGCGCCACCAGGTGGGAGCGGCCGCCGCGCAGGATCAGGCCTTCCATGCGAATCTTCGCGATGTGCAGGTGAGCGTGGCCGCGGAAGTGGCGCGAAACTATTTTCTGTTGCGCGGCGCGCAGTGGAGGCTCGCGGTAGCGCAGCGGAGCCTGGTGAATCAGCAGGACACGCTGAAGTGGACGGAAGTGCGGCGCGATGCAGGCGTCGGCGAAGAGCAAGACGTGGCCAGCGCTGCGGCGCGTGTTGCACAAACGGCGGCGACGATCCCCGATATCAACGGAGCCATTTTGACGTTTCAGAATCGCATTGCCGTGCTGACGTCGGTGCGCCCCGGCGAGCTTGCCGCTGATCTCTCGGCGCGCGAATATACGCCGATCACCAAGGCGTTGCCGATCGGCGATCCCAACGAGTTGTTGCGGCGCCGGCCGGATGTGCAAGCGGCGGAGCGGCGCCTGGCGCAGGCGACGGAATTGCAGGGATCGGCGGTGGCCGACCTTTTCCCACATGTGACGTTTGGGGGATTTCTGGGATTCATCGCGGGGCGCGGGGATTTATTTTTTCAATCGGATTCGGAGGCGTGGAGCATTACGCCATCGATTTCGTGGCCGGCGCTGGATTACTGGCGCTTCAAGGCGCGCGTGAGGCAGTCGTCGGCGGTGACGCAGGAAAATTACGCGCAATATGAACAGACCGTGCTGGGCGCGCTGGAAGAGACCGAGAACGCGCTGATCAGCTATCACGCGAACCAGGAAAAACTGATCAAGCTGAACGACCAGGCGCGAGAGAGCAAGCGCGCCGCGGATATCGCGCGGGACCGCTACCGTGAAGGCGTCATCGATTTCCTGCAATTGCTGGACGCCGAGCGGGTGCAATTGCAGGCCGAGGACAACCTGGCGCAGGTCGAAGGCGACGTATTCGTTTCCGTGGTGACAATCTATAAGGCCCTGGGCGGTTTGCCCGAGGATAGCCAGTTGCCGGGAAGCAGAAACCCGGTGGTGGCAACAAGTGCGGGCGCGAAGGCGGCAAGTAAGTAAGCGAGCCGCGAGTACGCCGGGAACGCCAATCTCCCCGATTGGCGTTCCCGGCCGGTCGCCAGCCAAATCAAGCGCCAGTGTGTTGCAGTATTCGGCAGTCCTGCCAATCCAAAACACCTTGCCTGGCTGTACATTTTACGGTACAGTAGTACTTTATAAGGTGCAGGATGGCAGGCCCGGGCCAACAGCCGCGAAAAGTTCCATTGATTTTTTACCGCTCGAGGCAGGGAACTGAGCCCGTGCGCAAGTGGCTGAAGGGATTGCCTGAGGCCGAGCGTCACGCAATAGGGCTGGACCTGCTGCGTGCGCAATGGCGGTGGCCCGCCGGAATGCCGCTCTGCCGGCCGTTGGGAAACGGCTTGTGGGAAGTCCGGACGGACCTGCCGACAAAACGGACGGCGCGCGTGCTGCTTTGCCTTCACGAAGAGCACCTCGTCGCGCTACACGGGTTTATCAAGAAAACGCGCACGGCGCCGGATGATGATTTGGCATTGGCGCGCAAGCGACTGAAGGAGCTAGAACGATGAGCAAGAAGCGTAAGAATCGGAAGAAACACATGGGTTCGAGCATTGATGATTTCCTCAAGAAAGAGGGCATCTTTGAAGAGGCGCAAGCGCAGGCGGTCAAGGAGGTTGTCGCGTGGCGGTTGGATGAGGCCATGAAGAAGCAAAAAATATCCAAAAATAAGATGGCCACACTGCTCAAGACAAGCCGCACACAAGTTGACCGGCTCCTTAATCCGAAAAGCGACATCACGCTTTCCAGTCTGCAACGGGCGGCGGCGATGGTCGGGCGTCGCGTAATGATCGAGCTGATATAGAGACCCCAGTCACTGACCCTCTAAAATTTGAGCAGACAGTCACAGGAGCCGGGCTCCCCGCAATCACCACTCATCGGCGCCAGTGTTGGGGGAAATCTACGTAGGAGGCGTCGAGGGCGGCGATGGAGGGGCAGCCGAGGAGGCGGAGGGTGCGTTCGACGTCGGCGCGGAGGATTTCGAGGGCGCGGACGACGCCGGGATAGCCTGCGGCGGCCATGCCGTAGGCGTAGGCGCGGCCGATGAGGACGGCGCGGGCACCGAGGCAGATGGCTTTGACGATGTCACCGCCACGGCGGATGCCGCCATCCATCACGACTTCGGTGCGGCCGTTTACGGCGGCGACGATTTCGGGAAGCGCGCGAATCGTGGGATAGACGGAATCGAGTTGGCGTCCGCCGTGGTTGGAGACGATCACGGCTGCGGCGCCTTCATCGACGGCGCGGCGCGCGTCGTCTCCTGTAAGCAGGCCTTTCACAATGATCGGCCCGGGCCAGACGTCGCGGATCCAGCGCAGGTCGTTCCAGGTTACGGCGGCGTCGGCGAGCGCTGCCGCGACATCCACCAACTGCATGGGTCCTTCTCCGGGGATGGTGATGTTTTCGAGCTTGGGAACTCCGCCATCGGCAAGAAACGCGGCAAGCCAGCGGGGATGCGCGAGAATTTCGGGGAAAAACGGGAGCTTGGCGAAGAGCGAGCTGCCCAGAAGTTGTTTCATGCCGTTGCGTGGATCGCGTTCGCGCATTCCGGCCACGGGCGTGTCCACGGTGATGACCAGCGCGGAGAAACCGGCGCGGCGCGCGCGGTCGATGCCACATTCGGCGGCGGCGCGGCCTCCCAAAAGATAGAGCTGATACCACGCGGGGCCCTTGGTGGCGGCTTTCACGTCTTCCAGTTTGTGCCCGGAAATGGTGGAGAGGATGTAGCCGGTACCCGCATCGCCCGCGGCTTTGGCGGCGGCAACTTCTCCGCCCGGATGCATCAGGCGGCTGTAGCCGACGGGCGCCAGCAGACCAGGAAAGGCCAGATCGAGTCCAACGACGCGGACGCTGAGATCGCATTTATCGAAGGCTACGGCGTTGCGGGGGCGAAAAAGAATGTCGTTAAACGCGCGCGGGTTTTCGCGCAGCGTGGTTTCGTCCTCGGCGCCGCCATCGAGGTAGTCGAAGACGGGACGCGGGAGGCGGCGTTGGGCGAGACGGCGAAGGTCCTCGATATTCACGACGCGAGGAGAGCCGAGAGCGGCTGTGTCGGGGACCATGGGGAATACTCTATGGAGAAACGCCCTGGGGACGCAATGTGGAATTGCCGGGGCGGCGCATTTCTACTGGGGAGGAGAAGGCGCCGCCTTGGTATTCGGATGCAGATCCCTGTGAGGGGATTCCGCTCCGTTGGTACGGGACCAAAAAAACTAAGCGCGAACGGTGAGGACCGGGCAAGTGGCCTTGGTTACGACGCTGTAAGCGATGGTAGGAGGGGCGTGGCCGGCAAGGCTGTTTCGCGCCTTGGCACCCATGACGATCAAGTCGGCCTTGGATTCACGAGCAGCGATGAGAATTTCCTCCACCGCCGGGCCGAATGTGGCGCGGAATTCCGGCTTGCACCAGTTCTCGCTGCCAGCCGGCATCAGCTGCTTCATGCGGATGATGTTGATTTCCCGCTGGCGCGCGACGCTCTCTTCGGTGTAAGCTGCGGCACTCTCGATAACGTGAAGCAGAGTGAGAGTGGCGTTGTGTTCCTGAGCGACCGAGAAGGCGTAAGCAGCGGCCTTCTCCGCGCCGGGACCAAAGTCCGTGGCAAAGAGGATGTGAGCGAGTTCCACTTCTTTGGCGTGACCGTTCTTAACGGCTGGGCCGACGGTCAGGACGGGGCAATCCGCTTCGCGGAAAATTTCCTCGGCGATCGAGCCGATGACAAGTTTGTGGACCTTGCCGCGGCCGTGCGTGCCGGTCACCACCAGATCGATTTCATGCTGGACGATCAATTTTTCGAGATTGGGCCAAACATTGCCTTCTTCCATCAACACTTCGTGGGGAACTCCGCGAAGCTTGCCGGAAATGAGAATGTCCGCGATTCCTTCTTCCGCAGCTTGGCGAACTTTTTCGTAGGTGGCCTGAGCCAGCTGCGGTTCAGCAAACTGGAAGGGATCCGGGGTGATGACGTGAGCGAGATAAATGCGTGCATCATAACGGCGCGCCAGGGCGATGGCGTAATCGAGGGCACGATCGGAGACTTCGGAAAAATCCGTGGTGACCATGATTTTGCTGACAGACACGCGCTTGGCGATGTCCTTTTTGGTTTTTTCTTGTGGATCCATTATTTGCGGCATAACTCCTCCTCAAACGATAAGCCTTTTCGCACCCGACGGAGATTTTTTTCCGTTCATTGATATTTGTCTGCGGATAAAACGTGCAAACGGGGTTCCACGCCGATGATTTTTTGGATTCTGAGAACACAGGGTTTACGTCCGGAGACCGGAAATAGCTGTGGAAAATGAGCCAATTGCCCAAGAATTCTGCGCCGATTCACCTCAAGCTGAGTGGAAGCCTTTCATAATGATAGTTTTGCGGGATGACTAGAGGGACGAGACAGTAAGGCATCCGTGGAGTTTGCGGGATTTCACACTGGCGCGTGTTTTCTCACCCAGGGCTGCGGCGACCCGAGTCACGGGTTAGCGGGAGCAGCGGGTTCTTCTTCGGCATGACCGAGTCCGAATTTTTTCATTTTGTAGCGGAGCGCGTCGCGGCTGATGTTGAGAAGTTTTGCGGCTTTGATCTGATTGCCGTGAGACTGCTGCAACGCGAATTCGACAAGAGCGGGTTCGACGTCTTCGAGAGAAGTGCCACCCTCGGGAATGGAGAGCGGTGGCTGCTGGCGGGAAGCTCCTTGCCCATCACGTCAACGACGCCGGCGATGCCAGCGAGCGGATTGCGAATTTCGTGGGCGAGGCCGGCGGCAAGCTCGCCAAGCGTGGCCAGGTGTTCGGCGCGGCCCATTTCGCGGCGGTGAAGTTCCTCGATTTCGATGCGATTGCATTCGAGTTGCTCGACCATCTCATTGAACTGGCGTCCGAGTTGGCTAATGTCGTCTCGCCGCTTGGCGAATGCGACGCGAGCGGAAAGATCGCCACGCCGCACGCGAGCAATGGTATCCATCAGGTCTTCCAGGGGCCGTTCTACCAGGACGAGTAAGACAGAAAGCAGAACGAAGCAGAGGAGAATAGCGAAGCAAACGGAGACGATCAGAATAATTTGCGCTTCATGGATCGCCAGGGTGCGCAAAACGGTGGCGATCGCGATGATGCTCAAGAGCAGCACCGCGATAATCGGAATGAAAACCTTCCACTGCCAACGGATTCCAGTAGCCAATCGGACGACGGGGGGCAGATGCATGGGAGTATCACATCAAAGACGAGGGTGAGGTGCAAGCGAGTGCGGCGTTAAGCGGCATTTCGCATCAGTGGACGTCGCAATCTGGTGGCTCACTCCTCCCTCGGGGGCCGGAGGCGATTGTGGGATTGGCTGATGCGGATTACTCGGCAAAAGCGGAAGCAGAGCTTCCGCACTCCAAAGGAAGAGCATCATCTTCCCTCCTGGAACAGGCTGGCGGGAGATGGCGGCTCCATGGGATGAGAACTGTTTTTGGGACAGGTTGTAGTCACGGAGTTTGTTTTTCTTCTACAATCGGGTGCACACGAGTGGTGAAGTTGCGGCGCATGGACGAGTGATGCGAACTTTCCCGGAGGATGCTGTGGCTGCTGCTGATTCCTTTGATCTGGTGGTGTTGGGTTGTGGACCGGCGGGCGAAAAGGCCGGGGCGCAGGCTGCGTATTTCGGGAAGCGCGTTGCGGTGGTTGAACGGGCGCCCGCCGTGGGAGGGGGTTGCATCAATACCGGCACGGTGCCGAGCAAGACGCTGCGCGAATCGGCGCTTTATTTTTCTGGATTGAAGCAGCGTGGATTGTATGGAATCGATTATTCGCTGAAGGAAAACCTGACGGTGCAGGATTTCATGCATCATGAGCGCGCCGTAGTGGAAATGGAGCGCGCGCGTATCCTGAAGAACCTGGAGCTGCACCGGATCGAGTTGGTGCGGGGGCAGGCGGCGTTTGAAGATGGGCACACGGTCGCGGTGAGCGGGGCCGCGGGGACGCGCCGTTTGTGCGGCGAGGTGATCCTGATTTCGACCGGATCAAAACCTCACCGGCCGGCGGAAATTGCGTTTGACGACATTCACACGTTTGACTCCGACACATTTCTGCAGATGGACCGCATACCGAAGAGCCTGGCGGTGATTGGCGGCGGGGTGATTGGCTGCGAATACGCGTCCATATTCATGGCGCTCGGCGTTGATGTGACACTGGTGGATGGCCGCGACAAATTGCTTCCGTTTCTGGATGCGGAGATTTCGGAACGTCTGCGAGACCGGTTTGCTTCGCTGGGGATGCATCTGTGGTTTAACGAGCGGCCGGTGAAGGCGGAAAATACGGCGTCGGGTTCGCGGCTGACGATGAAGAGCGGGAAGGTGCTGGAGGCGGATGCGACGCTGTTTGCGGCGGGACGCCGCGCGGCGGTGGATGGGCTGGCTCTTGAAAAGGCGGGCCTTGCGCTGAACGATAAGGGATACATCGCGGTAGATGCAAATTACCGGACCACGGTGCCGCATATTTATGCGGCGGGTGACGTGATTGGGTTTCCGGCGCTGGCGTCCACGTCGATGGAGCAGGGACGAGTGGCGGTGTGCCATGCGTTTGGATTGAAGTACAAGCAGCGGGTCGCTTCGCTGCTGCCAATGGGGGTTTACACGATTCCGGAGATTTCCGCGGCGGGCGAGACGGAAGAGAGTTGCAAGGAGAAGGGCATTGATTATTGCGTGGGGCGCGCGCGGTATGAAAACAATGCGCGCGGACACATCACAGGCGACACGGCGGGGATGCTCAAGCTGATTTTTGCGCGTGCGGACAGGAAGCTGCTCGGCGTCAGCATGATTGGGGAATCGGCGACGGAATTGATTCATGTGGGCATGATGGTGCTGGACCACGGACTGACCATTGATGAGTTCATCGAGCAGGTGTTCAACTATCCGACGCTTTGCGAGATGTATAAATACGCGGCGTATGACGGGCTGGGCAATCTTTCGGGGCACAAGTTGCGTGAAGGATAGCGCCTGTGGCGCCGTGCAAATCGCGGGCATCCAACGCAGGGGAGAAAATTTATGCCACTGGTACGAATTGATTTGCGGGCCGGAACTTCGGCGGAATATCGAAAGGCGCTCGGCGACGGCGTGCACCGCGCCATGGTCGAGGCTTTGGGTGCTCCGGCGGACGACCGCTTCCAGGTGATCACCGAGCATGCGGCAGCGGGACTCAACTACGATCTGCAATATCTCGGGATTCGGCGGTCGGATGGCGTGGTGTTTGTGCAGATCACGCTGAGCACGGGCCGCAAGCCGCAGCAGAAGCGGAAATTCTACAAACGGGTGACGGAGCTGCTTGCCGAATCTCCAGGCGTGAAGCCGCAGGATGTGGTGATTAACTTGGTGGAAGTCGCGTGGGAGAACTGGTCGTTCGGGAATGGTGAAGCGCCGTATATGGACTCGTGATTTTCCTCCGAAAACGCGAGTCACTGCTGTAAATTCAAGCCATGCGCTTGTTGATCGCATGGCTTTTTGTTTTGCTGCTCGCCTGCGTCGGATTGGTGTTTTTGCCTGGTCGAGTGGATCGCGTCGAGGCAAGGCCCACATTGGCGCGAACATTAGTAGGATTCGATCGCAACGATTATCCGGGAGACGCCGCCCTGCCGGTGCTGCGCAAGTCGTTTGCGTTTACGAGCTATTGGCTGAGCCCACCGCCCGGCGCGAAATCCAATTCTTGGGCCGGGAAGCGCCGCGTATTGGAGTCGGAGGGATTCGGCTTTCTGCTTCTCTTTTGTGGCAAGACTTCCAATGAGATTCGCACGAACAAAATGGGAACGGACATGGGCCTTGCCGATGCGCGGGATGCGGTAGCGGCGGCAACACGAGAAGGGTTTGCGGAGGGTTCGGTGATTTTTCTGGATGAGGAAGAAGGTGGCAGGTATTCCCCTTCGCAGCATCTCTATCTGCACAACTGGGCGGAAGAGTTGGAGAAGAGGCACTTCCGGCCGGGCATTTATTGTTCGGGGATCATCGTGGATGAGGGCGGAGGCGCTATGGTGATTACCGCGAACGACATCCGCGAGCACATCGGCGCTTCCGATGTGGTTTTTTGGGTTTACAACGACGCATGCCCGCCTTCGCCGGGATGCGTCGCGCCCAAGAACCTAGTTCTGCCTTCTGCCAGCGGAGTCGCTTACGCGGCGGTTTGGCAGTATGTGCGGTCGCCTCGGGAGAAGAAGGTAGCGCGGCATTGCAATGGCTACGCGACCGATGGCAATTGCTATGCGCCGGGAGACACGAAGCACCAGTGGAATCTGGATATGAATGTAGCGACGACGGCGAATCCATCGGGGCCGCCTGGCGAAGCGCTTCCACCTTAGGCGATGCTTTATTCTTTAGCCATGGCGATTGAGAAAGCCCTGCTCTCTAAGAGAGCACACACAGGAATGCCTGTGCCACAGGGCCCTCGGCTACGTTCTAGAATGTGGGATTGCGGGGGAACTTGAAGTAGGGGAGCCTGACGCCGTTGATGAAGATTTGATCCGCGCGGATGGCGGTGGGCGCTTCGAATCCGACTGAGCCGCCGGAGGTGACGTAGTCGTCCTGATCCACGCCGTCGCCGCTGATGCCCAGGCCGCCGACGAGCGTGCCGTTCTTGAAGAGGCCGACGGCGCCCGGAAAAAAAACGACGCCGCTCTTGTTGCTGTTGGGCGCGCCGGTCTGATTGCCCTGCGTACATGGATTCTGCACGTCCTGCAAAAATAAATTGAAAAAAGGACCGTCGCCGGAGCCGTTGATGCCCGGCGGAAAAAGTGGTTGCGAGCCGAAGCTGATGGTGCGGCTGGTGACCGCTGTGCCCATCGGCACGCCGGGGAGATCGGCGGTGGTGCGATTGGGTCCGTTGAAATAGACCATGTTGCGGGCTTTGGAGGCGGCGACGTCGATGCTGAAGACAGTGGAATCGACCATGCGACGCAGACCGATCAAGGTGCCGTCGAGGTCGGCGACGGCAATGACCATTTTTGCGCGCGAGCCCAGAGGCAGGCGAATGGCGGCGCGCGTTGTGTTGGCGGTGGCCTCGGCGTTGTTCAGGATCTGCTGGACTTCGGCGGCGGTGAGTCCTCCCATCGGACCATTGGTTGGAGCAATCAAATCGCCTTCGGGAGGTTGCCCGGTGCTAGCGATGGGGCTGAACCCTGCCAGATAGCCGCCATTAAATGTTCCGGCGGGGACACCAGCAGGGCGGGTGCCTTGATTCACGAAGGGCAGAGCGATTCCGCCGATGAAAACGGCGCCCGGGTCAGGGAGCGGGTTGGGCAAGCCGAAGCCGTTGGACTCGGAGGCGGTGAACGCAGCGAACTCGGCCACATCGTGGGACACGCCTGCTACGCCGATGCCGCCGACTACGACGCCATTGTGAAAAATGGGCACGCCGCCAGGATTCACGGCGTTGGGGTCGCTGTCGTCGAGCTGCGATTTTCCGGTGAGGATGCCGGGCCCAGGGCCGCCGAAAAGAGAGGTGGAGGGATTGACGGCCATGCCGGGAAGAAAATTTGTGGCCAGGGTGCAGCCGCGATTGGTGTTTTCGATGCCGTAAAGGTCGGCCGTGGGCGCGTTGGTGACGCCGGGAGGAAAGTGAATGCCGCTGATGAAGCGGACGGTGCGGGAAGAGAGCGGCGCCTGGTCGTTGCTGAAATAAGCGCCGGTGCGGGCGAGAGCGACGGCGAGATCGTTCACGTCCACGGCGTTGCCAAAATTTCCGATGTCCGTGGCGCCCGGCACAACGCCGGCTTTATCGTAGACGGCAAGAACTGCGCCACCACGATCAACGACGGCGATGGCCATGGTGTCGGCGTTGGCGGAAGTTGCGGCCGCCTGGATGAGATTGGCCACGTCGGTTGAGCTTAGGGGAGCGACTACAGGCGGAGGTGGATCGGGTTTAAAGGCAGCGGGAGAACCACCGCAGCCGAGAAGAGTGACGGCCAAAGCGATGGCCAGCGCCAGCGCGAGAAGCATGGCCAGCGCGATGGCTTTGCGCCGCTGGTTGTAAGCGCGACTGGATTCCACCTGCTTGCGTACCGTGTGTTCCATGGGGAGAGTGGTGGGCTTCATGGTACACGCCGCGAAAGAGAAATCACGGGGATTGTACCTCTGTTGCCACGAAGTGGTGACTCCTAAATGCGCGAGCGGGTGTTGCCGGATATTCACTGGGGTTTCGGAAAAAGGTTGCCGGAATAGCGCATTTTTGATTAGTTAACGGAGACTGTTGTCCATCAATTGGCCTGGTCCTGCAGAAAAAATGAGCGCCGGTTCATCGTCCAAGTCGGGATTCATTAGCCTGGTTCGAGTTGCCACGTGCCTGTTCGCTGGTCTTTCCCCTGGCACCGATGCAATTGCGCAACAGCCTGCCGCTTCGCCGCCGGCGTCCTCGCAGCAGGAAATGCACGAAGCTGGACCACCGCGGCGAATACCGCGGCAACAGGCGCTGACAACGGCGGCGCTGGACGGCACGGTGCGGGAACAAGTTTCGGATTCCGCGACGCGGCCGATTGGCGGGGCGCGGATTCAGATTCGAAATCTGCAGACGGGGCAGGTCAACATCACGCTGGCGACGGGCGAAGGAGTTTTTCGGTTGCTGCTGCTGCCGCCGGGCGGGTACGAATTCCGGGCCGGGGCGGACGGTCATGAGGCGCTGACGATTGCCTCGCTTTCGCTGAATGCCAATGAGGTGGTTACGCTGGAAATTCAGTTGGTGCCCAACGGCGTGGCGGAAGCGCGCTCGCGGTTGCCGCGACAGCCGGAACTTGGCCCGCCGCTTCCCGCTGAAGCCGCGGCGATGACAGGGACGTATCGCGAGTTTCGCCACCGGTTGGATTCGGATCCGAACTACATCCTGGAACTTTCGCCGGATGTTTTGCCACCGATCTCCGACATTTTTAATGTTGTGCCGAACCGCTGGGCGCTGGAGCAGCCGGACTACCGGCGCTACGCGCCGTCGGGCGAATACATTTATACGAAGCCGCACTGGTACGACCCGTTCAACCGCAATCGTTTCAAGGGAGATGAGCCGATCTGGCCAGAGGTGCTCGGCCAGCAGGTATTTTTCAATTTTACGGGATCGGAGACGACGTTCATTGATGGCCGGAAGGTGCCTGTGCCGAGTGACGTGAGCGCGGCGCGGCCCGGGAGCAGCGCGTTCTTTGGGCGTGGCGAGCAATTTTTTCTGGACCAGACGTTTCGATTCACATTCGACCTGTTTCACGGAGACGCTTCGTTCAAGCCGGTGGACTGGCGCATCCGGGTGACGCCGGAAGTGAGCTTGAACTACCTGGATGTGCGGGAATTGGGAATTGTGGGGCCGGACGTGCGAGCGGGAACGACTAGGTTGGATTCGCACGTGGGATTCCAGGAAGCGTTTGTAGAGGTGAAGCTCCACGATTTGAGTCCCAACTATGATTTTGTTTCAGTGCGTGCTGGAATCCAGGAATTCAACGCGGATTTTCGCGGGTTTTTGTTTGTGGAGGAGCAGCCGGCGCTGCGCGTGTTCGGCGACTTGAAGAACGACCGCATCGAGTACAACGCCGCTTATTTTAATTTTCTGGAGAAGAATACCAACAGCGGATTGAATACGTTCAGCCGGAGGGACCAGCAGGTGATGCTGGGGAATGTGTATATTCAGGACTTTTTCTTTCCGGGATACACGGCGGAATTTCTTGGCGCTTACAACAAGGATGACGGCGGCCTGCATTACGACGACAACGGCTTTCTGGTGCGGCCGGCGCCTGTAGGGAACGTGATCAATCAGGGCGTGGGCGCGATTCCGCACAGTATCCAGGTTGGATATTTCGGCTGGCTGGGCAGCGGACACATTAAACGAATCAATATCACACACGCGTTTTACGAAGCGGCGGGGAAGGACAGCTTCAACCCGATTGCGGGGCGGCCGGTGACGGTGAACGCGCAAATGGCGGCGGTGGAACTTTCGCTGGACCGCGACTGGATTCGTTATCGCATTTCGAGTTTCTATTCGTCGGGCGACAACAATCCGCGCAACGGGCGGGCCAACGGATTTGATGCGATTGTGGATTTGCCGAGCTTTGCGGGCGGGCTGTTCAGCTTCTGGAACCGGGAGGGAATCCGGCTGTTGGGATCTGGCGTGTCCCTGACGACGGATGGCAGCCTGTTGCCCAACATGCGGTCGAACAAGAACGAAGGCCAGGCGAACTTTGTGAATCCGGGAATTTTTCTGGTGAATGCCGGAACGGACATTGACATCACGCCAAAGCTGAAGGGCTTCGTGAATTTTAATTATCTGCGGTTCATGCGAACGGAGCCGCTGGAGTTTGTGCTGTTCCAGTCGCCGATTCGTCACAACATTGGCGAAGACCTGGGAGTGGGAGTGACATACCGGCCGCCGCTGTCGGAAAACATTATTCTGACCGGCGGGGCTTCCATGCTGCAGCCCGGACAGGGATTTCGCGACATTTATACGGGGCGGACATTGTTTTCGGTGTTTGGATCGGCGAAGTTGACGTTTTGAGGTTGCTGAGGATGAGGGGATTTTTCAAATCCGGAGCGGTTCGCGCTCTTTCGAGCGAACGCGCGAAATCTCGCCTCTTGATCGGCTTCTTTGCGGCTGCTTCGTTTGTGCTGCTATTTTTCGGCTCGGTTCGGCGGCAAGCGGCGGCTTCCGCGCAGGATGCGCAAGGGCCTTTCCGTGGGCAATCGCAGGAAGAGGCGATGGCCAAGTCCTCGGGCTGCATTTCTTGTCACACGGCGACGGACGAGTCGACGATGCATCCTTCAAAGGGAGTGCATCTTGGTTGCACGGATTGCCATGGGGGAAATAATTCCGTCGTGATTGCCGCGGGCACGTCTCCGACTTCGGCGGAATATCAGGGTGCGAAAGAGAAGGCGCACGTGCAGCCGCGCGATTCCTTTTTCAAGAATCGCACGACCTTGCCCGAAGGCGCGTACACCAAATGGCTGAAAGAATCGCCGGAGTTCGTGAAGTTCATCAACCCCGGCGATCTGCGGGTGGCGCGGGAAACTTGCGGGACGGCGGGATGCCACCCGAATGAGACGCGCGCGGTTTCGACGAACATGATGACGCACTCGGGATTTCTTTGGGGCGCGGCACTTTACAATAACGGGGGAATTCCGTTTAAGAACGCACGATTTGGCGAGAGTTATGACCGGGAGGGAAGACCTCAGGCATTGAAGACGAGCCCAGCGCCAACGACGGAAGAGACGCGCGCGAAGGGAGTCTTGCCGGAACTGAGCCCGCTGTATCGATGGGAAATCTCGCAGCCGGGAAATGTGCTACGTGTATTCGAGCGCGGCGGAGAGAAGAAGGCGGAGATTGGGAATCCGAGCGGTGAAGAGAGTCCCGGAAAGCCGGATGACAAGTTGAGCGACCGCGGGTTTGGGACGGAGCTCCGCACCGATCCGGTTTTTCTTGGATTGCAGAAAACGCGGCTGCTTGATCCGGTGCTTTCCCTGCCGGGAACGAATGATCATGCGGGCGACTACAGGTCGAGCGGGTGCTCGGCGTGCCATGTGATTTACGCGAACGACCGTGACCCGGCACACTCAGCTTCGTATGCGCGGTACGGGCATCTCGGGTTCAGCGCTTCGGTGGACCCCACGATCCGCAAGGATGAGCCCGGGCACCCCATCAAACACGCATTTACTCGCGCAATTCCATCGAGCCAGTGCATGATTTGCCATATTCATCCGGGCACGAACATGGTGACAACGTATTACGGGCTGACGTGGTGGGACAACGAAATTGACGGCGACAAAATGTATCCGCCGGGGCAGCGCAACCCGAGCGAGGAAGAGCGGTATCAATCCGCGCTGCGAAATCCGGAGGCTGCGGCGGCGCGCGGGCTTTGGGGCGAAGAGAAATTTCTGGAGCAGACTGGCAGCCCGGAATTCAATTCAAAGCTCGCGACCACGCAGTTTGCGGATTTTCACGGGCACGGCTGGGTGTTTCGCGGGGTTTACAACCACGACCGAAAAGGGAACTGGCTGGACAAAGACGGGCAACCCATTGCGTTCGACGATCCGCAGCGCTTTCAGAAGGCGGTGCACCTGGCGGACATTCACCTTGAGAAGGGCATGCAATGCGCGGATTGCCATTTTGCGCAGGACAATCACGGCAACGGGAAAATTTACGGAGAGCCTCGCGCGGCCGTGGAAATTGATTGCGTGGATTGCCACGGCACGATCCGGCAGAAGGCCACGCTGGTGACTTCTGGCCCGGCGGCGCCGGATGCACCGCGCGCCGGAGAACCGCGAGGGCGGCGATTGGATGCGCTGCGCACGCCGTATGGACTGCGGCGATTTGAGTGGCGAGGGGACAAGCTGTTCCAGCGCTCGATGACGGACGCGAATGTGGAGTGGGCGATCGTGCAGACGAAGGACACGATCACTCCGGGAAATTCGCACTTCAACATGAAATCCCTGCGCGCGAAGCTGATGAATAAGGATGGAGTGGCGTTTTCGCAGATGCCGGCGGACGATTCGCAATTGGCGCACGCGAATTCGTCGATGACCTGCTATGCGTGCCATACGTCTTGGACGCCGACCTGCTTCGGCTGCCACCTGCAGATGACGGCAAACGTGCGGCGGCCCATGCTGCACAATGAAGGGCTGATGACGAGGAATTACACCAGCTACAACTTTCAGGTGTTGCGCGACGACTCCTATTTCCTGGGCGTGGACGGAACGGTGACCGGGCACCGCGTCGCCCCGGCGCGTTCTTCGTGCGCGGTGCTGGTGAGTTCGCAGAATGCGAACCGCGAGTGGCTCTACTACGAGCAGCAGACGATTTCGGCGGAAGGATTTTCCGGGCAGGCGTTCAGCACGTTTGTGCCGCACACCGTGCGGGCGAAAGAAACCAAGCAGTGCAGCGACTGCCACGTTTCGGCGGCGAACGACAACAACGCGTGGATGGCGCAGGTGCTTCTGCAGGGAACAAATTTCATGAACTTCATGGGCCGGTATATTTTTGTGGCCACCGGCAACAAGGGATTTGAAGCGATCACCGTGGCGGAGCACGACGAGCCGGAAGCGATTTACGGAAGCGACCTGCAACGGCTGGCGTATCCCGACAATTACAAGAGATTTGTGGCGGCCAAACGCCAGCTTGCGCCGGTGGCCGAACATGAAGGCACGATTTTCGATATTCAGGCTCGCGGTGAATACGCGTACACGGCGAACGGCAAGGGCGGCCTGCGCGTGTATGACATCGCGAACATTGATAATAAGGGTTTCTCGGAGCGCATGACCACGGCGCCGGTGTCGCCGATCGGGCAACGTTTCTATGTGCCGACAAAGGATGCCATGGCTGTGGCGACGCCGACCACGCTCGGGGTTGATCCGCTGCGCGCAAAGGTCAAGGAAAACGAAGAGCAGGCGATTCACCCGATGTATGGGTTTCTTTACGTCGCGGACAAGGAAGAGGGGTTGGTGATTATTGGAACCCCGGATTTGAAGGCGAAGAGTCCGGGAGTTGGCACACTGCTCGACGGAAATCCGGCGAATAATTTTCTGAAGCGAGGTCTGACGTTTAATCCCGATGGCGTTTTAACTGGCGCGCGGCGAATCACCATTGCAGGCACCTTCGCTTATATCCTCACCAACAAAGCACTGGTGGTGGTGGACCTCGACAATCCGCTGACGCCCAAAGTGACGGCCACCATTGCCGCACCTGTTCTGAACGATCCCCGCGCCGTGGCCGTTCAGTTCCGCTATGCGTTTGTGGTGGATCGGGACGGGATGAAGGTGCTGGATGTGACGAACCTGGCCCAGCCAAAAATTGTACCGAACGCGCTGGTTCCGTTCGAGGAAGCGCGCAGCGTCTATGTCGCACGCACGTATGCTTATGTTTCCGCAGGCAAACAGGGCCTGGCCATCGTTGATGTGGAGAAGCCGGACGCGCCGAAGCTGGATCAGGTGTTCACGTCGAATGGACAGCTCAATGATGTGAATGACGTGAAGATCGGCATGGTGGCCGCCAGCGCGTTTGCATTTGTGGCCGATGGGAAGAATGGGATGCGCGTGCTGCAGATCCTTTCTCCGTGGGACGACCCGGCGCACTTCTCGGGCTTTAACCCGCGGCCCACGCCGAAACTGATTGCCACGGCGCGCACCAAGGGGCCTGCGCTGGCGATCTCCAAGGGAATTGACCGCGATCGGGCCGTGGATGAGACTGGCAACCAACTGGCGGTGTTTGGCCGGCGTGGGGCGCGCCCGCTAAACCGGGAGGAGACGGAGCGCCTGTACCTACGCAAAGGGCAGGTTTATACGGTCTCGGACGAGCCGGCTGCCAGCCCCAACCCAGCCTCGACAGTGGCCACTTCTGCCGGGTGGGTTAAGCATTTTAGGGTCTGGTTAGCGGGGTGGTACTAAAACCTGGAATTCAATTTTTACCTATCGCTTTTTCTTCGCGTGAAGATGGCTCAAATGGGGATTCCGCAACCCTTTCATTTCAAAGCAGTTTCTAGGTTAACTCTTTTTCCTTCAACCGTTTACCATCTCGCTGCATCTTATAGTATTGTCACAAATCATTCACGTTTTCCACGCATAGCACCCATCAAAATAATTCGTGGGGCGACACTGGCCGATTACGGTTAACGTGTATGGGTGGGGACTTTCCGGGCCGCCGGCCCGTTTGAGAGGCCGCAGAGGGCGGCAAGGATAGGCCTTCCAGGAGAAGGCACAAAGGTATAGAAAGAAGGAGGACGATCCCTATGGTTAAACAATATCTTCTGGCGAGCGATTTCGACCAGACCTTGAGTTTCAACGACTCCGGTGTGGCGTTGAGCGAGTTGATCGGATTTCACGGCTTTCACGATAAGGTGAAAGGCCTGTCCGAGATGAATTTGGTGCAGCAGGGCGCCGAGCTTTCCTATTTGATTCTGCACGACCCGGATTTCCGGCGGGTCCGCAAGGAGCACCTTGTCCAGACCGGCAAACGGATACGATTGAAGCATGACGTGGACCTGTTCGCGCGTTCCCTGGAGAACATTTCGGACGGATACAAGATATCCTTCTACGTAATTTCCGCGGCGCCGCAGGAGATTATCCAATCGGCGTTGGAAGGCATTGTGCCGCCCGACCACATTTTCGGGACGAGGTTTCGGTACAACGAAGCGACGGGAGAGGTTGAGTCCATCGTGAGGGCTTCCGCGGGGTGGGGGAAGATCACCGTGCTGGAAGAGTTGCGGGCGGATCTCGGGATCAGCCACGACCACATCATTTACATGGGCGACGGCAGCTCGGATTTGCCGGTGATGATGCACGTGAACCAATACGACGGGCTGACCATCGCGGTGTCGGAGGCGAAGTTCATCTCGCGCATCGCGCGGCGAACGGTGCTGAGCGACAACGCGATGAGCGTGCTGGTGCCTGTTCTGGAAGAGGTGCTTCACTGGGATTCACCGGAAATCCGGCGATTCTTCGCGGCGCGCGGGCTGATGCTGCGCGAGTGGGACAAAATGCGCACAGACATGCTGACGATTGAAGACAATTCGGTGCCGAACACGACTGCGGCCGTCCAGTAAGCGGTTGCTTTGGAAGTTAGCGGGGCGCAGCGTTGCTGCGCCCCGCTTTTTTGTTGGCCATTTGCGTTGGACCCAATTTCAACGCCGGCGTTTTGCAGAGTGCTAAAGTTAAGGTCCTTCGGGACGCAAACGGCGCGTCCCTCCCTCCTCCGGCGGGCGGGCAGGATGACAAACGGTGGGTGTGCGGCAGAGATGCAAGTTGGGTGGTGGAGTTGAGTACGTAAAAGCGGTAGCTGAGCTACCGCACTCCAAATGAGGGAAGAAACGGGTGCAAACGTGGCGGCCGGGAAGACCAGCATTTGCTATGCTGGATTTTTAGGAGGATGAGATGTCGCGGAAGAATATCCTGATGCTGGTGGGAGACTACGTTGAGGATTATGAGGTGATGGTGCCGTTTCAGGCGCTGCTGATGGTGGGGCACACGGTGCATGCGGTTTGTCCCGGCAAGAAGTCGGGCGAGGTGATTCGCACGGCCATTCATGATTTTGAGGGCGATCAGACGTACTCGGAAAAGCGTGGGCACAATTTCGCGCTGAATGCGACGTTCGACACGATCAAAGCGGAAGACTACGATGCGCTGGTGATTCCCGGGGGGCGCGCGCCGGAGTATATCCGGTTGAACGCCCGGGTGCTTGATATCGTCCGGCACTTTGCGAATGCGAAGAAGCCAATCGCTTCGATTTGCCACGGGGCGCAAGTTCTGGCCGCGGCGGGCGTGCTGGAAGGGAAGAAGTGCAGTTGTTATCCGGCGGTATCGCCGGAGGTCACGCTAGCGGGTGGAACGTTCGCGGACGTGGCCATGACTGAGGCTGTTGTAGACGGCAACCTGGTGAGCGGACCGGCGTGGCCCGCGCATCCGGCGTGGCTGGCGAAATTCCTGAGAGTGTTGGGGACGCGGATCGAAGCGTAAGACGACGGGCGCGATTCGCTTGGTTCAATCGAACGCAAGATTTCGATTGGATTCTTCAGCTAATTTGATGCATGGTTGCCTCTTCCTAAAATTCATTGCAACGTCCATAATCATTTGTTTTGCTAATCCACACTGAGGCGAGCAGGGCACCATGGCGAATATCAATGTAAAAAAGGGCGTGATCGGAATCCTGACGGGTGGCGGCGACGTGCCGGGATTGAATCCGGCGATTCGCGCGGTCACTTTTCGGGCGCTCCGGGAAGGCTACGAAGTCATCGGCATCCGCCGGGGCTGGGCGGGACTCGTGGAGATGGTCCGCGACGAAAAGCACGACAATTCCAATAACTTCCAGCGGCTCACCGAGGACGTGGTGAACCGCGCCGGCCGCACCGGGGGAACCTTTCTGCATTCTTCGCGAACGAATCCCGCTCGCGTCAGCAAGAGCAACGTGCCCGATCACCTGAAAGGGGAGTACAACGCCGAGAAAAACGACTTGACGCCCGAGGTGCTGAAGAATCTGGCGTGGCTGGGCATCGAATACATGATTCCTATCGGCGGCGACGATACGCTCAGCTACGGCGTGCGCTTGTACCAGGAAGGCGTGCGTGTTGTGGCCATTCCGAAAACGATGGACAACGACGTGCCCGGGACGGACTACTGCATCGGATTCAGCACGTGCATCACGCGAACGATTCAGATGACCAATGCGCTGCGGACTTCGGCCGGCTCCCACGAGCGTTTCATGGTACTGGAAGTTTTCGGGCGCTATGCGGGCTTCACGGCCATGCTTCCAACGATGGCCGGGGCGGCGCATCGCTGCGTGATTCCGGAGCACAAATTCAAGATCGATCAGTTGACGGAACTTCTGGTGAGCGACCGCAATCGCAACCCCAGCCGGTACGCGATCGTACTGGTCTCGGAAGGCGCGATGTTCGAGGGCGGGGAGATGGTTTTCCAGAAAGATGCCGCCGACGCCTTTGGGCACAAGAAACTCGGCGGGATCGGGGAGTTGGTATCCGAAGAGTTGACAGAACTTTCGCCGAAATACAACAACGGCAAGAGAATCGAATGCATCAACCAGAAGCTGGGTTACCTGGTGCGCTGCGGCGATCCGGACGCGATTGATTCCATCGTGCCGATGGCGTACGGCAACCTGGCGCTGGATCTTTTGCTCAACGGCATCCACGGACGGCTGGTGGTTCTGAAAAACGGGCGCTACGACAACATGCCGATCGAAACGGTTACCGCGACGAAGAAAATCATCAGCATCAAAGAGCACTACAGCACCGAGCGGCTGCGCCCGGTGTTCAAGAGCTTTGAGATGAAGCCTCTGTTTTTGATGACCAGCTAGCTGGCCTGCTCCTTCCACTGGGCGCGCAGAGCCACTTGCGCGCCCCGCTTTCTTCCTGCATCCTAGCTCTGCCCACCGTTCCGCGCTGGCCCAAGTTTGCTGTTACAGAGAGTTCTCATGCCCGACGTCATTCCTCCCCCATCCACCACCGGCAACAATCACCAGGCCCTGATCGTGCATTCCAGCCCAGAAATCGATCAGTTGCTCGCCAGCCTGTTTCAGAAAGAGAAATGGGAGATACAATTTGCCGCGCACAATACCGAAGCCCTGCAGCTTGCCAAGGATGCGTCGTTTGACCTGATCATCACGGGAGAGCGCACTCCGGGAAAAGAGGACATCGAGTTGCTTCGGCGGCTGCGCATGGTCCGCCCGCACACTCGGTTGATTATCCTGACCGAAGAGTTTATTCCCGGCGACCTGCTGTTGGCCATCCGCGAGCGGGCGTTCAGTTATTTTTCGCGGCCGTTCTCGACGGAAAAATTTGCGGAAATGATTCGCATTGCGATGACCGAGCCGTTCTGGGACGACGGCATCGAAGTCCTCTCCGCCACGCCAAATTGGATTCGCCTTTGCGTCCGCTGCGACCTGGCGACAGCCAACCGCTTGCTGCAATTTTACCGGGAGGCTTCCGGCCTGCCCGATGCGGAAACGGAAGAGGTGGCCACGGCGTTTCGAGAAATCCTGGTCAATGCGATGGAGCACGGCGGGCACTTCGATCCTTCGCAGCACGTGGAAGTGAGTTACGTGCGGACGCGAAGGATGGTTCTCTGCCGGGTGAAAGATCCCGGCCAGGGGTTTTCGCTGGAAGAGTTGCAGCACAGCGCGATCGCCAATCCGGAGGAGGAGCCGTTCAAGCACATGGAGACGCGCGAAGCGCAGGGCAAGCGTCCGGGAGGCTTTGGCATTCTGATGGCCACGAAACTTGTGGATGACCTGATCTACAACGAAAAGGGCAACGAAGTGCTGCTGGTGAAGTATCTGGATCGTCCTGCCCGCGCTAGCAGCCCATAACTATGCTATGGCGACGGGGTTAAACTGGCGGAACAACGCGAGCCGAAATGTAGCGCCGCTGCTGATGCGGCGAGGGCCCTGACAATGCCGACCACCAGGCGCGCGATCATTCCCGGCGCTCGTACTTATGCATTTTCCTTCCCGGTTTCTTCTATCCCATGACGCTGTTTTATGTAACTGCGGTTCCCGGCTATACATCAAAAGTGTGAGTTTAAAACTGAGGTGACGAATGGAATTACGCTCACTTGGAAAAGCTGGTCCGCAAGTTTCAGCGCTTGGACTGGGCTGCATGGGAATGTCGGAGTTTTACGGATCGCGGGATGATGCCGAGTCGATTGCCACGATTCACCGCTCGATCGAGCTTGGAATGAACTTTCTGGACACCGCCGACGCTTACGGCTTTGGCGACAATGAGGTGCTGGTCGGAAAGGCCGTTCGCGACCGCCGCGCGAAAGTTTTTCTGGCAACCAAGTTCGCCCTCGTCCGGGACCGCGCCAATCCCACGGTGCGCGCCGTGAGCGGGAAGCCGGAGTATGTTCGGGCGGCTTGCGATGCCAGCCTAAAGCGGCTGGGCGTGGATACGATTGATCTGTATTACCAGCATCGCGTCGACCCCGACACTCCCATTGAGGAAACTGTTGGGGCGATGGCGGAGCTGGTGCGGCTGGGGAAAGTGCGCTACCTGGGACTTTCGGAAGCGTCGGCGGCGACCATTCGACGGGCGAATGCCGTGCACCCGATTGCGGCGCTGCAGTCCGAATATTCGTTGTGGACGCGCGATCCGGAGGATGAGGTTTTGCAGACCACGCGTGAGCTGGGGGTTGCGTTCGTTGCTTATAGCCCGCTTGGGCGCGGATTTCTTACCGGGCAGATCAGGAAGTTTGAGGACCTGGAGGCGGATGATTACCGGCGCAACTCGCCGCGCTTTCAGGGCGAGAATTTTCAGAAGAACATTGACCTGGTTGCGCGCGTGGAAACGATTGCACGGGAGAAACATTGCACGCCGGGACAACTGGCGCTGGCGTGGCTGCTGGCGCAGGGCAAGGACATCATTCCCATCCCGGGGACGAAGCGGCGCAAGTATCTGGAAGAGAATGCCGGCGCGCTAGGCGTGAAACTCGGCTCAGAAGATCTTCGGCGCATCAATGAAGTGGCGCCAAAGGGCGCGGCCTCCGGCCCCAGGTATCCGGAGACGATGATGACGTTTGTGAATGGGTGATCTGCAGGCGTTACGTTATAGGCAGCGGAAGACGCTGGCCATCTTGCGGCGGGCTGGCTTAAAAGCCAGCGCTACATGGAAGAATCAAGAGAATTTTGGAGCGCGCTATTTTCCGCCGGTTTGCAGGCCGGGGAAGAGATACGTTGGCTTCACTTCTTTGCGCTTCGACCAATCATGATAGGTGTGGCATTCGAAGCAGCGTGATTCGGCGTGGTCTGGGCCAGGCGCGTGGCAGGTTTTGCAATTGGCAAGAGGCGGAACGAGGACGTCGCTGGTTTCCTTGCTGGTGAGCGCGCCGGGATGGCAGCCAACGCAGGAAAATCCGCGATGGGCATCGTGATCGAAGCGCGCGTGGGGCATCCAGCGTTCGGTGAGGCGGGCTTCCGCCACGTGAGGTAGGGAAGCGCCTTTCACCGCGTTTAGCGTGTGACATTGCTTGCACGTTTTACGCCACAGGAGTTCTTCGGCGTCGGCGGTGCGCTCGGCGACCCACTGCGCCGGGGTTAGGATGCGCACTTCGGGCTGTAACGGCTTTCCCGTTAAGTCGCGTTGCGGATCTCGCACAACCCGTACATCCGCCGGATGCGCAGCGATGTATTCCTGGAATTTCTTCACAACAAATGCGTGAACTACGTCCGGCCTATCGTGCGGCACGCCGAGGTCGAAGCGTTTGTCGAACGCCAGCAAGTGGCACGCCGCGCAGGCGGTGGAGAACTTCACCGGCACCATGTAGGCGCGGCCCATGGCGTGGCGGGGCTGCAGCGTTCCGGTTTTCACGGGGAGCAGAACTTCCTTAATGTCGTAAGTAACTTTGGCGTCCACGTAATTTGCATCGGCGTACGGCCAGGACGCTTTGACGGCGTCCGGGCGATGGCAATCCGCGCACTCCATCTGGACGAGAGGCCCGTTGGGACCGCGGCGGATGGGCTTCATGTGGATCGAATGGTTCAGCAAGATCGTGCCGGGATCCTTGGCGTTATTGCGCAGGGCCGCGATTTCCGGGTGGCCATCTTCGAGGGTGCGGACGTTCGTCGCGTAGAGTGCGCCGCCCGCCACGACTTTGAGATGCGAGTGGCACTCGGAGCAACTGACGTTGCTGGAGGCGACGATGTTTACGCGGCCGCGGTGCTCGACGTGGCAGGTTGCGCAGGCCGGGACATCGGCGCGTACCTGGTTTTCGTGGTGCATGGGGCCGTCGTGGCACGAGAGGCACACGGGGTCGGCGGCTTTGGCCGAGAATTCGCCAGCCTTTTGCACGTGGCACGCTGCGCATTGCTTTTCTAGCACGGCGTGGGGCTCGCTCATGCGGCCACTGGAATAGACGCGGGAATCGCGTGAGAAGCCGCGCCAGGCGATCCAGCCGATGGCGAGCAAGGGAGCGAGGATGACCAGCAGGAGTCTGGCGCGCTTGAAGGGAGTGGGGCGCTTGAAATAGTTCAAGTCAATGCGTTGCGCCACCGTCTTGGTTGTGCGTGTTCTGGCCAATGTCTACTCCAAACTAGTTCACCCGCGCAAATTGTTTCGTCGCGCCGGCTTTCAGCCGGCGAATTTTCCCCTTCCGAAAAATGCTTGCCGGCAAGATGCCAGCGTTACACACGGCGCAAATTTTCTAATATCGCAACGCCATCACGGCGTGAATTGCACCCAGCAAAATCAGCGCGAGCGAAATTGGAATATGCACCAGCAACCAGCCGTGCAGCCAGCGATGCAAGAGTTCCTGGCGCATCAATTGCCGCGTTTCGTCGCAGATGCTGAGAAGATCATCGAGAGCGGGATGCGCGACCGGCGGCATCAGCCTGCGCAGAGCCGCGAAGGCGCTCTTCGCGCGTTCCGGATCGCCGAGGCGTTTGCGTTGCCATGCAGGCGCTTCGAGGAACGCACGGACTTCGGAGAAGTAGAAAAGCCGAAGCGGCTTGCTCTCCTCGTCGGTCAAAAGAACAATTTCCGGCGCCATAGCGACGGTGGCGCTTGCGCCCGCGCTCACCGCTGCCGAAGTTCGCAAGGGAGCGGAGGACGCCGCAATGGGGCGAAGAGCGGTGAAGCCGCCGGCGCGCTGCCCTTCATCAATTTCCCTGACGAGCCCCAGGCGGCCGCAGACGCTTTCGACCAGTTTGTCGGCTTCCATGCGGAGGGCTTTGCGGACGTTGCCGATTTCGTCGTAGATCGTTTCGAGCGGAACATCGTTGGTCATCACGTGCGGCACGTAATTCTGCAGCGCCGCGCCATACAAGCCGCTGGCGATAGTGATGATCATCAACCACATCAGCACGCGTGTCAGCGTGCCGCCAAAATGAAATGCGCCGTGGAATAAAATCATCGGCAAACTCAAAAGGCCGAGCCACAAGTGGCCTCGCATCCAGGCCTGCGCGCGGCCCACCCTCCACGTGGGAACGCGTTTCCGCGCGCCCAGCAGCGCGGCGAAGATCATGAACGCGAAGCCCACAATGCCAAACACCAGGCCCATGAAGCTGCCGCCGCTTGGCCCGGCAGGCGATTGCAGGACATAGATGACGTAAGCAACGGCACTGATCGCCAGGAGGGCGAGAGACCCGAGCGCCCAGCCGCGTTGTGTCTGGTCCATTCTCATACGCGTGCGCTCATTTTGCGTTGCCTTGCCCGAGAATTTGCCCAAAGAATTTCCGCGGATCGACGCGATGCGCGGCGTCGTGCGGGCAGGCGTAAACGCAACTCGGCTCTTTCAAGTGCGTGCAGAGATCGCAGGAGGTCGCTTTTTGCTTGATGACGGCTTTCTTGCGCCCGGCGTGTTCGGGATCTTCCGCCAGCACTTCAAACGGGTGAAGGTTGATGTTGCCGTAGGGGCAATTGCGCGCGCAGAGGCCGCAGCCGATGCACCAGTCTTCGATGATCACTTCGAGAGAATTGCGGCGGCGGATCGAGCCTACGGGGCAGCCGACCATGCAGAGCGGGTCGCGGCACTGCCGGCAGGAGGTGGCGACCAGATAATTTTCAAAGCGCAGGCCGTCGCGCACCAGGCGCGTTATGCCATCATGTGCGTCGGCGCAGGCGTTCACGCAGGCATCGCAGCGCGTGCAGTTTTTCAGATCGAGAATCAGCAGGCTTTGCGCCTCCATCAAGCCTTGGGAGAGGAACTGATCGAGCGGCACGCGCTCCATCATCTGCAGGCGGTGCTCGTTGGCGGCGCGGCGCTCGGCGGAAATTTTTTCAAGGCCAGCACGGATGTTCGGGAAGCGCTCGACCATCTGGCGGAAATCGTCGCCGGAAATTTTCACGACTTCGACGTGATCAAGGGCGGTGCAAGTTGCTGTGCGGAAGCCTCCGCCGAGGAGTCCGATTTCGCCGAAGTAGTCGCCGCGCGAGAGATACGCGAGGACCAGTTCACCACCGGGATATTCCTCGGTGATTTTTACGAAGCCGATTCGAACGAGATAAAAACTGTCGGCGGGGTCGCCCTGGCGCGCGATCGCCTGGCCGGGAGCGTAGCGCACGAGCTCCACGCTTTCTTTCAGGTGAGCGATGAAATCGGGCGAGAGCTCGGAGAACATGGGCACGCCGCGCAGATGGTTTTCGAGAGCGCGGCGGCGGTAGTTCTGGTCCACCTGGGCTCGAAAGGTTTTGTTCTTCTGCATGATGTCGAGAACGTTGCGCAACATTTCATACGCCACGACATCGGTTTCCGCGCGCACGGTCGCTGAGCGCGGGTAGAAATTCATGCAGGTCATTTCGCCGAAGAGATCGCCGGGGCCGAGTTCGGCGACGGGGTTGCCGTAGGCGAGGTCGACGGAGGCGTCGAT
>JGI12635J15846_10000139_pt1 | contig 53551 bp, 44 predicted proteins | sample BlaSpr_A8_OM2_M2_FD_15846 | JGI IMG/M metagenome (IMG submission 15846)
GCCGCACCTTCGGCGTCGGAGAAAAACCACGGCTCGCGAAACTTCCCCAGCCAATTCGAAAACTCATCGGTCTGCGCCAACCCCCACACCTGTTGCCGCAGCCCATCAAGATTAGGGCTACCGCCGCATTGGGCGTGCAGCCAACCCTTTGGCCGCAACGCCCCATACAGGTTGCGAAACAAGCCATCGTGATCGCGAATCCAATAAAACGATGCCGTGCTGAAAACACCCAGTACCGCACCCGGCGTCCATAACGCATTCCTCCCCGCGCAGTCGACGCTCGTTGAGAACGCGCTGTCCCCACTGACATTGCGGAGCCGACACCCTATGGTATTCGGCGGCATTCCACTCGCGTGAATTTGGCGGCTCCGACAATAATTGTATTCGCGCTTACGCAGACTCTCGTGAAGAACTTCATCGACTAAATCGCAGCCAACGCCTGTTCAAGATCGCCAAGAATGTCGTCCACATCCTCGATGCCGACCGAGATGCGCACCATGCCGTCGGTAATTCCGATCTTGCGGCGAACCTCTTCGCCCACGCCGGCGTGCGTCATAGTCGCGGGATGCGAAATCAGAGTCTCAACTCCGCCCAATGACTCGGCCAGCGAGCACACACGCACCTTGCGCAGCATCTTGTTGGCGTTCTCAAGTGATCCCGTTTCGAAAGCGATCATCGATCCAAACCCCGACATCTGCCGCTTGGCCAGTTCGTGTTGCGGATGATCCGGCAATCCCGGATAAAAAACCTTCTGCACCTTCTTATGCTTCGAAAGATAATCCGCAACCTTGCGGCCATTGCGGTCGTGCTGTTCCATGCGCACAGCCAGTGTCTTAACCCCGCGCAGAATCAGCCAGCACTCGAAAGGCGATAGAATCGCGCCCGCGCATTTTTGCAGAAAAGCAAGTTTCTCCGCCTGCTCCGGCTTCGTGCAGACCACGACGCCGCCCAGTCCGTCGCTGTGTCCATTAAGAAATTTCGTCGTCGAGTGGATGACCATATCCGCGCCGAATTCAATTGGTCGCTGAAAGTAGGGCGACATGAAAGTGTTATCGACCACGACCTCAACCCCATGGCGATGGCTGAAGTCGCAAATGGCGCGCAGGTCGCACAGCTCCATTAGCGGGTTGGTCGGGGTCTCCAAAAACACCAGCCGCGTATTCTTCTGCAACGCGCGCTCAACATGGTTCACGTCCGATGTATCGACATAGGTAAATGTCAAACCAAAATTAACCAGCACCTGATTGAACAGCCGCGGCGTCCCGCCATAAAGATTGTGGCCAGCGACAACGTGATCGCCCGCTTTGAGCATGGTCGCCACCGCATTGATAGCCGCCATCCCACTGCCGAACACCGGCGCCGCTATACCGCCTTCGAGCGCTGCCAGATTCGTTTCCAACCGGTCGCGCGTAGGATTCGATACCCGCGCGTACTCGTAACCCTTATGCTTGCCGATCTCTTCCTGCACATAAGTGGACGTCGGATAAATGGGCACGCTGACCGCGCCCGTAAGCGGGTCAGGTTCTTGCCCGACATGAATAGCGCGAGTTGCGAAGCCCGACGATCGAATGGTCAAAAATCTCTCCTGAGTTCGCTGGTCGCTATTCGCGATTCGCTTTTCCGCGAACAGCGAACGGCGAAAAGCATCCTTCTAAATTCCGCCCTCAAAAATTTTCTTCGACAAATACCGTTCCGCCGAATCGGGAATCAGCGTGACCACCCGCTTCCCTGCCCCCAGCCGCTTCGCGATCTCAACCGCGGCATAAACATTGGCCCCCGCGCTCGATCCTCCAAGCACACCCTCACGCGCGGCCAGTTCTTTCACCATGCCAAAAGCCTGCTCATCGGTCACCATCATCACTTCGTCGCAAACCGACCGGTCAAAATTCCCCGGAATAAATGTGTTGCCGATACCTTCCACCTTGTGCGGCCCGGGCTTTCCCCCACCGAGGATCGACCCCTGCGTCTCCACCGCCACCGCATGCACCTTGGCAATCCGTTCTTTCAGAAAACGTGCCACTCCGGTAAACGTTCCCGCCGTGCCGCAACCGACCGTAATCGCGTCCACCCGCCCATCCATCTGCTCAAAAATTTCCCGCGCCGTCGTTTCGTAGTGATAATCAGTGTTTGCAGGATTATCAAACTGCGCCGCCATGAACGCCCCTGGCTCCGACGCCTGCAGGTCCTTAGCGCGTTGGATCGCCCCTTGCATGCCCTCGGCTTCCGGAGTCCGTGTCACCTCGGCGCCCAGCGCGCGCATGATAATTACTTTCTCCTCCGAAAATTTTTCCGGCACAAACAACCGCACCCTGTAGCCGCGACTCACTCCAATCAACGCGAGCCCGATCCCGGTATTTCCCGCCGTCGCTTCGATGACGGTTCCGCCCGGCTTCAACCTGCCCTCACTCTCGGCGCGCGCAATCAAGCCAATGGCGGCGCGGTCCTTCACGCTTCCGCCGGGATTCAAGTATTCGAGCTTGGCAAAAATATCGGCCGACCCGGGAGGGGCCAGCTTCTTCATGTGCAGCATCGGCGTTTCGCCGACGAGCTTCGAGATGTCATCGCTAAGGCGCAGGCGGGAGCTTGAAGTCAATGTAGTCACTCTACAGGGTATGGAAGGTCAGCCGCCAGCGTCAATCGCTACCCGCGCTACCCGCGTTACCAAAGCACGCCGCCAGAAGGTCCAGATTGCGGCCATGAAATGCGCTTCGTTCACTGCCCGCCCGAAGGCGCTTCAGTCCCGGCATAATATCCGCTCTTCGTGCGCACGCTTAGCTTGCCATAGCTGTGCGCATGAGCGTCGACCTTCACTTGCCGATAGCCGCCCTGGCTCTTGGGATTACTCGGTTTATATCCAATCGTGTATTGCGTGCGAATGTCATGGGCCACTGTGCGGCTGATCGCGTCAACTTCGTCCAGCGTCTGCGGAAAGAAAGCAATGCCGCCGGTTCGCTCCGACATAATCTGCAACGCGCGCTTGGCGTGCTTAGGGTGCTCTTCTTTCTCCAGAATGCCAATCGTGTAAACCGTCGGTCCATTCTCAGCCTGCAGACGCCGAACCGCCTGCTCAAGAGTCTCCGCGCTCTCGTTATCCTCTCCGTCCGTCACCACCAGAATGACCTTCTTTTCGAGCTTCGCCTCTTTTTTCAAGTGGTCGGCCGATGCGACGACGGCATCGTAGAGCGCCGTCCCGCCGCGCGTCTCGATCTTCTCCAATCCCTCTTTCAGTTTGCCGATATTCGAAGTGAAATCCTGATCAAGATAGTACTCATCGTTGAAGTTAACGATAAACACTTCATCATTCGGATTCGAAGCGCGCACCAGATTCAGCGCCGCCGCGTTCACCTTCGCCCGTTTCTCGCGCATGGAGCCGGAGTTATCGACCACAATGCCCATGGCCACTGGAATGTCTTCATGCCGGAACGAGGTAATGACCTGCGGATGTCCATCCTCGTAGACATTGAAGGCAGTCTTATCGAGGTTGGTCACTATGCGCTGCTTGTCGTCGATGACAGTGGCGTGCAACACAACTTCTTCGACATCCTTGTGAAAGACGAAAACGCCACTGTCGGCGGAATCCTCATTCTGCGTCGAGCCGGGAGGGTTCTGCGCCGACCCCGCGGCAGGATTCGCGGAGCCATCCTGAGAAGGACCTGGTCCGCGGGGGGCGGGCGATTGCGTCGAAGCTCCACCCTGCGCCTGCAAGGTCTGCTGAAATAATGTAAGAGAAAAAAACAGCAGGGAAAAAATCGGCAGAGAAATCTTATTCCGTCGGCGCATAGTAACCCGTTTTGGCGTAGACCCGGAGCGGCGGCAATCCTTTTGGCGGTAATAATTTAACTTTGATTTTACGCCATTTGCCATCATGCGTCGGGTTCTTAGGACGGTATCCGATGACGTATTGATTGCGCAACTCAATACCTATCTTCGTCGACACGTCCGCCAGGTCGTTCGGGTTATCAATCGTAAACGCTCTTCCACCGGTTAATTCGGTTACATCGCTAAGCAGGCTCGGTCCCAGCCGCTCTTCTTCCGTCGGAAAATAATGGTCGTAGATGCCGATAGCGTAGATAAGAATATCGGCTTCCTTGACCATCGATTTGATCTCGCCTTCAGTGTAGCGGCTGTGGTTGTCTCCGCCATCGGAGATAATCAGCAAAGCTTTCTTCGGATACTTCGCCTGCCGCATTTTGGTGACGCCAAGATAAATTGCATCAAGCAGCGCCGTTCGGCCTCGCGCCACTGTGTAGAGAAGCCGAGACTGAATGTCCTCCACCGAATTGGTAAAGTCAGCGATTTCCTCCGGCCTGTCCGCAAAGGTGATCATAAAAAATTCGTCCTGCGGATTGGCCGTCTTGAAAAATTGGATTACCGCTTCGCGCGCGCGCTCGATCTTCGAGCTCATGCTGCCGCTCATATCAAAGATCACGCCGATCGAAACCGGAGCGTCTTCGCTTGAAAAACTCTTGATCTCCTGCTGATCTTTACCTTCGAAAAGATTGAAGTTGTCGCGGTCGAGCCCCGTGACCAGCCGGTTCAACGGATCGGTGATGGTAACCGGAACCAGCACCATATCCACATCAACTTTGTATGGCTTGGTATGCGTCTTGAAGGCAGGATCGATCTCCGGCTGTTTCGGCGGCGCAGGCTGCACCCGCGGCTGAATGTGAACATCTTCAGTTGAATTCTGGGCGAGAAGCGGAAGGACGCAGCAGGCAAGAAATACCAGAATCACAACGAAGGAGAGGCGAGCCGAGAACTGATTGCCCCACAGCATAGGCCCTACTAATCCGCGCCTTAACACCCGAGAAAGACGCGCCGGACGATCTATATGCCCCGGATACTAGCACAGTCCTGCAAAAGTGTTGTCACTTTTTCGTATGCGCCCCTAAGATTCTCACCGTATCGGGAAGGTTGCCGGCGCAAATGCGCAGCTTTTTTCTCTTTGCGCAACGACTCCCCACAACTAGCCATAGCCTTTACCGTCACCGAGCCCTCAGCCTTCCCTGTTTCTCGCCTTTCCTGCTTTATTCCTTGCCTGCATTTCCCGCCCATAGCCCCCTGCTACAATTCTGCGTTACCCCCATGGCAATCATTTCCCCATTTCGAGCCTGGCGCTACAACCCCGAACGCGTTCCCGTCCAGCAGGCTGTAACCCAGCCTTACGACAAAATCACTCCCGCCATGCAGGACCGCTACTACGAAGCCAGTCCTTATAACCTGGTGCGCATCATTCTCGGCAGACGCCAGCCGGAAGATAGCGACAGCGAAAACGTCTATACCCGGTCGGCAGCTTCCTTCGAGAACTGGCGCCAGACCGGCATTCTGCGGCAAGATTCAGAACCCTCCCTTTACCGTTATTCCCAGACGTTCACCATTCCGAGCAGCCAGACGCAAGCCGAGCGGCAAGGCTTCATCGGCCTCGGGCGCATCGAGGAATATTCCTCCAAGGTCGTTTTTCGCCATGAGCAGACGCTGGCCAAGCCCAAGGCGGATCGCCTCGAACTGCTACGCGCCAATCGAGGCCATTTCGGTCAACTCTTCATGCTCTACAGCGGAGGGGGCGAAGTAGATGCCCTGCTCCATTCGGCCATCACGCAAAACGACCAAGATAAATCCGCCGAAATCGAGATCACCGACGAGTACTCCGTCGTCCATCGAGTCTGGAAGATTTCCGATGCCGACACCCTGGCCTCCATACGCGAACAGATGAAGGACCGGAAGCTGATTATCGCCGATGGCCACCACCGCTATGAGACCGCCCTGGCCTATCGCGACCAGCGGCGCGCTACGGCCGAAACGGGCTCCGACATTCCCGCCCCCTACGAATGGGTGATGATGACCTTCGTCGACATGGATCGTCCCGGCCTGGTGATTCTGCCGACCCATCGTCTCGTCTTTGGCCTGCCCGCATTCTCGGCAGCTCAATTCCAGGCCGGCGCGCGTAAATTTTTCAATGTCGAAGATGTCGATCCCGGGATCGACGCGGCCCGCGCCACTGCAATTCTGCAGCAGGCCGGCCATGCCGGAACCGCGCTACTGGCGGTCGCCCGCGATCAGGCGTTTCTGCTGCACACCCCAAAAGCCATCGGCACCACTCTGTTCGGCAACCTGTCTCTGCGCCAGCAATCCCTCGACGTCGTGCAACTACACAAATGCCTGCTCGAAGGCGTTCTGCAAATTTCCGAGGAGGCCGTTCGCAATCAACAAAACGTCTCCTACTGTCGCGAAGCCGCCGAAGCCCTGGCGCAAGTGCGAAGCGGACGGGTCCAAGTTGCTTTGCTCATGAATCCCGCTCGCATGGAGCAGGTTCGCGACATCGCTCTTGCCGGCGAAGTGCTCCCCCAGAAGTCCACCGACTTCTACCCCAAAATGCTAAGCGGCCTAACGATTTATGCGCTGGAGTAAGGTCCGTAGTACTCAGTACCGAATACCAAGTCCTCGCCGAAATTCGGGCTTCTGGGTATTAAGGGGCTACCTCAAAAATCGGTTTTGGGTAGGGCACGGCTTCAGAGGTGCCGCGAAGGGCCAGTAAAGACAAGGGCTTTAGCCCTTGAGGCAGCAGCGAATTTACTTTCCATTATGAGATGGCTTCTCCGTCCTCGCCGTCGCCGAAATTCGGGCTTCCGCGTACCGGGCACTAAGTACTGGGTATTGCTCCTAAGCGCGGCATTTGTATCATTCGCATCCAGCGCGGACGAAAAGCGCATCTCCGTCTACTCCCCGGTCGCAATCTACACCCTTCCCATTCTTGATCGCGGCGGTCGAGAATATGTCGGTTTGCTCGAATTGCTGGAACCGCTCGGCCGCGTCAGCAGCCAATCCGACGGTCGCCACTGGCGCCTGCGCTACAACGCGTTAGACGCCGACTTTACCGCAGGAAAAACACAGGGCAAGATTCACGGGCACGATTTCGACTTCGGCGTACCCTTCCTGATCGAAAACTCTCGCGGCTTGGTCCCGCTAACCTCGCTCAGCACGTTGCTACCGCGCTTTCTCGGAACGCCCGTTAATTTTCACGAAGGCGCGCGCCGTTTATTCATCGGCGACGTCGGGATACAAGCCAGTTTTCGTCTCGAGGCCGCGAACCTGCCCCGCCTGTCGCTGACTTTCACCGCCCCTGTGAACCCAACCATCTCCACCGAACCCGGCAAGCTACGGATGATCTTCAAGCGCGATCCAATCGTCTCGCCGGGCAGCCAGTCCATTTCTTTCGACAACAAAATCATCACCCACGCCAGTTATTCTGAGAGCAACGGTGACGCCGAAATTGACGTGGCCGCCAGCGAGCCGTTGTTGGCGACCTTCAGCGGCGACCGAAAAACCATCACCATTTCGCCAATCGCCTCGGACGCGCAAACCGGAACACCAGCAAATAGCACTCCGCAGCAAAATCCAACGCAACAAGCCCCGACCGCAGCCAACCAACCCGCCAGCAGCGCCAACGCCAATTCCAATGCGAGCGTCCATCGCGTGCTTGCAGTCATCGATCCCGCGCACGGCGGTGACGAGCGCGGCGCCGCCCTATCCGACACGCTAGCCGAAAAAGACGTCACTCTCGGTTTCGCGCGTCTTCTTCGCCACGAACTCGAAATTCGAGGCTTCGCCGTCACCTTGCTCCGCGATGCCGACACCACTCTCACCCTCGATCAGCGCGCCACCGCCGCCAACGTCGCGCACGCCGGAATCTACATCACCCTCCACGCCACGTCGCAAGGCGGCGGCGCGCGGGTCTATACATCGCTCCTGCCCGTCGAGTCGCCAAACAAAGGAATATTTCATGCCTGGAACGCCGCCCAATCACCGGCTTTGCCGCTCAGCCGAATCGTATCCGCGGCCGTCGTCACCGAATTGCAAAAAAAAGATTTCGCAACCCAGTCATCCTCCGCTTCGCTGCGTCCCTTAAACAACGTATCGATGCCAGCAGTCGCTATCGAACTATCCCCCGGACCAAATGGCCTGGCCGATCTCACCTCCGCCAACTATCAACAACGGGCCGCAGCCGCAATCGCCGATGCCATAGCATCCGTCCGTGATCGGCTGGGAGTCCAACAATGACAAGAAAAAAATCGGGCCATCAGGCCATCGAATCATCGGGTGATGGAAAATTAAAGGCCCTCGACTTTAGGTGGCCAGATGACCCGATCACCCGATCACCCGATCGGAGGTTCCCATGATCCCGCGCTCCCTCCTGGTCGGCGTTGCCATGCTCTTGCTGCTCGTCGTGTCGATGGGAATCTACCTCCGCCACATGCGCCAGCGAGCGCGGCAACCCGAGCCTGCCGCGGCGACCGCAGCGCTCCCCGTCCCACCTCCAGCCACCGGTCCAACCGAGACCGTGACCCTCTACGTCGCCGACGACGACGCCGGAATCCTCCGCCCCCGCTCCGCCCAAATTCCTCTCCCCGGAGGCCGCCAGCAGCGCGCCGAAGAATTACTGCGCGCCCTCCTGCGCATCTATCAGCAACCCGGAGCCGCGCATCCCCTGGCTCCAGCCGCCGACATCCGCAGTATCTACCTCGTCGATCCCGGAGCCGCCGTCATCGATCTAAACGCCCCCTTCGCCGATCAGCATCGCTCCGGCATTCTAAGCGAGCAACTCACCGTAAACTCCCTGGTCGAAACCCTGGCCATCAACGTCCCCGGCATCCAGCGAGTCAACATCCTGGTAGAAGGCAAAAAGCGCGAAACCCTGGCCGGCCACGCCGACCTGACCAACAGCTTCGAGGTAATGACGATCGAGCAGTCAGCCAATCAGTAGCCATTTTTTCGTGTAACTCAAATCGTGTCATCTTTGTGTACCTCAAAACCGTGTCATCCTGAGCGAAGCGGGAAATTCACGAAGTGAAGTTCCTGCGAAGTCGAAGGCCCCCTACGCCCTCCTCTATCCGTCGGCTCCTTCGCCCCCAGGCGGCCGGCCTTCGAGAGGCTCGCGCCCAGCCCGAGAAAGCGGCCGTAACTGAGAATTGATAGCTGATGACTGACAGCTAATCCGGAGGCACGCTGTTAGAATTTCCCTCTGATGATCTTTCGTAGCGATAACCGCTCCCCCGACCAGCTTCGCCCCGTCAACATCGTTCCCGACTTCATCTCCACCGCCGAGGGATCGGCGCTGATCGAGATGGGCAACACGCGCGTCATCTGCACCGCCTCGATCGAAGAAACGGTGCCGCCATTCCTGCGCAACTCCGGCAAAGGATGGATCTCCGGCGAATACGGAATGTTGCCGCGCGCAACCCTGACGCGCAGCGCCCGCGAATCCGCCAAAGGGAAACAAAGCGGCCGCACGCAGGAGATTCAGCGCCTCATCGGCCGCTCCCTGCGCGCCGTCGCCGATCTCCAGCGCATGGGTGAACGCACCATCTGGATCGACTGCGACGTGATTCAGGCCGATGGCGGCACGCGCACCGCTGCCATCACCGGAGCGTTCGTAGCGCTCGGCTTGGCTTTGCAACGGCTGGTCGATGCAGGAACATTGACCGCGGCTCCAATCAAGGATTTTGTGGCCGCAATCAGCGTTGGCATCGTCGACGGTGAAGTTCTCCTCGATCTTAATTACGAAGAAGACTCGCGCGCCGACGTCGACATGAATTTCGTAATGACCGCAGGCAACAAGATTGTCGAACTGCAAGCCACCGCCGAGCACCAGGTCTTCGACGACGCGCAACTCGCCAAGATGATAGCGCTCGCCCGCCAAGGCATTCAGTCCCTAATCGCCAAACAGCAAACTCTGCTCGGAACGCTCTCCCTGCGGCAGTAAATCGGAGGCCATGACATTCAGATCAGGCGCACGAACGATACTCTTTTGAGTTGTCATGCCGAGCGAAGCGAGGAATCCGCAGTCCGCCGATTGGGGACGATAACCAGGTCCCAATGATTATTCCCTGCGCCGTGCTCGTGGTTTAGAATCATCTGTCGTACGCATTGATTGATCGGAGGCCTTATGAAACTCACCCCCGGCAAACTCGCCGGCATGAAAGCCGTTTCCAACGAGCGAGGCGTAATCGCCGCTGCCGCCATGGACCAGCGCGGCTCCCTGCAGAAGTCGCTCGCCAAAGAGAAAGGCTCAGCCGTTTCAGATTCGATGATGGAGGAATTCAAGATTCTGGTGAGCGAGGTCCTGACACCCCATGCCAGCGCCATCCTGCTCGACCCCGAGTGGGGCCTTCCCGCCTCCAAGCGCCGCGCGAAAAACGCTGGCCTTCTGCTCGCCTATGAAAAAACCGGCTACGATAAAACAGGTCCCGGCCGCCTCGGCGATCTCCTCGATCATTGGTCCGTCCGCCGCTTGAAAGAAGCTGGCGCCGACTGCATTAAAATTCTCCTCTACTACACTCCCTTTGATCCAAAAGATGTCAACGACAAAAAGCACGCCTGGGTCGAGCGTCTCGGAGATGAATGCCGCGCTAACGACATTCCTTTCTTCCTTGAATTTGTCGTTTACGAGGAAGGCGTCGACGAGAAAGGGTTCGACTTCTCGAAGAAAAAGCCCCAGGCGGTGATTGAGAGCATGCGCGAGTTCACCAAAGACCGTTACGGTGTCGACGTCATGAAGGTTGAAATCCCCATCAACATGAAATTTGTCGAAGGCACGAAATCTTATAAGGGTGAAAAAGCCTACACCAAGCAGGAAGCGATGAGCTTTTTCAACCAGGCAGCCGCCGTCGCGACCAAGCCCTTCATCTATCTGTCGGCAGGAGTCAGCAACGCTGAATTCACCGAGTCGCTGGAGCTCGCCGCCGAATCCGGCGTGAAGTTCAACGGCGTCCTCTGCGGTCGCGCGACCTGGAAAGATGGCATCCCCATCTATGCGAAACAAGGCGCAGACGCGTTCCGCAAATGGCTGGAAAACGAAGGCGTGAAAAACATCAACAACGTAAACGACCGCCTGAACGCCGCCACCAGCTGGCATTCCATCTATGGAGTGGAACCGGCGCTGGCGCACGTGTAAATGGAATTTCTCTAGAGACACGAGGCGGGTCCGCAGACTCGCCTTGGTTCGTGACTAACTGTTAGGCGCCAACTGCTAATCGCTGCATGCCGTCGACTCCCCGCAGAACCGCCCTCATCACCGGCGCCTCCTTCGGCATCGGACTGGAACTCACGCGTATCTTCGCGCGCGAAGGCTACAACCTCGTCGTCGTCGCTCGCACTGCGGACAAACTGCGCCAACTAGCGTCCGAACTCGAGAAAGCTCACGGCACGCGTTCACTGATACTGGCCATCGACCTCACCGATCCCGGAGCGCCCGCCTACGTGCTCGATCAAACCACGCGCGCCGACCTTCAGATCGACGTGCTGGTCAACAACGCCGGCTTCGGGCAATACGGTCCATTCGTAGAAAACGATCTGGAAGAATGTCTGCGCCAAATCCAACTCAACGTAACCACGCTCACTCATCTGACACGCCTCTATCTGCCGCCGATGATTGAACGTGCGAAAAATGAAAATAAAACTGGACGCATCCTAAACGTCGCTTCCACCGCGGCGTTTCAGGCAGGACCGCTGATGGCCGTCTATTACGCCACCAAAGCCTACGTCCTGCATTTCTCAGAGGCGATCGCCAACGAGCTTCAGGACTCGGGCATAACCGTCACCTGCCTATGCCCAGGTCCCACCGCCACCGAGTTCCTCCGACGCGCAAAAATGGAGGGCATTCGGTTAGCGAGGTATGGGGCTATGGATGCGAGCACGGTTGCCGAGGACGGCTATCGGGCCCTGCTAGCAGGCAAGCCAGTAGTAATTTCCGGATTGAAGAATTGGCTGGTGGCGCAATCAGTCCGCTTCGCGCCCCGGAGAATGGTTACGGCTATAGCGAGGAAACTGCAGGAAGGCTAGTCACTTCAGAGAGCGCCGCTGGCGCCGTCCAAAACTAAATTCAGTGGCAAGAAGTTCCCGTCCCTAGCGCAAAGTTTCCACAGGCGTCTTGCGCCCTTCGAGCGCCGCCTGCACGCGGCTGTGTTTCCGGCTATAGGTGAAATACACCACCATCCCAATCACCAGCCAAATAATCAGTCGCGCCCAGTTGATCCAGCCGAGTTTGTACATCATATAGCCATTGAAAATAATTCCCATGACCGGCACAAACGGTACCCAGGGCGTGCGAAACGGACGAGGTTGGTCAGGGTTCGTGCGGCGCAAAGTCATCACCGCGATACAAACAATAACGAACGCCAGCAGCGTTCCGATGTTGACCATCTTTCCAATGTCGTCGATCGGAGTCAGCGCCCCCACAATCGCCGCCAGCAGGCCCACCAGCATCGTGTTCTTCCAAGGCGTCCGAAAGCGCGGGTGAATATCAGCGAAGAATTTCTTGGGCAAGAGCCCGTCATTGGCCATCGAATACAACACACGAGTCTGCCCCAGAAGCATAACCAGCATCACGCTGGTGAGACCAGCCAGCGCTCCGAGCGTAATGATGTTCGAAGCACCAATCAGGCCGCGGTCCAGGAAAGCGCGCGCAATCGGCGCTTCGATGTTGACCTCTTGCCACGGCACCATTCCCGTTAGAACCGCGGCGACCGCGATATACAACACTGTACAGACCAGTAGCGAAGCGATGATGCCGATGGGAAGATCGCGCTGCGGATTCTTCGCCTCTTGCGCGGTTGTCGAAACCGCGTCAAATCCGATGTAGGCGAAAAATATGTAAGCCGCTCCAGCCCCAATACCTGAGAATCCGTAAGGGGCAAATGTCGACCAGCTCGATCCCCAGTTGCTGAAGCTGATGTAATGTATGCCCAGCCCGATCACGAATAAAACAACTCCCACCTTAATCGTGACGATCGTAGCGTTGAAACGGGCACTCTCTTTAATGCCAATCACCAAAATCGCCGTGATCACCAGAGCAATCACGAAGGCCGGTAAGTTAAAGCCGATTTCATATCCGAACAAATGTGGAGCGTTCAGCAGATCGTGACCTTTCTGCACCAACTCCGGCGATTGCGCTCCCATAATCGCCGTCACCTTATCAAGGAAAGCCTGCGTGCCCGCCACCAGCGTGGAATCAGATGCCGTAGCCATCTGACGCGCGACTATCTTTTCCGCCTGATCGAGTCCAGTCCAGTGGTCATAGGCCAGCCACAACGGCATCTTGATGTGAAAAATATTAAGCAGTTCGATGAAGTGATTCGACCATCCCGACGACACCGTGCTCGCGCCCATGGCGTATTCAAGCGTGAGGTCCCACCCGATAATCCACGCAATAATCTCGCCCAGCGTAGCGTACGCGTAGGTATAGGCGCTGCCCGCCAACGGGATCATCGCCGCGAACTCCGCATAGCAGAGCGCTGCAAAGGTGCAGCCCAGCCCGGAGAGGACAAACGACAGCATCAGTCCCGGCCCAGCGTAGTGAGCGCCCAGCCCGGAGAGCACGAAGATTCCCGCTCCGATGACTGCGCCCACGCCGAGCGCAGTGAGTTGAAATACGCCGAGCGTGCGCTTCAGACTATGCGAGCCCGTTTCTCGCGCCTCTTCCATCAGCAACCCAAGCGGCTTTTTCGCAAAGAGGTCAGTCATCCGTGGTGGTTCTCCTGATCGTTAGTACTAGTTCGGCCAAAACTGCAGTTCAATCTAAGCCGTCTCGCCTCGCGGCCGCCAGATGTAATACACCGGAATGCCCAGCAGTACGATAAACAACCCCGGCCAAGTGTATTGCGGTTTGTAGCGTAACAGCACAATATCGATAAACAAAGCCATTACGATATAAATCGCAGGCAAAATCGGATAGCCCACGGCCTTGTAAGGGCGCTCCGCTTCGGGATGAGTGCGCCGCAAAACGAATAGCCCGACGATTGTGAGCACGTAAAATACAAGCACCGCAAAAATAATGTAGTCGAGCAGTTGGCCATAGCTTCCCGAAATGCACAACACGCAAGTCCAGGCCATTTGCACCATCAATGAGACCGCGGGCGTTTTGTAGCCCGGATGTAAGCGGGCAACACTGCGAAAAAACAACCCATCTTTCGCCATCGCGTAGTAGACGCGCGCACCCGAAAGAATCAATCCGTTGCAGCAGCCAAAGCCGGAAATCATGATAGCGACAGCCATCAAGCCGCCGCCAGCGGCCCCGAACATCTGCGTCATGACCGCCGTAGCGACGCGGTCTTCTTTTGCATACTGGATGCCGCGCGCCAGCAGCGTCGTTCCATCAGGGCTGCCGAGTAGCGGCAGGGCCGTCAGATAAATAAAGTTGCAAGCGATATAGAGGGCGATCACCACGCCCGTTCCAATCGCCAGCGACAGTGGCAGATTGCGGCTAGGATTTTTCACCTCGCCGGCCGTAAACGTAACGTTGTTCCACGCGTCTGCGGAAAACAGCGATCCGACCTGCGCGATCGCCAGCACCGTCAGCGTCGAGACAAGCACACTGGCGCCCATTCCGCCGACCTCATGGAGAGTTCCGAGTCCCGAGTTGTGCCAGAAATTCCTGCCGAAGTTGGCGGCGATCGCCTGCGCGTTGCGACCCAGAAAGACCCCGAAGATGACCAAGCCAAGCAGCGCCGAGACTTTTGCAGTCGTAAAAATATTCTGAATAATCGCGCCGGTTTTCACGCCGAAAATATTGATGATCGAGAGCACCACCACGACCAGAATGGCGACCAGGTTCTGCGTGTTCAGTCCAACATCCATACCGCCCAGCATCATCGGGCCAATCGCAAATGTCGGCACCTTCCAAATGTGGATGATCCAACGCGTGGAAGAAATGGCCGGCCAGAAAATCCCCAAGAACTTGCCAAAAGCCACGCCCACCGCGGCGATCGTGCCCGTCTGAATCACCAGAAACAAAGTCCATCCGTAGAGAAATCCCCAGAGCGGGCCGAGTGATTCGCGCAAATAAACGTACTGCCCGCCCGCCCGCGGCATCATCGCCGCCAATTCGCCATAAGTAAGCGCACCGACTATCGTCAGAAAGCCGGTTATGAGCCACGCCCCAATAAGCAGCGCTGGCGAATTAACCTCGCGCGAAATTTCGGCCGAAACAATAAAAATGCCCGAGCCAATCATCGAGCCCATCACCAGCATGGTCGCGCTGGTCAGGCCGAGACCTTTGACAAGTTCCTGATCCTGATGGGTATGCCGCTCCCAATCGCTCAGAACTGGCGACTGCTTGGGACTTTGAACGTCAGTGCTCACGAACCTCCTAACAAACCGCGTGCCCCACAAAGGGCGGGCGCCCTGCCCATTCGCGTTCTTGGCGAATGAGTGGGTTCCACTTTACCCCAGAATCCGAAAGAATTCTTCTGCTGATTTGCCCGGATCCCGTAACAAGTCAGATATCACGGCCACGGAATCTGCGCCCGCATCGATAACGGAACGCGCGTTAGCGCGAGTAATTCCGCCGATCGCAACCAGCGGCTTGCGTGTCAGTTCCCGGGCTCGACGCAGGCCCTCAAGGCCGACGACAGGATCAGGATTCACTTTGCTATTGGTCGCGAAAATCGGCCCAATAGCGAGGTAATCTGCAGCAGTCGTATCGGCTTCGACCAGTTGCGCCGGATTATGCGTCGATACGCCCAGCCAGCGATCATGGCCAATCATGCGCCGCGCCAATTCGGGAGACAGGTCGTCTTGCCCGACATGCAGGCCGTGATACTGCGCCGCCACGCAAAGATCGGCGCGGTCGTTCATGATGACCTTGACGTTCGGCCGAAAGCCCGACCCAAGGCGCGCCTTCAGTTCGCGCGCTTCATCGAGCATTAATCGCGCGTTGCCAGACTTGTTGCGGTATTGGAGGAGGGTGCAGCCAGCGGTAGCGAGCTCCTCTGCCGCAGCAAACATTTCGGCCGCATCGCCAAAACAGGCCGGATCGAGAATCGGATAGAGTCGAGGAAGTTGCAACATACGCGCAAACGAAGAGGCGCTGCTCGGCCCAGTTCTTAGTGATGCGCTTCTTTCTTCGCCAGAAATCTCTCGATAAACCCCGTATCGAAATTCCCCGCGCGAAATTCCGGATCCGCCAGAATCCGCCGGTGCAGCGGAATCGTCGTGTAGATTCCCTCCACGATAAACATTTCGAGAGCCCGGCTCATGCGCGAGATGGCTTCGCTGCGATCTTTGCCGCGCACCACCAGCTTCGCAATCAGCGAGTCATAATAAGGAGGAATCGTGCCTTCCGCGTACGCCGCCGTATCGATGCGTACGCCCGTCCCTCCCGGCGGATTAAACGTCGTGATCTTGCCCGCCGAGGGCGTGAACTTCTCCGGATGCTCGGCATTGATGCGGCATTCGATCGCGTGTCCACGATGCACGATCGGCCCCTGCAACACATCGGATAACTTGGCGCCCGCTGCGATCATGATCTGACTCTTCACCAGGTCAACGTCGGTAACCATTTCCGTGACCGGATGCTCCACCTGAATCCGCGTATTCATCTCGATGAAGTAGAGCCTCCGCTGCTGATCCATGAGAAATTCAATGGTGCCCGCATTTTGATAACCGACCACGCTGAGGGTCTTGCAGAGGATGTCTCCTGTCTCCTTGCGCAGCTCGGGCGTCATTCGTACCGACGGCGATTCCTCAAGCAGCTTCTGATGTCTTCGCTGAATCGAGCACTCACGCTCTCCCAGGCTGACGACGTTGCCGTGCTCGTCGGCGAGCACCTGGAATTCGATGTGTCGCGGATTCTCGACGTAGCGTTCCAGATAAAGATCCCCATTGCCAAAAGCACCCGCCGCCTCCGACTGCGCCTGGCGATAGAGTGCAGGCAATTCGTCCTCATTCCGCACGATGCGCATACCGCGACCGCCGCCGCCGGCCGTGGCTTTTACAATGACTGGAAAACCGATCTGCCGCGCCCATCCAAGCGCTTCCTCCGCCGACTCGACCACGCCATCCGATCCCGGAACAATCGGCACGCCATGCTGTTTCATCGCGGCGCGCGCCTTTTCTTTTTCCCCCATCAGCCGAATGACTTCCGGAGGCGGCCCGATGAACTTGATCTGCGAGGCCTCGCACACTTCCGCAAAATTGGCATTCTCCGAAAGCAGCCCGTAGCCGGGATGGATAGCATCGACGTTCGCGATTTCAGCGGCACTGATCACGGCGGGAACATTGAGGTAGCTCTGCGCCAGTTGCGGCGGCCCAATACAAATCGCTTCGTCGGCGAAGCGCACGTGCAGCGAATTGCGATCCGCCTCGCTATAGATCGCCACCGAGCGGATGCCGAGTTCCTTGCACGCGCAAATGACGCGCAGCGCAATCTCGCCGCGATTCGCAACTAAAATCTTATTGAACATGATCGTTTCGTGGAAAATTCAGTTGTCCGGGTCCGTCGTCCTTGGTTGGTGTTCGGTGGCCCTGTGACGCGATCACCCGATGAGCCGATTCCTTCATTTCGGACGAACGGCGAACAGTTCTTGTCCGTACTCGATGGGCTGACCGTTGGCGACGAGTTTCTTGACCAACTCTCCCGCTACGTCGCATTCGATTTCGTTCATCAGTTTCATGGCTTCCACAATGCACAACACCTGTCCCACTTCGAGCTTATCGCCATCCTTGACGAAGGGAGGCGACCCGGGCGAAGGCGATTCGTAGAAAGTGCCTACGATGGGAGACTTGACAATGTGTAAGCCTTCGTGCGGTTCAGGAGCGGCGGCGCTTGCTGACATATCAACCCGGGCCGAGCCGGGAGCGGCAACCGCGGGAGCTCCATGGACCAGGACGGGCGCAGGCTGCACCGCGATATATCGAGAATCGGGCAGCGGTAGAGGCTCGGCCGCGCGCTTGATCTTCACCTTGACATCGCCGCGCTCCAGCTCAAATTCGGCAATGTCCTTTTCAATTAAGAACTCTATGAGTTCCTTCAACTCTTTTTGATTCATGTATGAAGGTGGGTTCGCTTACTTTCATGGCACCTCTAGGATGCCCAATTCGCCCGGCTCGTAACCATGCCCCGTTTCGTATCAGGGTATCGCTTCAGCGATACCACAATTCCGTCAAATCAGCCTCCCCTTTGGGGGCTGTTCCACTAAATAACCACCAACTCTTTATCTGTGGGCGTCAGCACTTCGCAGCCCGAAGACGTCACCACCACCACATCTTCGATCCGAACGCCCCACTTCCCCGGCACATACGCCCCAGGCTCAATCGTAATCACCATTCCAGGCTCTAGCGGCAGGTTCTGCCCCGCCGCCAGACGGGGCGCTTCGTGTATTTCTAATCCTAAACCATGCCCGGCCGAATGAGTGAAAAAGCGCGCCAGTTTCCGTCGGCGAAGTACTCGCCGGGCGGCTTCATCGACCTCAGCGGCCGTCACTCCCGACCGAACCACTGCAATCGCCGCTTGCTGCGCTTCCAGCACGGCCTCATAAAGATCCCGCGCTTCCCGCGACGTATGCCCAACGTGCACAGTACGTGTGCGATCTGAACAATAACCGGCGAGTATAACACCAAAGTCGCAGACCACGAACCCGCGCCGCGGAATCCGCGCCGCCGAAGCCCGCCCATGAATAACCGCCGAACGCGCTCCGGCAGCCAGGATCGTCGAAAAGGACATGCCCTCCGCGCCGTCACATCGGGCCGCATATTCCATGGCGGCGGCGACTTCGACCTCTTTCACACCAGGTCTAATTTTCTCGCACGCAATCCGAAACAGACTGGCGCCCAGTTCCACCGCGCGCCGTATGCACAGAATCTCTTCCGCGTCCTTAACCATTCGAGCGCGCTCCGCCAGCGGCGGAGCGGAACGAAGCCGCGCCTTGCTTCTCAGCATCGATCCTAGCCGATCACACGCGCCCACGGTGATCGATTCCGGTTCAATGCCAACGGATACCCGCGCCGATTTAGGTGCCCGCGCCCCCAGCCACTTCGCCGCCGCCAACAGCGGCGATTGGCGAGCAATCACAATGCGCACATCACGAACCTGAGCATCTGCGACCTCTTCCCTAGCCTGCGTGCGATAGCGCCCGTCGGTAAAAAGGATGCACCCACCATCCGAGACCAGCAAAGCAGCCGCGCTGCCGGTAAAGCCGCAAAGATAGCGAACATTAGGAAGATGCGTGACCAGCAAATAATCGAGCCCATTCTCATCAAGCTCGGCTGTGAGTCGACGCAGGCGGCCAGCATGATCCATGGGAGGAGTGTAGCAAGAAGCGGGAGGAAGGTCTCCAGTGACAGGGGCAAGTTACAGGTGGCAGGTGAACATGCTTGGCACACCAAGAAGAAGCCGGGCGCCTTAGCGCCCGGCTTCTTTATCCCCGACTAGCCGTGTCTACGTCTGAATGATCCGAGGTGTGATAAAGAAAATCAACTCTTGGTTCGTGGTTTGTACAGTCGTGTGCTTGAACAGGTTGCCTAGATATGGGATATTTCCGAGTATTGGCACCTGCGAAACATTGAGCGAGTTGTTGGTCTGGATTACACCACCAATCACGACTGTGCCGCCGTCTGTTACGAGCACCTGCGTGGTCGCCTGTTGAGTTATTAACTCTGGGTTACCTAAAACGTCGGTCTGGCCAAAGTTAGGCAAAGTATTTTCCACATCCACGTTGAGGAAGATCGTACCTTCTGACGTAATCTGCGGAGTTACCGTCAATCGCAGAAAAGCATCGACGTAGGTAGCCGTCGCCGGTGAACCGATCGACGCCGCGGTCATGATCGGAATCTTGACGCCCTGTTTCACCACCGCCTGAATGTTGTTCTGGGTGACGACTCGAGGACGCGAGAGAATTTTCAGCAAGCCGCGAGACTCAGCCGCCGTAAGAATGAAGTCGATCCGCATGTTGTTGGTTGCGTTGATGAATTGCAGACCGCTGGTCGGCCCGACCGCTCCCAGGTTCGAGAACAGAGGAACCGTAGTCCCGGTCGAGGGCGTGCCGCCGACCGGATAGAGAGGATTCGGAACCGCGCCGCCGCCGACAACGATCGGCGATTGACCCACCCCGCCGACGCCACCTACGCCCGTTGTGCCATTGCCCCAACCGAGGCCAAGCTGCGTGCCTATGTCGCGCGCGAAGCTACGAGTCGCCGCTACGACGCGGGCTTCAATTTCGACTTCCTGCGTCTTGCGATCCATCTGTTGGATGATGCGGTCGATCTGCGGCAACACCGCGGGAATGTCATTAACGATCAGCGAATTGGTGCGTTCATCCGCCACCACGTCGCCGCGCTGACTCAGGAATTTCTTGATCGGCAGCAACAGGTCCTTGGCATGTGCGTAACTGAGGAAGCGCGTGATGCTGACTTTATCCACCGCCAGCGCCTCGGCATCGATCTGCGCGCGCCGTCCTTCAGCTTCCTTGCGCAGCGTTTCAACGGTCGCGATGCGCAGGACGTTGCCGTCGAGCTGCCGCGAAAGATCGTTGTTCTTGAGGACGATGTCGAGCGCTTGATCCCACGGCACGTCATCGAGCACGATGGTCAGGTTGCCGTGAATCATCGGGTCAAGCACGACATTCAATCCGCTGATCTCGTGAATCAGGCGGAAGAAATCTTTCAGATCCACATCCTTGAGATTGACCGAGATGGGCTCGCCCGTATACTTCGCTCCGCGGTCGGCCGGCTTCTGCTCCATCTGAACCTTCTGCTCGGCCGCTAAATTGACGGCAGGAGTGATCGGCACAGGAGTGGCGCCAGTCTGTCCCATGGCGGCATTGCTATTAGTGGCGACGAGTTCGGCCGCAGTCTTGTCGGCAAAACGGATGGCTGCTGCCTGCGATTTCGCCGCAGGATCGGCGGGTACCGTCTGAGCGGCTGCGTCGTCCTTCTTAGGCGTGAACTTGGGCTCGATAAAAGCAAAGTCTGCCGGCTTTTCCGGGCTCGCTGCTGGAGTAGGAGTAGGAGTAGGAGTAGGAGTAACTGCGGTTGTTGTCGCAGCCGGCGCTACAGGAGCCGGAGAAGCCGAAACCGGCATCAGTTGCGGCGCGGCGTTCACCGCCACTTGCTTCGCCGCCGGGGTCACCACCCGGCGATGAGCCACCGCGGCGTCGTGAACCGTAAGAACGAAGCTGCCGTCAGGACCAGCGACCAATTCGTGCTGTCGGCCAGCGAGATCGTTGCCCGCCAGGTCAAGCACCACGCGCGTGCTCGGCGAAACTCCGCCGCTCATGCCGACGCGGACGTCTTTCACGCCGTCCGTGTCCACGTTGATGCGGCTCTGTCCCGTCGCCATCACGGTGTTGGGAAAGTCGACGACGATGCGTGCCGGCGACTCGAGCGTCGTCACTTTGGGCGCCAACTGGCCCGTCGCTCTGAACTCCACCCGCAATCCGTCCTGGCTGTGCGCGACTTCGAGCCTCTGCAAGCGAGCGCTCGCCGCCACTTCTTTGCCCGTCGTGTCAGCCGCGGCTGCGATCAGAACGAACGCCAGCAGCGAAACCGTGAGTCCCAGCAGTTGCTTTCGCATTTCCCTGTCTCCTCATGTGAGGCCATTTTCGCCTCCATGTGCTTCCTGGAATCTGTTTCCTAGAAAATATTGCCTCGAACTTCCCTTCCAGCGCTACACCGCTGGAGTCGTAATCTTCTTCACCACTTCCCGCGTAAAGCTTTTGCCCAGCCGGTCCTGCAGCGTTTCCTGGAAAACGATGGAGTCGCCCGTGATCTTCATCACGTAGCCGTTGAACACCGGATCGTTCTCCCGCAGGAAATACGCTTTATTCAGGCCGTTGCTGACCACCGCGATAAATCCGTTTTGCGACCGCACCACGCCTCGCAGGTTGATAGCGCCAATCTCGAGACATTTCTTACCTGTGCTGCATCCGGAACCACCCGCGTGGCTCACCACCGGACTGAGAAAAGGATCGCGCCGTCCATTCGCGCTGTTCTTGCTGTCCGGAGTCACGGGCTGCTCCGTCTCCGCCGTCGCGCCATCAGCAGCGCCCTTCGCGGGTTCGGCCTCAGCCATCGGAGCTTTCGGAGTTTCAACCTGCTCCGCCGGCGCGCTCGCCCGCGTCCCGACGACTACAACATGTCTCGCGCCCGGCCTTCTGGCGCCCGCGTGTTTTGCCCTTATCGGACCAGCGCCGCCCGCAACCTTCATGGCCGTCGGCTGGGCGTGCATCGTGCTGGTCGTCGCCGCGGCACTCGGTGGCGCGCCCAGTGCCTCGTTCGACGCAGCCGTGTTCCTGCTCGACACCGCGTTCATGGTGTTGCGCGTGTTCTGGATAATGCTGGGACTCTGCGCCGAGGCCATGCCAACGGCCAGCGCCGAAACCAGTATTGCCGTCTTCATCGTGTTTGCTGGCTTCCTCTTCATCCTGTCCCCCTACTTCTTTGCCGGTGGTCCGGACTTTGCTGCTGCTGCCGGCGCCCCCGGATCCAGATCATGACTGAAATATGTCGTGGTCAGGCAAGTCGCCACCACGCTCTCACCCGGCGCGTACTGATAAGTGTGCTTCGCCTTCGCAGCCCCGGGACTCCGCGTCGACGATACCAACAGATTCGAAACATTGACGATGCGCTCCACTTTTCCCAGCCGGTCGAAGAAGCCCAGCATCGAGTAGAAAGGCCCGTCGAACTCCACTTCGAACGGCACTTCCGTATAAAATTCTTTCGCGGCGTAGGGCTTCGCCGTATAGCGGCGGATTTCAACGCCCGACTTGCGCGCTTCTCCGCTCACCATACGCATGAAGTTATCGATTTCTTTTTCATCGGGCACGATCCGCCGCTCGATTTCCAGTTGCTGCTTCAAACTGGCAAGCTGGCGGTCCATATCAGCCAGTTTCGGCTTATAGGCTTCGAGCTCCGCATTCTCCCGCAGTTTGGCCTGCAGTTTGACCCGCGCGGCATCATTCTGGTCGCGCTGCGTCTTATACACGGTGTAGAAGAGACCGCCCGTGATCACGGCCGCCCCCAGCACCAGCACTCCCAGCAGCTTCACACCTGTCAATTCGCCAAGATTCATAGTAGGTTCCGCCTTTACGACTTCGCCTTTTCGCAGGTGAGCGTGAACTGGAACGCCTGCATGTCCTTCACCGTATCGTCCTGATAACTTTCCTTGATCTCGATGTTGCGGAAGAAACCCGTCTTCTGCAGGTTGGAAATCAGATTGGCCACCGCATCGCTCGACAGCGCCGTCCCATCGATCGCCACGTTCGGGCCCTGATCCTGCATGCTGTTCAACCACACCGCCTCGGTGCCATTGACCGTGTCGGCGATCATCGACAGCAGGGTGACCGGCCCAGTCTGATCTTTGCGCAGCTGGTCAATTACGTCGACCCGCCGCTTGTAAGACTCGGCTTGCTTCTGCCGCTCGAGATACTTGACCTTAATGTCGGCGAGGGTGCGATTCTTCTGCTCCGCCGCTCGAGATTGCACATCGATCGATTTCTTCTCCCGATCAAGCTGATACCAGTAGGCCGCGTTGACCGTGCCTGCGATCAGCAAGACCACCGCCACCTGCAGCACTGGTCCGCCCAGGTTGCCCAGATCGAAGCTCGGCATGTTGAACGCCGGGCCTTTCTTGCCTTTCGGTTTCGGAGATCCCAACAGATTGATTCGGATCATAGCTTTTCAAAGCTCCTCAGGGCCAAACCCACCGCCACCGCCAACTGGCCGGCGTTCTGTTCGACCAGTTCCGCCCCGGCGCCTTCCGCCGGCGCCAGAACTTTCTGGAACGGATTGAACAACTCGACCGGCATCGAGAATTCCTGCCGCAACGCTTCCACCAGTCCCGGAACCTTGGCCGATCCTCCCGCGAGATAAATCTTCTCGATGTGCTCGCCCGCCGCGCTGGCGCGGAAGAAGTCGAAGGTCTTCTGAATTTCCAGCACGATAATTTCCGTCACCTGTTGCAGGATCGGCGTCTTCGCATCGTCCTGCACCGTGCCCACCTTGCGTCCCAGCTTGAGCGATTCCGCGTCGTCAAAGCTCAGATCCAATTCTTTCTGTAGCGAATCCGTGTACTGGTGCCCGCCCACCGAAACGTCGCGCGGGAAGAGCGGCGTTGTGCCCTTCACGATGTTGATGTTCATCACGCTCGCGCCCAGGTTGAGCAGCGCCACTACCTGCGTCGGCGCCGGCTCGTAGTTGAACTCGTAGCAGTTCTGCAAAGCGAGGGCGTCGATATCCACAATAGCCGGAGTCTTGCCCGCCATCGAGAGTACGTTGGTGTAGTTCAGAATCTTGTCTTTCTTGACCGCCACCAGCAGCACGTCCATCGTCGGACTGCTCGCATCGTCGGAAAGAATCTGATAGTCGAGGTTCACGTCAGCCAGGTCGAACGGAATATGCTGCGCCGCCTCTTTCTGGATTGTCTCGGCCAGCTCCTGATCACTCATGGAGGGCAGCGAGATTTTCTTCACGATCACCGAGTGTCCGCTGACCGCCGTCGCCACCGCCTTCGACTTGATCATCGTGTCCGTAAACAGCTTGGCAATGGCGGCCGAAACCGTGCCCGAGTCGACGATCATCGAATCGACAACAATGTCCGGCGCGATCGGCTCGAGACCGAGATGCGCGACTTCGATTCCCGTGCGTGTCTTCCTGAGCTCGACGGCCTTGATGCTCGATGAACCCACATCCAGACCCACTATCGTTTTCGATCCCATTCCAAACATGTCTGCCTCTTTAGCCTGCGAAGTTCGTTTACGGAGTTCCAGCAGCCTTCATCGCTGCCTTGATTTTTTTCTTGTCCTGCGGTTCCGTCTCCATCGACTTCTCTTCCATCCACTGATCAATCTTCGATTTCTTGAAGCGCCAGCGGTTGCCCAACTTGAACGCCGGAATCTTTTGCTCGTTCACGTATTTGTAAAGCGTGTCCGGACTCACTCCCAGATACTGCGAAGCTTGACGAATGTTCATCACTTCTCGCGAGTCGGCCATTAATATTTCCTGCGTGTGCTTGTCTTGTTGGTGTGCAGAGCATATCTCAAAGGGAAGTAAGGGCATCTCAACGCGAATGTCCCGGTTTTGTTGGGTTTTGTAGGGTTTTCTGGATTGGGTATTTTGCGGACTTACCAACAGACTCTATATATTGCGGTATACCATGACTTTAATACTACAGGTAGTAGTCAAACCACGGATAAAGCTCTGGTCACCCAACTTCGAGTAACTAAGGTACTAGAGACGGTACGGAAGTACTTGCACGGGCGCGCAAGCCGCTGAAAATAAGACTACTCCTCCGCCTTCCTCACCACTGAAAAGAGGTGATCTAGGTGCGGTTTCAGCTTGATTTCTCGCGCGGGCGCGCCTTTTGTTGCCCAGACGCGCCCGCCGGTCGGCCGCGTTCGAAGCTGCTGCTGTTCAAAGCGCCGCGATTACTCGGCGGGGGGAATCACCGGTCGGATTTCACTGGTCCGCTATTCTTTGCCGCCGTTCGCAAGATCCATTGGTATCCAGCCACGCCAGCAGCGAGCGCACGCTAGCGTGGGCCAGCGCAATCGCGCAATCGGCAGCTCCGTAGTAAACGTTGATGGTGTCACCGTCGGGATCCATCGTGTAGCCGCACGGGAATACCACATCGTCAACGTCGCCGTGGCGTTCGTACGTAGCCTCTGGCCCAAAGATCCAGGAGTCTCCTCGCAGCAAACATTTTTCCGGATTCTGAAGATCGAAAAGCGCCAACCCCAAACGATAGAGACAGCCCGAAGGCGTGTGCCGTACGCCATGATAAAACACCAGCCATCCTCTGGAAGTTTCGATGGGTGGAGGAGACAGCCCGATTTTGTTTGCATCCCACCAGGCGCCCCGGCGAGCTTCCAGCATCAGCCTGTGCCTTCCCCAATACCGCAGATCGGGAGAATAAGAAATCCACATATGAGCCCCGAGTGCCGTCATGGGACGGTGGATGAGCGCCCAGCATCCATCGATTCTCCGAGGCAGCAGCGCAGAGTCTTTGTCGTCTGGCGGCATGATCACGCCGTACCGCTCAAAAGTTCGGAAATCTTTGGTAAGAGCCAGAGACACTCCCGGACCTCCGCGCGAATAAGACGTATAAGTCACCACGTATTGCTGTAACTCTGGCACAAACGTGATCCGCGGATCCTCGATGCCCCAGATTTCTTCCGGAAAATGCTGCGCGTCGGGCATCAAGGTTGGTTCACGATCGATTTCCCAACCGTCGACGCCGTTCTTGGAGCGGGCGGCGCAAAGATGCGATAAGCCGCGACGGTCTTCGATACGGCACAGGAGCAATGTGGTGCCATCGGCTAACAACGTGGCGCCGGCATTGAACACGCTGTTAATTGAGTAAGGCCAGTCCTTGCGCGTGAGGATGGGGTTGGCCGGGTGACGTATCAGCAAAGATGAATAGTGCGTGTTTTCAACGTTGACCAGGGTTGTTTCGGGAGTAGTCATGAAGGAATCAGCCTTTCGTTAGGGGCTCGGAATCTTGCAGCGCTTGCATTTCCAGAAGTGCCATCAAGAATGAGAGCGTTGATTCGGCTCCCTCATTCTGATTGGCGCGCTCCGGATGCAACCCATCCCGGCAACCGCCAGTGACGGCATCGTAGAGAGGGAGTTGGAGATCGTTGTCGCCAAGAAACCAGTTGAAGACCGACCAAGCCTCCTGCCTCCAGCGGACATCGCCAGTTACGCGATACGCTTCGAGACAGGCGGAAACCGCGCCCGCAGCCTCAATCGGCTGTTGATCGAAGCGCGCCTTTTCACCGCCCTGGTGATAGAAGCCTTGCGATCCGATGGGCACAAAGTGCTGATAGGTTTCGCAGCGCTGCTCATTCATCAGCCAATCAAGCGCCTCGAGGCCGCCCGCGATCATGCGATCGTCGGAACACGCAGAGCCCACGACCAGCATTGCCTGCGGCAATCGCGCATTGCCGTAGGCGACGACATTTTCAAACCACTTCCAATCCGGCCGGCGAATCGACTCATACATGTCGAGCAAGCGGCGACCGAGCACCGATCGGATCTTCTGCGCCTCCCGATCTCCGGGATAGGAGTTCAGATATTCCTGCACTCCAAGCAAGGTATAAGCGCCGGCACGCGGACTATAGAGTCCGACCGCCGCAGGCAGCGAAAACTCGAACAGGCGCCCGGCGGCACTTCTTAATGCTTGATTGTCAGAACGGCCCAAAATCGTTCCCAGGCTCCACAACGCCCGGCCGTGGCAGTCTTCCGAGCCTACCGCTTCATTCCAGCGGCGATCGTAGCCGAGAAAATTTCGAAATCTGCCGCTCGCTGCATCGAACGCATGTTCGAGAAATGAGAGATAACGGGCGGAAAGATCGGGATGATTGGAGTCGGCCTGACCGAATCCCGGTTTGCGCATTTGCGCCAGCATTGCCGCGAAAATCAGCGCCCGGGCATTGTCATCCGTGGTGTAGCCTTCCGCCCGGTTGGGGATGGTGAAGATAGCGTGCTGCAAAATTCCCGTGTCATCCGTCAGCGCGTTCACATGATCCAGGTTCAACGCCGGCAGTTGGTCGAGCACTTTAGGAATCGCGCCAGCCGAGAACTGGACGCGCGGGGTCACCATGCGATCGCTGCGAACGCGGCTGAAACTTTCCATGTAGCCTTGCGCCACTTTTTTCCAGACCATATCGCGCGCGAACATATAAGCGCGTTTGCGCATGGCATGGCGGATGGCAGGCGTATTCAGCAGTTCGATCGTCTTATTGGCGATGGCATCGGGATTCTGAAAAGGGACTAGCGCACCCCGGCGGTCGTCCAGCAACTCGATCGCGTGCCAGTAAGGAGTCGAGATGATTGCCTTGCCCGCACCCAGGGCATAGGCGAGCGTTCCCGAAACCACCTGCTCCTCATAGCGATAAGGCGTGATGTAAATATCGGCTGCGCCAATAAACGCAGCCATCTCTGCAGGAGTGGCAAAGCGGTCGTGAAAGATGACCTGCGCTTCCACCCCCATTTCCTTTGCCAACGCCCGCAAACTTTCTCGATACTTGTCCCCGTCGCGACGGAGAATGTGAGGATGGGTCGCGCCGGCAACAATATAGGCAACGTTGTTGTGCTTGGCCAAAATCTGCGGCAACGCCTGAATCACATTTTCAATTCCCTTGTTCGGTGAGAGCAGACCAAAAGTCAGCAGCACCGCTTTTCCTTCCACGCCAAACCGATCCTTGTAGAAATTGGGGTCCAGAAAAGGCAGGTCCGGAACACCGTGCGGCACCATGTCGATCTTGCTGCCGGGCACTTTGAAGATTTCCTGCAGGAACTGCGATGAAAGCTCGCTCATCACGATCAGACGATCGGAAAGCTCTGCAATCTCTTTCATGACGGCGAGTTGTTCCGGATTAGGCTCGCGTAAAACCGTGTGGAGCGTGGTCACCACAGGCATCTTCAAGCCCCGCAACAGGTACAGAATGTGGTCCCCGGCAGGGCCTCCGAAGATTCCATACTCGTGCTGCAAACACACCATGTCGATGTTGTTGAAGTTTAAGAATGCCGCCGCATCCTCGTATGACTTCACCTCATCCTGATCGAGCGACCAACGCACGGGCTCCGGGTAGTCATACCCTTGCAGCGTGTCGTTTACGGGCAACGCCAGCAACTGAGTTGTTCCGTACTCCGCCGCTATGGCCGCGCACAAGTCTGTAGTAAACGTTGCGATACCGCACTGTCGCGGAAGATAGTTCCCGATCACTGCAATGCGACTCGGCAGCGATGGTTTCGCTGGCGGTAGGGGACGAGGCAAATGCATGACCAAGGTGCGTGCAACCACATCTTCCATGGGTCCATCGGAAAACATGGTGATCGGGAGCGCCATTCTTTTCTCACTTTCTTTGGGTGCTCGATGTAGGTACCCGATTGAAAAGACCGGGCGGAAGCAGCGCTGAAGAACCTCGTCTGGGTAGTTCGGCCGATGTAGAGATCCTACTGGTTAGTATTCAACGAAAGACGCCTTAAGGAGTGGTCAAAATTGACCACAACCTGTCGAAAGAGCGCTCCTCGGAAGAGCCATCCGCTAAATAATGAGTCGCCGATAGTCACTCGCGGTTCTCTTCTCCCACCACCGTGATTTTCGTATCCGTCCGAAACTTCTTGTAGTCTCGATAGACTTGATCCACATCTTCATCGTAGCCCTTAAACAGCGCCACTCGCGCATCGAGATGCACTTGCACCCGTTTCGGCAGCCACACTTCGTCATTCACTCGCGTCAACTCGACCACCACGCGCGTGCCCTGGTGTATGCGCGCCAGCACGAAGCCAACCGAGATCGTGTCGATTGCGGTAATGTCGAGCTTCACCCACTGGGCTTCGGTCTTGTCGATCCAGATGCGTCCCTTTAACTTGCCGAGAATCTTCGCCTCGCGATTCTTAGGCTCGAATCCAGGACGGGGGTCGCACTCCAGTACCCATGCATCGCGCCCCTCAACAACTTCCGACCCGAGCAGACGGAAGTTGTAGGCATCTGCAACCTCCAACACAAACTTGCGATTTTCTTCACGCTCTTTCTCTTCGCGCGCCAGCCGCTTGCGGCGCGACTCTTCCGATTCATTCTTGCGTTTGTCGATGATCTTCTGAATCTTCTCGTCTTCCTTCTTCGCCTCGTCGGCCGGCAGCGGCTTGTCGTCCTTCGCCGTCAACCGCTCCACCGGTTCGCCATAAATCTCCAGAACCTCCGAGGTCCGCGATTCCGTCTTCTTCACCGCTCCATGACTATCGAGGTGCCGTTCTTCCTCACGCTCAATGTACGTATAGTCGCGCTGCTGCTTATCGTTTTGTAAGTCTTTCTCTCCCGCCCGCCGCAACAATTCCTTAATCTGCTCGACAGGCACCACTCCGCTGGCATCCGGCTTGAGATCGATGGGCTTCGGATTCGAAGCGGCTGGCGTCGAAGCAATCGGTGCAGTCGGACTCGCATCCTGAGCAACCGCGCGACCGCAGAAAAGTGCAAACGCTGTGCCGATGCTACAGACGAGCGCAGGCCAAAAGCGCATGCCTGATGTACGAAGCACGAGCGCTCGTAGTTCCTTACGTTTTCCCCCGTGCACCCCTGTGCTCCCCGTGATGAAAGATTCTTGCGGAGTTAAAGCTTTTTCTCGGCGCGTTCCAGGCATCCCGCCCGGAACGACCGCCCATCCAACCGATGCAGCCGCTTCGCCTGCGCCCCGGTGATCAGCGGAGTATGCGAGATCGTCAGCAAGTATTCCGCGACAAACCACACCGGCTTCTCCGTTGTCATCCACCGGAGCGAATCGAACCGCCGCAGATGCACAGGTCGAGAGAAAGTCCTCAGCGTGCGCTCCCCCCGCAGATTAAAGTAAGTATCGAAGTAACTGATCGCCAACTCGCGCAGCGAACGGTAGACCGGCTCCCGATAGCGGCATCCGGTATAGTTCGATTTGGCCAGTGCGCCCCAGTGTCCTTCGATCTGATACACGGCGATCACGTGATCGGTATCGTGCTCGGCCTCAAGGTCAAGGATCAGCGGAGGATATCCAATGACGCGCAGCGCCGCCGCCGCAAACAGCGCCCCCTCATAACAATGCGAGGTATTCTCCCGAAGCACACGCCGCGGCGACCACGCGCTGTCCGCCAGGTGGTAAGGCATGGCGTCGAGCGCCCGCTGGATGCCATGCGGCGTCTTCAGCCCCCTCAGTTTCCGAAGTTCGGCCGGGGTCAGCCCCCAGGAATTATCTTGATTCGCCACACATTTATAAGATATGTTCCACGTGCAACATTTGTACTGGCGCGGCTGTACGTATAATAGTATACATATAGGCACATCTATGAAAAAAAGAAAGAAAGCTGCCAAGTCGCGCAAGGTTGCGCGGCTGCAGGCCTCTTATGTCGAGCGCGAGCGACCCGCGTCCGGAGTCGGCCCGGAGTGGACGCGATATTTCAAGCCGATCAAGAAGCCAATCACGTTGCGCATCGATGCCGATGTTCTGGCATGGTTCCAAAAGCAGGGACGAGGCTACCAGACGAGGATCAATCGAGCGCTGCGCCAGGTGATGATGGCACGAAAGTCGGGCGACTGAGCGGCGGCGAGTCGTGGTCCAACTAGGCAAACAATTCACCCAATTCCCGCGGGCTCTCGATCAGCACATCGGGCGGCACACCTTCCAAAGTGTGCGGGGCAAAACCATAGATAACGCCGCAGGTCCACAGGGCGGCGTTGCGTCCGGTCAGCACGTCGACGGACGAGTCGCCTATCATCAACGATTCCTCCGGCTGGGCGCCGGTTTCGCTGAGAATGGTCTGAACGCCCTGCGGATCGGGCTTTTTGGTGGGAAAACTGTTGCCGCCGTAGACGCTGATAAAGAAATCTGCGAGGCCTAGCGCCTTGAGTATGTCCCGCGAGGGGCGGACCGGCTTATTTGTTAATACCGCCATTTGGCGCCTTGGGCTGGCCGTGGGATTTCCGTGCGAGGGCTTCGCCAATTGCGCCAGAGTTTCGCGGATTCCTTCGTAAACCGTGGTGTGGTCGAGTTTGTGTATCCGGTAGTAGCCCAGGAAATATTCAAGAGCGCGTGGCAGTAGTGCCTCGTCATTGCCCTCGCTGTCTTCCTCGCCCAAGGCGCGCCGAATCAGGGCTGGAGCACCGTCCCCTACATAGCTGGCGATGACGTCGCCGTCGAGCGCGGGGCGTCCAAGGTGGTGCAACGTTGCGTTCACGGAATGAATCAAATCAAGGCGCGAGTCGATCAAGGTCCCATCGAGATCGAAGACCAGCAGGCGGATGCGATGGGGATCGAACGGACGCAGAAAGCGAATCATTAGAGATCAGGATAAATCAGGGGCAGGCGGCAAATAACAGGAAAGGCAGGAGGCCGGGAAAAGCCAGTGCGGAAAAGGCAGGCGGCGGGAAAGGCTGTGAAATCGAAAGATTTTCCTGGCATCTGCTTTTCCTAACCTTCTGCCTTCCAGAACTTCTGCTTTTCCTGCTTCTCTGCTTTTCCTGATACCTGATTTACAATAATGCGGGGCTGGAACCCTGCGAAGCGAACGGCATACGATGGCCACAACGAAAGTCGATCCCAAGCTGAACGACGCGAACCTCAGCAGGCGAGCCAAGAACTACCAGGGGCTGACCGCGCAGCAGCTTATCGATTCCTACCGGCTTATGTTTACTTCGCGGCGGGTCGATGACCGCGAGATCCTGCTCAAGCGACAGCAAAAGGTCTTCTTCCAGATTTCAGGCGCGGGTCACGAGGCTCTGGGCGTAGCGGCCGCCTTCGCCCTCAAGGCCGGATACGACTGGTTCTATCCTTATTACCGCGATCGCGCGCTCTGTCTGGCGCTGGGCGCTACTCCTTACGAAATGCTGCTCGGCGCCGTGGGTGCGGCGGACGACCCCAGTTCCGGCGGACGGCAGATGCCTTCGCACTGGGCTTTCAAGCATTTAAACGTGGTGACGCAATCGTCCTGCACCGGGACCCAGATTCTACAAGCCGTCGGTTGCGCGGAAGCGGGGCGCTATTTCGCGGCGCATCCCAAGTCGACGCAGAAGGTCGATGGCGATTACCGCCAGTTTAAAGACGTCCAATTCCAGGGCGACGAAGTCACTTACGTATCGCTCGGCGACGGCACCACCAGCGAAGGCGAATTCTGGGAGGCGTTGAACACCGCTTCCAACCAGCGCTTGCCGGTTATTTTTTGTATACAGGATAACGGATACGCGATTTCCGTCCCGGTCGAGGTCCAGACAGCGGGCGGAAACATTTCGCGCCTCGTCTCTGGCTTTCCCAATTTTCATTTTGAAGAGATTGATGGGACCGATCCCGTGGTCGCTTATGCGGCTTTCAAGCGTGCGGCGGATTACTGCCGCGGCGGTCATGGGCCGGCATTTGTGCATGCCCATGTCATCCGTCCTTATTCGCACTCGCTCTCCGATGACGAACGGCTTTATCGCCCGGATGCGGAGCGGCAGGCGGATGCGGCACGCGATCCGGTGCATCGGCTGCAAATGTTTTTGCTGCGCGAAGGAATTCTCGACGAGAAAGCGATTAATAAGATCGAGAAGGAAGTCGACGAACAGATGCAGATCGACACCGACCGTGCCCTGGCGGCTCCAATACCGCAGCCGGATACGATCTACAACTTCGTCTATTCGCCCGATCTTGATCCGACGTCGCCGGCGTATGAAACGCAACCCGCTGTCGGGCCGCACGAGACCGGAGCCGATGGCAAGCGCTCGCCAGCCGCGAACAAGACGATGGCCGACCTGATCAACTCGACGCTGCGCGATGAGATGCGTCGCGATGAGCGCGTCATAATTTTCGGCGAAGACGTAGCCGATGCCAGCCGCGAAGACTATCTCAAACAAAAACTGATCAAGGGCAAGGGCGGAGTCTTCAAACTTACCTCCGGATTGCAGATGGAATTTGGCGCCGATCGCGTTTTCAATTCCCCTCTGGCCGAGGCCAATATCGTGGGGCGCGCAACCGGCATGGCCCAACGCGGATTAAAACCGGTAGTCGAGATTCAGTTCTTCGACTACATCTGGCCCGCGATGATGCAGTTGCGCGACGAACTGCCGATTGTGCGCTGGCGCTCGAATAACGCATTCTCCTCGCCGTTAGTCGTGCGGGTAGCGATTGGCGGCTATCTAACCGGCGGAGCCATTTACCACTCGCAGTGCGGCGAGAGCATCTTCACCCATACTCCGGGATTGCGCGTGATCTTTCCTTCAAATGCGCTCGACGCTGCGGGGCTATTGCGGACGGCGATTCGCTGCGACGATCCGGTGTTGTTTCTCGAGCACAAGCGCCTCTATCGCGAAACCTATGGGCGCGCGCCTTACCCCGGCCCGGATTACACCGTGCCGTTGGGCAAGGCGAAAGTCGTGCAGCCCGGGACCGATCTCACCGTCGTCACCTATGGCGCGGTCGTGCCGCGCGCTCTGCAGGCCGCCCAAAAACTGGAACGCGAGCATCACGTCAGCGTCGAACTGATCGACCTGCGCTGCTTGAATCCCTTCGACTGGGAGGCGATTGCAACATCGGTGAAGAAAACCAACCGCGCGCTCATCGCCTATGAAGATTCGCTGAGCTGGGGATACGGCGCGGAAATCGCGGCGCGCATCGCCGATCAACTCTTTCATCACCTCGATGCTCCGGTGAAGCGAGTGGCGGCGACTGACACGTTTGTGGCTTATCAGCCGATTCTTGAAGATGCGATTTTGCCGCAGGCGAGCGATTTGTTTCGCGCCATGAAAGAGCTGGCGGAATTCTGAACTCCGGCTTTCAGTCTCTGACTCTCATTCCCGAGGGTCGGGCATTACTTCGCTTTCCGACTCGCCACTCTGCCGCTAAATGTCGCTGCCCACGGCCCACCGTCAAAGCAAACCAGGGCCAAGGCGATCGTGGCCAGCGCCATGGGAAATTCGAATCCACCAGGACCGGTCAAGCCGTTCTTGTAATGCACCTTCCAGATAGCGATGCACATTTCGATCAGGAAGGCGAACGAGAAGAAGCGCGTAAATAACCCGAGCACAATCGCGATGCCGCCGAAAAATTCCGTGCCGGCAGAGAGATAGGCCATCCAGCGCGGCAGGCCGAGTTGGCCGACAAAATCCATGTGGTGATGGAAACCACCCCATACCTTGTGATAGCCGTGTGCGATCATGATCGCGCCCAGAGCGAGGCGCATCACCAGGAGCGCCAGAGGTTGCAAGCGGTTGAGAGAATCCAAGAGCCCTCCAAAAGAAGGTGACAGGTCTTAAGGTTACAGGTGTCAGGAAAATCAAAACCCTTAGTGTACGCAAAGTCAGTAGCATCCGTCTCGATTTTCCTAAGACGCTACGACCTGCGACCTGCCTTACCACGTCGAATACGCTTTGCCGTCGCTGCCTACTTGATTGGAGCCGCTATGGACTCCGACGATGCCTCCGGGTTCGGTTTGATCGATCGACAAGATCACGTCGTCGCCCGACTCTACCTCCCAGGTATCGGGGTTGCCGGTGATGTCATCCGGAATGGATTTGATGTAACCGGCGGACTTCAAATCATCGAGCGATTGCGGCGCCTTCTGCTTGTCTTGCCCATACTGGTAGATCATGTAATTCAACGTTTCCAGATTCTTGCGCAGGTTGTCTTCTCGGGCCCGCATGAGGCTGTGGCTGTAAAGGGGCATGGCCACGCCGAGTAGTATGAGAATGATGCTGATCACCACCATCATCTCAACCAGCGTGAAGCCCCTGTCCTCGGCTACGATGCTGCGTTTTGTTCTTGGTCGATTCATTTCGTCATCGCTCGCCCGCAGTAACTGAGGCCGCTACCGATTTTTGATGCACGTTATTGCCCGGCCGAACAGTTTGCTGAAGAACTCGCGTTTCGTATCCGGGCATCGCTTTAGCGATACCGTAAATTCTTCGGAAGGACGCGCCCCTTCAGGGCTGCGCACCGAGATCGCGCTTTTCAGCAAACCGTGAAACCGTGCACCTCATATCCATGTAAAAACAACTTCACCTTCGCGGCACGCGCTAGTGCGTCCAGCTCGAATAGGCGGTGCCGTCACTCGAAAGTTCATTCGAACCGCTGTGCACGCTACCGATGCCGGTATTGTTCGGATCCCAGGCGTTTTCCGGATCTTCCGGCTCCGTCTGCCACGTCGTCGGAGTGCCCGTGATGTCATCCGGAATGAATTTCAGGTATCCGGGCACCAGGTCTTCGAGTGACTGCGGTGCATGCTTTTTGTCGAGCGAATATTCCTGGATGAGTTTATTGAGCGTTGTCACATTCTGATGAAGCTTAGCTTCCTTGGCGCGAACGATGCTTTGGTTGTACATCGGCAGCGCGATCGCGATCAGCACCAGGATCAGGCTGATCACGACAACCATCTCGATCAGCGTGAAACCGCGTTTGGGATTTCTTAATTTGGTATGGCCGGCTTTGGAGAGAAATTTCATCTACCAATCCTTGTATTTCGTGCCGTCCAAAGCAGTCTTGTCTGACTTGGTGTACACATCGAAAACGTTCTGCCCGCCCCACGACGTTGAATCCTTATCGTCTTGCATGGAGCGCAGCCCCCATTCGTCTTTGGTCATGGGGTCGTCGGGAATCTTGCGAAGAAACTTTAATTTCTTGCCCGCAACATCGACGCCTTTGACCAGCGTGTCGAGATCGGGGGGATAGCCCTGGCTGTCCACCTTGATCTGAAACGCGCCCATGTCGGCGGCAGCTTTGTAGCGATCGATGGCGTCGCGGATCATCCAGAGATCGTAGCGCAGTTCGTGTTCCCGCTCGCGGGCAACGGCGTTTCGCGCCATCGGCACCGCCATCCCGACCAGGATGGCCATGATCGCAGTGGCCACGATCAGTTCGATCAGCGTGAAGCCGCGCTGGCGCCGTCTCACCGTGTTCCCAATGCTCGTCGACTGAGTCATAAAAACACTTCTCTGTTCCGGTTCCCCGTTAAGACGAACCAGATCTCAGGCTGAGAACTGAGAACTTCTACTGAATGGTGACGGCCGCCTGCGCCCCGCTCATGGCAATCGGCTGCATCGCCGGATCACGCGCCCCGCCCCGCGTGATCGTTAAGGCAGACTGGCCCGGCGCTTTCGCCAGGAACGTAAGGGTGACGACCGCGCCTTGTCCCGAAACTCCGCCGGCACCCGGAGGCCGCGAAGCCGTAATCTGCATCGTCCCGGTCGTCGGATCTTCGCGATGTGCCACGGTTACGATTTGGCCATCCTGCGAGAGGAAGCCGCCGTTCGAAACGTTGACGACTTCCAGCTTATTCGGATCGTAGGTGAGTTGCACCGGCACGGAATAAACGTTCTGTCCGCCCGAGAGCATGACATTCACGGTGAAGGTCGAACCCTTGGGCTGATTCAGAGTAGGCGGATCAAATAAGAACGTGCCGCCGCCCGCGCTCGCTCCAGCCGGATTCGGCGGAGTCGGCGATGACAAACTGAAATTCTGCGGAGTCGGGCTCTGCCCCGCGGCTTGCGCTTGTACTGGCACTGCTCCCGGAGCGGCCGGCGCGACCGCGGACGAAGTTGGCGATCCAGCCGGACCGGTAGCGGCAGGCGTCGGCGCCGGTGCCTTGGCATTGGTCAGCCGCAGCGACAGCGCATTGGCTGTGCCCACGTCAATCATCTGATCGCTGCCATGAGAGAATTCGGGCCCGCGAATAATATGCGGAATGAGCACGAAGATCACTTCGTTCGAAGAGTGGTCGGACGTGTCCTGAGCAAAGAGATATTTCAAGATCGGAATCGAAGCGAGACCGGGAATGCCGGTGAGCGACTTGGTCTTCGAATCCTCCATCATGCCGCCAAGCACGCTGACCTCGCCATCTTTCAGGCGGATATCGTGTTCAATCTTGCGCTGGCCGATGACCGGCTGGCTGATGCCGCCGATGCTGACATAAGAATCGACTTCGGAGACGTCCATCGACAACTTCAATGAAATTTCGCGCCCCGCATGCACGCGCGGGGTGATGTCGATGTTCACGCCTACGTCGAGATATTGAAACTGCGTATTCACCAGCGGGTTGATGCCGACGCCTCCAATACCGGGCTGGAATGATCCCGTCGCCACCGGCACGCGCTCGCCGATCTTCAAGGATGCCTTCTGGCCATCGAGGGCGCGAATCTGCGGATTCTGAATGACCTTCGTGTCATTGTCGGCCATCAACGCCGTCGCCGAAGCTTGCGGAATCGTCACCTGGAAATCGGTGGCATTGAGATTGGCGATGGTATTCAGGCTGATGCCGTTCGTCGTTGTGGAGGTAGTAGACGTAGTGGTGGTCGTCGTTGTGGTCGTCCCGGTGGTGCTGATATTTGGCTGGAGCTGCACGGAAACGCTGGTCGGAGGATTGATGCCGAGCGTGTGCGACTTGTCGCGGCTCACCTGCATCACCGCGATTTCAATCATGACCTCAGGCTTCGCTTTGTCGAGGTCGTCGACTAATTTCTGTGCTAGGGCTACCTGGTCGGGCGTGCCCCGCACTACAATCGCTCCCTGCGAAGGCAATTGCTGAATGCGGCTGACTTCGAGAATGGTGCGCATCGCGTTCACTACATCCTGCAATTCGGTCGGCTGGGAAAGGTTAGAAAGATAAAAAGTTTTGATGACGTTTTGTTCCAGCTCTTTGCGTTTGGCAGGGTTGTCTTGCGCGATAAAAATCGTATTCGGCGTCACCGGACGCCAAAAGGTTTTGGTCTCAAAGGAAATGATTTCGAGCGCCTCTTGCAGCGTGACGTTGTTGAGTTCGACGTGGACCTGGCGCGGCGTGTAATCGGGATCGAAAAGGACGTTGATGCCGGCCAGTTTGCCCACCGTCTCGTAGATCACATTCGACTTTTCCGTCACCTTGAGGGTAATCGGGATGTTCGAGATAGGAGCCAGTTCAACCGGACCCTGGGCCGAATCCAGACGCCGGCGCAACGCGGTCGGAGCCGCCGCCTGCGGTGGCGGACTCTGTGCATCCCTGATCGCCTGCTGCGTCCGCTTCAGTTCCTGGAGCGCGATGAACGAGGATGGATCGGTTTCAATCGCCTTCTGGAATTCTGCCACCGCCTCGTCAAGTTTTCCGGCGTCACGCAAGGTCTGGCCCCGGTGCACGTGCGACGCCCCGGCGAGAAACCGCGTCCGCTCGAAAGCAGTGCGGTATCTCAGGTCTTTCGGTTTGAGGTTATAGGCCTGTTTGAAATAGTCGAAGGCTTGTTCATAGTTCTGGCGCGCTTCGGCGTCCGTGCCTTTGTCGTAAAGTATCTTCGCCGAATCATGACTTTTCCCGGAGAGCGGAAGCGCCAAACAAAGCAGCACGAGAACAAACAAAGCCGAAGGGATCAGGCGTCTCATCAAGCAATCCTCATTAAAATTTCCTTCGTCCGGCCGCGGCGCCCGGCCAGACTTATCCCAGCAAGACACATCGAACCACCCGAAAAAACGAACCGGTCAGGTATCTCCGGGGCGGTCACGTGCAAAAAGTACCGGAAATTCGGATTATAGCATCGTAGCAACGGGCACCCGAAGTGATTGGTAGGGCGATGTTTACACTCATTAGTACAGGTACTTCAGGGCAGGTGACCAAAGACGGGCGAGAGGTAACGGTGACAGGAAAAGCAAACCCCCACTCGTCAAGATGCAAGAAACTCGTTGCAAGGGAAACGCGCCTTCACGCGCTCCTGCCTCTCCTGCATTTCCCCCATTTTTCTTTCCTGCCTTTTATCTTTAACCTGTTGTTTAGTCTTTCCTGCGAGCCGGCCCCTGTCCCCTGCTTCTCGTGTTACTTTCTTTTCAGCACCATGGCTAAGCAAACCACCCACCAGACCACGCCCAATCGCGAGAAAAATCCGCGCCGCCAGCCGACCGCTTCGGGGGAAAAGGATGCCGCCGTAAATAGGAACGCGAGCCACAACTATTTCTTGCTTGAAAAATTCGAGGCCGGGGTGGTGCTGACTGGAACCGAGGTAAAGTCCGTCCGTACCGGCAAAACCAATCTCAAGGACGCCTACGGCCTGATCAAGGACGGCGAACTGTGGCTCCTCAACTGCCACATCAGCCCCTACGACTTCGGCAACTACGCCAATCACGCCGCCCTGCGCACACGCAAGCTCCTGATTCACAAAGAAGAAATTCGTAAGCTCATCGGCAAGACGCAGCAAAAGGGACTCACGCTGATTCCGACCCGCATGTATTTCAAGAACGGCAGGATAAAAGTGGAATTGGCTCTCGCCAAGGGCAAACAACTGTGGGATAAACGCGAGACCGAGCGTCGCCGCACCGCCGACAAAGAAGCGCGCGAAGCAATTTCGCGCAGTAGAAAGCAAGCCTGACCTCGCCCGGAAATCTGGGGCACCACGCCATCAGCGAAAAACGCTGTTTTCAACGCGTGATTTCAGGCACAACTCCGTGTTCAGGAAAAAAGCGCCGGCAGCACGTTAGCCACGAAGTCCACCAGAAAGTGCCCGAACATATTCGACACCAGATCGCGGCGCCATAAATAAAAGGCTGTCAGAATACCGCCGAGCACGAGGGCGATCAGAATATTCGCCGCGCCTCCGGTCCAGTGCGCGAGACTAAAAATTGTGAGCGGAACCAGCGCAGACGCGATGCGCCCCGCGCCTGCCGCCTGCAGGCGTTCGATGGCATATCCGCGATAAAACAATTCTTCCACCATGCCGGCACGCAGCACCACGATAAGTAAAACCCAAACCGGAAGCTTGGCGAAAGCCTGCGACGCAGAACCATGGCCGTAGCCAGTCAGCTTCGCGATTACCGCCGCGGGCACGATACACGCAACCGCAATCACCCCACCCCAGGCCAGAGACTTCCGTAGCGTCGACGTGCCGATGCCGATGGAGGCGAGCGGCAGTCCTTCCCTCTGGCGCACGAGCCAGACGAGCACGCCGGCGCTCGCGAACATGCAAGCCTCTCTGGCCAAAGCAAGGCCCGTTCCGGGCTCAGGATTAACAGCGCGGAAGACCTGCCGGATGATCAACATGGAAAATAAAGACAAACCCAGGCCGATCCATGAGGCGGTCTTGTTTCCGGACAGCGCTCCTGCATTTTTTCCAACCGTTTCCACGACCATTACGTCGCCCATAAAGAAGTCTACGAATTAGGCGTCGCAAAAGTTCAGGAGTAGATTGCCTTCATCCCGCAGCTTTCGAGGCAAGGACTTTAAGGCCGTGCGAAACCAACCAAGACTACTTATGAGATTTTCTTCTAGTTCTAGATTGCCCGGCCCGCCGCTTGGGGCGGCTATGTGGGGTTGTGGGGTGAGGCCGGGCAATTCTTTCGATTCAAGGATTTGCAATTGCCCACTTGATACCCTGCCCGGCGGAAAATGCTGAGGGATCCCCGGACACAATTCTTCGTGATGGGGCGCGCTTATTCCTTGCCCGCTAACGCTGACTGGAATTTGAAGACGCCAGCAGCGGCGAACCCACCAGATAAGTAATCGGAGTCCCTCCGCCCAGTGCCTCGCCGATCTCCCATCGATACTCGCTGCCGCTCAACCCTCCGACCAGCTCGCGCAATTCTTCCGGCCGATAGGTGCGCAGGCATGACACGACTCCATCGAATAACAAGGCGAAAGGGATGATCGGGATGACGTACGTCCACAGCAGCCGCGACCAGCGGAACGGACGAATCCACAGGGTGCTAACAAATAAAAGGAAAACGAAGGCAAACGTGAGCAAGATCGTCGACGGCGCGCGCCGGGGTAGTTCGAAGATACCGATGCCTTTGCGCGCATCGACGGCATTTTGGAGAATGGCGCGAGCCTTGTCCGGCGGGAAATGATGGAAGGATGTGAACATGGTTCGCACCCCCTGCAATTCGTCGGGAACCTTCATGGCATCAACCGAAGCGGGATAGAAATCGATGCAATTGCCAGAAGCGGCTTTGACATTTTTGAAGGCGTCGAAGTTGGGATACTTATCGGTCAGCAGAATCTGAAGGGCGGGCGGGTTTCCCTGTCCATTGGTAAGGGGAGCCCTTCGAGCTTCCAGCTGGCGAGCTAGATCGATCCACGGACCGCCTCCGCCCGAACACATATCAACAATCGATCGACTCCGGGTTGCGTCCAGCGCGCCTTCCAGGAGCGGGACGATGGGTGCGTAGGATCGTAAGCGATGGATACCGAACTGGAGCGCATCCGTAACGCCGTCGCGAAAAGTGGACGGGAACCACGCTTGCTCATGGAATTCGAAAAATTGTAGGCGATGCATAGCGGCCGATTGGCGAACCCGATTGCCGAACCCGACTGCCGAACCGAAGACAAACCTTGCTTCGTGAACGCTGGTTCAGATCCCGAGCATAGTAACAGGACTGTCGCAACCGACGCGTCACGAAGACGCGCTGATCTTTCTTCTATGCGCCCACCAATAAATCGTGCATACTCTACTGCTCCTCCCGGAGGAGGTTTCCTCAGTTATGCTTTCTCATACCTCAATCGCCGCAGTCGTACTACTTACTTTTCCACTAACTCTTTGTCTTTACGCCGCTGATGCCCCGCCAGTCGGCCCTAACTCCGATCCTACTTACCAGCAGCTGCGTAACTTGACGCTCTCGGGAGAAGCCGTCAGTGTTACTAACTTCGATTTGAAACGCGATGCCGGCACTTTCCATCTCCACTCCGGAACCGTCTGTTTTGTAACCCCACTAATGGGCAAGGTTACAGGCGCGGTATTCGTGGGCGAAGGTCACTTCGTGCTCGACCCGCCCGAGCAATCCGAACGCAACAGCCTGAAGTTACTGACCAAAGAAGATGAATTCAGCGAGAGCTTCAGCCAGGCAGTCTTTCGCTTCACCGATTCGACTTATGACGATATCAAGAAGGCTGGCAATCCCGCTTCCAGCGGGTGCGACGCGGGCCTGTTGAAAGACAGTCAGAACACGACGCGCCACAAACTCAAGGTCAATCTGGAAGCACAGATCCTTCGGGAGGTGTTGAGTCCTGAACCGCGAGCGCTGTTTGTCGCCTACATCCACGGCAAGCGCTACAACGGCAAAGAGCTTTACAAGATTGATCCTAACTCGAGCTCGGAGCAAGTCAGCTTCATTACATACGACGAAAATAAGTGGGGTTATTGGGCGTCGTTCAATATCGCGAAAAACAACGTGGCCCCAGGCTCCATTGGAAAGCCGTACCATATTGATCATCAGCAACTGGATGCAACCTTCGAAAAGAGCGGCAAATTACTCGGCAAATCAACCACAGATATTGTCGCCCGCCGAACCGGATTACGAGTCGTTGGTTTCGACTTGTTCCAACCCCTCCGGGTAGAAAGTGTGAGCGTGAATGGGCAGGCCCTGTCTTTTATCCAGGAGGACAAGAACTACGACGGTGACTTCGCCGTCATCTTACCCAAGGCTCTGGTCAATGGAGAGAAAATATCGATTACAACGACCTATGCAGGGAAAGAGGCGGTCAGTAACGAGGGCGGCGGCAACTATTTTCCAATCGCACGCGAGGACTGGTATCCCAATGATCCCGACGGCGCCATGGGTGAGTATGCGTTGTACGACATGACGCTGCGCATTCCCAAGGGAATGAAGATGGCGGCGACCGGCGTGCTGGTCTCCGAGAGCAACGAAGGCGGGCAGAATGTGACTGTGTGGAAAAGCGAAGGGCCGCAAACAGTCGCCGGATTCAGCTTCGGCCGCTTCAAGGAAGAGAAAGCAAATCTCACCAAGCCCGATTATTTAATTGAGTCCTATGCCAATGAAGAGTCTCCTGACTGGGTACAAGGGCTGAAAACCGCGGTCCAGGGAGACGCTCTGCCTACCATGGGATCTCACCTGGGAGCGGGGATGGAGCTGGGATCGATGAGTACAACCTCGCTGAACAAGAAAGCTTTGGCTGAGGGTGAGTTAGCTGTCGCGCTTTACACCGACTATTTTGGTCCGTCGCTGTTCAAACACTTGCAGATCACGCAACAGACTGCGTGCAGCTTCGGCCAGTCCTGGCCGGAACTGGTATGGATTCCGATCTGCTACTACTTCGACACCACGGTTCGCCATCAGCTCGGTCTCGACTGGGGTGACCGGGGATATTGGAAAGTGGTTACACCCCACGAAATTGCTCATCAGTGGTGGGGACATACAGTCGGCTTCGCCTCCGGCCGCGATCAGTGGATGAGCGAGGGCTTCGCCGAGCTCTCTGCCTCCATTTACATCAGCATGATCGAGAAGAATCCCAAGAAATTTATCGACTTCTGGAACGATGAACGCGAGCTGTTGCTCGAACGAAATGCCCAGGGCTTTCGCGCCATCGACGCAGGCCCCTTGACCATGGGGTATCGGGCGAATAACTCGCGCACCGGATTTGACGTAACCCGGCGCCTTATCTATCCGAAGGGCGCATACATTCTCCATATGATCCGCATGATGATGTGGGACCGTAACACTGGCGACCAGAATTTCAAGGCCGCCATGCAAGATTTCGTCAAGACTTACTCGGGCAAAGCCGCGACCACCGAAGACTTCAAAGCGATGATGGAAAAGCACATGACCAAAGACATGGATCTCGACGGTAATCATCGCCTGGACTGGTTCTTTAACGAGTATGTTTACGGCACTGCGCTACCCACCTATAAACTCAGCTACACATTCGACAAAGATGCGAGCGGCAACGTGCTCTTTGGTTTCAACGTCGCGCAATCCGGGGTCGATGAGAAATTTCGGATGGTTGTGCCCATTTATCTCGAATTGGCCGACGGCCGCACTGCATTCTTAGGGCGCGCACACCTGACCGGGAACAGCACGGTCGACCAGAAAGTTCCTCTTAAGGGATTGAAGGATGCGCCCAGGCGCGCCATGCTTAATTACAACGATGACGTGCTGGCTTCGAATTAGAATCTCCGCATCAGGCCCTGTCCGCAAAACGCGATTCGACGTTAAACTGAATCATGCCTCATCTGTAGAGAGGGATGGCCTCGCCTAGCTAAAGGGCTGTGAGGATTCGCGAACCACGAACAACCAAAGACGAACGAACAGATGATCAAATCTCCCCGAGGAACTCGCGACCTTCTCCCGCCCGATACCGCGCTCTGGAATTTCGTCGAAGCCGCGGTCCGCGACGTCTTCCGCGCCTACAACTTCCAGGAAATCCGCACCCCGATTTTCGAGTCCACCGAACTGTTCGCCCGTGGCGTTGGCGAAGAGACCGACATCGTGTCGAAAGAAATGTTTACCTGGGAAGACCGCGGCCGCGCCGAAAGCGATAAAGGACAATCGCTGACGCTGCGTCCCGAAAACACCGCCGGCATCGTCCGCGCTTACATCGAGCACAAACTTTGGGAGCGCGGCCTGAACAAATTCTTCTCCATCGGCCCTATGTTTCGCCGCGAGCGTCCGCAAAAAGGCCGCTACCGCCAGTTCTACCAGATTGACGCCGAAGTCATCGGACCCGCCTCCGCCGGCAGCCAGTCGCCGGCTAGAGACGCCGAGATCCTTGAATTACTCGCTACGCTGCTCGACCGCGTAGGCATCACAGGCTGGGTCCTGGAACTGAACTCTGTGGGTTGCCCCGCCGACCGCGAAAAATTCAACGAAGCCCTGCGCAACGCGCTCGCGCCCGTGGTCGATAAAATGTGCTCCGACTGCCAGCGCCGCGCCGTAACCAATCCCCTACGAGTCTTTGATTGCAAAGTTCCCGAAGACCAGCCGATTATTGCAACTCTTCCCACCATCAATCAATTTCTCGACGACGCCTGTCGCCAGCACTACGAAGAAGTAAAACAAATCCTCAACGCCGTCGAGGTTCCTTACACAGAAAACCCGCGCCTGGTGCGCGGCCTCGATTACTACACGCGCACGGCGTTTGAATTTACCCATGGCGGCCTGGGTGCGCAGAATGCGATTCTCGGCGGCGGACGATACGACGGATTATCGGAAGCTCTCGGCGGCCCCCCCGCTCCCGGAATCGGCTTCGCCATTGGCGAAGATCGGCTGGTGCTCTCGCTGCCCGCGTCAGCGGAATCTGTAGTACGCAAGCCCGACGTCTATATCGCGCCGCTCGGCCCCGGCATGAATCGCGAAGCCGCCCGCTTGGCGCGTGAGCTCCGTCGCCACGACCTGGTAGTCGAACTGGGCGACGAATCCTTCCGTCTCAAAAAATCATTCGAGGCCGCCGATAAAATCGGCTCTCGCTACATTCTCATTGTTGGCGAGAACGAAGTCTCCGCCAATGCCTTCGCGCTCAAGCACCTGGGGTCCGGCGAACAAGTCACCGTTCCGCGAGCGGAACTGGCGCAAAAACTCTTATCGAAATAGCTCGGCGACATTTTCAAAAGGGCTCCGCCAGCGGAGCCTTTTTCTTGCACGCAATAATTTTTCTGCCTTTCATGACCCCTCAAACTCGCCCTTGCCGCTATCCACTATGAACGCAGAATTCGAGGGTGGTTGGCGAGTTTCGCGATAAGTTTTCCGAAAGCAAATCTATTCCTAAACATTTATCAAGGAGGCTCAATATGAAGACCACGAATAACAACACGTTGGCGAACATGATATTGGCGGCCGCGGCTCTATTCATAATTCCACAACTGGCATTCTCCCAATTGCTGATCGACGACTTCTCCACCGGCCCCTACCAGAAGACGCTCAAGTCGGGCACCGACACAAATTTCCAGTCCGGCAGCATGTCCGGCGGCAGTCGCGAGACCTCCTTCTTTGCTTGCGTTAAAACCGATTGCGGTAAATGGAACCCCTTCGGTCAGCCCAGTTCGTTCCAAATTCAGCCCAAGACGAAGACCACCCCCGCCGCTCTCGTCTTCAACGGCGCCTACAAATCCCAGGCCTATCTCGGAGTGTTATACGGCTTTTCCGCGCCCATGACCCTTGACTTGGATTCCTCCTATGATCGCTTGCGCGTCACGTTCGACAGTGCTGATCAGGCGATTAATTTCAATATCATCGTCTGGTCGAATGGCGGTGCGCTCTATAGCCAGACCGGTTGCTGGCTGTCGGACCCAGGAGCGGGAACATCTTTCACCGTCGACTTCCCGTTCGCCGATTTCACGCCCGGAGGCGACACACCCGGAGCGAGTTTCAGCGGCATCAACTATATGGAATTTCTCTTTGACGGGGCCCAAGGCACGCTCACCGGGGAAGACTGGGCAGTTACCGCCTTCCAGGCAATTCCAATCGGCGCCCCGGCGGCCAACGTTACGTGCAATGGACTGGGGACTTAATCGAGCACATTCTTGCGGGGGAAGGCTTTCCCCGAACCATAGACGACCCGCTCGAGCACTCTGCTTGAGCGGGTTTCTCATGGTCAATTATTTTTGCCGTTCTGGAAACAAAGTTGGCAAGGCTCTCGAAAGAATAAAGCCCCGTCCCGGCTTATTCACAAAACCTCTCACTCCAAATTTCGGTGCGAAGTTTCTAGAAATTAGCCGTTAAGCAGGGCTTAGAAAGTAAGTGGATGGTGAAGCGAAAGCTTAGGCCTGATAAACCCGCTCGTGCCGACGCGCTTCGTACCAGAGCGCCAGTTCGACCCGGTTCCACAATCCCAGCTTGTCATAGATCAGCCGCAAATAGTTTTTCACCACGTGCTCTGTGGTGCCAAGCGCACTGGCGATTTCAGAATTCTTACAACCTTCCGCTACGCGTTGAATGATGAGTTGTTCGCGTTCACTGGGCCCGACGCGGATTGCTGCCTCTCCAACCATAATTGCCTCCGATAAAGTAAAGTTGCGAGCTTAACCCGCTTGATGCCGCCCGTGATTCCAAACCTGAGAAACAGGCGGTTAAAGTGTGCCTTGACAGTTCGCTCCGCAATATGAAGATCGCGAGCGATTTCCGAGTTGTCACATCCCTGGAGCAAGAGCTCGATGATCTGCCTTTCCCGGGGTCCTACTTGATCGAACTTTTCTTCCATAAAAAACTGCACCTTCCCAATGCACTCCAGCCGCCGCAAGTGGCGCTTTCATTCCGGTTTCTGGACGCATCTGGATTAGGGTCGTTGCGGGGTATTTTGCATTCACACAGCCAAAACGGGCCGGGAAACGTTATCGGTTGATGAAATTGTCAATACCAGCGCCTTTTCTTCGGAAAATCCCGGTCACCATAGTAATTTCAGGAGGTTGAATGCGGCCTACTACAGTCGTTTTGCTCAGCTTCTAAGGTAAACCACTTAGTACAAAATTCATATGTACTCCCTTCCAAAGCACATATTTACACAGAAGTGCACCCAGGAACCTACCTAGTTCCTCCCCTATAATGAAGCGTGGACTTTAAGCTCGTAAGCAGCTACAAGCCTCAGGGCGATCAGGCGCGAGCCATCGAGGCGCTGACCCGAGGCGTCTTCGATCGCGAGCAGCATCAGGTCTTGCTCGGTGTCACCGGCTCGGGCAAAACCTACACCGCCGCAAAGGTAATCGAGGCGGCCAACCGCCCCGCGCTGGTCATGGCCCACAACAAGACCCTGGCCGCCCAGCTCTATCACGAATTCAAAACGTTCTTCCCCCACAATGCCGTCGAATACTTCGTCTCCTACTACGACTTCTATCAACCAGAGGCCTACGTCCCCGCAGCCGACCTTTACATCGAAAAGGAATCAACGATCAACGATGAGCTCGACAAGCTCCGCCTCTCGGCCACCCGGTCGCTGTTCGAGCGCCGCGACTGCTTGATCGTCGCCTCCGTCAGCTGCATCTACGGCCTCGGCTCGCCCGAGGCTTACTATGGCATGATGCTGTTCCTCGAAAAGGGACAAAAGATCAAGCGCTCTGACATCACGCGCAAGCTGGTCGACATTCTTTACGAGCGCACCGAAGGCGATTTCCGCCGCGGCACTTTTCGTGTGCGCGGCGATGTTATCGAAATTTATCCCACCTATGACGACAACGCCTATCGCGTGGAAATGTTTGGCGATGAAGTTGAATCGCTTTCGCAGATCGATCCTTTATTCGGAACGGTCAAGCAGCGCTACATGCGCCTGCCCATCTACCCGAAAACGCACTACGTGATGAAAGAAGAAACTCGCGCCTCGGCCGTTGCATCGATCAAGGCTGAGCTCGCTTGGTGGGAAGTGGAACTGGAGAAGCAGGGGCGTCTGGTCGAATCGCAGCGCATCCATCAGCGCGTCATGTATGACCTGGAAATGATCAAGGCTATGGGCTATTGCCATGGCATCGAAAACTACTCGCGGCATTTCACCGGGCGCTTGCCGGGAGAGCCTCCGCCCACGCTGCTGGATTATTTTCCGCGCGATTATCTGATGTTCCTCGACGAATCGCATCAGACCGTGCCGCAGCTTCACGGCATGTATCACGGTGATCGTTCGCGCAAGCAGACGCTGGTCGAGTACGGATTTCGCATGCCCTCGGCGCTCGACAATCGTCCGCTGACGTTTGAAGAGTTCGAGCACCGCACCAACCAGCTTGTCTATGTTTCGGCAACGCCAGGGCCTTACGAACTCACAAAGTCCGCCGGCGTCGTGGTCGAGCAGATCATCCGACCCACCGGCTTGATCGATCCTCCGGTTGAGATTCGCCCGGTGAAAGGCCAGATCGACGACTTGCTGCATATGATCCGCGACCGCGTGGCGCGCAACGAGCGCGTGCTCGTGACCACACTGACCAAGCGCATGTCGGAGGATCTCGCCGAGTATTACAGCGAAGTCGGAGTAAAGTGCCGCTACATGCACTCCGAGATCGAAACCCTGGAGCGGGTCAAGATTCTGCGCGACCTGCGTAAAGGCGAATTCGATGTATTGATCGGCATCAATCTTCTGCGCGAAGGTCTCGACTTGCCCGAAGTATCGCTGGTCGCAATTCTCGACGCCGATAAAGAAGGGTTCTTGCGCTCGGCCGGCTCGCTGATCCAGACGATCGGACGCTGCGCACGCAATCTGAATGGCCGTGCGATTCTCTATGCCGATCGCATGACCGACTCCATGAAGAAAGCCCTCGATGAGACCAACCGCCGCCGGGCCATTCAACAGGCCTATAACGAAGAAAACGGAATCACGCCCGAATCAATCATTCGTCCGCTCGATATGACGCTGGTCGCAATCGTGGGCGCCGACTATGCCGATCTAACCTCCTCCGAAGTCGACGGCATCCCCGACCTGAAATCGCAGGCAGAGTTAGACGCCTACATCGCGAAGCTAGAAAGCGATATGCGCGAGGCGGCCAAGCGCTTTGAATTTGAGAAGGCGGCTAAGCTGCGGGATACGATCAAAGAGCTACGAACAAAAGAATTCTTGTTCGCGTAATAAGTCAGGTTGGCTCGGCAAATAATGCTGACGCAAAAGCTCGACTCCCGCCCACTCCCATGCCCATGAAGCGCATTCTTCTCTCCTGGAGCAGTGGCAAAGACAGTGCATGGAGCCTCCACGTTCTCCGCCAAGGTGGCGAATATGAGGTGGCCGGCCTGCTGACTGCTTTTAACGAAGCTGCGGGCCGTGTCGCCATGCATGCGGTCCGACGCGAGTTAGTCGAGCAGCAAGCCGCGGCTGCCGGACTTCCGCTCTGGGCTGTTCCGCTGCCCTGGCCATGCTCCAACGAACAATACGAGTCGCTCATGGCACAGACCTGCGCCAGGGCAGTTTCCGAAGGAATCGAAGGAGTAGCATTTGGCGATCTGTTCCTGGAGGATGTCCGCGCCTACCGGGAAAAACAAATAGCGGGCACCGGACTTCAGCCGATATTCCCGGTGTGGGGGCGTCCGACGCGCGCTTTAGCCGAAGAGATGATTGCCGGAGGTCTGCGAGCCAAGCTCGCTTCTGTCGACATCACGAAGCTCGACCGGTCCTTCGCAGGCCGTGAGTTCGACCAATCGCTTCTTTCCGCCTTGCCCGGTGGAGTAGATCCGTGCGGCGAGCGCGGCGAATTTCATTCCTTTGTGTACGCCGGGCCAATGCTGAATGCCGCCCTTCCGGTTTCCGTCGGCGTGACTGTGACTCGCGATCAGTTTACTTTCGCCGATCTGCTTCCGGGCTGACTGTGTTTATCTAACTGTCGCGCCCGAGCCAAGCCCCTGCCCATCAGCTATTCCCCAACACCGACCATGGGTCCCCAGCGCCGAATTCACGCGCCTTCTCGGCTCCATGTGTCGAGTACCAGTTCCGCCAGGCGGCGGGGTCATTCGGCAAATTCACATTCGTGATTTCGCGCAACGCCTGATAGACCCAGTTGCGCGTAGTCGCGTCGAGCGACGGACCGTCGGCCAGATCAATCAATCCAGGCACAGCCTTCAGGCGCTGCTCGCGCGTCATCATGCCCGATTTCGCCAGGCTGCAACCTGCGCGTTCGCGAACCTCAAGCGTCGGCTCGTTGCGAAATACCTCGAGAAAATCCTTGATCGTGTCGTCCGTACCCAAATGTGCCAATCCCTCGACCGACCAAAAACGTGTTTGCTGATTAGGATCGCGAATCCACTGCTCCAGCAGTTCATGAATGCGCTCGGTCTCGATCCCACGATTGGCGAGCATCCCCAGCTCCCACGCGAAATAAGGCCGGTTTCCCGTAAGTTTGTTCGCGGTGTCGATCAGCCGATCGGCCTCCTCATCGGTCTTCTCGATATGCCTGAGCGCAAGATTGATCTCAATCGCCGCCGCCTTCACCCGCAGATCATTCGAATACAGCGCCGTATCCTGCAGCGTCTCCCACCGCGGAGTGTCATGCAGTTTGCCGAACCACCCTTCCACCATCTCAGCAATCATTTTCGTTGCGCCCACATCGTGATTGACCGCCGCACCCAGCAGAAACTCCATCTGCACTTGCGGCGGCTGCGTCTGCACCCATTCCATGTTGTGTTCCGATAATTTGCCGTAATCAGCCGCCACCGGCCGCCCCGGCACAGGCAAGTTTTCTCCCGATTGTGCCTGCGGATTAGGCGCCGGCGCGCTCTCGNTTGCGGCCGGTTGAGTCACAAAAAACGCCGCGAGAAGAACCAGAGTTAATGTGCGAGCGCGGACACAGCCAGGAGGAATCCATAGTTTGGAGCCCATAGCGTTAAGTCTAGGTTTGATCGATGAAGAGGCAAGTTACGGCAGTTTCCAGCGAAGTAACGGTCGGAACCTGATTCAAAAAGGTTGCAACTTGCGGGATTGTCACGTCGCCTTTAGACAACAGGCTAGGATTAAGAACTGTTCTAGCAACCAGACCTACTTCGCCGTAAAGGTTACCGACTGCGAAGCGTAATTATCGAAAGCGTCGACCACCACAAATGACGCGGTGTGCGATCCCGGAGTTAGCGTCGTCTTGATTTTCAATTGATCTTCCAGGTTCTGGCCGATTTTATTTCCATCGATCCAAAGTTCCATGCGCTTGGCAATTCCGTTGATGGCATTCCCAGCAGCCTTAAACGTGAACGTGCTGCCAACCTTTTCACCTGAGTCCGGCGCGCAAACGTGCACACCCAGCGCATTCGCCGGCGGAGGATCACAGTTGGTCGGTGCACTGTCATTCAGCAGCACAATCGCTCCCGAGCCCGCATCCCCATAGCTTCCATCCCACGACGCACCGATATCATGCCGAGAATCCAGACTGAGATCGCGAACAAACGGAAAACTTTCCCCAGTTCCATAAGCAGGCAAACTCACATATTCCCCAAAGGTCCCCTTGCCGGTGCCCAACATATAACCGGTCAATGGATACGCACGCACATTGCCGCCCACCAACACGATGTCGTCCTTGAAATCTCCGTTAAGATCGCCCGCGGCGATCAGGTCGAAATACTGATCCCTGGTGGCGAACCGCGGCTTGCTGGATACGAGCGCACCATTTTCATACTGAACCGTGGCCACGTAGTAAACGTAATTCCCATCGTCATAGACAGCGTCGAGCACGGCCAGGGTCTGGATGCGGTCGTCGTAGAAATCGCCGACCGCCAGGCCCACCGCAGACGATTGCGTGCTTTGCAGCGCGCTCTGGAAACTTCCATCGCCATTGCCCAGATAGACGACGACTCCATTGCCACCGAGAACAGCGATATCCTGGTGGCCATCCGCGTTGAGGTCCCCGGCAACGATCACGCCACCGCCATCAATCAGGGCAGCGGACCGTTTGAAAGTCCCATTGCCCTGTCCGAGGAAGACCTGTGTATTGCACCTCGAGCTCGTACAAACCGAAGCGGCAAAATCAGGCACGTGATCGCCATTGAAGTCCGCCATCGTAATAAACTGTGCTCGGCCATTCACATTGACTGTGGCCCCAGGCGTGAAAGTACCATCGCCATTGCCCAGCAGAATCGTCACCACTGAGTTCTGTCCGACCTGGCCGCCGCCGCCGATGACCAGGTCGAGCTTTCCGTCGCCATTCACGTCGGCGGCAAACCCTTGGCCAAGATTTTCCGGAATCGTCTGGCTCACCGGACTGGCGAAACTGCCCGATCCAATCCCCGCATAGAAGGACAGGGTATTTGTATTAATGGTCACCATGTCGAGGATGCCATCGTTATTGAAGTCGCCGTTAGCAATCGAATTGGTGTCAAGGTCGCCCGAAACGGAGGTGTAGATATTTGAAGTGAACTGGACTGTGGCCGAGGCCGGAATTGTACCCGCCAAAGCCGCGAATGCGAGAAAGGTAAATACGCCGATACAGCGAACCATAGCGACCTCCGAGCGATTGCTTTTGTTTGCCGAATCTAAGATGTGAATCGCAATTCGCAGGTTGGTGGGAAGGGGGAAATCGGTGCTACGGTCGTGTCCAGAAGCTTCTAAGGTTTTTCGCTACGAAGCTTACGTCTGTATGTTGATTGGGATCGGCGTCGAAGGCTTCCAACCCAATTACTGCGCCGCGCAAAGAAGCTTGAAGTGTTTCTAGAACTCGTTCTACGGTGTCCGCTTCAGTGTCAGGCTCAGGCTCGCTCCACCTTGCTTCCACGTGCCCGCAATCTCCAAACTGTCCTTGCTCATCGTGCCATCATAGACACAAAGGTTGGAGCTGCTTTCGAAGTGCAGAAGCGCTGCCTTGAAGGTAATGGCGGTTATGGGGATGCCGGAGGAGTCCTGGTCAGGGTAGTCGATGGTGCCACTGAGAGTTCCGTCTTCCGCAGCGGTAATGTGCACCACCACTCGCTGTTTCGGTTTGGCGCCTGGGTCCAGCGTGCCTTCCCAATCGGCAACGATCGGCGGAGTATCGGCTGCCACGGCGCGATACGAAACAACGCTCGGGACGAGCGCAATCGCTAGTCCCCAGCAAAGCGCGAACGATGAAATGCGAGGCGTTCTCATTCTCGAATCCCTCTCGCCCGAGGGGAGTTTGGTGGACCTGGTCGGGATCGAACCGACGACCTCTTCCATGCCATGGAAGCGCGCTCCCAGCTGCGCCACAGGCCCACGC
>JGI12635J15846_10000141_pt1 | contig 53433 bp, 46 predicted proteins | sample BlaSpr_A8_OM2_M2_FD_15846 | JGI IMG/M metagenome (IMG submission 15846)
CCGCCGCCACGATCAGTGCGCCAAGCGCCGCGCCGGGCAAGCTGTCGAGCCCGCCGACCAGCGCCGCCGGAAAAGCTTTCAGGCCGATGGTCGCCATGTTCAAGTCCACGCCGGCATCGAGTGAAAGCAGCATGCCGGCGAGCGCAGCGGTGAAGGTGGAGAGGCCCCAAGCCAAGGCGTAGACGCCGTGAAGGCGGATGCCGCGTTGTTCGGCAAGGAGCGGATTTTGCCCGGCGGCCCGCATGCGCACACCCCAGCGGGTAAATCGTAAAAACACCAAAAGCCCGAGATAAACCACGGCGGTCAAGCAGACGAGCGCGGCGCTCGCTGAGGAAATCTGCACGCCGCGCGCCAAATGCACCGGTGGATTGCGCCAGCCGAATGACGCGCCGGGATAGAATTGCTGCGTCGTCCAGATCAGGATGGTGAGCCCGCGCAACAGAATACCGAGCGCGATGGTGATCAACACGGCAGCCAGCACCGCCTCCCCGGTCATCCAGCGCATCAGCACCGCGTAAACAGCAATGCCCATGAGGAGGCCGCAAGTCGCGGCGAGCGCCAGCGCGAGCGGCGGATTTAACGGAAACAGCCCGGCGAGAGCGACCAGCAGATAAGCGCCGACCATCATCAATTCGCCGTGGGCGAGATTGAGCACCCGGCTGACGCGATAGATCAGCACATAGCCAGAGCCGACCAGCGCATAAATCGCCGCCAGCACGATGACGTTGGCGAGAAGTTGCAGCGACATGCCGCGAGCCGCCCTGCCCCAATTGCCCCAGCCGCGCGAGCTTCAAACCCGGCTTGCAGACCGCCGAACCTTAGTTAACGACATCGACCGCGAGCCAGTCGCGCACGCGCACGATGCTCTTCTGCTCCGGGTCATAGCGATAGAAGCGGTAATATTGCTTGGTGCGGAAATGGTTCTCCGCCGTCCAGACGAGCGGTCCGCCGCGCAGACCCTGGGTATCGAGGTCAAGGTGGCTCATCGCCTCGGCGATCTTGTCGGCGTCGGCCGGCCAGCCGGTCTTGGTCAGAATCTGTTCAATCGCGCGGCCGGTGATCCAGCCTTCATCGGCGTAACTCACCGGATATGAATATTTGCCGTCCGCCGCGGCCTGGCGCATCTCCTGCTGCACTGGAAGATTGTCCTGAAAGAGCGCGTTGGCGGAAAACACGTTGAACCCGCCGTCGGCGATGCGCTTGAGCTCCTCTTCGGCCTGAATGTGACCGTAGCAAAGATACGTTCCGCCCCAGCCAAGCCGGCGCAGCGCCTCGAAGGTGCGCACCTCGGTCTGCCACGGCGAGTAGGCAAACCCCCAGTTCGGCTCTCCTTCCTTGATCTTGGTGGCGAACGGGGTGTAGTCGGCCGCGGTCGGTGGAATGAATTCGGTGTCCACCGTGGTCATGCCGAGCTTCTCGGCCTGCTTCTGCGCCATCTCGATGCCGATCCGGGAGATCGGAATCGGCATGCCGATCATGGCGATCTTCACCGGCTCCTTCGCCGCATCCTTGATGGCGTCGATCGCCACCGGAATGTCGTAACCGAAATCAAAACCAGTGGAGCAGAACAGCACCGGATCCGGCTTTGGCGGGTGGCTCTCCTTCGGGCAGATGGCGCCGGCGAACAACAGCGGCACTTTGGCGCGCCGCGCTTCGGCGATCACCGGCCCGTAAGTCGACGACAAGCTTGAATCGATCACCAGCATCACATTTTCCTGGCGAAAGAGCTTAGTTGCGTTCGCCGCCGCCTTTGACGGCTCGGCCTGGTCGTCCTCGACCAAAAGATTGATGCGGTGGCCGTTGATGCCGCCCTTGACGTTGAGCCGGTCGACATAAATGCGCAGCATCTCGATCACCGGCGCCTGCGTCCCCGCGGCCGGGCCGGTCATAGCAGCGGTGACGCCGATAACGTAGGCGTCCTGTGCGTGAGTGCCGGCGGAAAAGCCGAGGCTCGCAGCACTCAGCGCAGCGGCGAAAGTCAGCGCGGCTGTCGATCGCATATTGTCCTCCCCCGCACGCTGGGCCGAGCTTATGGCGGCTTTGGCAAACGGCAGCAAAAGCCTACACTGATCGGCGCAGAAAGCCCAACAGGCCGGGCCATACGATGGGCAGGCTTTAACCGAGCGCTTTCGCCAGCAAATAACCCGAGCCCGCGCCGAGCCCAGGACCGGGATGCGTCGATGCGCCGATATGATAAAGTCGCGGGACCAGCGTGCGATGATTGATTGACGTATGGAACGGCCGCCAGAGAAAAAACTGATCGATGCCGCAAAAACCGCCGTACGGATCGCCGCCAACCAGATTGACATTGAGCGCTTCGAGATCGGCGGGCGAATAGGCTTTGCGCGCAATGACGTTGCCGCGAAAATCCTCAATCTGCGCGGCGAGAATGGCTTCAATCCGGTCGGCGAATTTTTCCCGGATCTCATCCGTCCAACGTCCATCGCTCGGCGTCGCGATTTCGCCCGCGGCATCGCCTTTGATAAAACGCGGCGCCTCGGGCAATTGCAGCCAAAGGATGGACGCGCCCGGCGGACAACGGCTTGCATCAAGCGCCGCCGGCTGGCCGACACAAATCGTCGGCACCGCGGGCAGCATGCCGCGCTCGGCTTCGTTCGCCGCCTTCGAAACGCCGTCGAGTCCGGGCGTCAGATGGGTGAGCGCAACGCCGCTCAAGGCCGGCGCCTTCCAGCGCGGCGGCGCTTTGAGCGCGTAATGGATTTGCATGTTGCCTTTGCCGTAGCGAAATCCGGCGACGGCTTCGCCGACTTCCGCCGGCAACTTCGCGTCGGCGAGCAACCGGCCGTAAAGCTGCGTGGGCGTGACTGAGCAAATAACACCCGCGCTCGCCTCGATCGTGCTGCCATCGGCAAGCCGGACGCCGCGCGCGCTGCCGTGGTCGTCGAACAGAATGCGTTCGACGTCGGCGCCGAGAAGAATGTCGCCGCCGTGATCGCGGATCAAACGTTCGAACGCGGCGAGCACATTCTTGGCGCCGCCTTTGACAATCGGCGCGCCCGCGACTTCGAGCGCGAACGCAATCACTTTCGCCATCTGGCCGGAATAAGCGGCTTCCGGACCGAGGCCGGTGTGCAAAACCCAAGGCGCAAACAACGCGCGCGTGACATCCGACTGGAAACGGCTCTCGAGCCACGCGCGCGCGGTGCCGAGCGCCTCGCCGAAAAACGCTTTCAGCCCGCTTAAGCCGCGCCGCCACGCTTGGTGTGCGACGATCTTCAGCATCGCGGCCGACCACAGCGAACCGCCAAGCAGCGCGAAGATAAAGGGGGCATCGGCGCCGAGGCGATTAATATCCGCGTCGAAGCGCGCGCCGTCGCCGGGCGAAAGCGCCTCGAACGTCGCCACGTTGGTCTTGCGGTCCATGGCGAAGACGGCATGTCGGCCGTCCGGCAACAGCACCGCGGTCGGCGTCGGCGAATGCGCGAATTCAAGCCCGCGCTTTGCCAGTTCCGGTCCAAGTTCGGCGTAAGCCGGCGACGTCACAAACAGCACGAACGTTGTCGCCATGACATCGTGGACGAAGCCCGGTGCCGTAATCTCTTCGGTGCGGATGCAGCCGCCGATGCGGTCGCCGCGTTCAACGAGCAGGACCTTGCGCCCTTTGCGGCCCAACAGCGCGGCCGCGACCAGCGCGTTGATCCCGCTACCGACAATCACATAGTCGGCCGCCGCCATTGGCTAATTCCACAACTCGCCGTCATTGCGAGCGACAGCGAAGCAATCCAGGGCCGCAGCACCGGCTGGATTGCTTCGTCGTTTCACTCCTCGCAATGACGACAACGGCATGAGCTGCGACGTCAGCGCTTCGGCACGATCGCAAGAACGCGCAGCGGACTGCCGGTGCCCTTGACGATCTTCAGCGGCGCGGCGATCAGGATCGCGCCTTTGGGCGGCAGCTTGTCGAGTTGGCAAAGGCTCGCGAGCCCGTAACGATTGTTCTNGTGCATGAAGGTGTGCGCAGGGAACGGCGGGTCCATGCCGCCGGCCGAACCGGCATCAGTGCCTATGGCCTCAGAGCCCCAGCCAATGACGCCTTTGCTGACCAAATAATGGATGGTCTCCGCGGCGGGGCCGGGCGAATGCGGTCCCTTATCGTCGGCGTTGAGGAATGTGTCTTCGCTGCCGTTGCGCTTATACCAATCGGTGCGCATCAGCACCCAGCAGCCCGCGGGAATATCGCCGTGGGTTTTTTCCCAGGCCTTCACGCCATCGACGGTGAGGAGGAAATCGGGATTCTCGGCCGTCTCTGCCGAGCAGTCGATCACGCAAGCCGGCGCGACAAAATTCTTCACCGGGATGGTGTCGGTGAAGCCGTCTTTATAGTCCCGGCCGCTGATCCAGTGCACCGGCGCGTCAAAATGCGTGCCGGAATGCTCGCCGAGCTTGAGCCAGTTCCAGGCCCAGAACGGACCGTCCTTGTCGTAGTGCGAGATGGCGTGGACCTCGATCGCCGGCGTGTTCTTGCCGATCTCCGGCGGCAGCTTGATGAGCGGTGTGTCCGGTCCGAGCGGCGCGGACAAATCCACCACCTCGATGGCGCCGGAAGCGAGCGCGGAAGCAAAATCACTGAGAACCTGCGTGCTGGTCATTAAGTCTCTCCGGGGCGGTGAATGACGGGCGGTGTCGCCGGCAGGGAGCCTAGCTTAAACATTTTAGTTATGAAATATCTGCGCTGGCAAGCGATGCGGTGCTAATGTCCCGATTCCGAAGTTCGCGTGACCAGGCGGCAATCCCATGTGCGAACTTCGGAATCAAAGGGACACTAGCAAACCTATTGATCCAGTGTGGCTTTGGTTCAGAAGTCCGCATGATAAGGTGCCGGCAACAATGATGCGGACTTCTGAACCGCCACACTAGAGCGCGCGGATGGCTTCTTACGACGCGGTCGTGGTCGGCGCAGGCATCAACGGGCTTGCCGCCGCGCTTCACCTCGCGAGTAAAGGCTGGAAAGTCGCGGTCTGCGAGCGCGCGGAAACCGCCGGTGGCGCGGTGAAGACGGCCGAAATCACCCTCCCCGGCTTTCGCCACGACCTTTACGCCATGAATCTCGGCCTATTTGCCGGTTCGCCGTTTTTTGCCGCCCACAAGGATCGCCTCGTTGCGCATGGGCTTGATCTCGTAACCGCTGAGCGCTGCTTCGCCACTCCGTTCGCCGACGGCACCTGGCTCGGCGTCGAGAAAAATCCCGACGCCAACGCCGCGCGCATCGAAGCGTTCAGCGCCGCCGACGCGGCGCGGTGGCGCGCCATGACCGCGGCCTTCGGTGCGGACGCGCCGCACATTTTTGGGCTGCTCGGTTCGCCTTTACCGTCGTGGCAGGCGGCGCGTGTGGCGTTTTCAGCCTGGCGAAAACGCGGCACCACCTGGCTCGCCGATACCGCGCGCCTTCTTCTCGCCTCGCCGCGCGAATGGCTCGACGAGAATTTCGAGAACGAGAAGCTCAAGACCATGCTGGCAATCTGGGGCATGCATCTTGATTTCTCGCCCGATTGCGCCGGCGGCGCGCTGTTTCCCTATTTGGAATCCATGGCCGATCAGGCGTTCGGCATGGCGATCGGCCGCGGCGGCGCCGGGACGCTCATCTCAGCGCTCACCGGCGCGATCACCGCGGCCGGCGGCGAGATTCGCCTCAATGCGCCGGTGCGCGAGATCGTCATCGAAGACGGCGCCGCCAAGGCCGTCATGCTCGAGAATGGCGAGCGGCTTGACGCGACCCGCGCCGTCATCGCCAATCTTCATCCGCGCGTGCTGTTCGGAAATCTAGTCCCCGCGTCGTCCGCTGCGACGCAGCGGCTCGCCAAATTCCGCCCGGGCCCCGCGACCATGATGATCCATTTCGCGGTGACCGATCTGCCGGCGTGGAGTGCGGGCGAGGAGCTGCGCCGCTTCGCCTATGTGCATCTTGCGCCGTCGCTCGGCGCGCTGGCGAGGACCTATACCGACGCGCTCGACGGACTTCTTCCTGCCGAGCCCGGCTTGGTGGTCGGACAACCGACCGCGATCGACCCGTCGCGGGCGCCGGCCGGCAAACACGTGCTCTGGGTGCAGGTGCGCGTGTTGCCGTCACAGATTCGCGGCGATGCCGCGGGCCAGATCGGCGCAAGCCACTGGGATGAAGCCAAGAAGGCCTTTGCCGGCCGCGTGTCCTCCATTATCGAGCGCTATGCGCCGGGCTTTCGCTCGACGATTCTTGCGCGCACCGTCCATTCGCCCGCCGACCTCGAACGCGACAATCCCAATCTCGTCGGCGGCGACAGTCTTGGCGGCAGCCATCACCTCGATCAGAACTTTTTGTTCCGTCCGGCGTTCGGCTGGTCGCGCTATCGCATGCCTTTCGAGCGGCTGTTTATGGTCGGCGCCTCGACCTGGCCCGGCGCCGGCACCGGCGCGGGCTCAGGCTTCATGCTGGCGAAAATGCTGGCGGGCGCATGACTAGAACTTGCTAGTACTTTTTTATTTTTCCTTCAAACGCGATGGCTATCGGTGTGCTGCTACGTTAGCCTGCCGCGCGGCATCGGGCGGCGATTCGCAGATGACAACAGGAGAGACACCACGATGAAGGCAACGTTTGCGCTGTTCGCAGTTCTTCTGAGCTTGGGCCTTGTATCTTCCAGCACCATAGCGCGGGCCGATGCGGATGACGCGGCCTGGATCAAAAAATGCGTCAATGACAACAAGAGAGAGGGCGCAACTGCGGAAGTGGTCGCGGCTTATTGCTCGTGCATGAACGGCAAGATGTCGTCAGACGAAACCCTTTCGGTCACCGCCTGGGAAAAGACCCACCCCGCTGAAATGGCCGCCTGCGACAAGGAAGCCGGCTGGAAATAAACTGCGGCGTTGCGCAATGTTTCCCGGGCCCCCAGCGCAGCACGAAAGTGGTGCGCCGCAAACCCGGGATCGTTACACGTTCGAGGCTGAAACAGCGAAGACCCCGGATCAGCGGTGCACCGTTACGCCAGCGCTCCATGCTGCCCCGCGTCCGGGGAACGGTTGCTCGGATATCCCACGAGCCTAATTCCGCGGCTTTAACAGTTCCCGCGCGATAATGAGCTTTTGCACTTCGGTCGCGCCTTCGTAAATGCGAAGCGGCCGGATTTCGCGATAGAGCCGCTCGACCACCGAGCCCACCTCGACGCCGAGCCCACCGAAAATCTGTACGGCGCGATCGATGACGCGCTGCGCGCTTTCGGTCGCGGTCATTTTCGCCATCGCCGCTTCCCGCGTGGTGCTCACGCCTTCGACGTCGCGCAGCCAAGCCGCGCGGTAGGTCAGAAGCGCCGCCGCATCGATCTCGGTCGCCATGTCGGCGAGTGCGGCTTGGGTTAGCTGAAAGTCGCCGAGCGTCTGACCGAACATCTTACGTGAGGTTACGCGCGCGAGGGCTTCGTCGAGCGCGCGGCGGGCGAAACCCAAAGCCGCGGCGGCAACGCCGGCGCGGAAAATGTCGAGCGTGCGCATCGCGATCTTAAAACCTTCGCCCGGCGCGCCGATGAGGTGGCTCGAGGGCACCCGGCACGCCTTAAAGCGCAACCGCGCCAGCGGATGCGGCGCGGTGACTTCAATCCGCTCGGCAATGTCGAAGCCCGGCGTGCCCGCATCGATTGCAAACGCGGAAATCCCGCGCGCGCCGGGCGCTTCGCCGGTGCGGGCGAAAACAACATAGAGATCGGCAATGCCGCCGTTCGAAATGAAGGTCTTTTCGCCGTCAAGAATGTAATGGCTCTCCGCGCGCCGCGCCGACAGCGCCATGGCCGCGACATCGGAGCCGGCTTCCGGCTCGGTGAGCGCGAAAGCCGAGATCGCTTCGCCCGCCGCCACTTTCGGCAAATAGCGCGCTTTTTGTTGGTCCGACCCGGCAAGCGTGATCGGACCGCTGCCAAGGCCCTGCATGGTGAAGGAGAAATCGGCGAGCCCGGAATGGCGCGCCAGCGTCTCCCGCGCGATCACCAGATAAAGCGACCGCAGCGGATCGTGCGCGCCGCCGTAGCCCTTGGGGACGCAATAGCGAAGGTAGCCGCCCTCCCCGAGCGCGCGCACCCAGCTTTTGCACAGCGCATCGACGTCGTCGTGTCCGGCGCGGCCGCCTTCGATCTCAGCCGTCGCCTCCGCCGCCCACTCGTCCAACTCCTCGGCGAAGACGCGATGCTCGGCATCGAAAAACGGCAGCCGCAAATGCCCGGTCCGGCTCATTGTGATCCCCTCAAATCACTTCGTCATTCCGGGACCGAGTGAAACGAGGAGCCCGGAATGGCGGCAGGTGGGACTTAAAACTCATAACCATGCCGGCGGCAAATCATTGCATTTTTTACGCCGCCGGGCAGACTGGCTCAAAGTTGTAGGGTGGGTTAGCCGCGAAGCGGTATAACTCACCACATTCGACGGTGGGTTTCGCGTAGCCTGTCATCGGGCCGGCCACTTCGGGGCAATAGCGCGTACACGCGCGTGAACGCGCGATTGCCCGTTGGCTCAACCCACCCTGCAAACTACGAATGGTACGCGTGCGGAAGAGTAGACCATGAAAGTCATCATCGCAGGGGGCGGCGTCGGCGGCCTGGTGACGGCGCTGATGCTGCATGCGCGCGGCATCGACTGCGAAATCTTCGAGCAGGCCGACACCATCCGCGAGCTCGGCGTCGGCATCAACACGCTGCCGCACGCCATCAAGGAATTGGCCGATCTTGGGCTCCTCGACCGGCTCGACGCGGTGGCGATCCGCACCTACGAATTGTTCTACACCAATCGCTTCGGCCAGGAGATCTGGCGCGAACCGCGCGGGCTCGACGCCGGCTACGACATTCCGCAATTTTCCATTCATCGCGGGCGGCTCCAGGGCGTGATCTATCAGGCGGTGCGCGCGCGGCTCGGTGAATCGCGCATCCATATGAATTGCCGGCTTGGCTCGTTCAGCGAGGATGAAGGCGGCGTCACCGCTTATTTCTTCGATCGCGCTGGCGCGCACCGTGTCACCGCCCGCGGCGACGTCTTAATCGGCGCCGACGGCATCCATTCCGTGGTGCGGGAAAAGCTTTACCCGAATGAAGGCCCGCCGGCCTGGAACGGCCTCATGCTCTGGCGCGGCGCCAACGACTGGCCGGCATTTTTGACCGGACGGTCTATGGTTGTCGCCGGCGGACTTGCGGCAAAACTCGTGATCTATCCGATCGCGGAAGGCTCGCGCCCGGACAAACGATTGACCAACTGGGCGGTGATCGGTCGCGTCGGCGACGGCACGACAACCATCCCGCACAAGAACGATTGGTCGCGGCCCGGCCGTTTCCAAGACCTGATGCCGCACGTGCAGCGTTTTCGCATTCCGTTTGTCGACGGGCGCGCGCTGATCGAGGCGACGCCGGAATTCTGGGAATATCCGATGTGCGATCGCGAGCCGTTACCGCGCTGGAGTTTCGGCCGCGTCACGCTTCTCGGCGACGCCGCCCATCCGATGTATCCGGTCGGCTCGAACGGCGCCTCACAGGCGATCCTCGACGCGCGCTGTCTCGCCGACCGGCTGAAAGACGCCGACAATCCCGTTCACGCGCTCTGGCTCTACGAGCAGACCCGGCTTCCGTCGACCGCGGATATCGTGCGCATGAACCGCAAAGGCGGGCCCGAAGGCGTCATCGACGCGGTCGAAGCGCGGGCGCCGGACGGCTTCTCGGACATCGACGAGGTTTTGTCGTTCGAGCAGCGCAAGGCGATTGTCCGCGGCTACGCCTCGGCAGCCGGCTTTGCCCGCGAACAAGTCAATAAGGCGGCTTAGCGCTCGCGTTTACTGCCTCGGGGTCACCCTCACCAGCCGCAGAGCATGTCTTCGGGCCAGCCACTGCGCCAACAGCCGAATCCCACGCGTGACCGTAGGACTCTGGCTGGCGGCCATCCACCGCTCAGCAGAGGCGAATTTTTCTGTAATTCCAACGCATAACGCGGAACTGTGATTTGTCACAGTTGCCACGGCTCCGCCCCCTGAATCATAAGGCGGCGGAGACCGTTGGCATCCGTCGCCCCCGCTGACGGATCTTCGAAAGGGGATGGCTTCATTCGCATTCGTGAAGCTATCCCCTTTGCTTTTCCGGGCCCACACACTCGCCTCCCATCGTCCAGCCGATTAGGCCTGTCTGCTGCCCGAGACGGCGTCAAATATCAGCCGAAACCATGCGCTTGCGGGAATCGCGGTTCCCGGGAACTCCTGCTGATAACTAATCTCGCGGCTATCCAAGAATTTGCGCGATCTCTTCCATGCTCGGCTGAAAGCTTGGAAAGCGGAAGATCAAGTTCAAAGTCACCAGCAATCCAATGAGGCACAGCGCGGCAATGATGACGAGGTTGCGATCGGTCGCCACGCCGTGAAGCCAACCGGTAGCGAAGTTGCCGCGGGTGCGGAGGACAGGATAGAGCGAGCGTGGCGGATCGCGGGTTATGGGTAAGCTCGTCACCGGAAGCTCCTCCTCTTTGCCGCCGACCGACCCAGAATAGTCCTCCGCCGGCGAGGGTTCTGTGACACCAGTCACAGAACAAACCGGCGGATCACCGCCGGGTTTCGCGTGGCTTTGAGTTTTAAGTCGGCAGCGCCCGCTCCGTTATGAAAGTGCAGGCCCAAAGCGGCGCAACGATAGCAGTTTCATGCCGGAGCCAAGTCGCGAAGCGCACCGAGCAGCGCATCGATTTGCTTTTCGATCGCGGCCAGTGCGACCTCGGGCCGGACGTACTCCACATCCTCCACCTGCCAGAATTGCACGCGCGATTCCCATTCGGGAAAGCGCGTGCGCACGAGCGGGCGATGTTCCGGCTCATTGAGCGCGATGATCCGATGCGCGGTTTCAAGATCGGCCGCGGCGCATTGAAGCGGCATGCGGCCGCCTTCCCTGGCTGAACATCCGCGCGCCGCAAGGCCGTGAATGGCAAAGGGCGACAGCGGGCCGACATTGTTGGCGCCGCGTTCGATCGCGAGCGCACGCGATTGCGCTTGCCACGGCGTCCCGGTTGCGGCAGCCTTATGGTTGAACAGTTCTTCCGCAAAGCGGCTGCGGTAATAGTTGCCGGTGCAGAGAAACAGCACGATCTGGGTTGCCGGTCGAGCTTTCAGCAGCGTCAACTCCATTCTTCGAACCGCAGAGCCGGGGCCGGGGCAAACCGCCCGTCGGTGCCTGTTGCGGCGAACACCGTCGGCACCCGTCGCTCCAGCCGATGTCCTCTATAGGCCAAGGCTTCATTCTTAAAACTGCGCTTTTGACGTTTATGCGGCGCTGCCAAGCCTCGCCGTCATTTGAAGTTGGTCGACACGTCGGCGATTGGCTGCGACTGCTCCATCTTGATGAAGCGGACCTTGCCTTGCGCCGCCGCCAACGCCTTGGCGAGGTCGACGGCGCGGATCGACTGATCGTCATAGGTCTTGAAATACCAGCGCCGGTTTTTCAGATCAGATGCGCTAGTCCAGACGGTCGCTTCGGCGTGTATCGAGCCGCCTTGCGTGTCGCGCACCGCGCCGTAAGGAATATCGAAGTTGTTGAGGATGTGGAAAGCCTGCAGCACCGCCTGCGGCGCCGTGTCGGATGGCAGCGCCGACTGCGAAAAGGCGACGGCGCGCACGAAGCGCGATGGTGGCGTGAAATCGCCGGGCAGCCCGCGCATGCCCGAGCCCTGGCCGAATTGCGCGAGCTTGATGCCGCCCAAGTTGAGCGGCGGCACGTTGTCGACGGTAAGATTGACGTAGTTCCGCAGATTGGTCATGTGCCAGTCGAACGTGGGCGAATTGGTGACGACACCGATCGGGTTGTCGTAAATCTTCAGCGTCTTGCCGAGCGGCTCGATCACGACGGCCGCGCCGCTTGCATCGTGCACGACGAAATGCACCGGTGCCGGCTGCTCGATCGCTTCGACCACCGTCGGCACCAGCACCACTTTGTCGAAATTCGCTTTGACTTCTTCCACGCTCGAAAAGTTGGCAAGGAGCCAATTGGCGTATTCGTGCGGCGCCATCGCCTGCGCGACATTGTCTTTGGTTGGCTCGGCATAGCTGGCATAGCCGGGGAAATAGAACAGGCCGACATAGAGGCCGCGTTCGTTGATGCCGTCGACGATCGCGGTCAAGCCTTCGGCATTGGCTCCGGCGAACCCATACTTGCTCTTGTAGCTGATGCCTTTGCCGCCATCGGGCAACGTGCCACTGAGCGTCGTGCCGGCCGGAACGACCAGAACTTCGGAATGCAGATCAAAGCCGAACTCCAGCGTCCGCGCGGCGACGACCGCGCCGTCTTTGGCGATAAGGCGGATGCCAGTGCAAGCCTGCGCACAGGGCGCCCATACCAAAGCCGCAGAAACAATTCCGACCAGAAGCGAGCGAAACATCACGTTTCTCCGATGGCTGCGAAACAGCAACCCACTCCTAGTGTGGCGGTTCAGAAGTCCGCATCATCCTTGCCGCGAACGCGTCATGCTGACTTCTGAACCAAAGGCCACACTAGAGGGTAGTTGCTAGTGTCTTTTCGATTCCGAAGTTCGCAAACGAGAGTGCCGCACAATGATACGAACTTCGGAATCGGGACACTAGCCGCGCAGGACTCCTTCGAGCAAACTCCGACTGTAATTAGTGTCAGCAAATGGATGTCGGAGATCGTTCAAATCAATCTCAAATTGACTTGTTACAGTTCAAATGGCGAGTCTCGCACCCTGCCCCGGCGCAACGCCACTGATCGGCAGAGACCAACCACCCGATCGGGTCCGTAGAGAGGACCCCGCACATTGTGCTGGTAATGTCACGGTAATCTTCCCGCAATCATCGGCTCGGTAAAGATTTAGAGCGCGTTGGGCGCCGGACCGGCGCTTCCAAACCCGACAGATTGCTCACCAGGCGAGTATGGGATGAAGGACCACAACAGCACATTAATTCGCGTTCCCGCGCTATCGAGAAGTCATAGCGAAACGACGATGCACTCGCGATGCTGAAAACTATTTTCGTCGGCACCGGCCGCGATGGGACAACGTCGCTCAATCACATGGTTGCACGCGTTTTCGCGGCCTCCAGCGGCGGGCGGACAATGCACGAGTATTGCTGCCGCGAGTTCCATCAAGCGTTTTGCGATTATCGAGAAACGGGCGCCGCCGCCTGTTGGACCAACCTGCAGCGCATGGTCGGCGAGTGTCCATACGACGTCATCGTCGGGAACGGCTACGCGGCGGTCCTTCCGCTCTTTGCCGAGCAATACGGTCGCGGGCTTAAGCTCGTGCATTTATGCCGAGCCGATCGCGCTGCGTGTATCGCCAGCCTGGCAAAGAACTGCGCGCTCTTTCCGACGGCCTACGGCAACTACTCCTCGAGCGCCGAGGCTACCGTCAAGCGGATGACCGCGCTTCACTTCGGCGAAATGACGCACTCGCAATGGGATCGGCTGCCAACCGAAGAGAAGTTCGGCTGGTACTATGACAAGACGCATGCGCTCATAGCAGATGCCAAGGCACAGTTCGACGATTATACCAAAATCGAGACTGAGACGCTGGATAGCGCCGCGACCCGGCGCATGCTCGCCAACTTGGTAGGAGGGCCAGGCGCCGTCGTCCCGCCGAAATCCCGCCTCAACGCGGCAATGATCGACATCTCCGCCTTTCCAAAGGAACATCAGTTCAAAATGAACTGGCTCCTGGGTCGGCTGAACATTGACGAGATCGCACAAGACGATCTCTATGCAATCGATTATTTTCTGGAAAAATTTATTGCCTGGACCGGCTATCAGATCACAAACGCCCCGCAACTCGGACCCGCCAAGTCCGCTTCGGCGGACAAGATCGCGACCGATCTCGACCGTATCCTTGAGATCGTTGGCAAAAGACTGAAAGAATTTCGTTCACTTCGCCGAGACCTTCGTCGTCGTCGCGAGCCGCGTGGCGCTGGTTTGGTCCGTTTCAGTCTGCGAAGACTGTGATGTCCGGATCTGGCCCTTAGCGCGTGTTGCACTGAAGCGCCGGCGCGCCGTTACCGGCAGCGAGCTTCGCGGCCATGATGCCGCTGCCGACGGCGCCAGCGCGTGCGCACGCTCGCCCTCGCCCGCCGCTTAGCTTGTCATCTGGTCGGCCGCCTCGCACCCTCTCGCGGGAGTGGATTTTGTTGTTTACTTTCGGGCCCTTCGGCGAGACCGTGAAAAGTCACAGTTGCCTCGTCTTCGCCGCCTTAATCATTTAAGTGGCCTGTCTGATTTTTTCGCCGTGCGGTCTTAGTCGCTTGTTCCGTCAAGGATGTTTCAAAGATGAACCGGACGCCGCTGCAGACGCGCGTTGGCATTGACTTGGACTTCGGATGCAGTATTGGCGCTAAGCAGATCGCATTACTAGAAGCAATACAAAGCCAAGGGTCGATCAGTGGAGCGGCGAGGTTTCTCGACTTGTCGTATCGCGGTGTTCAGTTGTTGGTTGGAAAAATCGACAAATCCGTCGGCGAACCAGTGATCAAAGCCAGGCCCGGCGGCCTCAAAGGCGGAGGGGCCGTGCTGACCCTGACAGGCGAGCAACTCGTCAGGCTTTACCGCGCGATTGAGGCGCGTGCGCAAACCGTCGCGCTTCAAGAACGTGAAGAGCTAAGCAGGCTGGCGCGACCAAAAATTCCACCGCGAACGGCTCCGGGCTTTGGCGATTAGCTCTTATATCTGTTGCGGATATATCACACGTTCCGCCTGATATTGAGAAAGCATAACGTCCGCATTGACAATCTTCGAGTACATCTGGATCGTTATAATCGGACGAATATAGCGTCCGGGCGTTCGCTCTTTCAATAAGGTGGGCACGTGGAATCCAACGCGAAAACTCGCGGCAATCCATTCAAAATTGGGGGGCTGTGCGCGGCGGCTGCCGTGGCGATCTTGCTTTCACCGGTCTGTGCACACGCTCAGAGCGCACCGCCGATGGTGGCCAAGGCGCCTCCTGGCGGCTATGGCGATCCCGGTCCCATTGGCTCCTGGCTGGACATGGTTTCCGCCACCCAAGCCGCGCAACCCAGTTGGATGACCCCCTTGGTTACGGTCACCCCACGCCTTGAGCAAGAATTTCGCTTTGACTTCTACAGCCAGCAAAACGCGTCCGCCACGAGCCCTAACGGCAATGGCCAACACCTCGACAATTACGGAGGGCCTGGTGGGGCCAGGATAGAGTTCATCCCGGCATATAATTGGGAAGTTATCGTGGCGACACCACCCTACGTGACTGCTTCTGGTCCCAAGGGAGTCGCAGAGGGTCCCGGCGATTGGCCGGCGTTCCTTGTCAAATATCGGCTCATTTCGGCAAACGCGCAGAACGGCGACTATATCGTCACCGCTTTCCTTCAAGAATCCACGGCGCTCGGCACGCTTGGCAAAATCTCAACGAATGTCGATGTCCTTCAACCGACCTTGGCGTTCGGGAAAGGCTGGGGCGATTTCGATATTCAGATGACCCTTAGCGAGCAGTTTCCGGTGGCCGGGCTTGCTGCCTACGGCAATTCCGCCAGCACGAACATGACGAACTTCGGCGATCCGTTTCTGTGGAATACCGCCTTCCAATATCATTTCCTGCAGTATTTTTGGCCGGAGCTCGAGGTCAATTACGAGTACTGGCCAAACGGCGAACACCAAGGTTTGAGCCAAGTATTGTTGACGCCGGGCATCATATTTGGGCGGTTTAAAATCGGACAAGACACGCCCACTCGGCCAATAAATCTGATCTTCGGCGTCGGCTATCAGGTCGCGGTAACTCCGAATCCGGTGGTCCAAAATAATTTCGTCGCGACGGTGCGCGTCACGTTCTAGGTCTCTTCCACCGGAGCGTGACCGGCGGTGAGCAGCACCTTCTGTCGGCAAACGTACGACCGTCAGGACGTACGCGACTGCCCGTTGGCGGCCAGCCTGTACCTTGTGCGGAACAGGGTTAGGGTGAGGGCAAACTGGCGGTCGCGCGACCAGTCACTTCTGGAACAGCCACCGCGCCAGCGCGGTCGCGGCGAGCGCACCGGCAAGCTGGGCGGTGATGAACGCAAGCACACCTCCAGGCGCAATGCCGGCGTAGGTATCCGAGAGCGCGCGGGCGATCGTAACGGCCGGATTGGCAAACGATGTCGACGCGGTGAACCAATAAGCGGCCGTTATGTAGAGCCCAACAGCATAGGGAATAGCCGCCGGCGTCCGCGCCGCGCATCCAAAGATTGTCAGCAATAGCCCGAATGTGGCGACAGTTTCCGCGAACCACTGGCCGGGGCCGGTTCGCGCGTTCATCGACACTTGCCACAGCGGAAGCTCGAACATGGCGTGCGCCGCGAGCACGCCGACAATGCCGCCGATGATTTGCGCGCCGATATACAGTCCGGCGATGCGTGGCGGCAGTTCACGCCGCAACGCCAGTGCAATGCTGACGGCCGGATTAAAGTGCGCACCGGACACCGGACCGAATGTCAGGATCAGCACCGCGAGAATGGCGCCGGTCGGTAGCGTGTTGCACAGCAGCGCCAGCGCGCCATTGCCGCCGGCGAGCCTCGCGGCCATGATGCCGCTGCCGACGACGGTCGCGAGCAAAAACGCCGTTCCCAAAAATTCGGCGGTGAGTCGCTTCACGTTCGGCCGATTTCGTTGAGTTTCTTTTGCAATGTCAGTTGGTCGAGCGAGCGGATTGGCAATGCGCAGAAAATCCCGATGCGCTGACCGAGCATCCGGTAGGCATCCTTGAAGGCGAGCGCGACTTCCGCCTCCGTGCCCTTGGCCTCGGCCGGATCGGGCACGCCCCAATGGGCCGTCATGGGCTGGCCGGGCCAAATCGGGCACGTTTCGCCCGCCGCGTTGTCGCAAACCGTAAAGACAAAATCGAGCGGCGGCGCACCCGGCCTGGCAAATTCGCTCCACGACTTTGAACGGAAATTCGACGTGTCATGGCCGAGGCCTTGCAACAGACGAATCGTTTCGGGATGCACTTGGCCCTTCGGCTGACTCCCGGCGCTGTAGGCGCGGAATTTTCCTGCGTCTAGCTTGTTCAGGATCGCTTCCGCCATAACAGAGCGTGCCGAATTGCCCGTGCAAAGAAACAGCACATTATAGGGCTCGGTCACGTCACACCTGACAGCCGCACGTCTCAGCGGATTCAGGCGCGGGCGCGCAACACGACTTCCCGTGGGCCACTCGCGCGACGCGCTCACCAGTGCCGTCGCCATAATCGATGCTTTCGCCGCTCGTGTGGAATGTCTCCCACGAGATACCGGCGGGGTCGTCAATCCATGACTTTTCCGATTTGGCGTAGCAGCAAGAGGTTTGGCCTTGCTCGATGATGTTGCCGCCTGCCTCGTGCAGCCGCGCGTAAATCTCTTTCAGTTCGTCGCCATTGTCGGCCTGGATGCCGAGATGGTCGAGACCGGGCTCCCGCCCGCGCGTCGAGATGGCGAAGTTGACGCGCGGATCATCCAGCATCCATTTGGCGTAATCTGCCTTGGTGACGGCAGGCTGGGCAGCGAACAGTGCTGAATAGAAACCGATAGACCGCTTCAGATCATCAACTGCGACGTGCACGTGAAACCGTTTCATGACGAACTCCCTTCGGTTTGTGGACCGCCGCGGGCGCGCAGTCTTGCGCGCCCTGGCAACAATTCTCAGTGAGGAAGGAAACGAGGCCGTTCATCGCCTCGTAACGCGCCGCATAGATCATGGAGCGGCCGTCGCGGCGGACGGTGACCAATGCGGCGAAGCGCAGCCGATCGAAATGAAAGGTAAGCGTGTTGGGGGCGAGGCTAAGCTTTTCGGCGACTTGTCCCGCCGCCAAGCCTTCGGGCCCCGCCTGGACCAGCAGACGGAAGATTTCCAGGCGGTTTTCCTGCGCAAGCGCGGCCAAGGCCGCCACAGCATTCATCGTTTCCATATTTCAACGATTATCGAATTATAAGCCGATAGTCAAGCGGCGATGCGTCCCGGTAGTGTCTCAGTTTGAGATTTCCGCCAGTAGCTCTCGAGCTGCCCAGGGCATGGGCATGGTGGCCATCCTACAGCTATGCGGGACCGCGCGGTCAATCCCTTACCGTTGGCGTAGGCTTTCTAATTGCGATCCGCTAAATAGGTACTAGCTGCGTCACTTTTTCCTTGACACGCGGTCCCCCTTTCAGTTACACGCTATATTACCTCGCTTTATGCAGGGCGCCGTTCCGGACGGCATGCCGTGACAGCGAAGGCGGGGTGCGGTGCCCGCGCGCGGAATTGCCAATCCGCACCCGGGCGGCCCTGGGTCCCCGGTCGACCGGCAAAAGGACCGGTCCGCACGGAGCGTGCTTAACCGCGGCATTTTTGAGCGAAGCGGGCAAAACACCTGTTAGCCGTCGCCGCGGGAAACCCGGTTCTGGGGCTGAGCCATCGGGGTAGTAGCCGGTGGCGAGTGCCGCGAGCGTGAGCGCCGAAAGGCGGCGTGCTGCTAACGCAGCGCGCAGCCGCGCTAGACGCGGATATTGGTTAGACAATGCGCCTTTCGGCGCTCCGCTTCCCTGTTTTTTGGAAGCGAATCTTTTCTTGGCGTTGTGGTGAGCAAAACTCGGGCGCAGACGATGCTCCGCGAGAACGAGATCGCTTACCCATTCCCTCTCCCCTTGCGGGAGAGGGTGCCCGAGCGAAGCGAGGGCGGGTGAGGGGTTTGTAAGCGTGCCGTTGCTGACCCCTCACCCGGCTCGCTCGCGCTTCGCGCGATCTCGCCACCCTCTCCCGCAAGGGGAGGGGAAGAACGGATGCGCCGCGATGATTCGTTTCATTTCGTCATTGCGAGGAGCGAAAGCGACGAGCAATCCAGACCTTGCGATCGAACTGGATTGCTTCGCTTCGCTACCGCTCGCAATGACAAGCCGGCTACGCCGGCGGCGGCAGGAACATGACTTCGTGTTTGGCGGAGAGCGCCACCACGTCCGGCGGGTTCTGCTCTTTCATGCTGTGAATGGCCCAGAACAGGTCGTAGAGCTTGCGCGTCGGGGTCACCCAGAAGAAGCATTTGATCACTTGATCCGACTTGTTGAACAAGCCGTGGGGGATATTCATCGGCAGGCGGATCACATCGCCGGCGGTGGCGACATAGTCGTGGCCCTCAAGCACGAGATCCATGCGGCCCTCGAGCATGTAGATGAACTCGTCCTGGGTCGGGTGGATATGCGGCGGCACAAAAGTGCCCGGAGGAAAGGTCGCGTGCCAGGCAAACGAGTTTTCGCTCAACTGCTTCGGCACGTAGGTCTGACCGAGAATATTCCAGGAAATGCCGTCAATCCCCGTACCGGCCTTGGTGACGCCTCCGGTCATTGCACTCATCTCACCCCTCGCTCAAAAGCGCTCGCGCTAACTGTTCGCCGCCATTCAAGCACGCGCGGCCGCGAGCGCCAATATTGCTGCGCCGCGTTCGTTCGACAGCGTAAATTTGCCTCGGGCTCACGCCCATCATTAATGCGGCTTCCGTCCTTCCCAAGGCCACTGGTTTAAACCTAAACTATCCCCCAATGCCAGGTAAGGGAGCACGGACTATGGGCAAGCTGAAAGTGAGTGTCGCGATTGCGGCCGCGCTTGGATGTTGTTGGGCAGCAAGTGCCCAAGCCGAAGATAATCTCAAAGTCGGCCTGATTGCCACCTTGTCGGGGCCGCCCGCCGTGCTTGGCCAGCAATTGCGCAACGGCTTTTCGCTGGCGCTCAAGCAGCTCGGCGGCAAGCTCGGCGGCCGTGAAACCGACCTCATTGTCGCCGACGACGAACTGAAACCCGACGTCGCCGTCACCAAGGTCAAGGCGCTGCTCGACCGCGACAAGGTCGATTTCGTCGTCGGGCCGATCTTTTCCAACATCCTCGGCGCAATCGAAAAGCCGGTGACCGAAGCCGGCGTCATTCTTATCAGCCCCAATGCCGGAACTTCGACCTTCGCCGGCAAGGAGTGCAATCCGAATCTGTTCGTCACCTCCTATCAGAACGACCAGGTGCACGAAGTGCTCGGCGAATACGCCCAGTCTACCGGAATAAAGAAAGTCATCATCATTGTGCCCAACTACCAAGCCGGCAAGGACTCAGCCGCCGGCTTCAAGCACAAGTTCGCCGGCGAAGTGCTCGACGAAATGTATGTGCCGCTCGGCCAGCTCGACTATTCCGCCGAGCTGACGCGAATCGCCGCGGCAAGTCCCGACGCCGTCTTCGCCTTTCTGCCCGGCGGCATGGGCGTCAATTTCGTCAAGCAGTACCGGCAGGCCGGTCTCGCCGACAAGATCCCGTTCCTGTCGGCATTCACCGTCGACGAATCGACGCTGCCGGCGCAGCAGGACGCCGCGCTCGGCATGTATAGTGGCGCCAATTGGGCGCCGAACCTCGACAATCCGCAGAACAAGGCATTCGTCGACGCCTATCTGAAAGAGTACAACGCCGTGCCGGCGACCTACGCGTTTCAGGCCTACGATACCGCGCTCTTGATCGACAGTGCCGTTCGCGCCGTCAAAGGCAACCTCACCGACAAGGACGCGCTGCGCGCGGCGCTGCAAAAGGCTGACTTCCAGTCGCTGCGCGGCGACTTCAAGTTCAACACCAACCATTACCCGATCCAGAACTTCTATTTGGCCAAGGTCGCCAAGCGTCCGGACGGCAAATACGAGACCGAGATCGTCAAGACGGTGTTTTCGAATTACGGCGACTCCTACGCCAAAGATTGTCCGATGAAGTAGCGGACGGCGCGCGGATGTTCATCCGCTCCGTGGCGCTTCGCGGGAGCGGATGAAAGATGTCGAGCACGCTGTTTCTGGTCCAGGTTCTCAATGGATTTCAGCTCGGCGTTCTTCTGTTTCTGATCGCGGCGGGACTGACGCTCGTCTTCGGCGTGATGGATTTCATCAACCTCGCGCACGGCGTCCAATATATGCTCGGCGCCTATCTGGCCGTGGCGTTTTACGGCGTGTTCGATAACTTTCTGGTCGCGCTGGTACTGGCGCTGCTCGCCGCGCTCGCCTTCGGACTGCTGCTGGAATTTCTCGTCTTCCGCCATCTCTATGCGCGCGACCATCTCGACCAGGTGATCGCTACCTTCGGCATCATCCTGTTCCTCAACCACGCGGTGCGTATGGTTTGGGGCGCGGCACCGCTCACGCTGCCGGTGCCGGAATTTTTCTCCGGATCGATCAGCCTGATGGGCGGGATGCATTATCCGGTTTGGCGTGTCGTCATCATCGCCTCCGGACTTGGCGTCGCTGGCCTGCTCTACGTCTTGGTGTCGTTCACCAGGATCGGCATGCTGGTGCGTGCCGGCTCGACCAACGCAGCCATGGTCTCGGCGCTCGGCGTCAATATCGAGCGGCTTTTCATGTTCGTGTTCGGCTTCGGCAGCATGCTTGCCGGCTTTGCCGGAATCATGATCGCACCGATCATTTCGGTCGAACCCGGCATGGGCACTAACATCCTCATTCTTGCGTTCGTGGTGATCGTGATCGGCGGCATCGGCTCAATTCGCGGCGCGTTCGTCGCCGCGCTGTTGATCGGCCTGGTCGATACGCTCGGGCGCTCGTTTTCCGTCGATATTCTCCGTCTCTTCATGGCGCCGTCGCCGGCGCGCATGGTCGGTCCGGCGCTTGCCTCCATGCTGATCTACGTGCTGATGGCGATTGTGCTCTACGTGCGGCCGTCCGGGCTGTTCCCGGCGAGAGGCCGCTGATGGCGAGCACGCTCGCCGTCGAGGCGGCCGAACCCGCGCCGTCCTGGGCGCGCCAGATCGTTCTGCCGGCGGCGATTTTTCTGATTTTGGCACTACTGCCGGTCATCGCCGCGCTGACCCACCAGCGATACCTTATCGATCTCGCGACCCGCGTGATGGTGTATGCGGTCGCCGCGGTCGCGCTCGATCTCCTGGTCGGTTACGGCGGGCTAATTTCCTTCGGCCACGCAGCCTTCATCGGCCTCGGTGCCTATGCCGTCGGCATTTTGTCCGCGCACGGCATCGGCGATGCCCTGGTCGCCCTGCCGACCGCGATCATCGCCTCGATGCTGTTTGCGTGGCTGACGGGCATTGTTTGTCTGCGCACCAAAGGTGTCTATTTCATCATGATCACGCTTGCCTTCGGGCAGATGATCTTCTTCGTCGCCACTTCGCTTGCGCCCTACGGCGGCGATAACGGGCTGACGATCGCCGCGCGCAATACCGTCGCCGGCGTGCCGTTGCTGAAAAGCGACCGCGCGTTTTATTACGTCACGCTTGTTTGCCTGCTCGCGACTTATCTGTTTTGCCGCGCGCTCGTCGCCTCGCGTTTCGGCCGCGTGCTGCGCGGCGGCAAGCAGAACGCGACCCGGATGGCGACTATCGGCTTCACTATTCGCCGCTTTCAGCTCGTCGCCTACATCATCACCGGCGGACTCGGCGGCTTGTCCGGATTTCTGCTCGCCAACTCGGCTGAATTCGTAAGCCCGGCCTACATGTCGTGGCAGCAATCCGGCGAATTGATCGTGATGGTCATTCTCGGCGGCCTCGGCACGCTGCACGGCGCCATTATCGGCACCGCCGTCTATCTTGTCGTCGAGGAGTGGCTCTCCGGCATTACCGAAAACTGGCAGGTGATATTCGGGCCGCTTCTGGTGCTCGCCGTCCTGTTCGCGCGTGGCGGCCTTCTCGGTCTTGGCTCGACCTTGCGCCGGCATCTTACCGAAGGCGACAGCAATGGCTGAGGCGCTTCTTCACCTGCAGGGCCTGTGCAAGAATTTCGGCAGCCTGGTCGTGACCGACGACGTCACGCTCGATGTCCATGCCGGCGAAATGCATGCGCTGATCGGCCCAAACGGCGCCGGCAAGACGACGCTGATCGACCAAATGTCAGGGCTAATCGCGCCCGACGCCGGCAGTGTGGTATTTGCCGGCGACGACATCACCGCGCTGCCGCCGCAGACCCGCGCGCTGCTCGGCATGTCGCGGACCTTTCAAATCAGTTCGATCCTGCCCGGCTTTGCAGTCGTGGAGAACGTCGCGCTCGCGGTGCAGGCGCGAACCGGATCAAGTTTCCGCTTTTTCGGCGACGCCGCCGCCGAGCCCGCACTCAACATTCCCGCCATGGCCGCGCTCGAAGCGGCCGGCATTGCCGACCGGGCGAACGCGCGCGCCGGCGAACTTTCCCACGGCGAGAAGCGCGCGCTCGAACTTGCGATCGCGCTCGCTATGCAGCCGCGGCTCCTTTTGCTCGACGAGCCGATGGCCGGAATCGGCCGCGACGAAAGCGAGCGCCTGGTGAATCTGCTGCTCCGGCTTAAAGGGCAATTGACCATGATCCTGGTCGAGCACGACATGGCCGCGGTATTCGCGCTGGCCGACCGCATCTCGGTCCTGATCCGCGGCCGGCTCCTTACCACCGGGTCGCCCGCGCAAGTGCGCGCCGACCCGCAGGTTGTCGCCGCTTACCTTGGCGAGCAGATGGAGTGAAGCTCGAGTGCTGACGGTCGAAAAATTGCAAGCCGCTTATGGCGCAGCGCGCGTGCTGTTCGACGTCAGCTTCAGCGTCGGCGAAGGTGAGATGGTTACGCTCCTTGGCCGCAACGGCATGGGCAAGACCACGACCATCTCCACGACCATGGGGCTTTTGCGTGCCAGCGGCGGAAGCATCGTCTTCGGCGATGCGCGGCTTAATGGCTTGCCGCCATACCGCGTCGCCCAGGCCGGATTGGGTCTCGTGCCCGAGGGCCGGCAGATTTTCCCAACGCTCAATGTCGAGGAGAACCTGATCGCGACCGCAGCCGCGCGTTTCGGACGGCCTCGCTGGCAGCTCGACGATATCTATCGGCTGTTCCCGGTCCTCGCCGAGCGACGCCGCAATATGGGCAACGAACTCTCCGGCGGCGAGCAGCAAATGCTGGCGATCGGCCGCAGCCTGATGACCAATCCGAAGCTCATCATTCTCGACGAAGCGACGGAAGGTCTCGCCCCGCTGATCCGCAACGAAATCTGGGCGAGCCTGAAACGACTCAAAGCCGAGGGTCAGGCCATCTTGCTCGTCGACAAACATATCGACGCGCTGATGAAGCTCGCCGACCGCCACGTGGTGATCGAAAAGGGCTTTACCGTCTGGTCGGGCTCATCCGCAGCGCTGGCCGCCGATCCGACCGTGCGCCAGCGTTATTTGCAGGTATGACACGGCCTCGCGCCCGCAGGCGCCGGGAGCTAATCGGGAACGACCGCCGTGGTCTCGATCTCGAGCCTTGCTTCCGGCTCGACCAGTCGCGTCACGGCGACCAGCGCCATGGTCGGATAATGGTCGCCCATGGCTTCGCGGTAAACGCCACCGAGCGCCGGCCGCGCTTTGACGTATTCGTCCATGTCGCGGACGTACCAGGTCATGCGCACAATGTGCCGCGGCGCGGCGCCGCCTTCGGCGAGGACCGCGGCAATGTTGCGAAGAACCTGACGCGTCTGGCCGACAAAGTCCGGCGGAAATCGGCCGTGCTCGTCCCAGCCGACCAAGCCACCGATGAACAANAGCTCNCCGCGCGCCTTGATGCCGTTCGCATAACCTTTCGGCCGCGGCCAACCGGATGGCTGCAAAATCTCGTTTTGCCCGGGGCGCGCAGACAAAACGTCGATCGGGCTATCGGGCAATTGCGGCTCCCATGAAAATGATTCCGAAAACACAANAACGGCGGTTCGCAAACTTCATCCGGCACCGCTCAAGACGCAAGCCTGCTGGCNTCCGAATCGGCGGCCCGACGCCGCAATTCGAAGCGCTGCAGCTTGCCGGTCTCGGTCCGCGGCAGTTTGGAGACATACTCGATGGCACGGGGATACTTATAGGGCGCGACCGTTGCCTTGACGAAATCCTGCAAGGTCCGCGTCAGCGCTGCATCCCCGCTAAATCCCTCTTTCAATACGACATAGGCTTTCACGATCTGGCCTCTTTCCGCGTCGGGCGCGCCGACCGCGCCGCACTCGGCGACCGCCGGATGGGTCAGCAGCACCGCCTCTATTTCGGGACCCGCAATGTTGTATCCGGCCGAAATGATCATATCGTCCGAGCGCGCCTGATAGTGGAAGTAGCCGTCGGCATCCTTGATATAAGTGTCGCCGGTGAAGTTCCAGCCGTGCTGCACATATTCAGCTTGGCGGTCGTCACCAAGATAGCGGCAACCCGTTGGACCTCGCACGGCAAGGCGCCCGGCCGTACCGGCAGGAACTTCGCGGCCGGCCCCATCGACAATCCGCGCCTCGTATCCCGGAACCGGCTTTCCGGTCGCGCCCGGCCGCATCTCCTCCTCCGGAGAGCCGATGAAGACGTGCAGCATCTCCGTGGAGCCGAGCCCGTCGATGATGCGAATTCCGGTCGCCTCTTGCCAGGCCACGAACGTGGCCGCCGGCAATGTCTCGCCGGCCGAAACGCTCTTGCGCAGCGAAGCGAGATTGTGATTGGCGATTTTGCCGAGCATGCTGCGGTAAGCGGTCGGCGCGGTGAAACAAATCGAGGCGCCGAAACTCTCGATCGCCGGCAGCAAATCGTCCGGCGAGGCCTTCTCCAACAGAATAGCCGTCGCACCGACGCGCAGCGGAAACAGCACCAGACCGCCAAGGCCAAAGGTGAACGCGATCGGTGGCGAGCCGATGAAACGATCGTTGCGATCGGCACGCAGCACGTATTTGCCAAAACTGTCGCAGATCGCGAGCATGTCGCGGTGGTAATGCATCGTGCCTTTTGGCACGCCGGTCGTTCCCGACGTAAAAGCGATCAGGCAGACGTCGTCGCTTGCGGTGTCGCATGCCTGGAAATTCTCATAGCCGGGCTTGTTCATCAGGCTTTCGAGATTTCCTGCGCTGTTGCCGCCCCAATAGATGACGCGGCGAAGCTCAGGCGCGAACGTCTTCGCCTTTTCCATTTCGTCAGCGAGCCGGACGTCGCACAGCGCAACACCGATCTCCGCTTTGCTGAGCGGGAACGCAATTTCCTTGGCCCGCAACAGCGGCATGGTCGCGATGACAACGCCGCCGGCCTTGATGACGGCGAAATACGCCGCCACCATCATCGGGCTGTTGGGACCGCGCAGCAGCACGCGCTGTCCGGGCACCAAACCGAGATCGCGCGTCAGTACGTTGGCAATGCGGTTCACGCGCTCTGCTAGGTCCGCATAACTCAGGCGCTCACCCGGCGCGATCAAACAATCGCGGGCGCCATTGCCGGAGGCGACCCAATCGTCGACGAAGGCGGAAACGCAATTCAATCGCTCCGCGTAATTCAGCTCCGGCAGTTTGAACAAAAAGTCCGGCATTTGCTCGGCCGGCGGCAGACGGTCGCGCGCAAAGGTATCAATATGAGCGGAGCGGTTCATGGCGAATTAGTTGTCTTGTTCCGCGATCAGATATCCATCCGCTCAGTCGCCCTCAAATACCGGCTTGCGCTTATCGGCAAAGGCGCGAAAGGCGCGGGCGAAATCCTCCGTTTCCATGCACAACGCTTGCGCCACAGCTTCGGCTTCGATTGCCGTCTCGACGGACATCGCCCATTCCATTTCCAGCATGCGCTTGGTCATGGCGTTGCCGAATGTCGGCCCGGCGGCAAGTTCGGCCGCAAGCTTTTGCGCATCGGCGAGCACTTTGTCGGGCGCCGACAGCCGGTTGAAAAAGCCCCAACGCTCGGCCTCTTCTCCGCCCATGGGACGGCCGGTAAACAGAAGTTCGCCGGCGCGGCCCTGCCCGACAATCCGCGGCAGGATCGCGCAAGCGCCCATATCGCAGCCGCCAAGGCCGACGCGGTTGAACAAGAACGCCACTTTGGCGTTCGGCGTGCCGATGCGAATGTCGGACGCCATCGCCATGATCGCGCCTGCGCCGGCACAGACGCCGTCGATGGCGGCAATGATCGGCTGCGGCGCGGCGCGCATCGCCTTGACCAGCTCGCCGGTCATGCGGGTGAAGTCGAGCAGCCCGCTCGCGTTCATTTCCGTCAGTGGCTTGATGATCTCGAACACGTCGCCGCCCGAGCAGAAATTGCCGCCCGCGCCGGTGACGACAATCGCCTTGACGCTTTTATCGCGCGCCGCGGCGCGGAAAATATTGCCGAGTTCGGCATAGCTTTCGAAGGTCAGCGGATTTTTGCGCTCGGGACGGTTGAGCGTAACGACCGCAACCCCGTCGGCGACGGCGAGAAGAACATGCTGCGCCGTGTAGGTTTTGATCGGCAATGTTACCGGATTGACGCTCGTCATCGCGGCTGCGCTCCGGCGACAGCGGCGCGCGCCGAAGTCTTGGCTTTGGCCAGAAGCCGCATCAAGGTCTCGACGTCGGCCGGCGCGAGTCCTGAAAATATTTCGGCGATCCAGCCCTCGTGCGCCCGCGCCATCGCGCGAAATACGCGGCGGCCTTCGGCTGTCAGACTGACGATTTGCGCGCGCCGGTCGCTGCGCGATTGCCGCCGGTCGAGCAGTCCGAGCGCCACCAGCCGCTCGGACAAGCCGGTGACGTTGCCGTTCGACACCATCATGCGCCGCGACAGCTCACCCAATGTCATTCCGCCCGGCGCTTTGTCGAGCTGCGCCATGAGATCGAACCGCGGCAGCGTGACATTGAATTCTTGGCGCAGCCGGCGGCGAACTTCGCCTTCGATCAAGGTTGCGCAAGTCAAAAGCCGCAGCCAGAGCCGCAACTCGCTTTCGTGATCGCCTGGACGCTCGATGACTTTTGTTTCCGCGTCCAGCGGAACGCTCGTTGTTTCCTGCACGCGACGCCTCTAATATTCGGACGGGATCGCATCGTGCGGTCGAGTCGTGGAGACCAGAATAGAATCATTTTAAGGTTAAAATTTATAAGCTTCAAGTACTTTCGGCCAAATAAATCAAAACTTTAACCAACCATCACCTCGCCGCCTGCGATGGCGATTGCTTGACCGGTGATGGACTGCGCCGCCGACGAAGCAAGCCACAGGACGGTCTCGGCGACCTCCTGCGGAGTGATCACCCTGCCCTGCGGGTTCGATGAGGCGAGCGTTGCGCGGGCGTCCTCGGCGCTTCGCTTGGTTTTGGCGACAATGTTGGCAACTGCCTGCTCGAACATCGGCGTCTCGGTGTAGCCGGGGCAAACGGCATTGACGGTTATTCCAGCGCGGGCAAATTCGAGCGCGAGGCTGCGCGTCAGTCCGATAACGCCGTGCTTGGCGGCGACATAGGCGGACACATAGGCGTAGCCGACCAATCCGGCCGTTGAGGCGATGTTGATTACGCACCCGGCGCGCTTGTCGATCATGTCGGGCACGATCTCTTTAGTCACCAGATAAGCGCCGGTGAGATTGACCGCGAGAACCTTGTTCCACGTCGCCAAGTCGGTCTTCACAAACGGCGCGCTCGGCGCTTCGCCGGCGTTGTTGACCAGTACGTCGACTGGACCGAATGCGCGCCGCGCGGCGGCGGCGCCTGCCCGCACTTTATCCGCATCGGTGACATCGAAGTCCGCAATGGCATGCGCGCGGTCGGCCCCGAGCGAAGCTTGCAACGCCGTCAGCGGATCGCGGCGTCGGCCGGCCAAGCTTACGCGTCCGCCCGCTTTGGCGAAAACCGTTGCGATCGCCGCCCCTATCCCGGTGCCGGCGCCAGTGATGAGGACGTGGCGATTGTCGAGCGAATAGTCGGCCACGCGCCGGCTCCGTTTTAATTCGCCCGCGGAGTAGCAGCGCGCGCCAGGTTGGCTTCGTATTGCAGCTTCGCGGACAGATATTGCTTCGGCCAGGCGACGGACTTCACGCCGATCTTCGCCGCCTCGTGCAAAATCCAAGCCGTGTCGGCGAGATGCGGCCGGGCAATCGCGCAAAGGTCGGCGCGCCCGGCGGCAATGATCGAATTAGCGTGATCCGCTTCCGAGATCGCGCCTACGGCCACCGTTGCAATGCCGACCTCATTGCGGAGCTTGTCCGCGAACGGGGTTTGGAACAGGCGGCCATAGACCGGCTTCTCCTCCTTCGACACCTGTCCGGAGGAGCAATCGACCAGATCAGCGCGGGCATCCTTAAACATTTTGGCGTAGATCGCCGCGTCCGCGGGCGTGTTACCGCCTTCGGTCCAGTCGTGACATGACAGCCGAACAGAGATCGGCTTCTCTTGCGGCCACACCTCCCGGACCGCACGGAACACTTCGAGCGGATAGCGCGCATTGTTGGCATGCGAACCGCCGTATTCATCGGTGCGATGGTTGGTCAACGGCGAAAGAAAGCTCGACAACAAATATCCGTGGGCACAGTGCAGTTCGAGGATATCGAAGCCGACCTCAATGGCGCGTTTGGTCGCGGCGACGAAGTCGGCCTTGACGCGGTCCATGTCGGCGCGCGTCATGGCACGCGGCACCTGGCTGGTCGCCATATAAGGCAGCTCCGACGCGGAGATCAGCGGCCAATTGTCGTCCAGAAGCGGCTGATCGATGCCTTCCCACGCCACGCGCGTCGAGCCTTTGCGGCCGGCATGGCCGAGCTGCAAGCCGAATTTTGCCGCTGTCGTGCCGTGAACGAAATCGACGATGCGCTTCCACGCCGCCGTCTGCTCGTCGTTCCACAGCCCGAGGCAGCCGGGCGTGATGCGCGCGTCCGGGGACACGCAGGTCATCTCACCGAAAATCAGGCCCGCGCCGCCGAGCGCGCGGCTGCCGAAATGCACGAGATGGAAGTCGTTCGGAACACCGTCGTTCGCCGAGTACATCGCCATCGGCGACATGACGATGCGATTGGCAAGGCTGAGCCCACGCACCCGGTATGGCGTGAACATCGGCGGCACTGGCGGCCCGTCGGGATCGATATTGATGCCGGCGCGCGCCGCGAACCAGCGCTCGTAGCCTTCCAGCCACTCCTTGTCTCGCAGCCGCAAGTTCTCGTGACTGATGCGCTGCGAGCGCGTCAGCAGCGAGTACATGAACTGTTCGGGCTCAAGCGTGTCGGCATAGCGGCTGCCGACGACTTCAAACCATTCCATGGCGTTGCGCGCCGCATTCTGAATTCGCGCCACGTCGATGGCTCGCACTTCTTCATAGCCATCGAGCACGGCTGGAATTTGGTCCGGTGTGTCGCCAATCTTTTTGAACTGCCGGGTCAGCTCGATGGCGTCTTCCAAGGCGAGCTTGGTGCCGGAGCCTATGGCGAAATGCGCGGTGTGCGCGGCGTCGCCCATCAGCACGACGTGGCTCTGTCCGTTGAAATGGCTCCACTTGCCGCAGGTCAACCGGGCGAAATTCAGCCAAGCCGAGCCGCGCAGATGCCGCGAGTTACTTATCAGCTTGGCGCCGTCCAAGACTTCGGCAAACAGTTTTTCGCAGAACCTGATGGAAGCGGCTTCGTCGGCTTGGTCGAGGCCATGGGCCTTGAAAATATCTTCCGTGGTTTCGATGATGAAAGTGGACGTGGTTTGATCAAATTTGTAGATGTGCGCCTGGAACCAGCCATGTTCGGTGCGGCGAAAATCGAAAGTAAAGGCATCAAACAACTTGTCGGTGCCGAGCCAAATGAAACGATTTGGCCGCACCATCAGGTCGGGCTGGAAGAATTCCTTATAGCGGTTGCGTATCTTTGAACTCACCCCGTCCGCGGCGATGATCAAATCGGCGTCGGGAAATTCGAGATCGGACTCGACTTCGCGTTCGAAGGCAAGCTCGACGCCGAGCGCCTCGCAACGCGACTGCAGGATGTTGAGAAGCTTCTTGCGGCCGATGCCGACAAAGCCGTGGCCGGTGGTACGCATCCGTCGGCCTTTGATCAAAACCTCGATGTCGTCCCAGTGGTTGAATGCGCTCTCGATTTCATCGGCGGTTTCGGCATCCCAGGCGCGCATGTTGTCCATGGTGGCATCGGAAAATACCACGCCCCAGCCGAACGTATCGTAGGGCCGATTGCGCTCGACGACGGTGACCCGGTGCGCCGGATTCTCTTTCTTCATCAAGAGGCCGAAATAGAGCCCGGCAGGACCTCCGCCGACGCAGACAATGCGCATATGCCTCTCCGCGTGTTACAGGTTGGCTGCCACGCCATATATAATCGTGCACCCGCATTGCCCACAGCCAAGTGGCAATGTCGCCATTAAACTCACGCTTAACACCCATCTGCCGCCGTCGCCATCGGCAAACGCGATGTGTTAAGACCCTTCCCCGCGCGGGTCGTTTTGGCTCGCTATTAACGGTTGAACACAACAATTATCGTGCAATCCCGATATTGAAGGCCGAGACATGACCGATATCATCGATGCCCATCACCACATCTGGCGCCGTCGCGACCTGCCGTGGCTCGACGGCCCGATGCAGCCGCGTATCTTCGGGCCCTACGAGCCGATCCGGCGCGATTACCCGATCAGCGAATTCCTGGATGACCTAGCTGCCTCCGGCGTGGTGCAATCGGTTTACGTGCAGGCCAACTGGGCGAAAACCGCCTTTGAGGACGAAGTCGCCTATGTGCAGAAGGCCGCCGACGAGACCGGCTTTCCCCAGGGCATTGTCGGCTACGCGGATTTCCTCGCCGACGACATCCGTCCACAACTCGACCGGCTAACGAAATATCGCGGGATGCGCGGATTGCGCATGCAGCTGCACTGGCATGAAAACCCGCAATATCGTTTCGCCCCAGAGCCAAACCTTGCCGGCAATCCGACGTTGCAGCGCAATGTCGCGCGGCTTGCCGACTATAACTGGAGCTTCGACCTGCAAGTGTTTGCCGGCCAGATGAAGGGCGCGGCTGAGCTTGCCGCCAGCGCGCCCAAGGTCACGTTCATCCTGCAACATGCGGGCATGTTAGAAGATACGTCCGAAAGCGGCTGGCAGGCGTGGCGCGACGGCCTGAAGCGTCTCGCCGCAGCTCCGAATGTCGTGACCAAGCTTTCTGCGCTCGGAACTTTCATTCACAGGAACGACCCGGAGCATGTCGCGGCCATAGTGCGCGAAACGATCCAGATATTTGGTCCCGAGCGTTCCATGTTCGGCTCGAATTTTCCCGTCGAGAAACTGTGGACCAAATATTCGGATTTGGTCGCGGCTTACCGCAACGCGCTCGCGCCGTTGGGCGAGGCAACGAGCCGCGCCGCGCTCCACGATACGGCGGCCAGGGTATACCGGCTTTGACGCTGGAAACGGTCACGCTGGCAGCAGGCGCGCCGCCTAGTCCGTCTTCTACGGGCTTTCGTCGCTCGCTTAGCGACACGCTTGCGCAACTGGCCGCTTATTTGCAGAGGCCGGGCGTCGTGCCTGTACTGATTATTCTGTTTTGGGCTTGCGCCACGCTTCCCAATCTCACAGTGCGGTCGTTCATCTACGAAGAAGGCACCAACGCCGAAATCGCCAAAGATGTTCTTGCCCATGGCCATTTCCTGCAGCCAATCGTCTACGGCATTATTTGGCACGACAAGCCGTCGCTCTTGAGTTGGCTCATTGCCGGGACGGCGCTCGTCACTGGCGGCGTCAACGAATGGTCGGCGCGGCTTCCGGTGATGCTCTCGGTGCTGATCACAGCACTCCTGGTGCACGGCGTCATGCGCCGTCACGCGAGTCCAGCGGCCTCGTTGTTCGCCGCTCTTTCATTTTTGTTCTGTCCGCTGCTCTTGCAGAAACTGACGGTGTCCGAGCCGGACACCATCCTCACCCTTCTGTCTTTCGCCGCGTTGGTGGTTTGGTGGGACGGCGCGGCTCTGGGCAAGGTAACAGTGTGGCGTTGGAGCGCTTGCGGGCTTCTGCTCGCCGCGCTTGCGTTGGTGAAAGGGCCGCAGCCCGCCGCGTTTTTCGGGTTGGGAACGGCTGCCTATTTGCTGATCGAGCGCAGATGGCGCGATGTGCCGGGCTGGCTGCTGTGCATGATCTTGCCGGCCGCGGCTTTTGTCGGCTGGATCGCCGCGGTTTATCAGCCGGGTTACGAAGAGACTTGGCTCGGCTATGGCAGGTTCCTATACCGGCCGGCATTTCTCGATTATCTCGCGCGCAACAGCCGCAACACCGGCAGCCTCTTTCTCGAGCTCCTGCCGGCGTCCGTCATGATGCTGTTCATTCCCTGGCCGTGGAAACGGTCCACCGATCCGCGTCGCGTCCCCGCGATCGTTGCGCCGTTCGTGCTCTATTCGGGTGTTTGTACGGCGATATTGGTGCTGTGGCCGGGCTTCACCTCGCGTTACGCCATGCCGATAGCGCCATCGATCGCCGTTCTTGGCGGCATCGGCTGGGATGCGCTGAACACGTCGCGTTATGCGGTGGCCCGGCGCATTATGGCGATCGTGCTGTCTCTATTGATCGTCTACCAAGTGCTCCTCGTCGTCGTGGTTATGCCGTTGTTTGCTGACCGCTTCGGGGAGACCCGGATTGCCGGAGAAGCCATCGGGCGAGCGATCCGCGCAGCGCCGGCTCCGGCCTACGGCGTGTGGCTCGATACCGATGTTCTGTTCTATGCGAAGATCCCGTTGCAGCGCCTGGAAATGACCGGCCTTGGCGCCATATCGGCACCGGCGTGGCTGGTTATACCGGCACCCGACCTCGCACTGTTCGGCGATCTAAGGCCCGACCTGAAAGCGAGTGTCGTGGTTGGTCCTTTGACCGAGAAGCAATTGACCGCCGCCCGCATTGAACGGAAATAGACTGCCAAACTGAGGCCCCGCTTAGCCGCGAAGCGAACGGCCGCATTCGGCCTTCCAGCGGCTCCCGAAACTGCCTACCATCCTGACAAATAAGAGAGTGCGCTGCGATCACGCCGCGCAACGTTGAAAACCTCGGGGGAGGAAAGGGTCATGCGCGAGGTCGAAAGCGTCGCGACCATCGCTACGATCGGCGACATCACCCGCCATCATGCCCGCACTCGTCCGGACCGCATCGCCATCCATTACGAGGGCCGGAACATCACGTTTGCCGAGCTTGACCGCTCCACCAACCAGGTCGCCAACGGCTTGGTCGCCGAGGGGCTGAAGCCGCAGGCACGCATCGCCATCCTGTCCAAGAACGCGCCGGCTTTTTTCCATCTATGGTTCGGCGGAGCGAAAGCGGACGCAGTTCTGGTGCCGGTCAATTTCCGGCTGGCACCTGCCGAAGCGGCCTTTGTCATCGAGGATGCAGGCGCCGAGATTTTGTTCGTCGGCGCCGACTTCTATTCGCTGGTCGAAAAAGTGCAGCACGATCTGAAGTCGGTTCGCCGCATCATCGCGCTCGACGGCGGACACGCCTCATGGATGGATTACACCCAATGGCTCGCGGCACAGCCAGCGCGCGACCCTGCGCTGCCGATTGCCGCCGAAAACTGCGCCATTCAGATGTATACCAGCGGCACCACCGGTCATCCGAAAGGTGCGCAGCTTAGCCACAACGGACTGCTCTATCTGACGGGCGTTGCGCTTTCATCTTTCGGAGCGTGGCACGAGAGCGATGTCAATCTCGTTTGCATGCCGTTGTTCCATATCGGCGGCAGCGGCTGGGCGCTGATCGGCTTGTACCGCGGCGTCCCGACGGTCCTGCTGCGCGATGCCGATCCCGCCGTCATTCTCCGCGTCATCCCGGAGCAAAAAATAACCAAAGCATTTGTCGTCCCGGCGTTGCTACTGTTTTTGTTGCAAAACCCGCAATGCGCCAAAACCGATTTTTCTTCGCTTGAGCTGATCGTTTACGGCGCGTCGCCGGCGCCGGTCGATTTGGTGCGCAACTCGCGCACGGCCTTGGGTTGCCAGCTGGCGCAGGTTTATGGATTGACCGAAACCACGGGCGCCATCACCTATCTGCCGCCTGAGGATCACAGTGGAGATCGCGCCGAGCGCCTGAAATCGTGCGGCAAGCCGATGCCGGGCATTGAGATGCGTGTGGTCGACCAGGCCGGCAAGGACGTGGCCGTCGGCGATGTCGGCGAAATCGTCACGCGGTCCCCGCAGACAATGCTGGGTTACTGGAACCGGCCGGACGAGACCAACCGCGCTATCCGTAACGGCTGGTTCTACACCGGCGACGCCGGTTATCTCGATGCCGACGGCTACATCTACATCTACGATCGCGTGAAGGACATGATCATCTCGGGCGGAGAGAACATTTACCCCGCCGAAGTCGAGAACGCGCTGTTCGGCCATCCGGCGGTCGCCGACGTCGCGGTAATCGGCGTTCCCGACGACAAATGGGGCGAGGCGGTCAAGGCCATCGTCGTCAAGCGCCCAGGCGCCGAGGCAAGCTCAGAGGAGTTGATCGGCTTCGCGCGCGAGCGCATCGCCCATTACAAGGCGCCCCGCACTATCGATTTCGTCGACGCACTGCCGCGCACGCCGACCGGCAAGATTCTCAAGCGCGAGCTGCGCAAACCGTTCTGGACCGAGCGCGAGCGGCAAGTCTAACCATCAACGACGCAGCGGACACAAAAATCGGGAGGTAATGTTGGGACTGGAATTCGGAGTTTTCGATCATCTCGACGATAACGGAATACCGCTCGCCGAATTGTTCGAGACGCGGCTGAAGCTGACCGAGCAATACGACCGCGCCGGTTTCCGCGCCTATCACATCGCCGAACACCATTCGACGCCGCTTGGCCTGGCGCCGTCGCCAAGCGTGTTTCTAGCGGCCGTGGCGCAACGGACGACGCGGCTGCGTCTCGGGCCGTTGCTCTACGTCACGCCGATGTACCATCCGCTTCGCGTCGCCGAGGAAGTGGTCATGCTCGACCACATGAGCCGCGGCCGGCTCGAACTAGGGCTTGGCCGCGGCGCTTCCCCGATCGAGATCGCGAGCTTCGACGTCGATCCGGAGAAGGCGCCAGCCATGAACCGCGAGGCGACCGAGCTCATCCTGAGAGCGCTGACTTCGGACGTGGTGAGCTTTGAGGGAAAATTCTACCGCTGCAAGAATGTCCGCATCGAAGCACGGCCGCTGCAACAGCCATATCCGCCGCTCTGGTTTGCGCCCAGTGAGCCGTCGCGTGCCGCGGACGCCGCGCGATTGAAAGGCAACATCGTGACGCTCATCCCCGATGCGGGAGTTAAAGCGGTCGCCGACGCTTATCGCGCCGCCTGGAAAACTCAGGGCGGCAATGAGGCCGACATCCCGCGCATTGGCGTTTTCCGTCATGTCGTCGTGGCGTCGACCGAGGACAAAGCGCGCGAAGCGATGCGTTCGGCGTATCGGCAATGGCGGCATCATATGGCGTTCTTGTGGGAATGGGGCGGCATCCCCTTCCCCATCGGCGCGGTCTATCCCGAAGAGTTCGACACGCTCGAAGGAATGCATATGGGCGTCGCCGGTACGCCGGAAACCGTGCGCCGTTACATTACGGAAACGGTCGAGCGGACCGGGATCAATTATTTCGTCGCCGATATGGCCTTTGGCTCGCTCCCTTATGCAATCGCCGCGCGCTCGGTCGAGCTGTTCGCCGAGGAGGTCATGCCGGCGTTTCGCTGAGCGCGGAGTGGCGCCTTCAAATCGGCCGAAGCCCCATGAGCGATCTCGCTTCGGCCGGGCTCGCGACGACACGGCCGGCTTCACGTGCGTAGCGCGCCAGCATTTCTACGAGCGCGCCGTTGGAACGCGCCTTGCCGCCATCGGGCAGATAGAACGTGTCTTCCAGTCCGGTCCGCAGGTGACCGCCCAGTTCGGCCGCACGCCGGTGCAACAGCCAAATCGTCTCGCGCCCGACGGCGGTGACTTGCCATGGTGCGCCGGCAATGACGAGCTTACGCAAGATCGGCAGTAAATCGGGATCGGCAGGCATGCCGGATTCCACGCCCATGACGAAATTGTATTTCGGTGTGCCCTCGAACATGCCGTTCCTGGCGTACATTCCGACGCAGCGCACGATGCCGAGATCGAAGCATTCGAATTCGGGTTGCGTGCCGGTTTCGGCCATCACGTCGAGATACGCTTCTACTTTTTCCACCGGATTGTCGAACAGATGCGGCGGCCAGGCCCAGGAACCGTCCGCTCGAACTTTCAGGTAATTGAGCGATCCGGCGTTGCAGGCCGCAATCTCAGGTCTGACGGCGCGCAAACAGGCGAGCGGCCCGGAAATGTCCGGCCCCATTGTGCCGGTCGACTCGTTGAGAATGATGCCGGGGCACGCATCGCGGATCGCCTGCATGACGGCCACCGCCAATTCCGGCTCCCATGACGGCAGGTGACCTTTGCCGGGAGCTTGCTGGCGGAAATGCACATGCATCACCGCAGCGCCGGCGTCGAACGCCGCTTTCGCCTCACGCGCCATTTGTTCCGGCGTAACCGGCACAGGATGTTGCTGGGGATCGGTCAGCACGCCAGTGAGTGCACAGGTAATCACGACCTTGTCGCTCATCGCACCGACTCCCTTGCACTCTCATCGCCTGCTCTCGGCTGCGCTTCCAGCTCGACCAGAAGCTGGCGCGTCGCCACCTGCTGACCGGTCTCGACCAAAACCTGCAGGACGACGCCGTCGCGCGGTGCCCGAATTTCATGCTGCATCTTCATCGCTTCAAGCACCACAAGCCGCTGGCCGCGGACGATGCGATCGCCGGCTTCAACGTGGACCGCGATGATCGCGCCGTTCATCGGGGCGAGAAGCTCGGCCGAATCGCTACCCTTTTGCGCGCGCGATATGTCCAGCGTTGTTTCACGCACCGCCGCAACGAGGTCATCGAAAGCAAGATGGAGCATGCCGTCACGCCACGCAAAGCGCGCGGTCTTTTGTACGCCGCCTTCGGTGAACCGGACGGCGCCGTCCTGGCGCTGTTGGATCGAAACCTCGATCATGTGATTGCCCAGGGCGACCAAATAATGGTCCGGGCCAAGGACCGCGACGACCGTTTCTTGCTGGGAATTGCCGACCGTCAGCCGCAACGGCCAACTGGCCGGCCCGGTCGAGGACCAGGACCGCGTCGTGGCGGCCGCACCCGCTCCATTGCGCGCGCGCGCTTCGAACAGCAAGACCGCCGCCAAAGCGACAATGCGCAGATTAAGGTTAGGACGCCGCATGGCGTCGCTGCCTGCGGGAAAATATCGCCCAATAAAGTCCGTTGCCGCCTCGCCGGCGATAAATGCCGGATGCGTAAGCGCGGCAACAAGAAAGGTGCGGTTAGTGTTCAGCCCAAGGACGACCGTGTCCTCGAGCGCAGCAATCAGCCGCCGACGCGCCGCTTCGCGCGTCGCTCCGTGCGCGATCACCTTCGCCAGCATCGGGTCATAAAACGGACTGATGTTTTCGCCCGGCGCCACGCCGTGATCGATGCGCACGCCGTCGCCTGTCGCCGGCCGCCAGTCGATCAGGATGCCGCTCTGCGGCAGGAAGTCTGTGTAGGGGTCTTCGGCATAAAGCCGCGCTTCGATAGCGTGGCCGCGGAATTGGATATCCTGCTGCGCCAGCGGCACCGGCTCGCCAGCCGCGATACGCAATTGCCATTCCACCATATCGATGCCGGTGATGGCTTCGGTGACCGCGTGCTCGACCTGCAGCCGCGTGTTCATTTCCAGGAAATAGAAATTCCCTGACGCGTCGAGCAGAAATTCCACCGTACCGGCGCCGACGTAAGAAATGGCGCGGGCGGCCGCCACCGCCGCCTCGCCCATGCGCGCACGCAGTTCAGCGCTTAGCGCCAACGACGGCGCCTCCTCGATCACCTTTTGATGGCGGCGCTGAATGGAGCATTCGCGTTCGCCGAGATGAATGACGTTGCCGTGCCGATCGGCAAAAATCTGAAATTCGATGTGGCGCGCGGCGCCGACCGCCCTCTCGAGGATCAAGCCGTCCGATCCGAAGGCGCCCGCCGCCTCGGAACGCGCCCGCGCCAAGGCTTCGGCAAGCTCGCTTTCGGAGGCAACGAGCCGCATGCCGCGTCCGCCGCCGCCGGCCGTAGCTTTGACCATCAGCGGAAAGCCGATGCGCCGGCTCTCTTTCATCAGCCTGTCATTCGACTGATCGGCCTCATGATAACCGGACACGCAAGGTATGCCGGCTGACGCCATCAAGGACTTGGCCTTCGCCTTGTCGCCCATCGCTTCAATCGCCGCCGCCGGCGGACCGATGAAAACAAGCCCGGCGTCGCCGCAGGCGCGCGCGAAGGCGGCGTTTTCCGACAGGAACCCATAACCGGGATGAACCGCATCGGCACCCGTGAGTTTCGCGGCGGCGAGAAACGCGTCGATGTTGAGATAACTCTCCTTCGCCGCGGGCGGTCCGATGCGGACGGCTTCATCCGCTTGTTGCACGTGCAACGCGCCGGCGTCGGCATCGCTGAACACCGCGACGGTGCGGTAGCCCAGCCTTTTGGCTGAACGAATGATGCGGCAAGCGATCTCGCCGCGATTGGCAATGAGAATTTTGCTGAACTCAACCATGAGCTAGTGGTCCGATTTTAACATTCGTATCCCGTTTCGGCACACTCTCGTGCGAATGTTAGAATCAAAGGACCACTAGTGATATTGATCCTAGTGGAGCTTTGGATTTGACATTCGCTTCACCAACTAGCGGGAGGGTAGGTAGCGAATGCCAAATCCGCTCCACTAGCACGGCACGCCCAGCCGACGCCGCGCCTGCGTCGACTAACGCGGACGCGTCGGTGATCCGCATCGCCTCACTCCACTTGCGTCACCCAAGACGGTTTTCGCTTTTCCACGAACGCCGCCGTGCCTTCCCTGCCCTCGGAGCCACGAACCGAAGCGGCAAAGCTCGTGGCCGCGTCGTCGAGCAGTTCGGCGACCCCGCTGGAACCCGCGGCGCGCAGCATCAGCCGCTTGGTGACGGCGATGGCTTCAGGTGCGCATTTGAGAATTTGATTGCAGGTTTCGCGAACGGCGGCGTCGAGCGCCGCGCCGTCACGCACAAGGAAACCGGCAATTCCAATCGCCAGCGCCTCGGCCCCATCGATCCGCGCAGCCGTGACGCCAAGGCGCCGCGCGGCGGCTAGACCGATACGCTGAACGACGAACGGCGAAACCGCCGCCGCTACGACACCGATCGTCGCCTCGCTCAGCGCAAAGCGCGCATCCGCCGTCGTAATCGTGATATCGGCGACGCAAGCAAGCCCAAAACCGCCGCCCATGGCGTAGCCTTCGACGACGGCGATCACGACTTGCGGCGCNGCGTTGATAGCTTCCAAAAGAGCGCCAAAGCGCCGGTTGTTGTCTCTGAGTTCGTCCGGCGCGCCCGGCGGCGGCGAAGCTTGTGCGACCGACATGTTGGCGATGTCGCCGCCCGCGCAAAATGTCTCGCCGGCGCCGCGCAAGACCACGATCCGAACCGACCGGTCGGCCGCAATGGCCGCAAACGCCGCCGCAATTTCATCGACCATTTGCGAGCTCAGCGCATTGCGCCGCTCGGGCCGATTAAGCCAAAGGTTCAGTACCCCGCCGCGCAGATCGAGCCTGATATGCAAGGTTTGCGGCGGATCAGCCATTATCCGCCTGTTGCTCGGCGACATTTCCGGTCCCGGGAAGCGTTCCCATCGACTTGCAGATAATGGCCAGCATGATTTCGTCGGCGCCGCCGCCGATCGACATCAGGCGGCTGTCGCGAAATTCGCGGCTCACCGGCGTCTCGTTCATGTAGCCCATGCCGCCCCAATACTGCAGGCAACCATCGCTGACTTCGCGGCGTAGCCGCCCGGCCTTGAGTTTGGTCATTGAGGCAAGCCGCGTGACGTCGGCGCCGGTCAGGTAAAGTTCGCAGGCGCGGTAAACCAAAGCGCGCAGCAGTTCAATCTCGGTCGAAAGTTCGGCCAAGCGAAAGTGCACCACCTGATTATCGAGGATCGGCTTGCCGAAGGCTTTTCGGTTGCGGGTATACTCGATGGTTTCGGCGATGAGTTGCTCCAGACTCTTGAGCGCGGCAGCGGCCGCCCACAGCCGCTCTTCCTGGAATTGCAGCATCTGATAAACGAAACCCTTCCCTTCCTCGCCGACGAGATTGCGCCGCGGCACGCGCACGTCCTCAAAAAAGATTTGCGCGGTATCGGAGGAGCGCATGCCGAGTTTGTTGAGCTTGCGCGCGACCTCGACGCCTTTAGTTTTCATCGGAACGCAAATCAGCGATTTGTTCTCGTGAACCCGCCCGTCGGAGGTGTTGGCGAGAAGGCACATCCAGTCGGCCTGCGTGCCGTTCGTGGTCCACATCTTGCCGCCGTTGATGACGTAATCGCCGCCGTCCTTGCGGGCCGTGGTTTTGATGGAGGCGACGTCCGACCCGGCGCCGACCTCGGAGACCCCCAGACAGGCGACATAGTCTCCCGCGATCGAGGGCGTGAGAAATTCGCGGCGCACGCCGTCCGAGCCGAAGCGGGCGAGCGCGGGCGTCGCCATATCGGTATGCACGCCAATCGCCATCGGCACGCCGCCGCATTTGATGGCGCCAAGCTCCTCGGCCATCACCATGGCGTAGGAATAGTCGAGACCCTGTCCGCCATATTCAACGGGCTTGTGGAGACCGAGAAATCCAAGGTCGCCCATCTTCTTGAAGAGTTCATGCGCCGGAAAGATGCCGGCCTCCTCCCATTCGTCGACATGCGGGTTTATTTCGGCGGCGATGAATTTTTGCAGGCTGCGGCGCAACTCCTCGTGCTCGGGCGTGAACTGCATGACGTCTCCTCTTTTTTCCCTTGTTACATACGCGCGACGCCGAAGGTGCTGCGCTTGAGCGGGCGAAGTTCTGCCTCGCGGCAGATCGAAAGACAAAAGCCCAAGACTTTGCGGGTATCGCGCGGATCAATCAACCCGTCGTCCCAAAGCCGGGCGGTAGCGTAGAGCGCGGTGGATTCGCCTTCCATACGCTTGATGATGGCGTCTTCCATGGCGTCAAGCTTGGCCATATCGACCGGCTTGCCCTCGCGCTTGAGCTTTTCCTCCGTGACAATCGCCATGACCTTGGCCGCTTGCTCTCCACCCATCACGGCGACGTGATTGCTCGGCCATGCGAAAATGAAACGCGGGTCGTAGGCGCGACCGCACATGCCGTAATTGCCGGCGCCAAACGATGCGCCGACGTGAATGGTCAGTTGCGGAACCGTAGCATTGGCGACGGCCTGGATCATCTTTGATCCGTGCTTGATGATGCCTTTCTGCTCGGCTTCGCGTCCGACCATGTAGCCGGTAGTGTTCTGCAAATAGACGATCGGCACATTGGCCTGGCAGCACAGCTGGATGAACTGCGCCGCCTTGGCGGCGCCGTCCGCGTCGATCGGCCCGTTGTTGCCGATCAATCCGACGGCGTGGCCTTCAATCTCGGCGTGACCGCAAACCGTGTGGATGCCGTAGCCGCTTTTGAAGTCGAGAAAGTCCGAATCGTCAACAACGCGGGCGACGATTTCGCGAACATCGTAAGGCTGGCGATAATCAATCGGAACGGCGCCGGCGAGTTCCTCGGGCGAATGGCGCGGCTCTTTGTAGGATTTGGGCTGCGCCGGCGGCAGCTGCGCGTTCCACGGCAACTTCGCCATGATCTCGCGCGCGATGCGAATGCCATCGGCGTCGTCCTCGGCCAAATATTCGCCAAGACCCGAGACGGTCGCGTGCATATCGGCGCCGCCGAGTTCCTCGTCGGTTGCGATCTCTCCGGTTGCGGCACGCAATAACGGCGGACCCGCCAAGAACACCTTGGCGCGGCCGCGCACCAGGACGACATAATCTGAAAGTCCCGGCAAATAGGCGCCACCGGCGGTCGATGAGCCGTGCACCACCGTAACTTGCGGAATGCCCGCCGCCGACAGCCGCGCCTGGTTGGCGAAGCCGCGTCCGCCTTCGACGAACATTTCCGCCTGATAAAGGAGGTTAGCGCCGCCGGATTCCACCAGGCGCACGGTAGGCAGCTTGTTTTCCAGCGCGATTTGCTGGATGCGCAAGTGCTTCTTCACTCCCATTGGGGTCGAAGTGCCGCCCTTGATTGCGCTGTCATTGGCGGAGACGATGCATCGGATGCCGGACACGTAGCCTATGCCGGCGATGCCGCCCCCGCCTTGAATGCCTTCCGCGCCGTCGTCGTCGTGCATGCGAAAGCCGGCAAGCGTCGAGAGTTCGAGCCACGGCGCGCCGGGTTCAACGACTAGTGCAACACGCTCACGCGGAAGTAACTGCTTGCGGGCGCGAAAGCGTTCGCGCTTGGAGTTCGAGACGTCACGAACCTTCTGCTCAAGCGCGCGGAATTCGCCGATCAGCGCCAGCATCTGCTCGCGGTTGGCGCGAAACGCCTCCGAACCAAAATCGATGTTGCTCTCGATGACAGGCATAACGGTTCAGCCGCCCACCCCGCGATCCATGATCAACCGGTAGGAATGACCGGTAGCAGCAAATGCGAAGGATGCGCGGCGTCGTGGTAGATGCTGTGAATCACGGTCCTACTCGAGCACAAATGATAGGGAATGTATTCGATATTGGTCGCACCGAGAGTGCCGGTCGAAAGATCGAGATTCGTCACCTCGACGCAGATCCGGTGGTTTTTGCGGAAAAGGTTCGCCGTCGCCAGCAATTCAATTGAATATTCCTCGATCTTGCCGGGGGTGACCTTCTGCCGCGCTTGACGGGTGAGCTTGTGCCAAGGCTTCCAGGGTTTGGACCGCGCCGGATCGAGCGCCCGGTTTGACGCCTTGAGCCATCCGCGCGTCAGCTCCCGCTCCGGCAAATCGGTGGCGATTTCGCGCTCGCCCGGACGCGCCGTGCGGACCGACGGGTCCGGACCGACATCCTTTAGGATGATGATCCAATTAGTGTCGTCCTGGTCGATGGCCGCGAACAGGTTGAGCACGCTTGGTCCCGCGATCAGGAGATCATGCGGCAGCGGATCGGTCAGGAAGCGAAGCTTCTGGATGCGATTGGTCTGCGTCGGCGGCATTTGCGCGAACACATCGGGCGGGATGTAATTGTCCACGCTTCCTTCGATATAAGGCTCGGCCGTCAGGCGCTCCCAGCTCGCAAGATAGAGCTTGGTCCATTGCGTCTCTGGCAGCGGCCAATCATCGCCGTGATGCCATTGGTTTTCGCCCATCGCCCAATAGGTGACCGGCGGCTCGCTCATTATCCCGGTGTCGACGCCTTTGAGCCAATGGTCGTACCAGCGGAGCATTTCGCCGCGCAGCGACCGCAGCGGCCGATCGTGGGACGCCGGACCGGTCAGCACCATCTTTTTCCGTGCCGGGATTTTGTTGAAATACGTCTGGGCGCCGGCCAGATGAGTCTTGTAGGTGTAGCCGTACCATCCGGCGCCGGTATAAGTCGGGACGCTGATATTCTGAAACTCACGCTCCGCCTCGACAATTGTTTCTTCGCGGTCGTAAGGATCGATCAGCACGTCGAAATAGCGCGGCATGTGCTGGCCACGCTGCACGAGCACATTTTGCAAATGCGGATACATGCGGATGTCCCGATCGGCCATCGCCTCGCGCCAATTCGTCTCCTTGTCAGGCGGCAAATCGGCCGGCGCGCCGCGGACCGTATGCACCGACGAGAAATGATCCATCAGATAACGGAAAGCATGGAGCACGCCGCCCGGATATTCCTCACGGAAACCGCCGAACTTGCCGTAGGCGCCGCGCGGGTCGTAGGCAAAAATCGCCTTGAGCTGCGGCGGCTGCTGGCGCGCAAGATGGAATTGCTCAGACGCAAAGGCGCCAATGCCGACCATGCCGATATTGCCGTCGCACCAGGGTTGTCGCGCGATCCACTCGATGACATCGTAGCTATCCCATTCGCGCGAGCCGCCATCGCCGGATTTGAGATAGCCGCGCGGCGAACCGATCACGTGGACGTAGCCGCGCAAAACGAAAAACTCGGTATCTCCGGCCTCCGCGTGGCCAAGCCAGAGCGTCGACCACGACGGTTGCGGCGGAAAATGCTTCGGCAGTTCGTGACCTTGCAGTTCCTTGGAGTGCACGCCGAAGGCAAAGAGTACGGGAAAGGGACCGGGCGCGTCCGGCCGGTACACGTCGATGACGATGTTCACTCCATCGCGCAGGCGCACGGTCACATCCCGGTCCCGGACGATCGCCTGGTGCAGCGGCGGCCGCCCATAATCGGATGGCGGCTGATTTCCAGAGGTAAATAGCTCTTCAGCCGCGCGTGCGTCGTTCTCTTTCATTGTTCAGTCCGTTGCCTCATGCTTACCACGGTCGTCCTCATGCTTCAGGACGGCCACTACGGCCGGGCTAGTCCGGCCCGCGGCGGCATCGTATAGCGGCGCAGCGGGCGGCGGAAACCCCGTCTGCGCGCTGGCGGGAGGATGCATGGACTTTGAGTATTCGACGGAGCAAAAGCTTCTTCGCGACAGCGTCGGAAAGCTGATGCGGCGGCTCGCTACGCCCGAAAATCTTCGCCGCCTCGATCGCGAGCGGCTTTATCCTTACGAGATCTACGACGCCTGGGTGGAAGCCGGGCTGTTCGCGCTGCCGTTCGCCACTGAGTATGGCGGCCTCGGCGGCACCGTGCTCGATCTCGCCATAGTCTCCGAGGAGATCGGCCGCTACAGCGCCGACGTAGCGATGGCCTTTGGCGGAAGTATCTTTTGCGCGCTGAACGTCGCGCGAAAGGGTTCGGAGGAACAGAAGCATTACTGGCTGCCGAAGCTCATTTCCGGGGAAATCCGCATGTCGATTTCAATGTCGGAACCGGACGCCGGGTCTGACGTGGGCTCCATGCGGACACAGGCGCGCCGCGACGGCAACGAATACGTCATCAACGGACAAAAAATCTGGGCGACCGGAGCCGGCGCAAAGAATAATTTCATCAACGTCTACGTGAAGACCGATCCGAAAGCGCACTACCGGCAAGGCATGTCGCTATTCCTCGTCGACAACACCACGCCCGGCCTCGACATCCGTAAGCTCGACATGCTCGGCCGCCGTTCGGTCGGCACCTATGAGCTCAACTTCAACGACGCCCGCATCCCGCCCGATCGGCTGATCGGCGGCGAGAACAAAGGATGGGAGTGCATTCTGTCCGGCTTGCAGGCCGAGCGCGTCGTCGCCGCCGCCTGCGATTGCGGCAGCGCGCGCGGCGTGCTCGATCTCGCGGTCGATTACGCCAAGGACCGGCGGCAGTTCGGTCGCGCCATCGGCACTTTCCAGGCGATTGCCCACATGCTCGCCAACACGGAGGCGGAAGTGGAAGCCGCGTGGGCGTTGACGCAGAAAGCCGCGTGGCGCGTGAGCCGCAACGAGGACGCGCTGAAAGAGATCACCATCGCCAAGCTTTTGGCCGCGGAAGCCTATGTGAAGGCCGCCAATGTCGGCATGCAGGTGATGGGCGGCTTTGGCTACAATATGGAGTTTGACATGCAGCGGCATTTCCGCGACGCGCGCGCGGCAACCATTGCCGCGGGCACCTCCGAAATGCAGCGAAACATTATTGCCGGCCAGATGGGCCTCAAGGTGCAGTAGGTTTGCCGGGCAACAGAATGCCGGATGCGACTTTATGAGCGTGGGTCTGCCACTCACAATTCCCAATAGCTTTGCCCGCAACGCCCGCTGGTTTGCCAGTGGCGAAGCGGTCGTGGATTCCGACACCCGGCTTACTTACGCCGAGCTCGACGCACTCTCGCTGCGGGCTGCTTCGTTGTTCGCGCAGCTCGGCGCAGAGCCTGGAAAACCGCTGGCGCTGCTTTGCCCGCCGAGCGCGATTTATTTAGTGGCCTGGCTCGGCGCGGTTCGTCTCGGCGCATTGCCGATGGCGCTGCATACCCGTGAATCCGCGGCAACGCTCGCCGCCATCTGCTGCAAGATGCAGCCCAGCCTACTTGTGTACGACGCATCCATGGCGGAATTGGCGGCGGGCACGGCGGCGCAATACCCGGAGTTCCGCGGTTTGATCCAGGCGCGCTCGGCGCTGCCGGCGAAACCTAGCGGCTCGGTGCATGCGGCCGCGTCAATTCCCGACGATCTGCGCAGCGTTGAGCCGACCGCCAAGCTCGCAACGCCAAGAGAGGACGATCCGGCAATCATCGTTCTGTCTTCGGGCACGACATCGGTCGCCAAAGGGGTCGTGCACACGCACCGTAGCTTGATCGAGAACGCGCGCAGCAATCTCTATATGTACCAGGGAATTCTGCCGACCGACCGATCGCTAGTGCCGCTCAGCACCGCCTTTATCGGCTGCTACAATGGCTGGTTTCCTTTCCTCAATGCCGGCGCCTGCACGATTTTCATGGAGCATTTCGACCTGACCGCGGTGCCCCATTTGGTGCGCGAGGAACGCGCGACGCACGTGTTTCTTACGCCGACGCTATGGCGGAGAATTCTCAACGCCGAAGATGCCGGCGAGAATTTCCGCTCCGTCCGCCTTATCGGTTTTGCCGCCGAGCCGATGGATGCCGCGACGCTCAAACGCTTGCGCGAACGGATCAGCCCGAATGTCGTGCAAGTTTATGGCTCGACCGAGATCGGCGCGGCTGCCACTAGCATCGGCGCCGATGAGATGCTTGGCGAGCGGCTCATCAGCGTCGGCCGCCCATTGGTGAATGGCGACATCAGGGTCGTCACACCGGGCGGTAGGCCGGACCAATCGGTTCCCGCGGGCGAGGTCGGCGAAGTCCTTATCAGCAGCCCGTCGCTGGCGGCCGAGATTTGGGGCGATCCCGAAGCGACCACCGCGGCCTTCGTGATTGACGGCGACCGGCGCTGGTGGCGTTCGCGCGACCTCGGCCGCCTCGATGCCGACGGTTATCTCTATCTGGAGGGACGCCGCGACGATATGATCATCTCGGGCGGCATCAACATCATGCCTGCGCGCGTTGAAGACGTTCTCCTTGCGCACCCCGGCGTTGCCGAATGCGCCGTGGTCGGCGTGCCGAGTGCGGAATGGGGCGAAGAGGTGCAGGCGTTTATTGTCGGCCGCGATCCGAAACTTGATGCCGCGGCCATGGACGTGCACGTTCGCGGCAGCGAGCTTTCGCCTTACCAACGGCCGCGGGTCTATCATTTCGTCGGTGAGTTGCCGCGTACATCAACCAACAAAGTGTTGCGGCGCACACTGCGCGAGACGGCGCTCGGCCTGCGGTCGGCCAAATTCGAAACAACCATCATCCAGTCAACAGGAAAAATATGAGTAAGACCGAGCCTAATTTGCTGACCGAACATCGCGGCCCCGTGGCGATCGTCACGCTTAATCGCCCCGACAAACGCAACGCGCTGAGTGAGGCTTTGTGGCACGACTTAAAGAACACGTTCGAGGGCTTCGGTCCGGACGTGCGTTGTGTCGTGCTCGCCGGCGCCGGCAAGCATTTCTGCGCCGGGCTCGATTTGTCGGAACACCGGCATCGCGAAGCATTCGAAAGTATTTTCATGTCGCGCTTCGCGCACGCCACGCTCGAGTCTATCCAGTTCGGCGGGCGTCCAGTGGTAACCGCCATGCAAGGCGCCGTGATCGGCGGCGGCCTCGAAGTCGCAACCGCCACCCACGTTCGCGTCGCCGATGCGACGGCGTTTTACCAACTGCCGGAAGGCCGGCGTGGGTTTTATGTCGGCGGCGGCGCCAGTGTCCGCGTCGCCCGCATCATCGGCCCGGGCCGCATGGTGGAAATGATGCTGACCGGCCGCACGCTTGACGCCGCGGCGGGCGAGCGTCTCGGCCTCTCGCATTATCTGGTTGAGCCCGGCAAGGCGCTGGAAAAGGCGATCGAACTTGCAGAAAACATCGCCAAGAACGCGCGCATCCCGAACTATCTTATCGTTCAGGCGATCCCGCGCATTGCCGATATGTCGGCGTCCGATGGGCTGTGGACCGAAAGCGTGGCGCAGGCGGTGAGCATGACGTCGGAAGACGCCCGCGCCGGCATCGATGCGTTCTTCAACAAGCGCAAGATCGAATTTTAGTAGCCGCGACGCCGTCAAATAAGCGGCGTCACGTCGTTCTTCACGCCCAGCAAGGCCTTGCCGTAGAGTTCGTAACCGACAGCCGGCAACACCACGGCGTGGCGAGAGGCGACCGCCGCGTCACGCCAAATTCGCTGTAACGGGCTCGCTTCGGCAAAACCCGCCGAGCCGTGCGCGAACAATAGCTTGTCGATTGCTTGCGTGATCTTTTCCACCGTGTAGCCGGTGTCGGCGCGCACGCGCGCCCGGGTCAGCAGATCGGGATAAATGCCGCGCGCGGCGGCCCCGTCGACGTCGTCCGCCGCCCGATAGGCATGAAAGTGCGCGGTATCGATCATCATTGCCGCATCGGCCAGTTGAAGCTGAAACGCAACCGATGCGGTTTGCTTCTCGAAGAACGTATAAGCTATCGTTCGCGACCCCGCTTTTTGCCGCACGAATTCCAGCGCAGCCCGGCCCAATCCGAGGATCGGCCCAACCAGAATGATGGAGAGAAACGCGACAAACGCCGAGCGATAAAACGCCTCGTCGCGCATTTCGGTTGGATATTTGCCGTCGATGGCCTGCGGCACCGAGAGGATACGATGATCGGGAATGAATATGTTCTTGGCGCGCAAGCAGATGCTGCCGCTCGACTTCATGCCGGCGACAAACCAGGTATCTACCCGCTCGAGATCGGACATCGGAATCATCGCCAAGCCCTGGTCGATTGGCTCGCCCGCGTCATTCACAATGGGAAGGCCCAGCACCGCCCATTGCGCATGCCAGCCGCCTGAATTGTAATGCCATTCGCCAGTGACGACGCGGTAGCCGCCCGATTCCTTCTTCACAGTTGCGGTCGGATTGAGCACGCCCGAGACGCAGGTATCCGGATCACTGCCGAACACTTCGTCTTGGGCGCGGACCGGAAACAGGCTCGTCAGCCAGCAGCAGACATTGTTGAGGTTTGCAACCCATGCGGCGCCGCCATCGGCTTCCGCGATTGCCGAACCGACCTCGAGCATCGCCCGGGTATTCATCTCCCAGCCGCCATACCGCTTCGGCGTGGCTACCCGCATTAAACCCGCCTTCCTCATCGCTTGAATGGTCTCCTCCTCGACCCGGCGATTGGCTTCACTCGCGGCCGCGTTCTTGCGCAGGAGTGGCGCGAGCTCCCGCGCGCGCGTAACAAGATCATGCACGGTGGGCGGCGCCAAGCTGTGCAGGCTTGCAACTGTACTCATCGGTCATCTCCTCCCAAACTCGACTTCAAGGCCCGACGTTCGCCGCGACCTGTTTGGACGCGTGCTCGTGCAGTAACCGTGAAGTCAGCAAAATATCCGCGGTTCGCTGTAAGTGTTGCTCGATCAGTGTACAGGCGAGATCCGCATTCCGAGCAAGGCAGGCGTCAAGAATGCCGCGGTGCTCGCTATCGACGTCGCGGTCCTCGCGCGCCAGCACGAACGATAAATTCCGGTAGCGTTCGCTTTGTGCATAAAGCATTCCGCGCAGATTNAGCATCCACGGACTGTCGCAGCCGGCGACCAGCGCCGCGTGAAAAGTGGTGTGCGCAGCAGCCCACGTCGGACTTAAGTACACTCCGGCGTCCATCATCATCATCGGAATCCGATGCAGCCGATGATACGCGGCAACCGCTGAAGTCTCCCACTCGACGTCGCCGTTGGCGACGGCAGAGCGCAAACAAAGCTGCTCGATGGTAATGCGGGTGCGCGTCAGGTCTTTTAGTTCCGCACCGGAAACGGTCGTCACCGAATAGCCCTTTTGCGCCGTCGCCACCGTCCATTTCTCGGCGGACAGCCGCGACAGAGCCTCGCGGACTGCGCCAGGGCTCAGGTTCAGCCGTGCGGCGATATCGCTGATCCTGATTTTGGCGCCGGGCGCCAACCGGCAATCCAGAATTTCCGCAAGCAGAGCATCATAGGCTTGATCCGCCTGCGTTGCCGCCTGATCGAAGCGCACTAGCTTGGTCATGCTGGCATCATCCTTGATTGCCAGTCCGGCAGCAAGAAAAAAATATTTTCGATTGACAAATATCTTTTAGCCCGCATTAAATTCGCCTCGCGGCGCTTAGATCTCAGGCCGCCGGTCCGTTTGGGCCGGAAACGTATCGGCATACGAGCCGGCGATGGCGCTGGTCGGCAGACGGACACCCACGGAGTTCAAAACGGGGAATTGGCATGACGGCGATCCAGGGATTCATCAAGCCAAACCGTCGCCCCGGCGAACTTGGGGTTCATTCCGTCGATCACTTTCATTTCACCGTGCCCGAGCTTGCCCGCGCAAAAAGTTTCTACGGCGAGTTCGGCCTCGACGTCGGCCACAAGAGCGGGCTGCTGACGTTACGAACCTTCGACCATCCCCAAATCTGGGGCACGATCGGCGAGGGTCCGCGCAAGAAATTCGGGCACATTTCCTTCGGCGCGTTCGAGGATGACATTGAACGATTTGCCGCGCACTTTCAGTCAGTGGGAGTAAAGCGGCTCGACCCGCCCGCCGGCACCGATTCGAATGGCTTGTGGCTTCGCGATCACGACGGCGTCCTGATCGAAATCAAGGTCGCCGCGAAGTCGTCGCCGGATGAAAAGACGCAGTTCTCGTTCCAATCGGCGCCGGGCGGCGAACGTGGTGCACGCCTTCGCAGTGTCATGCCGCGCACGCGCCCCCGGCGGCTCGCTCATGTCCTGCTGTTTACCAGCGACGTACGAAAAGCCATCGAGTTTTATACCCGCGTACTTGGCATGCGGTTGTCAGACCATTCCGGCGACAACATCGCCTTTCTGCACGGCATTCACGGCAGCGACCACCATATGATCGCGTTCGCGCGATCGGACGCGCCCGGACATCATCATTTCAGCTGGGATGTCGGCTCTGTGGACGAGATCGGCGCCGGCGCCATGCACATGCTTGAGAAAGGCTTCGTCAAAGGCTGGGGTCTGGGACGCCACGTGCTTGGCTCGAATTATTTTCACTACGTCCAGGATCCTTGGGGCAGCTTCAGCGAATATTCCGCAGATATCGACTACATCCCGGCGACCTGCGATTGGCCAAGCGACGATCATGAGCCCGAAGATTCGTTTTACGCCTGGGGCCCGAACGTCCCCGACGACTTCGTCCATAACTATGAAGCTTGATAGTCCGACCGCATTAACCGTTCGCGACGCCCGCACCGGCGTCGATGCCCTCGTCTTTCCCCGCTATCGGGTGCGCGTTGCTGGTCCCCGATCTGCCCTTGGCCGGCGGAAGCATCCTTCTGTACCGCCAGGCGGCGATCCTGTATCAAGCCGCAAACCAGACAAGATTGCGCGCGACAGGGCGGGACGAATGAGAGCGGGCGGCACGCGAACATTTAACGGCAAGAGCCAAACTCAAAGCCAGGTGCAGGTCATCGCGCGGGCGGCGGCGATCCTGCGTGCGCTCGAACAGCAAGCGACAGGCTTGAGCCTCGGTCAGATCGCGCAACGGGTCGGACTTGCGCGTTCGACCGTACAGCGCATTGTTGCCGCGCTCGAAGCCGAGAAGTTTTTGATTGCGGCCTCGCCGAACGGTCGGGTGCGGCTCGGACCGACCATCCTGCGGCTTGCTACTTCGGCGCGCACCGACTTCGTCGCTGTCGCGCGGCCGTTCCTTGTCGAGCTCTCGCACGAACTCAGGGAGACCGTCGATCTTGCCGCCATCAAGAAGGATCATCTCGTATTCATCGATCAGGTGCCTGGGTCACAGCGGCTGCGCGCCGTTTCCGCAGTGGGTGAGACTTTTCCGCTCCATTGCACGGCCAATGGCAAGGCTTACCTCGCCGGACTTGAGGACGCGGCAATCGTCCGGCTCATCGGCACCAGCTATGAGCGGCGCACGCAGCGCACGATCACGCGGATCGACGATCTGTTGCGCGATCTCAAATCCGTCCGCAAGAACGGCATCGCCATCGATCGCGAGGAACATACGCGCGGAATTTGCGCCGCCGGCGTGGTAACGCGCGATCCGCTGGGCAACGCCGTTGCCATCTCCGTCCCGGTGCCGGCGCAGCGATTTTACGAACACCAGCGGCATATTGCGGCGCGGTTGCGCGCGACCAAGGACGCCCTCGAACGCCACGTGGTGGCCGCCGCAGCCTGAGCGCGAGGCCCGCGCGAACGTCGCAGATCGCGTTTGCGACGGCTTGTCCGGGTAGCCGGAAGCCGATACAGATGTACCATATCCTGGTACAAATGGCCGGAACGCCTCTTTGCAGCGGGCGGGGCCAAGGGGAACGCGGAGGGCTTAAGTGGCGAAGAAGATTCGCGGCGTCTCGTTCGAGGAGAACGAGAACAACACGATGGGACTTTCTTTCTACAATCTGTCCCATCGTTTCGGCTATCAGTCGCCGAACTGGCCGTATTTCGAAGACGTCAAAATCGAACGCATCCATTACATGGCGAAGTCGGGGGTGCTGTCGCAACGCATCACCACGTCCATGCACAATACCACGCATATCGATGCGCCCGCGCACGTGGTGCAGGGCACGCCGTTTATCGACGAAGTGCCGCTGCCGCACTTTTTCGGCTCCGGCATCGTGGTTTCGCTGCCGAAGAAAAAATGGGAGCAAATCACCTACGATGATCTTGAAAAGGCTGCCGGCAAGATCGTGCGGCCTCGCGACGTGGTGATCATCAACACCGGGTGGCACAGGAAGTACGAAGATAGCGAAGATTATTTCTGCTACGCCCCCGGCTTCGTGGCTTCCGCGGGAGAATGGTTCGTCGAGAAGCAGGTCAAAGTGGTCGGCCACGAT
>JGI12635J15846_10000142_pt1 | contig 53205 bp, 40 predicted proteins | sample BlaSpr_A8_OM2_M2_FD_15846 | JGI IMG/M metagenome (IMG submission 15846)
CTTCGGGAACGGTGGACATGCCGACCAGGTCGGCGCCGATGGAGCGGAGGTAGCGGATTTCGGCGGGCGTCTCGTAACTGGGGCCGGCGAGGGCGGCGTAGACGCCTTCGCCGAGATCGATGCCGAGACGGCGGCTAGCACCTAGCAGGAGTTCGCGGAATTTTTTGTCGTAGGCATTGGTCATGTCGGGAAAACGGGGGCCGAATTTATCGGTGTTGGGGCCGGAGAGCGGGTTGGCGCCTTGCAGATTGATGTGATCGCTGATCACCACAAGGCGGCCCTGGGTGAATTCCTTTTTGATGCCGCCTGCGGCGTTAGTGAGGATGACGGCCTTCACGCCGAGGCGGGAAAAAACGCGAATGGGGAAAGCGACTTCCTGCGGCGAATAGCCTTCGTAGAGATGGACGCGACCCTGCATGCCAGCGAGTTCGATGCCGTCGACCCTGCCGATAACAAGTTGCCCGGCGTGGCCGATGGCGGTGGAGCGAGGGAAGTGCGGGATTTTTGCGTAGGGGATGCGGGTGGCGCCGGCGAATTCGTCCGCGAAGGCGCCGAGGCCGGAGCCGAGGACGAGGGCGATTTTTGGGCGCAGCTTCGTTTTTTTCTGGATGAAGTGTGCGGCCGCTTCGGCGCGAACGAACTGTGCATCTGCTTTTGCCGCCGAGGAACTTTTCGCAGCGGCGTTCATGTGAGGATTCCCACGATGCAGGCGGACATCAGGTTGGCCATGGTGCCTGCGAGCATGGCGCGGATGCCGAACCTGGCGAGCTGGCCGCGTTGGTCGGGGGCGAGGGCGCCAATGCCGCCGATCTGAATGCCGATGGAGCTGAAATTCGCGAAACCGCAGAGGGCGAAAGTGGCGATGGTGAAGGAGCGCGGGTCGAGCGTTCCTTTCAATTGGCCGAGCTTTGCGAAGGCGACGACTTCGTTGATGGACATGCGCGTGCCGAGAAGATAGCCGATCGTGGAAGCGTCTTTCCACGGGATGCCAATCAGCCAGGCGATGGGAGAAAAGATCCAGCCGAAGAATTGCTCGAGGCTCTGCGGGAACCACGGGAAATGGTGAGCGAAAAGCCAGTTGTGCGCGCCGCCGACGAGATAGTCCACCAGCGCGAGCAGGGCGATGAAGGAAATGAGCATGGCGCCGACGTTGATGGCGAGTTGCAGGCCGTCCGAAGTGCCGCGCGAGATGGCGCCGAGGAAATTGGCTTCTTTTTCCATGTCCGGCATCTGCACGCGCCCGGCGGTGAGTGGTTGCTCGGTTTCCGGGACGAGCATCTTTGCCATGAGGAGAGTGCCGGGAGCGGTCATGATGACGGCGCTGAGCAGGTGCTTGGCTTCGACGCCGGAGGCGATGTAGGCGGCCATGATGCCGCCAGAGACGTGGGCCATGCCGCAGGTCATCACGCACATCAATTCGGATTTGGTGAGCTTGTTGAGGAAGGGGCGAATGGTGAGCGGGGCTTCGGTCTGTCCCATGAAGATGCTGGCGGCGATATCCAGCGATTCGGCGCCGCTGGCGCCCATGACGCGCGTCATCACCCAGGCAAAGGCGCGGATGAAGATCTGCATCACGCCAATGTGGTAGAGAAAGGCGAAGACGGCGGCGATGAAGATGATGGTTGGCAATACCTGGAAGGCGAAGATGAAGCCGATCGAGGAGTTTCTCGCGCCGAGCGGGCCGAAGACGAACTCGGAGCCGCTGAAGGCGAAGCTGAGGAGCTTGTTGACCGCGTCGCCCGCCACCTGAAAGATCATGCGGCCGACTTCGAATTTGAGGACGAAGATTCCGAAGGCGAGTTGCAGGCCGAGGCCCCACAGCACGGTCTTGAGCTTGATTTCCTTGCGCGCGGTAGAGAAGAGGTAAGCCAGTCCGACGAGGACGGCCATGCCCAGCACGCCTGCAAATCTTGCCATGAGGACTCCTTTGGACGACGACGGCCTGGAAACTGGTGCCCGAACGATTCCGAATCAAGCGCCGCCAATGATGCGGCGGATCAAGGGACGCGCTGGTGGCTTTTTATCACCGATTTGGTAAGACGCTTCAATCATTTTTTGCGCGGCGTTGAGTTGTACATCGGCATTGTAGGAGACGGTCACGAGGGTTTCGCCTGCTTTGACTGGGTCGCCGATGCGCTTGTGGAATTCCAGGCCGACGGCGTGGTCGACGTTCTGTTCTTTCTTTTCGCGGCCGCCACCGAGCATGGCGAGGGCGATGCCGAGGTTGAGGCAATTGATGTCGGTGATGAAGCCGGAGGAGGGAGATTTTACTTCGGCGCGGCTGCGCGCGGCGGGGAGAAGGGAAGGGTCGTCAATCACGCGGGGATTGCCGCCTTGTAGGCGAATACATTCGCGGAATTTCTCGAGAGCTTTTCCGGAGGAAACCATTTCTTCGGCTAGGGCGCGGCCTTCGTCGACGGTTTTGGTGCGCTCGCCGAGGTAAAACATCCATGCGGAGAGTTCCAGGCTTAGATCGCGCAGGTCGGCGGCGCCCTGGCCCTGCAGGATTTGGATGGACTCGATGACTTCGTTGGAGTGGCCGGCGGTGCGGCCAAGCGGCTGGCCCATGTCGGTGATGAGGGCGACGCACTTTTTGCCCATGCGCTTGGCGGTATCGACCATGACTTCGGCGAGGGCGACGGAGTCTTCTTCCTTGCGCATGAAGGCGCCGGAGCCGGTTTTCACGTCGAGGACCAGGGCGTCGATTCCTTCGGCGAGCTTTTTGCTCATGATGGAGGCGCAGATGAGGCCGATGTTTTCGACGGTGGAGGTGGCGTCGCGAAGGGCGTAGATTTTCTTGTCGGCGGGGGCGATTTCGGCGGTCTGGCCGATGAGGGCCATGCCGCATTCACGGAGGACGTGTTTGAAATCGGTGAGGGTGAGGGAGGTATTGAAGCCGGGGATGGCTTCGAGCTTGTCGAGCGTGCCGCCGGTGTGGCCGAGGCCACGGCCGCTGATCATGGGGACGGCGAGGCCGCCGGCGGCGACGATGGGGGCAAGGATGAGAGAAGTCTTGTCGCCGACGCCGCCTGTCGAATGCTTGTCCACTTTCTTGACGGGGAGGTAGGAGTGGTCGACGACTTCGCCGGAATGCAGCATGGCTTCGGTGAGCGCGGCGAGTTCGGCGCGGGAGAGGCCGCGAATCCAGGCGGCCATCAGCCAGGCGGCCATCTGATAATCGGGAATTTCGTCGCGGGTGTAAGCGGAAATGAGGTAGTCGATTTCCTCGCGGGAGTGTTCCCCGGAATCCCGCTTTTTTCGGATCAAGTCAACGGCGCGCATGCGATTGGAGGCGATTGCGAGACTAACATTGGGGTGCTGGGGCGTCAACGCGACGCGCGGGAGGGTGGCTGGTCGGTTTCCGATTTCCGCACTAATCGTGCAGGTGAAACGCAATTCGTTGGTGTCGCGTAATCAGAAACTATGTGGCAAAGTGCGCCATGCACTCGGTTGTAACATACTCTTCTGATGGAACACTCTTTCAACTGCCCATATTGCGGGGAAGAAATTTCGATGGTTCTCGACCTGTCGGTTCGAAGTCAAAACTACGTCGAAGACTGCGAAGTCTGCTGCAACCCAATCGAGATCAGTTACAGCGTACAAGATGATACGCTCGCTGAGTTCGCCGCCAAGATCCTGGAATAAATTCGTCCCGGAATGAAATAGATTGGTGGAAACTACTTGCAGGACTGGCGGAAGCCAGGCAAAAGGAAGGTTTCCCAGGAGCTAACCCATGGACGGTTCATTGCCACCCGGAGCGGCTGCGAATCCCACGCAGCACAACATTAATGCAATCGCCAAGCTCGAGCATGACGCACTTGAACGCAGGAGTCCCACGGAGCGAGTCAGCGAGCTAATTACAAAGTTTGTCGGCAATACGGTATTCCTGTTGGCGCAGTTGATTCTGATTTCCGCTTGGATCCTGGTAAATCTGGGCGTGATCCCGGGAGTTGCGGCATTTGATCCATTTCCATTCGGCGTCCTGGCGCTGATTGTTTCTTCCGAGGGCGTGTTTCTGACGGTCTTCGTGCTGATCAGCCAAGGTCGCATGGCACGGCAGTCTGACCGGCGCTCGCATCTGGGGCTTCAAGTCAGCATGCTTTCTGAACAGGAACTCACAACAATCCTTCAGATGTTGCAGAAACTCTGCCAACACATGGGCGTGAACGTGGACTCCACCAAGCAAGAGGTTCAGTCCTTTAGCAAGACCACGGAAATACACAAGCTGGCGAGTGAACTGGAAGACAAGCTTCCGGAGAAATGAGGATGGCTGATTGCATGGCGGCGTCGACTACCTCAACCGAGTGGACTTATTTGCGCTAACGACCAGGGCTCAGAAGCAAGTAGCGGAGCAACGTTACTGCTGGGATGTACTTTTCACGCAAGTTTTCAGCAGATTGCCAATGGCAGGCGGGATACGCTAACGGCTGTGACGATTTAACTTTGCCTTTGTTCCGGCGCGCCGTGTTGTTGCGCTCTTCGTCTGCCGCTTCTTGCCGGTGGAAATTTTCGTGGAGTTTGGGCGAATCCCTAGCGGGTGGTTAGGTTCGTAGAGGCCGAGGGTTTGGCCGTCGGGGAGACGGATTTGGGTGAGGCGTCCCCAGCGCTGCTGAGTGATGGGGGAAGGGAACTCCACGCCTTTTTTTTGGAGCAGCTTTACGGTGGATTCGAGGTTTTTGCACATCAGGTAGAGTTCCGCGTAGCCGGGGCCTTCCACTGGGTGGACGGCAAGTTCGGAGGGCGGTGCGGCAAAGATTAGCCAGCCGTGACCGGCGTCTACAGAAGGGAATTTCAGAACATCAAGGAAGAAGGCCCGGACGGCGTTGGCGTTTTTGCTGTAGAGGATGGTGTGCATGCCGAAGATCATGGGAACCTCCTGATCCGGCTATATTCGCGAAGATAGCACGGAAACGCGCGGATGAGAGGGACTTAACTTTCATCGTACGGGCGGACGAGACCGCGAGAAGAATGTTGGGCGGCAGGTTGCGGCTGCGTTGCGGCGTGATATATTGCCGCGTTCGAGTGAATGTGAGGAGCACGGATGAGCAAGGTACCCAGGATTGCAGTGGTGGGCAGCGCGAATGTGGATCTGACGACGTTCAGCGACAGATTTCCCCGGCCGGGCGAGACGATTTTCGGGCAAAGGTTTGATCTTGGGTTTGGCGGCAAGGGCGCGAACCAGGCTGTTGCAGCGCGATTGTGCGGAGCCGAAGTGGTGATGGTGGCGAAGCTCGGGAATGATTTGTTCGGCGAGGCGACGGTGAAGAATTTTGCGTCGTTGGGGATTGATACGACGCATGTGCGGATTGTGGATGGTGTGTCGAGCGGGGTGGCGCCGATTTTCGTGGAGCCCGACGGGCAAAACCGCATCCTCGTGGTGAAAGGTGCGAACGATACGTTGAAGCCGGCGGACGTGGACGCGGCCGCTGAGGCGCTGCGCAGCGTGGACACGATTGTGCTGCAGTTTGAGATTCCGATGGAGACGATTGCCTACACGGTGCAGTTTGCGCGGAAGAACAAGATTCGGTGCATCGTGAATCCCGCGCCGGCGCAACCTGTTGATGCGAAGCAACTGGGCGACGCGGATTATTTCATTCCGAATGAGACCGAAGCGGAAGTGATTACCGGGTTGGCGGTGCACTCGATTGACGAGGCCAAGCAATGCGCCGCGGCCTTGCTGCAACAGGGATTCCGCAAAGTGATTCTTACTTTGGGGAGCCGGGGGGCGCTGCTGGCTTCGCCGGAGGGCAGCGAATTGATTGCGCCGTTCGCGGTGACGCCGACGGACACGACGGGGGCCGGGGATGCGTTTATCGGGAGCTTCGCGGTGTTTCTGGGCGCGGGGTTGCCGGAGAAGGAAGCGGTGAAGCGGGCAAATTTGTATGCGGCGATGTCGACGACGCGGGTAGGGACGCAGAAGTCGTTTCCGACGGGCGCGGAGTTTACGGCGGAGTGGGGCAAACGCGGGGGGAAGGCGTAAGAGTCGAGCTAGGGTAGCGCGGCCGCAACGCGAAATTGGTAGCCATGGCAAGGGACGTTCAAAGGAGCGTAAATGTTTGTTTTGCACAGTTATGCGTGGGCGGTAGTTTTCTGCATTATCACGATGTTCTGCTGGGGATCATGGGCTAATACGCAGAAACTGGCGAAGAAAGGCTGGCGCTTCGAACTTTTTTATTGGGATTACACGATTGGCGTTTTGCTGCTGACGCTTGTGCTGGGGTTGACGCTGGGAAGCAATGGCACGGACGGGCGGCCGTTCCTGGCCGATTTGGCGCAGGCTTCGCATGCGAGCATTCACTCGGCGCTGATTGGCGGGGCGATTTTTAATCTGGCGAATATTCTGCTGGTGGCGGCGATTGATATCGCGGGGATGTCGGTGGCGTTTCCGGTGGGCATCGGGCTGGCGCTGGTGCTGGGCGTGTTTGTGAATTATTTGGAGCACCCCGCGGGCAACGCGATACTGCTCTTTGGCGGCGTGTTGCTGGTGGTGCTGGCAATTATTCTGGACGCGGTGGCTTACCGCAAATTGCCGGGGGGCGCGGCGGGGATCAGCACGAAGGGGCTGGTTCTTTCGCTGGCTTGCGGCGTCACGATGGGATTCTTTTACCGGTTCGTGGCGGCGGCGATGTATCCGGATTTTGCGCAGCCGCAGCCGGGGAAGCTTGGGCCGTATGCGGCGGTTTTCGTTTTTGCCATCGGAATTTTCCTGAGCAATTTTATTTTGGGCACTTTCATCATGAAGAAGCCGTTTGTTGGCGCGCCGGTATCGTTCGGGGATTATTTCAAGGGCGGATTGGGGACGCACCTTACGGGGATTCTGGGCGGGATTATCTGGGGAATCGGAATGTCGTTCAATATTATCGCGGCGGGGCGCGCGTCATTTTCGATTTCGTACGGGCTGGGGCAGGGAGCGACGATGGTGGCGGCGTTCTGGGGCGTCTTTATCTGGAAGGAATTCCGCGACGCGCCGAAGGGAACGAATGGATATATTGCGGCGATGTTTGCGTGTTTTTTGGTGGGGTTGGCGTTGATTATTGTGGCGAGGACGTCTTGAGATGGGAAGTAATGAAGTAAAGGAAGTGAATGAGGTAAAGGAAGAAGAATAGATGTCAGCACAGGGAGTTGCGCGATGCTTCGATTGAGGCGGAGTTGTTTTGCGGTTTTGATGTTTGGGGTGATTGCTTCGCTGGCGGTGGCTGGGCCGCGGAAGGTGATCATAGATACCGATCCGGGGACCGATGACGCGATGGCGATTATGCTGGCGCTGAATTCCCCGGAATTTGATGTGCGCGCGCTTACGGTGGTGCCGGGGAACGTGACGGCGGCGCAGGGATTGGAGAATGCGCTGCGCATGGTGTCGCTGGCGAACCGCTGCGACATTGCGGTGGCGGGCGGAGCGCAGCATCCGCTGTTCCAGAAATTGATTACCGCTGAATTTTGGCACGGGAAGAACGGGCTGGCGAACATAGAATTGCCGAAGAGCAAGTGCAAAGCGGATCCGCGGTGGGCGCCGGACTTGATTATTGAGATGATTCATGCGAATCCGCATGAGATCACGCTGGTGCCGGTGGGGCCGCTGACGAATATTGCGCTGGCGATTGAAAAAGATCCGTCGATTGTGCCGCTGGTGAAGGAAGTGGTGATCATGGGCGGATCGATTTCCGGCGGCAACGTGAATGCTGCGGCGGAGGCGAACATTTACAACGATCCGGAGGCGGCGCAGATTGTGTTTCAGGCAGTCTGGCCGCTGACGATGGTGGGGCTGGACGTGGGCGACAAAACACTGCTGACGCGGAAACACATTGAGGCGCTGAAGAAGAATCCGGGTCCGGTGAGCGATTTCATTTACAAGGTGGCGGATTTTCTGATCGGGCTGAGCGAAAAGTTTGGAGAATCCGGCACGCCGATGTACGACCCGCTGGCCGTGGGCGTGGCGATTGACAGCACGCTGGTGAAAGCTCCCGCGATGCACGTGGACGTGGAAACGCGAGGCGAATTCACGCGCGGAGAGACCGTGGCGAACCGGCGCGGCGGGAACGAGCGCAATGTGCTGCACCATTTTCCGGATGGAGACCGCTATGTAATCGAGGGAATCGACAAGGTGGAGCCCAATGCCAAGGTTTGCACCGAAGTGAATGCGGAAAAATTTCTGCAAATGTTTGTTAGCCGCATTCAGGGCAAGTAGGGAAGCGCAAGAACGCGAGGAGGTTGTTTCTGGTCCCAGATGGCAAGGCTAAAAGCGTGGCGGAGTCGCTTGATACAGGAGCAATGAAGCGGCGGAAATTTGTCGGCTTGCTGGGACAAGCCGCCGCCGTTTCGCAGTTCACACCTTTTGCAATTCTTCCGGCCGTTCTGGAAAATCCCGGACGCGCCAGTTCGACAGAGACTATGCACTGGCCAAAACCAATTGGAAGCCCGGTACTGGAGAGCTTGCGGTATGCCATCGAGAGTTCTCGCGATGTGCACACGAATTACGAAAAGATTGTGGAAGTGGCGTCGTGGATGGCGTACGAAGAGTTGCCGATGCCGGAGTATGCGCTGCCTTTCGGCTTGAGCCAGGGCGATCCGGACGTGGCTATTGATTTTGTGATGGTGTCCGATTCGATTGATACCGCGTTCACGGATTTTGCGACACACGAGAAATTCCAGGTGGATTTCGCGGGGCAGCACTGGTCGGATTCCGAGGCGGAGTTCGCCTGCATCAAGCGGGCGCTGGACAACGGCGTGCCGTTTCTTGACGGCAAGTACCTGGCCAAGATTACCCGGCCGGAGCTGAACAAGGTTTTTGAAGGCAACATCGAGATGCCGATGCTCGATGAAAAGCTGGCGGTGCTGCACGAAGTGGGCAAGGTCCTGGCGGAAAAATACGACGGAAAGTTTCACAAGTTTGTGCATTCGTGCTCACCGAAACTTTATGACAACGGGAATGGATTGATCGACCGGCTGGTGAAAGAGTTTCCGCGGTTCAATGATGTGAGCATGCTGGACGGGCATGAGATCAAGTTTTACAAGTTGCCCCAGTTGGGTGTGTGGATGCTCTATTCCACGCTGCACAAGGCGGGCAAGTTCCGGCTTGACGATCCACAGAAGATGACTGCGTTTGCGGATTACATCGTTCCCGTGGCGCTCCGGTTGATGGGGATCACCAGTTATTCGAAGGAACTGGAGCATGCGATCAACACGTACCAGTTAATACCGCGGGATTCGCGCTGGGAAATTGAAATTCGCGCGCATTGCCTGTATGCGACGGCGCTGATGACCGATGAGATCAATAAGCTGCGACCCGCGAACTTGCAAATCATTATTCCGCAGGTTGACGCGCGGCTCTGGACGCACTATCACACGACCACCTGGCCGCATCACTTGACAAAGACCATCATGTATTAAGCAGACGTCCCGATTTTTCTTTTTTATAACCCGAAAGGAATTGCTCCATGAAATCATTGGCCCGAATTTGTGCGTTTGCATTTGTAATTCTGAGTTGTTCGATGGGGCTGAGTGCCCAGGGCAAGCGGAAGGTGATTATTGATCAGGATGCGGCGGGGCCTGGCGGGACGGACATGCAGGCGATTCTGGCGCTGGTCAATTCGCCCGACACCGAAGTACTCGGCATCACCGTGCTCACCGGGGATGCGTGGCGCGATGAAGAGGTGCAGCATACGCTGCGGCTGATGGAGATCATCGGGCGCAGAGACATTCCCGTCGTGCCAGGTGCGGCATTTCCGCTGGTGAGCAGCAAGGAATACATCGCGAAGTGGGAGACGATTCACGGGAAAATTGTCTACCAGGGGGCGTGGAATTTTGCACCGGGGGGCAAAGTACACGGGCCGACGGAAATTCCGCCGATGCCGGAGGGGAAACCGTCGATCAAGGCAGTGAACGAAGACGCCGCGCATTTCATGGTGCGGACCGTGCGGCAATATCCACACGAGGTAACGATCTACGCCGCGGGGCCCATGACGGACCTGGCGCTGGCGATTGCGATTGATCCGGAATTTCCGTCGTTGACCAAGGAGCTAATCGTGATGGGCGGCAGCATCAACCCGCAGACGGACGATCCGGAATTTTCGCTGACGCCGACGCGGGAGTTCAATTTCTGGATGGATCCCGAGGCCACGCACACGGTGCTGCATGCGAAGTGGCCGCGGGTGGCGCTGACCACGGTGGATATTTCGGTGAAGACGCATATGGAGAGAAGTTTGATCGAGCAGGTGCGGAAGAGCGCGGAGCCGGCGGCGCAGTACGTCGCGAAATATGCGGCACCTGGGTACTTGTGGGATGAACTGGCGGCGGTGGCGTGGCTCGATCCCAGCATCGTCACCAAGTGGCGGAAGCTCTACATCGACATCGACGTGGATCATGGAGCGGGCTACGGCAACACACTGGCGTGGACGCCGGGTCTGCAACCGGGGATGGGCGAAGTGCTGGTGGAAGTGCAGGACGATCTGGACAAGCAGAAGTTTTACAAGGAGTATGTGGAACTCCTTTCTCGCTCGACGCCTAATGCCAAGAATCCCGCAGGGAATTAGCGCCAATCCAGAGCGAGGCCAATAGTCTCGCATCGGCGCGTCGCAGTCACGGCGACCGGGTGCTGGAAGTTCGGCGCGGTGGTATGCTGAATAATTAGCGTCAAAAGATGGCAGTGGGACGGCGGAGACAGGGCATGGAACCACAGAAAAGGGCGAGATTGGAGATTACGGACCGGCAAGGAAACCGGATTTTGAGCGAGAATTCCGCGGGGCAGACGGCGATTGCGACGCTGCAGGGAACGGCGTTGAGCGCCAATCGCGGAACTTCCCTCAATCTGGACTGGGTGGAAAGCGTGCGCGTCAACTTGAGCGCGGTGGAACGACGCGCGGCCACGATTGTGACGCGGCGCACGGTGAAAAAGGACTGGCAGATTGCCTGGCTGCTGCGGGCGATCACGTGCATGGACCTGACCACGCTGAGCGGTGACGACACGGAAGAGCGCGTGCGCCGGTTGTGCGCGAAGGCGCGTCAGCCGGTCCAGCAGGAACTTGTGGAGAAACTGGGGATCGAAGAGTTGCGGCTTCATGTCGGCGCGGTGTGCGTTTACCATTTGTTTGTGGAGACGGCGCGGCGCGCGCTGGAAGGCACGGATATTCATGTGGCCGCGGTTTCCACCGGATTTCCGGCGGGCCTTTCGCCGCTCGAAGAGCGCATCGCGGAAATCCGGCGATCGGTGGAAGCCGGCGCGCAAGAGATTGACGTGGTGATTACACGCGCGCACGTGTTTGGCGCGAAGTGGCAGAAGCTGTACGACGAAATCGTGGCGTTCAAGGATGCCTGCGGCCCGGCGCACCTGAAAGTGATTCTGGGAACGGGGGATTTGCTGACGCTGCGCAACGTGGCGCGGGCGAGCCTGGTGGCGATGATGGCCGGCGCGGATTTCATCAAGACTTCGACCGGAAAAGAAGCGGTCAATGCCGTTTTGCCGGTGGGCGTGGTGATGACCCGCGCGATTCGCGAATATGCTGAGGAGACGGGCATGGCAGTAGGCTTCAAACCCGCGGGAGGCATCCGCACCGCGAAGCAATCGCTGGAGTGGCTGGCGCTGATGAAGGAAGAGTTGGGCAACAGTTGGCTGGAACCGCATCTGTTCCGTTTCGGCGCGAGCGGAATGCTGGCGGACATTGAGCGGCAACTGGAATTCCATGTGACCGGCCGGTACTCGGCGGAATATCGGCATCCGATAGCCTGAGGGGCGAACCGATGAGCGTCGTCGAAAAATTCAGAACAATGGAGTATGGCCCGGCGCCGGAGGATCCGAAAGAGTCGCTGCTGTGGCTGGACCGCCACAACCGGCGGTTTGGGCATTTTATTGACGGCGCGTGGCGGGCTCCCGCGGAAGGAAAGTATTTTGAGACGGCGGACCCCTCGGCCGGGACGCTGCTGGCGGAAGTGGCGCAGGGAAGCGCGGCGGACATTGATGCGGCGGTGAAAGCGGCGCGGAAGGCTCTGCCCGGTTGGCAGAAGCTGACGCCGCATGAACGCGCGCGATTTTTGTATGCGCTGGCCCGGCAGGTGCAGAAGCACTCGCGGCGGCTGGCGGTGCTGGAGACGCTGGACAACGGCAAACCGATTCGCGAGAGCCGGGACATTGATATCCCGCTGGTGGCGCGGCATTTTTATCATCACGCCGGCTGGGCGCAGTTGCTGGAGCAGGAATTTCCCGGCTACTCGGCTTGCGGCGTCGTTGGGCAAATTATTCCCTGGAATTTTCCCCTGCTGATGCTGGCCTGGAAAATCGCGCCGGCGCTGGCGACGGGAAATACCGTGGTGCTGAAGCCGGCGGAGTACACGCCGCTGACCGCGCTGGCGTTTGCGGAGATTTGCAATGAGGTGGGTTTGCCGAAGGGCGTCGTCAACATTGTTACCGGAGACGGCACAACGGGCGAGGCGCTGGTGAAGCATCCCGATGTAAACAAGATCGCGTTCACGGGATCGACGGAAGTTGGGCGAGCAATCCGGAAAGCGACGGCGGCGACGCACAAGAAGCTCTCGCTGGAGCTTGGCGGCAAATCGCCGTTCATTATTTTTGAGGACGCGGATCTCGACGGCGCGGTGGAAGGACTGGTGGACGGGATCTGGCTTAACCAGGGGCAGGTGTGCTGCGCGGGATCGCGGCTGCTGATGCAGGAGAGCATCGCGGAGAAAATGACGCGCAAGCTGCAGGCGCGCATGAGCACGCTCCGGGTGGGCGCGCCGCTCGACAAGGCGATTGATATAGGCGCGATCGTGGCGCGCGTGCAACTGGAACGCATTGACAGGCTGGTGAAGCAGGGAATCGCGGAAGGCGCCACGTGCTGGCAACCGGAAGTGCTGATGCCGACGCGCGGGCTTTATTACAAGCCGACGCTTTTGAGCAACGTGCATCCGACGTCGATCGTGGCGCAGCAGGAAATTTTTGGGCCGGTGCTGGCGGCGATGACGTTCCGGACGCCGCGCGAGGCGGTGGAGCTTGCGAACAATACCGTTTATGGACTTGCGGCGAGTGTGTGGAGCGAAAGCATCAACGTGGCGCTGCACGTTTCGGCACAACTGAAAGCCGGCGTGGTGTGGGTGAACAGCACGAACCTGTTTGATGCGGCCTGCGGATTCGGGGGGTATCGCGAAAGCGGGTACGGGCGCGAAGGCGGCCGGGAAGGGCTGGTGGAATATCTGGAGCCGACGTGGTTCCGCAAAGCGCCGGCGCTGAAAAAGAACGGCGCGGCAAAAAAGGATCACGCCGAAGTGGCGAACCCGGGCATGGACCGGACGGTGAAACTTTATATTGGCGGGAAGCAGGTTCGGCCTGACTCCGGCTACAGCATCGAAATTCGCGGAAAGAAAGGCGAGTTGCTGGGCGAATCGCCGCTCGGCAATCGCAAGGATGTTCGCAACGCGGTGGAAGCGGCGCGCAAGGCGGAAGCTTGGGGCAGGGCGACGGCTCACAACCGGGCGCAAGTACTTTATTACATTGCGGAGAATCTTTCGCAACGCGGCGAGGAGATTACCGGAAGGCTGGCGGCGGCCGTGGGGAAGAAACAGGCTGCCGAAGAAGTGCAGCGCAGTGTGGAGCGGCTGTTTTCGTATGCGGGCTGGGCGGACAAGTTTGACGGGGCGGTGCATCATCCGCCGTTCCGCAATGTTTCGATTGCGATGAACGAGGCTGTGGGCACCGTTGGGGTGATCTGCCCGTCGGAAATGCCGTTGCTCGGGTTTTTTACGCTGGTGCTTCCGCTGATCGCCGCGGGGAACACGGTTGTCGCGGTGCCTTCGGAATCGTATCCGTTGATCACGGGAGATCTTTACCAGGTTTTTGAAACCAGCGATCTGCCCGGGGGGGTCGTCAACATCGTGGCGGGGCGCGCGGGTGAATTATTGAAGGTCCTGGCGGAACACGACGATCTTGACGGCATCTGGTGCTACGGGGATGCCGATATGTGCGCGAGCGCAAAGGCGCTCTCGATAGGCAATCTGAAACAGGTGTGGACCAACGAAGGGCGTCACATCGATTTCTTCAACATTCCGCAGAGCGAGGGCCGCTGGTATCTGGAACATGCGCACCAGGTGAAAAACATCTGGGTTCCTTACGGCGAATGAGCCGCGTCTAGACCTCTCTGCCGCCAAGTTTATTTCGCATTCGTTCGCAATGCGTTTTCTTCAAGAATCGCAAACCGCTCGCCTCAAATACTTCACCAAAAAAAAGAAGGGGATGGCCGAAGCCATCCCCTTGGAAGTGTTACCGCTCGGGATTACTGGCCTGAGGCGGCGGTGTAGAACACCACGAAGAGGGGTTGCTTATCGGTTGCCACGGTAGGAGGCGTGGCAGGCGTTACTGCGCCGGTCGTCGTGCTGAGGGTGTACAACGAGATGGTGTTGTCGAAGTTGTTGTCGATAGCCATCATAGCGCCAGTCGGGTCGATAGCCATCCCAAACGGGCTGCTGCCGGTGGGCTGGGCCGTGCCGATCTGACTTCCAATCACACCGGTGGAGGTGTTTAGGTTAAAGGCAAAGACCTGGCCAGGAGTGGACGGGGAGTCGAGAACGTACAAATATTTCCCGGTCGGGTCGGTAATGACGTTGATGGTGAAAGTAGCGCCAGTAACGAGAGTGTCCGCCCCAACGCTGGTCAGTTGGCCGGTGCTGCTGTTGATGCTGTAGCCGGAGACGGATTGCGGGGGCCCTTCGTTAGCGACATAGAGGTGCCCGTTCACGTCGGTTGTCCCGTAGAACGGAATGGTGCCGGTCGCGATGGTTGGAGTGGGCAGCGGCGTCAACGCGCCATTTGGTCCGATACTGTATTGACTGATGGTATTTCCGGGGAGAGTAGTTGTCCCGCTGTTGACCACGTATACGTATTTACCTGCGCGGTCGGTCATGATCCAGCTTGGACTGTTCAGGGTCGCGTCGGTGTAGGGGTTAAAAGTCGTCGTGACCGCGGTGAGTACTCCGTTGGTGGCTGGGGCCTTGTCGGCGGTCTGGGCGATCGAAAACCCATAGATGGCGTTGTCGACGCTGCTGATGACGTAGATGAAGCGGCCCGTCGGATCGATGACGCCGACGTTTGTACTAGCGTTGGATGTGGAGGCCTGCGTTGGCGCCTGGCCGGAAGCGCTGAAGGAACCGTCGGTTGAATTGATGTCATCCAGATGCAGGAACCCATTGCCATCGATGTAGTACATCAGATCGCCGGACGGATGGAGCAGCACTTGCTGAGGGGTGGAGGCGGTCACCGGTGAACCGGCAAGAGGCGTCAGGGTGGCGGCCGTAGCATTTACCGTGTAGCCCGAGATGGTGCCGCTAGAGCTGCCCCCCCCCTGGGCATCCGCGACGTAGGCGAATCTTGCCGCCGCTGCTTGCACGGTCAGCACTGCGGAGCCGGGGTTGAGACCGGTCGAACTCGCGGTGATGTTGGCGGTTCCGGCAGTAATCCCCAGAGCCACACCGCTGTTCGGGTCGACGGTAGCGACGGTAGTTTTATCGGAACTCCAGGTGACAACGGTGCCCGCCGGGAGAGGCTGGGTTGTGCCGTTGCTCAACATCTCCATCGCGGTGAAGAGTGTTGTGGTACCGGTGGAAATGGTAATCGTGGCAGGTGTAACCACTAGCGAGGTGGCTGCAGCCGGGCCGACGATCAAAGTCGCCGTGCCGACCATGATGCCGTCGCAACTAGTGGCCGTTATGGTCGTCGTGCCCGTGCCAACGGCGGTGGCATTGCCGGTGTTGTCAATTGTAGCCACTTTGGTATTACTGCTGGCCCAGGTCACCTGGCTGGAAACGTCCAGGTCGCTGGAGCCGCCGGCAGCGAAGGTGAAATTGCCGTCAGCGAGGAAGGGCTGACTCGCACCTAGCGCCACGGTCGCGGTCAAAGGGGAGACCTTGATGGAATTGAGTTGATCCACTAGGAGGGGTTCGCTGATGGCAATAACCCCGCTGAAGCTGGCGCCAATGTTCGTAGTGCCGAGGCCGATACCCGTGGCCAACCCTGTGCTGTTGATCGTGGCTACGGAAGTGCTCGAGGAAGTCCACGTGGCGGTGCTACTTTTGTCTTGCGTGGATCCGTCGCTGAAAAGGGCAGTGGCGGCGTACTGCAGGGAGCCGCAAGTTGCGGTTACTGGAGGAATGGTGATTGCAGGCCGCTTTCCCGTGTTTCCGGCACCCTGCAGGGCCGGGCGCGCATGGTGTACGGCTGCACCCCTCACCCCACCACCCGGTGTAGCGCTAACGTAAATTTCTCCGTTTTTCGGGGCAACGGTGAGAAACTGCAACCTGGGTGAGTCACTGCATGCAGCAAGGAACGCGGCGCACACGAGTGCCGTCCCCAAGAGTGCTAAACGACCGGGCTTTCTCATCATGACGCCTCCTCAGCGTAGTTGTACAATTCCAACTGGACAGAGAAATCGCCACGTTTGGAGATCGATGAAGTGAGCGACGGAGTCAGTTCGGCGGGCGAGGCTCCCACTCCGTTCAACGTTTTGGATCCCAAGACGCCTCTGCAGGATGCACGATACTTGAAACCTTAGGTTCCAGCAAAGTGTCAGTTGGGTTATGGTTGACGTTTCGATTAACCCTTCGGAGGACGAATCGGTGGCCAATCGCACGTGGCGTACCGGAGAATATCCCGATTGTCCTCTGCCCGCTCTTCTGCAATGATGCGACGATAGACTTCCGGATGTAACCAAGTTCCAGGTGAAATCCTCCTAGTACAAGGACCTCCTACCATGCCCCGACTGCTGACCGTCGAAGATCATCGCCTGGAAGAAGCGCGGCAGCGCAAGAAGCACTGGAAGCGCTGGGGGTCGTACCTTTCGGAGCGTCAGTGGGGCACGGTCCGCGAAGACTACAGCGCCAACGGCACTGCCTGGGAGTTTTTTCCGTTCGAACACTCCCATGCGCGAACGTATCGCTGGGGAGAAGACGGAATCGGTGGAATTTGTGACCGGCATCAGATGATTTGTTTCGCGCTTGCCTTATGGAACGGCAAGGATCCTATCCTGAAAGAGCGCCTATTTGGGCTGACCGGCAATCAGGGGAATCACGGCGAAGACGTGAAGGAATGCTATTTCTACCTGGATTCCACGCCGACCCACAGCTACATGCGCATGCTGTACAAGTATCCGCAGGCGGAATTTCCGTATCGCTGGCTGGTTGAGGAAAACGCAAAGCGCGGCCGAACGAAACCCGAGTTTGAGCTTTTGGATACTGGGGTGTTCCAGGAGGACCGGTATTTCGACGTATTCGTGGAGTACGCGAAGGCCGATGTGGAAGACATCCTGATCAAAATCACCGCGTTCAATCGCGGGCCGGAGGCTGCACCGCTGCACCTGTTGCCGACGCTCTGGTATCGCAATACGTGGTCGTGGGGCAAGGATTTGCGGCGGCCGGTCGCGCGGCGGGCTCCCGATACGCCGGGTTCCCTGTGCACGGAGCTTCAACACTGGCAATACGGGAAACGATGGCTGCTCGCTGCGGGAACTCCCGAGCTGCTGTTCACGGAGAATGAAACGAACTACGAGGAGATATTCAAGTTTCGCAGCCGCACCCCGTATGTGAAAGACGGCTTCCATTCCTATCTGATCCGCGGCAACAAGGGAGCCGTGAATCCGGAACACACCGGCACCAAGATGGCCGCGCACTATGCGCTAAATCTTGGACCGGGAGAGTCCGCGACGCTAAAGCTCCGCCTGACCGACCTCGACCCGCTGGGGGGCATGGATCCCGATTCACCGATGGTCGGGACGATCACCGGGCCCGCTCATCATGAACGCGCGGCCGGCGTTCCGGGCACAAATGATTTCGGCGCGGGATTTGATGGAGTGTTCGCGGACCGTCAAAAAGAAGCCAGCGAATTTTACGGATCGAGAATTCCCAAAGGAATGTCCGACGATGCGCATCACGTGATGCGGCAGGCGTATTCCGGAATGTTGTGGAACAAGCAGTTTTACCACTATGACGTCTACACCTGGCTGGAAGGGGATCCGGCGGGGCCGGAGCCTCCCCCGGAGCGGTTGCATGGCCGCAACAAGGATTGGACGCATCTTTATAATGACGACGTCATTTCCATGCCGGACAAATGGGAGTATCCGTGGTACGCGGCGTGGGACCTGGCATTTCATTGCATTCCGCTGGCGCTCATCGATCCGGACTACGCAAAGGAACAGTTGATCCTCTTGTTGCGCGAGTGGTACATGCACCCGAACGGGCAATTGCCGGCATACGAGTGGGCGTTCGGCGACGTGAATCCTCCGGTGCATGCGTGGGCGGCGTGGCGCGTTTACAAGATCGAGCGGCGCGTCCGCGGAGTGGCCGACCGCGGTTTTCTGGAGAGAGTCTTTCACAAGCTGCTTTTGAATTTCACGTGGTGGGTGAACCGCAAGGACCCGGACGGGCACAACATTTTTCAAGGCGGGTTTCTCGGGCTCGACAACATCGGAGTGTTTGACCGCTCGGCGCCGTTGCCAACTGGCGGGCATCTGGAGCAGTCCGACGGCACGAGTTGGATGGGCATGTACTGCCTGAACATGCTGGCGATCGCGCTGGAACTCGCCAAGGAGGACCAGGCATACGAAGATGTGGCCAGCAAGTTTTTCGAACATTTCGTTTATATCGCGCGGGCCATGAATGATATGGGACCCAGCGGGCGCTCGCTTTGGGACAATGAAGACGGCTTTTACTACGACCTGTTGCACTTGCCGAACGGGGAAGAGCATTTCCTGAAAATTCGATCTATGGTGGGGCTGATTCCGCTGTTCGCGGTGGAAACCCTGGAGCCGGAAATCGTGGACCGCTTGCCCGGCTTCAAACGGCGCATGCAGTGGTTCATTGACAACCATCCGGATGTGCCGGAGCACATCGAAATGACGCAGCGATCGGCGCGCGGCGTGCGCAGGCTGCTTTCGCTGGCGAATCGCAAGCAGTTGAAGCGGATACTTTGCCGCATGCTGGATGAAACGGAATTTCTTTCGCCTCACGGCATTCGCGCTCTCTCCCGCTACCATGAGGAGCATCCCTACGAAGTGCAGGTGAACGGGCATACCAGTCGCGTTGATTACGAGCCGGCGGAATCGAGCACCGAGGTTTTTGGAGGTAACTCCAACTGGCGCGGGCCAATCTGGTTTCCAGTGAATTACCTGCTGATCGAATCGCTGCAGAAGTACCACCATTACTTTGGTGAAGACTTCAAGATCGAATGCCCGACGCATTCGCGGAACGAACAGGATTTATGGCAAGTGGCGCAGGAGATTTCGAAGCGGCTTACGCGGATTTTTGTGCGAGGCAAAGACGGGAAGCGGCCCTTCGCCGGTGGACAGGAACTTTTTAACAGCGATCCGCACTGGCGCGACTTGATTCTCTTCTACGAATATTTTCATGGTGACAATGGCGCCGGACTCGGCGCAAGCCACCAGACGGGCTGGACCGGGCTGGTCGCCAAGCTTCTGGAGCAGAGCGGAGAGTAAGACTTGTCGCTTCTTGCCGAAGTTCAATTTGGAAGAGAAATCCTCGGCAACCTGGAGCTCGCCGAAAGCCGCGAGTGGCTGGTTACGAACGGCATCGGCGGATTTGCATCCGGCACGGCGGCCGGAACTGCGACCCGGCGCTATCACGGGCTGCTGATGGCCTCACTGCAGCCTCCAACAGACAGAACTCTGCTGGTTGTAGGACTCGACGAAACGGTGCATTACGGCAAGACCAGCTTTCCACTGGCGACGAACCGGTGGTTGAGCGGCGATGTTTCTCCGACAGGATATCTGCAGATTGAGAGCTTTCATCTGGAAGGCACGAAACCCGTGTGGCGTTACGCCCTTGCGGACGCGTTGCTGGAAAAGCGCGTGTGGATGAATCAGGGGGAAAACACAACGTTTGTGGAGTACACGCTTGCCCGGGGGAATTCTGCTGTCGAGATCGAAGGGAAGATTCTCGTCAGCTACCGCGATTTTCATGCCACCACGCACGGGGATGGGTGGCAGATGAATATTGAGCCGGTGGAGCAGGGAATTCGCGTGGTCGCATTCGAGGGAGCCACGCCGTTCTATCTGAAGAGCGCGTCGGCTGCGCTTGAGCCCCGCCACGAGTGGTATCGCGATTTCTTTTTGCCCGCGGAGCGCGAACGCGGACTTGATGACCACGAAGATCGGCTGCTGGCTGCTGTCTTTCGTGGCCGGCTTGCTGTTGGCGAGAAATTGACGCTGGTGTTTTCGACGGAGCCTGACATGCTGCTCGACGGCGAGCAGGGGCGCACTCTTCAGTCTAACCACGATTTGAAACTGTTCCACGCGTGGCAGAAGAGGCATTCCGAAGCGAGCGCCACACCGGCTGATGACGAGCCAGGCTGGCTGTGGCAACTCGTCCTGGCGGCTGACCAGTTTATTGCCAGACGTGCGCTGCCCAATGATCCGGAGGGACTCACCGTGATCGCGGGCTATCCATGGTTTTGCGATTGGGGCCGCGACACCATGATTGCTCTTCCCGGGCTTACGCTGCCCCTGGGGCGGCCGGAGATTGCGCGCAAAATTCTGGAGTCGTTTTCGCACTACGTTGACCGCGGCATGTTGCCGAATAACTTTCCGGACCGCAGCGGCGCGCCGCAATACAACACGATTGACGCCGCGCTGTGGTATTTCGAGGCGGTGCGGCAATATTTTGAGGCCACGCAGGATCTGGGGCTGGTTAACAAACTGTTTCCAGTTTTATCCGCCATCGTGGACGCATACGTTGCAGGGACGCGCTACAACATAAAGGTTGACCCTGCCGACGCGCTCTTGTTTGGCGGAAGCCCGGAAGTCCAGCTTACGTGGATGGACGCGAAGCTCGGCGACTGGGTGGTTACGCCGCGCATCGGGAAGCCTGTGGAGATCAATGCGCTTTGGATCAACGCGCTGAACACGATGGCTGGGTTTGCGCGGTTGCTGGTGCGGCCTGGAGAGGGCTACATAAAACTTAAACAGAAGGCGGAGAAGAATTTCCAGAAATTCTGGAATCCCGCGCGGAACTGTTGTTTCGATGTGATTGACGTTCCCGGGGCTGGCACAGACGCGGCGTTACGGCCCAACCAGGTGTTTGCGGTGTCGTTGCCCGTGAGCCCGCTTACGCGCGAGCAGTGCAAGGGCGTCGTGGATGCGTTGGGGCGGGAACTGCTCACATCGTTCGGGTTGCGCAGCCTGGCGCCTTCGGAGCCCGGCTACTTGGGCCGCTACGCTGGCGGACCTCGCGAGCGGGATTCCGCTTACCATCAGGGAACTGTGTGGGCTTGGCTGCTTGGGCCGTATGCGCTCGCGCATTTCAAGGTGTACGGCGACCGGGCGGCGGCGCAGAGTTTTCTCGAACCGCTGGGGAGAAGCATTTACTCCGCGGGGCTTGGCAACATCAGCGAAATTTTTGGCGGCGATGCACCGTTTCCGGCTGCTGGATGCTTCGCTCAGGCGTGGAGTGTGGCAGAAACCTTTCGGGTGTGGGAGTTTCTGGCTGGGCAGGCGGGAAAATCGGAATAAAAAAGATTTAACGCAGAGTTCGCTGAGGAAGAGCGCAGAGGGCGCTGAGAAGAGCAAGCACAGGCCGGTTGCTGCTGCGAGTGATGCGGACTGACCTCAGTCGAGGCGGGGGGCGGGTTCGAAGAGTTCGATGAGGACTTTGCCGGCGCCGGGGGCGGAGACCAGGAAGAAATTGACGCGGGTGCCGTCGGCGCCTGTGCGCGTGGAAGGATAGATCGCGGCGACACCAAATTTCTCGTTCAGAATTTTCGTGGCGCGGTCCACGTCCTTGCAAAGATATTCAATCTGCTGGATGCCCTCGCCGAATTTTTGCAGGAATTTTGCGATAGCGCCGCTGCCCGCGGGGTCCTTGCTGGTCAAAATGTCCATCGAAAGCCCGCCGGGAAAGTGCAGTTCGAATTCGAGCGCGTCTTGGTCCGGCGGCACTTCCGAGAGCCGGGGCAAACCGCTGGCTTCATGGATTTGCTCGAAACGCTTGGGAGTTACCGCGAGCCCTATGGTCATCTTGGGGTCCTGGCCATTGAGCAACGCCGCAAGTTCTTCGTCGCCCCACCAGGGATACGCGGCGTGGTCGGCGAGCGCCCGGCCAGTTTTATAGATCTCGGTCGCGGAAACGGCTCGCGTCTCCGATTCCGGAGAGGACATCCCATCGATCGCGCGTTGCATTAACTCGTTCATCGTTTCACCTGAGGTCGGTGCGTGGAATCACCAGAGGACATCTTAACCTGCCGGCGGCTCTTTCTTCTTCGCCGGGCGGGTCAGTACGGAAATTAACATGGCCACGAACAGAATTCCTCCGACGACGCTCAAAGAGAGCACCACGGAAATGTGCAGCCAGGGATCGGCCACCATTTTCGCGCCAATGAACATCAGCACAAGTGCCAGGCCGATTCCCAGATAGCGGAAGTAGTCCAGAACGTCCGCCAGCAGAAAATAGAGGGCGCGCAGCCCGAGAATCGCGAAAACGTTGGAGGTGTAGACGATAAAGGGATCGCGGGTGATGCCAAAGATTGCCGGGATGGAATCCACGGCCAACGTCACGTCGGTGATCTCCACGATCAGCAGCACGAGCAGCAGAGGCGTGGCGAAAAGCTGCCCGCCTTCTTTGAGGAAAAAGCGCTGGCCGCGGTATTCCTTTGTGACCCGCAAATGCGAGCTGGCAAACCGGAAGAGGGGATTCTTTTCGTAGTGAACTTCTTTTTCTCGCTTCCAGAGCATGTGCAAGCCGGTGTATACGAGGAACACGCCAAACGCCGGGAGAATCCACTGAAACCTGGCGACCAAAACGGCGCCCGTGGCGATCATGATGCCGCGCATGACCAGCGCGCCAAGGATTCCCCAGGCGAGGACGCGGTGCTGCACGGCCACCGGCACCTGGAAGGTGCGGAAGATCACCAGAAAAACGAAGAGGTTGTCGACGCTGAGGGCTTTTTCGATGACGTAGCCCGTGAAGTATTCCAGTCCGCGCTGCGAGCCATACCAATGCCAGATGCACCAGCCGAAGCCTAGCGCCAGGGCAATCCACAGCGCGCTGCCGAAGGCCGCTTCGCCAAGTTTGATTTTGTGGGCTTTCCGGTGGAAGACGCCCAAGTCCAGGGCCAGTGCGAGGAGAACAAATAGATTGAACCCGACCCACAAAATGGGGTTGCCCATGGGTTCAGAATAACGCAATTCAAGGACGCGTTGAGTTGAAGTTCAGCCCATTTATATTCGAGAGGATAAGTTGCGTGGGGGTTCCAGACTGCACCGTTACCGGAACGTCCCAGAGCAGGCGCCGGTCGCCGGAGGCCGCGTCTATTCCGAGAGAGCTGACCCAGTAATTGCCTGGCGGAAGTCGTCTGATCACCAGATGGCCGTCGAGATCGGTGTCCCCTTTTGCTGCAAGGTATTTGGTCTGCGCCAGGTCGGGTGCGAGCTGGGCCACTTTTTGATTGTGCTCCTCGAGGGCTTTATCCCATTTGAATTTCGGATTCACGGCGCCTAGCTCCGTTTCCATGCCGGAAATCGTCGCCGGATGCGATTCGACGAATTTTTTCGTCGCGGACATGTAATCCTGTTTTAGTTTCATGAACTTTGCGGGATTGGCTTCCGCGTCGGCTTCACGGTATTTGGGCATCGGCAATCCGTTGGTGACGCCGCCGCTGTTGGAGCGCTCATAGCCGGCAAAGAATTCCGGAATGTTCATGACGTCGTCGGGAGTGATCAGCTTGTCCACGTCCGGCGCGGTCAAGTCGATGATCGCGTGCTGCTTCATCCAGGCTTTCAATTCCGGGGAGATTTTCAGGTTGTTGATGAACTCTTCGCGCTCCGCCAGGGGAAATTGCGCCGCGGCTTCCTTCAGGATGTCCGCGTAGCTCTTGGTCAAAATATAAAAAGTGAACTGACGCACCGGTTCGGGGCGGGCCCCGGTCGGTGCGATGCGCGCGGTCAGGTCGAGGGAGCCCGTGGCACCTTGTCCAAAACTCGCTTGCCCAAGCGAGAGGAAGGAGCAGAAAATTACGAGGAGGGACAGTCTGTTTCGCATGGCCTCATCGTAGCAGAAGGGGCGGCGCGCTCCCGGTAAACAAGTGAGGGCCGTGTCGTAAGCAGACAAGGGAGCGTTTGAAGCTAGAGAAGTTGGAAACGCGTTTCGATGGTGATCCAGATGGGCAGCGGCTGGCGGTGCGCGTCGCGCGCGGGGGCAAAATGCCAGGCGCGGATGGCCTGGGTGGCTTGCTCGTCGAGGCCCAACCCCAGACCCTTAACGATCTGAATTCGCAGCGCGCGGCCGTCCGCGCCGATCAACACGCGAAGAGTGACGCTGCCCTGGAGCTTGGCCTTGCGCGCCTCGTCGGTGTAGGGAGGCTCGGGACAGTAGAGGCACGCGGGCTGCGAAACTACGTTGGCATAGTTTCCCTCCGTGTCGCCCGCGCCCACACCGTTCCCGTTGTCGTCGCCCATTCCATTGCCGTTATGGTTTCCGATTCCGTGGCCCTTCCCGGCTCCCGCGGAATTGGTGTCTTTGTCCATCCAGGGCAGGCCGAGACCCGTGATGATAGGAATGGCAGCCGGCGCGTTGGGGTCGAAGACCGCAGGCGCAACGGGCAGTTCCGCGTGGTCGGTGTGGGGTAATCGCGGCGGCGCAAGAGGCATGGAAGAGGGCGGCACCAGGTTGCCTTTGCGCGCAGGTTCAGAGTCACTATCGCTTCCGCCGCCACGGAGACCGAGTGAGGGATTTCCCGATTTTGGTTCTGGTGGCCGAAAGAATTGGAACGGATGGTCGGGGCCACCGAGCGGGGTTAGATGGAGTCCTGGAACTTTTCCAGTGGTGGAGGCAAGAAGAAGGAACAACCCGCCAAGAATTGCCAAGTGAGCGATGGCCGAGATGCTCTGGGCAGAACCATAACGTGTGGAGGTCTCGATGCTCGAAAAGGGCACCGGGGCACCATTTGCCGGGTGAAGGCCGGTGTGTGGCATCGAGAGAGCCACGCGAATATTTTCAAAGACGCGGTGTGGCCAGGAGGAAGAGTGTTCGGAGTGTCTGGAAGCAGATTCTGGCACCAAGAAGGGCATGACGGATCTCCTTCTGAGGAAAGCGGGCGCGAGTGAAGGGGCAACCCGGAGCCGCTATGTTTGCAAGTGAGAACGTGATTTCGAGCCTTTGGTTGCCCAGAAAAGCACGAACTATTTGCAATCCCATCTCTAGCAATGGACCTTGACAGCACGATACGGATGTAAAATCATTATGTTGTGCGAATTACTGTGAAACTCGATGAAGACGTAGCCAAATCCCTTCGCCGGGAGATGCTTCGTTCCAGGACCTCACTAAAGGTTGCTATCAATCATTTCCTGCGGTGTGGACTTAGGATTTCTGGCGAGGAAACGCGCAAACTCTTTGTTGTCCATCCACGTCCCATGGGATTACCTGTAGGGTTGAGTTACGATTGCGTCGAAAATTTGCTCAAGGCTTTGGAGGGCGACCGCCGCAGGTGATCGAGGACGTGTTACGTGACGGTGGGACTCCACCATTCTATCGCGCCCGCCCATGTAATTTCAGATTGAAGAGATTCAGGATTAGTACAGGCGGAAGGTGACTTCGATGGGCACCTGAACCGACACCGGCTTTCCGTTCGGGCCGTTCGCGGGTTTGCAGCGCCAAGTGCGCAGGGTGTTGATCGTGGTTTCATCCAGGCCCAAGCCGGGGCTCTTAATCACCCGCATTTGCGTCATGCGGCCGTCCGCGGTGACAACTACGTCGACTAGGACTATCCCGGAATACTTTGCTTTGCGCGCCTCGTCGGAATACGGAGGTTGCGGCATATAGAAGCAGGAGGGCGTGCCAACGCCGTTGATGCCGGCGTGAAACACTCCGCCGCCGGTGCCGCCACCTTCGCCGGGACCAAGGCCGCCGCCCGTGCCACTGCCGATGCCGCCGCCTTCGCCCGTGCCGATGCCGCTGCCGCCGCCGGTGCCGTTCGACAGGTTCACCGTCGCCTGCAACGGGTCGCCCATATTGGGGAGCGGGGAATTTGGAACTTTCAGGTCTGGCGGGCCAAGCAGCGTCGGATCCATCGCCAGCTTGGGATTCGGATTCTTGATGACCGCGGTTGGCGCGGCGAACTGCGTCATGGCAAACCGGGGCGCTTTGCCCTTCGTCGGAGGCAGAGTGGAGCGATCTCCACCGCCGCCACCGCCGCCGGCCTTGTTATTCCCGGCAGGGAGCTTTGCGATATAGGGCGAAATATCCAGTGGCGTCACATCCAGCTTGTTTTTCGCCTGGGTGGTGGAGGGCAGCATGTTGGTGATGAACGGAACGATCAAGAGCGCGATGATAACGGCGTGGGCCGCGAGGGCAATCGCCTGGGTCCAGCCGAAATTTTCATCCTTGGACCAAATCTCTTTTACCTGGACCGGCTTGATCCCCGCGGGCATTACCGCCCGGGTGGGAGAGAAAAACTCTTTCAACTGCTCAACGAAGCCGCCGAAGTTGCCGCCCCAATCCACTTCCAGCCGTTTGTCAACGGGGGTCTTGCGAACCTTGGGCCCGGAAAGAAAGAATTTCAGGTTTTCGCGCAGGCCGGAACCGAAGGAATTCCTGGTGAAGGGAACGTCGGTGCGTTCGATGATCTTGACCGGGCGTTCGAGGAGGAACTGCTTCAGGTTGGACCAGAAATCATTGGGCATCAGGTGAGCAGGAGCGCCGAAATCAGGCAGAGCACTCTTGGGGACCGGAATCACTTCCTCGGGCCCGGAGCGCTTTGGATTGCTCAGTTCTTTTGGTAGAAGGTTGATAATACCCGGCACCGTTAGCCCCTCAAGTAATGTAGACGCGAATCCACGCCATAAGGTTTACCTTAGCCCTTATGATTCGCGCCGGCTGGGAAAGGTTGCGCGACCCCTCGGCTGACACAACATCACCAATATTGTAACATACGTAGTTACATTGCTTTCCAAAGTTTCCCGCCTTGCAACGATGCGTGTTGACCGTCCAGATACACTGGAAGTGGCGGATTAGATTAGAAGGGACATTCGTTGACCGAATCCATGACCGAACCATTGGAACTGAAGAAGACGCTGAACCTGCCGAAAACCGAATTTGCGATGAAGGCGAGCCTGCCGCAGAACGAGCCGAAGCAACTGGAGGCCTGGCAGGCGGCGAATCTTTATGAGCAGATTCTGGCGGCGCGCGAGGGCAAACCTTTATTTGTTCTGCATGATGGCCCGCCGTATCCCACAGGGACGATTCATTTGGGCACGGGGCTGAACAAAATCTTGAAGGACATGATCGTCAAGTCCAAGAGCATGGCCGGGCATCGCGCGCCCTATGTGCCGGGGTGGGATTGCCACGGGCTGCCGATTGAGACGCAGGTGGAAAAGCAGTTGGGTGGGAAGGGCAAGGTCTCCCCGCCGGAATTCCGCCAGATGTGCCGGGACTATGCCACGCGCTATGTGGAACAGCACAAGCGGGATTTCAAGCGGCTGGGTGTCTTCGGGCGATGGAACGATCCCTACCTTACGATGAGCCATCAGTATGAGGCCACGATCGCGGGTGCGTTTCTGGAGTTCATGGAAAAGGGCTACGTCTACCGCGGACGGAAGCCAGTGTACTGGTGCATCTACGACAACACGGCGCTGGCCGAAGCTGAAGTGGAGTACGAGGACCACACCAGCCCGTCAATCTGGGTCACTTTCAAAGTTGTCGGGGGCGGAAAAGGCGAGGCCGCCAAGATTGGCGCCGATGTTTCCGCGGTGATCTGGACCACGACGCCGTGGACGATTCCGCACAATCGCGGGCTGGCGTTTCACCCGGACTACGAGTACGTGGTGATCGCGACGGAGAAGGGAAAGCTTTTGCTTGCCGCGGATCGCGTTGCCGGATTCCAGGCCGATTGCGAAATCAAGCAGGCCGAGGAGCTTGCGCGATTCAAGGGCCGCGATTTCGAGGGGATGAAATTCCAGCATCCGTTTCTGCCGATTCAGGTGCCGGGATTGCTGGCCGATTACGTCACGCTGGATCAGGGCAGCGGCATCGTGCACACCGCTCCGGGCCACGGATCAGACGACTTCAACTCCGGCCAGAAATATGGGCTGGAGATTTACGCGCCGCTGGATGACAAGGGCGTGTACACCGAGGGCTTGCCGGAATACAAAGGCAAGGACGTTTTCGCGGCGAATCCCATCATCGTGAAACTGCTTGGCGATCATGGCGCGCTGCTGGGGCACCACCCGTACAAGCACAGCTATCCGCACTGCTGGCGATGCCACAATCCGGTGATCTTTCGCGCCACGGAGCAGTGGTTCATCAAGATGGATCAGGCGGCGCACGGGGCGAAGCACACGTTGCGGCAGGAAGCGCTGGAGGAAATTCACCGCGTGAAGTGGATTCCCGGCTGGGGCGAAGAGCGCATCTACGAAATGATTGAAAAGCGCCCGGACTGGTGCGTGTCGCGCCAGCGCTTCTGGGGCGTGCCGATTATCGTGTTTTTCTGCGACGGCTGCGGCAAGCAGTTGAATGATTTTGCGGCGCTGCGCAACGTGGTGAAGTGGTTTGAAAAAGAGGGCGCGGATGCGTGGTACAAGCATTCGCCGGAGGAGTTGCTGCCTGCGGGGACGAAATGTTCGTGCGGCGCGGAAAAGTGGCGGAAGGAGAACGACATCCTGGACGTGTGGTTTGATTCCGGGTCTTCGCACCTGGCGGTTTTGAAAGGCGATGAGTGGCCGGCGGATGTTTACCTTGAGGGTCCCGACCAGTATCGCGGGTGGTTTCACAGTTCGCTGCTGATCGCTACTGGCATCCGCGACAAAGCGCCGTATCGCGGCGTGGTGACGCACGGGTGGACGCTGGACGAGCAGGGCCGGCCGATGTCGAAATCCTTGGGGAACGTTGTGTTGCCCACCGAGATTTGCGACAAGTGGGGCGCGGATCTGCTTCGCCTGTGGGTTGGCTCGCAGGAATATCAGGCCGACGTGAAGATGAGCGAGCGGGTGATGACGCAGCTCAGCGAAGCGTACCGCAAGATCCGCAACACGATTCGCTTTGCGCTGGGCAATCTCAACGACTTTGATCCTTCGCGCCATGTGGTCGCTAACGACCAGCTTGATGACCTGGACCGGTGGATGCTTGAGCGCACCGCGGACCTGGTGAAGAAGTGCCGCGAGTGGTATGCAGCATACGAATTTCACCGCGTGTATCACGCGATTCACGATTTTTGCGTGGTGGACTTGAGCGCGTTTTATTTCGACGTGCTGAAGGACCGGCTGTACACGAAGGCGGCGAACAACAAGTCGCGGCGTTCGGGGCAGACGGCTGTGTGGAAAATCGCCGGGGCCCTGGTGCGCCTGCTTGCTCCGACATTGGTGTTCACGGCGGAGGAGGTGTGGAAGTTCCTGCCGCATGGCGCCGGCGAACCTGGCAGCGTTCACATCGCACTCTTTCCGGAAGAAGCCGAACTGCGCACGAGCATTGCGCCGGAGAAGGCCAATACGTGGGAGTTGCTGGCAAAAGTGCGCGGCGAAGTGTTGAAGGCGCTGGAAGTTGCGCGCAACGAAAAGAAGCTCATCAATTCAGGGCTGGAAGCGAAGGTGCTCTTGAACGCGGACCTGGAGCTGAAGGCCAAGCTGAAGCAGTATCTGGCTCAGTTGCCGGGACTGTTTATTGTTTCGCAGGTTGAACTTTTGAGCGCAGGCACGGGCGAGTTTCGCTCGGAAGTTGTGCCGGGACTCGAAGTGAGCGTGCAGCGCGCGGACGGAAAGAAATGCGACCGATGCTGGAATTATTCCGTTCACGTTGGCGAGAATTCGCGCTACCCGACAATTTGCGAGCGCTGCAGCGAAGCCATCGCCGAAATCGAGGCAGGAGGTTCTGATGCGGATGCCTCATCGCGGTAGGCAATTTTCCGCTTCCTCCAACTCATGATTATTCCCGGGCGTATCCGCTGGCTCTGGCTGACGCTGATTGTGGTGCTGCTGGACCGGGCCACGAAGGCGTGGATTGAGTCGCGTCCGCTGACTTATTTCCCACATGCGGTGATTCCCAACTGGTTCAGCATCATCCTTTCGCGGAATCCTGGGATCGCGTTCAGCTTTTTTTCGAACAGCTCTGGCCTGCTCACTCGCGTGATTCTGATCGTGGGCTCAGTGCTGATTATCGGGCTGATTGCCTGGCTGCTAGTCGCGGGACGCGACGCGAGCGCCGTCAACGCAGCGGGACTTGCGCTCCTGTTGGGCGGGGCAGCGGGGAATCTCACCGATCGGATCGTTCACGGAGCGGTCACGGATTTTTTGGAAGTCTGGGTGCGTTTTTTGCCGTTTTCCTTGTTCAATCCGTGGCCGACTTTCAACGTTGCTGACGCGGGCGTGACCATCGGCGCGCTGTTGCTGCTTTACGACGTGATCTTCCATCCGCAGAAGACATAGTAAACATAAGCGTCAACTTGCTGCTCAGGGCTCTGCATGGCTGCTTTGTCCTGTAGCTCAGGCCTTCGGGGCCTGACGGTTTTCATTGGCATGGCGCGATGTGGCCGGCGTTTGGGAAGGCCTCACCCCTGAAGGGGTGAGCTACAGTGATGTTGCCTTCGCCCGAACGCTCTTTGTGCGGCGGGTTATGACCTTTGAGTTGTACACTCTTCGCTTGATGCCAACGTCTTCACTAAAATTCGTCGTGTCGCCGGAGGAAGCCGGGCTTCGGCTGGATCGCTTCGTCTCCTCCCATAGTGCGGAGTTGTCGCGCACGCGGGTGCAGGAATTGATCGAGGCGGGGTTGGTGGTGCTGAACGGAAAGCCCGCCAAGGATTCGCATAAGGTGCGCGCCGATGACGTTGTGGAGGTGACTCCCACGCCGCGTCCGGCGATGAAGGCGGAGGCCGAGCAGATCCCGCTGGACATTCTTTATGAAGATGACGATCTGATCGCGGTGAACAAAGCGGCGGGGATGACCGTCCACGCCGGGGCAGGAAATTCGCGCGGAACGCTCGTCAACGCGCTTCTTGGACGCGGGCAAGCGCTTTCGCAAGGCGGCGATCCGCTTCGGCCGGGCATCGTGCATCGCATTGACAAGGAAACTTCTGGAATATTGCTCGTCGCCAAAAACGATTTCGCTCACGCAAGGCTTGCTGACAGTTTCCGCGAGCGCACGATTCAGAAAACTTATCTGGCATTGGTGCAGGGCATTCTGACGGAAGAGCAGGGCCGCATCGAGTTGCCCATCGCGCGGGATCCTGTTCGCCGGAATCGCATGACGACGAAACGCACCGCATCGCTGCCGAACGCGCGCGCGGCGCGCACGGACTGGCGTGCGCTGGCGCGCATTGATTCCGCCACGCTGGTGGAAGTGCAACTGCACACCGGGCGCACACACCAGATCCGGGTGCATTTTTCGGCGCTGCGGCATCCGGTTGTGGGAGACACGCTTTATGGCGCTTCCGGCCAGTTACAGGTAGGCAACGTTTCCCTGCCCGCGCTCGGGCGGAATTTTCTGCATGCGGCGAAGCTCGGGTTTCAGCAGCCGCGCACCGGCCAGCGAATTCAGCTCACGGCGCCTCTGCCTGGCGAACTTCGCGCCTATCTGGCGAAACTTTCGGCGGCTGCGGGCGAGTCTCCGGCTCGGATTGACGCTGCACTCAAAGGGTTCCTATAATCGTTGAACATGCGACTCCGTCTCCTCGGGTTTCTTCCGGCTATAGCAATTTTGAGCAGCGCCACGTTATCGGCTCAGCAGCCGAATCCCCCCGCCCCACCTCCTCCGCCATCCCAAGAGCCGGTTCGGCAAAGTCAGACCGTCATTCCCGTCCAGGTCAACCTGGTGGACGTGCTGTTTACCGTGCTCGATCGCCGCAACAAACTCGTTCCTTCGCTCGAGAAGCAGGACTTCAAGGTGCTAGACGACAACGTCTCCCAGGACATTCGCTACTTCAGCCGGCAGTCCGATCTCCCCTTGCGCATCGGGATGTTGCTGGACACTTCCAACAGCATTCGCGATCGCATCAAGTTCGAGCAGGACGCCGCGAACAATTTTCTGTTCAGCGTGCTGCGCCGCGGCAAAGATGAAGCGTTCGTGATGACCTTTGACGACGAGCCGCAGGTCGTCCAGGCGTTCACGCCGGACACAGGCAAGTTGCGGGACCAGATTCTACGCACGCGCGCGGGAGGCGGCACCGCCGTTTACGACGCCATTTATCAGGCCTGCGTGCAGGAGCTGAGCCACCCGCCGCGTCCCCCGGGCGACCAGCCCGACGTGGTTCGCCGGGTGATGATCCTGATCAGCGACGGCGAGGACAATCTTTCCACGCACACGCGCGCGGAAGCGATCGAAATGGCGCAGCGGAGCAGCGTGGTCATTTACACGATCAGCACCAGCACGCAATGGGTGACGCTTGACGATCCGAGCAAGGCACGAACCGGGAACCGCAAGTATCACCTGACCGACGGGGACAAAATTCTGCAGGCGCTAGCCGAAGAAACCGGCGGGCGCGCTTTTTATCCTTATCACGTGGATGATCTCGACCAGTCATTTCAGGATATCGGCGACGAACTGCGCAACCAGTATTCCATGGCCTACAACCCCTCGACGCATGCTCTCGACGGCAGGTACCACAAGATCAAGATTGAAGTGCCGGAGCACAAGGGATACCAGGTGCGCTCCCGCAAGGGGTATTTTGCGCGCACCAATGTGGAGATTCCCAAACCCGCCGGGACGCTGAAGTAGGGCAAGTCTTTCCTGAAATTGTATTGAACCTCTGGCGCAGGCGGGAAACGCTCTTACTTGCTGGTGTCTTTCAACAGCACCACATCCGATTCTGATTCGCCGCGTTCGATCGCTATCTGCGAGCCGTCGGGCGAAAAGTTAAAGCGGAAGATTTTGTCGGTGGTGAAATGGGTAAGCGGCTTGCCGGCGGAACCGTCCAGGGGCTGCGCCCAGAGATTGTCCACGCCCTTTTCCCGCACGAGATAGACAATCGCCTTTCCGTTGGGCGAAAACGCCAATCCCTCCTCAAGCGCGCGCTGATCCATATCGTGATAGGCCATATGATGCGCTTCGGTCGAATCCATGCGCAGCATCAGCTTGTGATCCAGTTCGCGAACTTCGAGCGAAGCCACTTGTTTGCCGTCCGGAGAAAGGGCGTAATATCCGAGCGAGAAGTTGACGATGGTCGCGGGCGATCCGCCATCGATGGAAACGCGCTTCAGGTAATGGTTGTCGTTGTTGTCCACGTAATAGACCCAGCGCCCGTCTTTGGAACAGGTCGGATTATGTTCGCTTAGACCCGAAGTCAACGGGCGCTGGTCGCTGCCATCCATATTCATTCTCCAGAGATTCGAGGAAGCTGCGCTTGTGCGCGCGAGTTGCCGGAAAACCAGATAGCGGCCGTCGCCGCAGGCGGAAATCTGGTCCGCGATATGTTTGTTGTCCGAGAAAATAGTTTTTTCCGCGCCGTTCGGGCTGACGAACTTGATCTCTCCGGACTGCGGCAAAACGAGTTTCCCATCCGTGGTCCAATCCCAGCGCCCGATCGGGAGGCGCGATCCCAGCGGCACCACGGCCAATTTATCCGGATCGGCGGCGGGGGCGACGCCGAGGTCAAAGCGCAGGCGGCTCTGGATCGCAGCCAGGGTCTTGCCGTCCTTGGAGATGGTTTGCTCGCCGTAGTTGTTGGTGTCCGCCGTGAGCTCGCGGAATTCGCCGCTCGGGTAGTTCACAAATCCCAAGTGAGTCTGCAAATGGCCGCTGCCCAGTTGAGAGCTGTTGACGATCAACCCGGACCCGTCGGGGAGCCAGGTGGGCACATAGAAGATGTGTTCGGCAGAGGCTGCCACGGTTTGCGTCTTGCCATCGGCGGCATTCACGGCGGCAAAGCCCCCAATGGCGTCGCTCGTCGGCTGCACGATGGGGATCAGAATGATCTTGCCGTCCGGCGACCAGGCGGGAACATAACTGTCGCTCTTGAGCTCCTGTCCACTGAAGATGGGCCGCTCAATGGTTCCGTCGTTCTTGGCCAGGATCAAATCCCACTTCGGCGAATCGTGCAACTGGCGGAGAAACGCAAAATGCGCGCCATCCGGGGAAAAAGTGATGGGGCTGTCAACGTCCTTGACGAGAACTTTTGGCGTGCCGCCCAGCACGGAGGCACGATACAACACGGAGATACTCTCTTCCGCTTCTTCGCGCCTGAGAAAATAGATGTAATTGCCGTCCGGGGAGAATCGCAGGCTTTCATAGCGCGCGGCCGCCGGCTCAACCACCTCTTTGTTGGTCTCGGTCGGAATATGATGCAGCCACAAGGACTGCATTCCTTTTTCCTCGAGCGCCTGCAAAAGGTATTTGCCATCGGGCGAAATCGCGGCCTCGGAGATATGGCCGTTGTTCGAGACATTCTCGATGGTGAATTTCTCGAAGGGAAGATGCTTGCCCTTCTGCACGAAAGTGTAGGCGCCGTAGGCGGCGGCCGCCGCCAGAACCGCAGCCAGCGCGAGGATTACGCCGGTGCCCACCTTGTTCTGGTTCGCGGCTTCGACCAGCACGGTGCTGCTGCTCGGTTTGTGGATGGAGCCGGAAGATCTTGCGGCTGCATGAGCGGCGCTGAGACTCGCGCGGCTCGCGGTGACGCTTGGGTCGGAAGACGGGCGGCCCGGCTCGAGTTCGCGCAACAGGCGTTTCAAGTCCGCGCGCAGTTCGGCGGCCACCTGGTAGCGCATTTCGCGATCCTTCTCCAAGAGCTTGTTGATGATGCGTTCGAGTTCCTGCGGGATGTCGCTGTTGAAATGCACCGGGGAAACCGGCGCTGCGTGCAGGATGTTGGCAAAGATTACGGCGCTGGTCGAACCCTGGAATGGGTGGCGGCCGGTCACCATTCCGTACATCACCGAGCCCAATGAGAAAAGATCCGTACGCGCATCCAGGGCTTCGCCGCGCGCCTGCTCCGGCGACATGTAGACCACCGTGCCCACGGTCGTTCCGACACTTGTCTGGAACACGGTTTCCGAATCCGCGAGCGTGTCCTCGGACGCACCGCCCTCCGCTTCTATCAACTTGGCCAGGCCGAAATCGAGAATTTTTGTGGCGCCGCGGCTGGTGAGGAAAATATTCCCGGGCTTGATGTCACGATGGACGATGCCTTTTTTGTGCGCCGCATCGAGAGCGTCGGCGATTTCAATGCAAACTTCCACGCAGTGCGAGATGGGCATCGTTCCGCGAGCCAGCACTTTGTCCAGGGATTCGCCTTCGAGCAGTTCCATGGCGATGAAGGTGCGGCCGTCGCACTCTTCGATCGCATAAACCGTGCAGATGCTGGGGTGATTGAGAGCCGAAGCTGAGCGAGCTTCACGCAGGAAGCGCTCAATGGCGCCTGCGTTGTGTCCTGTGCTTTCTTTGAGGAATTTCAGGGCGACGCGCCGGCCCAGTTTGGTGTCTTCGGCTTCGTAAACCAATCCCATGCCGCCCGCTCCCAGTTGGCGGACGATACGGTAGTGGGCGATTTTGTCCTGGTTCATTTGGGGTAGTTGACGGCGATTCTCGACTGCCCTGAGATGTTAGCCAAGCAGTTGCTTGTGGTCAATCGGTGATAGAGAAGAGGGTCGAAGAAAGGGCCGGCCCCAAAACGGAAAATACCAGGGGACTCAGCGTTAGAATTTTGCACGTTACTTAGGTTGAGATTCTTCGAGGCGCGAACGGCGCGCCTCTCAGGATGACAAGTTGGGCATAGGGCTGGACAGCGGAGGAATGGGCCCGTGGGAGAAAGATGGGCTAACCTTTTGGAGCGTAATAACCTTTGCGGGCGAGGGCTTTCAGGTCGTGATTGTCGACGTCCAGCTTGATTTTCCGGAACTTGCCGTCCTTGGAGGTGTTTGTCGGGTAGTAGCCCAGGGTGTACTGGCTGCGCAATTCCTCGGAAATCTGGTCGAAGGCTTCTTCCAGTTTTTTCTCGGAGCTTACGTAGATCACGCGGCCACCGGTATCCTCTGCCAGTCGGCGTGCGGCTCCGCCGTTCGCGCCGTAACGCGGATCGGCCACCAGCAATACGTGAATCACCGTATCGGTGCGCTGAGCGGACTCAATCGCTTCCTCGAGCTTTACCTTGCTGCCTTCGTCCTGGGCATCGGTGACGATCACGATGGCCTTGCGCCCCGCCTCGCCATTCAGCTTGTCTCCGCATGCCAGGTAAATGGCGTCGTAAAGCGCCGTGCCGGTGACATTTCCTGAACCGATCGGGCCTGGATTTCCACCGATGTATCCCCCACCGGGAGTATTGATTCTCGCCTTTCCGATCGCGCGCTCCAGGATCGAACGGTCGTCGGTAAAGTCAGAGAGCAGGTCCACGTCCGTATCGAACGAAATTACCATCGCTTCGTCGCCCTTGCGCAAGACACGGCGCATGAACCGGCTTCCCGCGCTCTGAATGGCGCCGAGCATGTTCTGTTCGCTGCCAGAGGTGTCCAGCAAGAGGCCAAGAGTAATCGGAAGCATCATTTCTTTGGAGAAGAAGGCGATTTTTTCTTCGTGGCCATCCTCGAAAACCTTGAAATTGTCCTGCTTCAGGTCGGTGACCACGCGCTTGTTTTTGTCGCGCACGGTGGCGAACAGGTTGACCAGGCTGACCTCCGCCTTGATCGTCGGAGGATTCTGGGTTTGTCCCTGTGGCACGGCCGGGGTCGCCAGAGTCAATGCCGCGCTGCAGGCTAGCGCCTGCACAGCCAGCCTGTTCCAAATTCGCATCTTCGCACTCACGGATTTCACTGTTTCCCGGTATCCTTAATTGAGGTTTTGGTACGGCGAGGGGCTGTTACTTTCTGCTGGCCCTGTGCCCCCACGCCTGGGGTTGCGTCAACTGTTACGATGCAACCAACCGGCCTGCGGGATGCGTCGAATGCTCGACAGCACCTGAGATCACACTAACCTGGGAAAGTTTGGCCTGAACAATATGAATTGTCCACGAAAAAGCGCCTTTTTCGCTGCTCTATCCATGCTCTGCTTCTTTGCCGCACCGCTTTTTGGGCAGGACCCGGCGCCGCCAAAACCGGCTGCGCAGGAGCCCAAACCTGCCGACAAGCAGCAGGGCCCGGCCCCGATCCGCATCACCACTTCCACCGTTGTTGTGCCGGTCACGGTGAAAGACCGCAACGGAAACCTGGTTCCGGACCTGAGGCGGGACGAATTTCGCGTCTTTGAAGACAATATCGAGCAACAGATTTCGCGGCTCTCCGTGGAGACCTTTCCACTCTCCCTGGTCATCCTGATTGACAATGACCTGAAACGAAAAGACGAGCAACAGGTGGAGCCCAGCCTGGTTTCCATCGTCGGCGGCTTGAGCACCACGGACGAGGCGTTTATTTGCCGTTTCGACCAGTTTTTCCACGAAGGCAAAGGCTTCACCAGGGACCAGGACAATCTCCTTACCGAACTGAAGCGCACTCAACTTTCTGCGGAGCCCTCGGTGGCTCCGCCCGGCGGGCCCTTTAACGGCCCGACTATCAATAACGCCCCGGCTCCGGGTGCGCCGCCGAATCCCGCTGGCCTCCAGGCAATTAAAGGTCAGCCGACGAAGGCCCTCGATGATGCCGTGTTCGAGGCGGCCGAACTGCTGAAGGATCGCGACACCCGGAAACGCCGCAAGGTGATCCTGCTGATTTCCGACGGACAGAACGGCGCGAAGTTCAACACCCACAGTTATGACGAAACCAAGGCGGAGCTGCTCCGGCAGGGGATTAGCGTCTATAGCGTGGCCACGGGGAGCTCCTATTTTGAACGCAAATTCAACCGGCTGGTCAGCTACTCCCACGATACCGGGGGCGACATCTATTACGGGGCGAGGCAAAACGCGTTCTCGGAGTTTTATACCCGGATTACCGAAGAGGCGCGGAACCAATACACGCTGACGTATTCGCCGAAGGGCGAAAGCTCGATGGATTACCACTCGATCGAAGTGCGGGTCCGGCGAGATGGCCTGACGATTCTTGCCCGCCAGGGCTACTACGGTGGGACGTTCATCGATTCACCTAAATAGGCCGTGAGAGCCCTGTCGGCGTCTGCCTATTAACCGCAAGACGCCTGTCCGCCAGGCGGCTTCGGGGATTCTCTGAGAACTCCGGTACTCCTTTTTTGATCCGGGACGCGAAATTTTCTTGACACTTGCGGCCTGCGCCCGTATACGAGTTGCAGCGGGCAGGACTGCAGTTCGTGCGCTTTGCTTGCCCGGGCTACCAACGATTGAACGACAGAAGGAGATTTTGCATGGCAAAGAAAGCCAAGAAGGCAGACAAGAAAGCTCCCAAGAAGGGCAAGTAACCCGGTCCCGTTCAGAATTTCGTTATGCAAAGGCGCCGCGGCCACCCGCGGCGCCTCTTTTGTTGTTGACGGACTGCAAGAACCATCAGATCACCTAAACTTACCAGTTGAGCCAGCTGGCGTAAAAATCCTATCCTCCACAGGGGTGATGGCAAACACTGGCAGCTTGCGGAAAAACTTCCGTTCTTCCGGAGGCCGGGGCTTCAGTTTACCCTGAGCTCCGAAGGGCCCCGGTGTAAAGTGCCTAGATCGAATGGGCTTTCGCGTTTTTTGCGTCCGCCAGGTTTTTGGCGGAAGCCGCTGAGGAAATGTCTTTGCCGTCTTCACGCAGACTCTCTAGCCCCTGAAGAAATGCAGTTCTGGGCTTTTCCGCAACCCGCCAGACCGGCTGCGAAGGGGTCTATACAGCGCTCTTTCCAACTCCTTTTTCATTTTGGGAAAACGCCCATTCGAATCTCGAAAGCTAACCGCTTGCGCTTCAACACATCCGGGAATCCGTTCGAATATTTATTGCCTATTAAGTAACCTTCAAGTAATACTTTAAATGTCGGCGCGCCGACATTTTCGCCCCTGCATCACCCCTGAAAGGTGGGTGGCCGGGAGCATTAACAATGCAAGAGAAGCGGCGTTAGCGAAGCATTAATACAGAGGATTGATAAGCAAGGCCAACCCAAGACCCAGGTTCCAAGCAGCGGAACCGGGGCCATCCTCCATCTCTCTCTACTTTCACGAGAATTGTTGAAGTGATATCCTCTCACTGGTTCCATGTCAACATATTCCAAACCATTAAACCCGGGCCACCCGCCCAAAACCGATTCCTGATTTCCCACCAGAAGCCGTTGCCAGATTTTGGTCAAAAGTCAACAAGGAAGGCGCGGCCCCGGAAAATAGGTCACAACGCGAATGAGTTTTGTTGTAAATTAATAAGGAGGTAGTTATATGCCATTAGACTTAGGTTGTTTTAGTCTATGTTGTGATGCCTGTGTCGCGGTTGCATTGCTGTTTCCACCTCCACTTGATGTGGCAATGGCCGCAGCTTGTGTGCCGGCTTGTCGTGCTGCCTGCGACACAGACACTTTAGTAGCTGGAGGGAGTTCGCCTGTTCCCTTAACCGGGGCAGGAGATAATGGAACCTGTAATGACCCCTCGCAGCCTGGACCAGTTGACCCTTCAGATTTAGAACCACTTTTGCAGACTTGTAGTTAGACGGGGCCTGAGATTTAAGGAAAAGGAGAAAAATACGACCATGTCAGAAAAAATAGGTCGGCGCAGGGCCATTGCGGTTTCGGTCGCGGGAGCGGCTGCTATTGCGGCAGCTGGCTCCGGCTTCAATCCAGAGGCAGCTGCAGCAGCGGAAACATTCGCGCCGCTTCGGCTACCACTTACACCGACCATCACTGTCATCAGTGATGTACCCGTCACCGGAGGCCATCAGGCCACAATTAACCTGATGGTAAAGGGGAGCAATGGAAACTATCACCAGCACAGAATGGTTATAACGCGTGTCGGTGGGACCATGAACATCAGCGACACAATCCATGCCTGGAACAACCAGCTACAGCAGTTCCAATCCGAACCACAGTCGCACACCTATTCTTCTGGAAGCGGACAGAACGGCACAACTCAGGTCAGCGGTAAGCAGGTTGTTGCTGGGCAAGAGTCCCAGACGTTGACGCTGAACTACAAAAACGTGAATAACCCATACGCTGGAATCACTGACCCACAGGCATTGGTCAACGCCGTATTCAAAAACAAACGGCTGGCATAGTTTCTCCAGATGGAATCGCTAAACGATCCGCTTCCCACTTGGTAATGCACAGAGGTGCCTCGTAGTTTTCAGCCGTTTCCGCCTTTCGGGCGGGTGGCCCGGGTAATAATCCACTCGTTCGAAATCACTCGGCGTCAATCGAACGAGTAAACTTTCCCCTTACTCACAAATTAAAATCCCACGGAGGGTGCCGGGTGCCCCGGAAATTAGACTCCTAATTCTTACAAACTCCTGTTCGATCGAACTAGAAAACTTCCCCGCACTCGCTAACTAAAATCACACGGAGGGTGCCCCAGGTTCCGCCTTTTGGTACGTGGGTCTTTGCGTAGCTTTTTCTTCTANCCCTTCCACGTCGACGCTGGTTAGTCCCCGCCGCTGCCAGAATCGCCGAAGAGGCTACCTGCCGCCGAGGGATTCTTCGTGGGCGGGGCAGATCGGTTTGTAGGCGCAGCCGCGGCAGAAGAAGCCGGGCTTGGCGGGGAAGTTTCCGGCGCGAATGTCGGCGGCGGTTTCCTGGACGGTTGCTTCGGCTTCGGCGATCTGCTTGGCGTCGCGGGAGGTTTCCTGGCGCTGGTTGTTTTGCAGGTAATGAAAGACGAGGCGGGTGGGATTCCATTCGAAGATTTCTTTTGCCGCCAGCGCGTAGATGCTGAGTTGCAGGTCCTTGCGGGCGTCGGCATCTTTTTTGGGCTTGCCCGTTTTGTAGTCCACGATTTCAACGTCTTTGCGGCCCAGCGAATTCACCTGGTCCATGCGCCCGGTGAGGATCACGTTGTTTTCGAGCGGGAGTTCGAAGCCTTTTTCCTGTTCCAGAATATCCGGTGGGTCCTGCAACATCGCCGCGTGGAAGATTTTCAGTTGTTCCAGGCCGTCTTTTTTGTATTCGGCTTCCTGGTATTCGTCTTCGTAGCCCGCGCTGGTCCATTCCGTTTCGTAGATGCGTTGCACTTCGTCGAACGGCAACTTCACGCCCTTTTTAAGCTGCTCGAGGAAGCGTTTGATCGTGGTGTGGATCACGCTCCCAAAGCTCAACATCGCGCGCGGCCCTTCTTTCAACGACCACAAATAGCCGAACGCATATTGCTGCGGGCACTTCTTGTAGTTTTCGACCGCGGAGGAGCTAAGCTTGAGCGGCTCGGGCGATGCGGGGTGGAATTTCTCCGCCCACCTGGCGATGCGCGAAAAGATTTTGGGAGGGGCTTCGCCCGCGGGGAAAAGTTCGCCGCTCGCCGTTTCCGACGGCTTCTCATTTTCAGGTTTCGGGGGTTTTGCCTTCGGAGCGATTTGCAAAACATCGCGGCGTTTGATGGAGGGATCCATCATGATGTCCTCGATGAAGACTGGGACTTTGCCTCGCTTCTCGCGGACCGTGGTCATCGTCAGGCGATCTTCGGCCCGCGTCAGCGCGACATAAAAGAGGCGCCGCTCTTCTTGAATGTGAAAATCGCCTTCGGGCAACTCTTCTTTCATCAGGCGATCGGGAAATTCGAAGAGCGGCGATCGGTTGTGAGCGGGAAAGGCATTGGAATTCACGCGCAGCAGGAAGACGTGCGGGAACTCGAGTCCTTTCGCACCGTGTACGGTCATCAGCTGCACGGCATCGCCGGGAGCATCGTCTTCGAGGCTGAGCGTGCCGCCCGCCTGCTCAAAATAATCCAGGTATTCGAGGAATTCCGGAAGGGCGCGCGTTTCGCTTTTCGGCTCCCAGTCCTTCATAAACTGCCCGAGCTGATTTACGTACTTGCGATCCTGCGCGCCCGCGCGCTGCGGCACCTCCAGCCACTCGACCAAATCGCCGAGGATTTCGCGGGCAGAGCGACGCCGTATGGTCTTTCGTTGCTCGGTCAGAAACTCCAAGAGGGATTTGAACGCTGCCGAGGAAGGATCAAACGGCAATTCGCTCTGTGGTGACTGCAAGGTGTCGTAAAGTGCGGTGCCGCGTTTTTTGCGGGTGCGCTCTGTCAGCCGCACCAGATCTTCCGCCGTCAAATGCCAGGCGGGCGCGGAGAGCACCCGGGCGCAGGCAATGTCGTCGAAGGGCTTGGCAATCAGGCGAAGATAAGCGAGCACGTCGCGCACGAGGGGATGCTCGAGGATCGAAAGCTTGCTGATGACGAAGGGAATTTTGCGCTGCGAGAGTTGCTCGACCAGATCATCGCGATGCCTGTGCTGGCGGTAGAGCACGGCGAAATCCTTCCAGCGGCGCCCGGCGCCGTGAAGGCGCCCGAGTTCGTCGGCAACCCAGGCCGCCTCGTCTTCGGGAGTTTCCATTTCGACGATGCGGATTTTTTCTCCCTCGGACTTGTTCGGCTGCAAAACTTTTTTGGGGAACTCTGGGCTGACCTCGTTCATGCCGATGGCTTGCGTTGCCACACGCAGGATGTTTGGTGTGGAGCGGTAGTTTTCCATCAGCGCGACGCGATACGGCGTGGAATCTTCGCCTTCTTTCCAGCCGGCGAAGCGCTGCAGGAAAAGTTTGAAGCTGCCGAAGGAAGCGCCGCGGAAACGGTAGATGGCCTGGTCGTTGTCGCCGACCACCACGATGTTTCGCCGCTCGGCGGAAAGCAGATGCAGGAGTTCGAGTTGCGCGATGTTGGTGTCCTGAAATTCATCCACCAGGATGTGCTTGAAGCGCTCCTGCAGTTGCCGGCGGCGGGTCGTGTCGTTTTTGAGCAGGGTCACGGCTTCGGTGATGAGGCCGTTCAGGGCCACGGCGCGCTTTTCGCGCAGGATCTCTTCGCTTGCGCGATAGGCTCGCGCAATTTCCTGCTGCAGCGACACCTGTTCGGCGCGCTCCTTGAAGGTGTCTTCATCGAGAGCTGCCTTTTCTTCCTCCAGTTCCTTGGCCAGCAAATCCGCGAATCGCTGGTAATCCTCGCTGGAGACCAGTTCATCCTGGCAGCGCGAAAAAAATTGAATGAAGTCGCTCAGGAATTGCCCCGGTTCCGCCAAGCGCCGGTATTTTTCGAGCTTGAGGCGCGCCAGATTCCGCCGCAGCAGGATCCAGTGATCCACGGACTCGAGTGCAACGCGGTTTGCGTCCACTTCTTTCAGCAGGGTCTCGCAGAAGGAATGAAACGTCGCCAGGACAACGTCTTTGCCGCGGTCGTCAACGGCCTTCACCACGCGCGCTTTCATTTCGCCGGCGGCTTTCTTGGTAAACGTCAGGCCCAGGATGTTTTCGCCGAGCAGGGAATCGTCCGATTCGAGCAGGTGACGGATGCGTTCCGTGATTACGCGTGTCTTGCCGGTGCCCGCGCCGGCGATGACCAGCAGCGGCCCGTCGCCATGCGTGATCGCGCGGCGCTGCGCGTCGTTAAGTTGCAGCCCGCCGCTCTCGGGCTGTCCCATTTCAAAAAGAGTCTTGGCCATAGCTTCAGCAGGTTAACGCCTTTTGCAGCGAAGGGGAAGCGAAGGAGGCGGTGCCTATAGGAGGGATTCGAGAATGGCCTCGCGCGTGACGCCTTTGTGAGCGGCAACACTGCCGAGAATATTTCCCAGGGTGCCTACGGTCAAATTCTTATGTGCGGGAACCGAAAGTCGTTGATGGCTGGGTATCTCTGTTTCGAGAATAACATGACTTCCCACTTGGTTGGTCTGCCGATAATCCCAACACTTGCAAAGACATCTCACCAGGCGCTCTCCGCTTAGGTCGCGAGGCAGTTTCATTCCATCACAAGCACTTCATTGCGAACCAGATGGAGCCGAATATATTTAGGCTTGGGCCCGTCATAAAAGAATGCTTCTGTGGCTTCCTTCACGTTGGCACGAAGCTCTTCCCATGTTTCGCCCTGCGTGAAGATATTCTCCGTAAGACATGCGGCAGAATAGCCACCCTCCGCTTCTTCCGTAACTTCAAAGACCAACTCGCTCACTGGAACGGGATTCATCCGGTCCCCCTCGCTCGAAACATAGCATCTACAAATGTCGCCAGCAATGCGCATTTTTTGGACCGATAATATTTGACGATCTAGCGCTGGGAGGACTGGCCGGAAGCGACTCTGGTGTTGAATTCGCCAGATTTTTTGCGGGGGATGGTGACGGCGGTCCACAGGCTGGACTGGGCCGCGAAATGTTTTGCGAGAAAGGTGATCTGCCCGACGTGATAGGAGTAGTGGGCCATCTGGCGATTGACCGCTTGCATGACCGAATGCGGCTCGGTGCGGATGGTCACGGTGCGCGTTACATCCGCTTCGCTCAAGGGTTCCAGGGCGTCGAAGAGAACCTTCCAGCCGCTCTCCCAGAGTTCCATCAGTTCCGCGCGGGTCTTTGGCGGCTCTTCGAATTCAGTGTCGCGGTTGCGGTCGGGCTTTTCGCCGTCGCTGGTCAGAAAATCTCGCCAACGCGAACGCATGTTGCCGGCCATGTGTTTCACGATGATGGCGATGCAATTGGATTCTTCGTCCAGCGCGGTGAACAGGCCTTCGTCGGGACACTGTGCGAGCGCGCGTTCGACGAGTTTCTTGTAATAGCGAAAGAGTTCGGTGGAGTCTTTCACATAAGAGGTGGTTAGTTGGTGAGGCATGATGACATTCTGTCCTTTGCGCTGTGGGTGTCAACCCCGCAGCACGTGAAAGAAGCGAACCATTTTGAACGTATAGACGTCTGAGGTAACGAAGGAACAAGAAACGGGGAAAAGGGACTGCTGAAAAACCTCTTGACGTTCGCTTTTTGTTTGCCTATGATTCGGGCGCTTCAATACTTTCTTCCGCAAAGGAGACCACCATTATGACCATTGGACAATCCATGCTTGGCGAATTCGACCAGGAAATGGCCGGGACGCGCAAAACCCTGGAGCGCCTGCCCGAAGAGAAGTGGAGTTGGAAACCTCACGATAAATCCGGCACCGTCGGGTGGCTTGCGGGCCACATCGCCACGATGCCCGGGTGGATCACGATGACATTGCGGACTGAGCAGCTCGATTACGCTCCGGTCAACGGGCCCGCTTACGTGCCACCGAAATTGGAAAACCGGCAGCAGATCCTCGCTGAATTCGACAAGGGCGTAACGGAAGCCCGCAAGGCGATCGCGGACGCGAGCGACGCGGACATGATGAAGGATTGGACGCTGCTGGCCGGCGGACAGACAATTTTCACGATGCCTCGCGTGGCTTGCCTGCGTGGCATGGTGCTGAACCACATCATTCACCATCGCGCGCAATTGACCGTGTACTATCGGCTGCTGGGAGTTCCTGTCCCCGGCCTGTATGGGCCGAGCGCCGACGAAACTCAGCCTGCCGCGGACGCAGCAACCAATTGATTTTGTTGCCGGGGCGAAGCGTTCTCGCCCTGGCCTCCCTCTCTCGGCTGACTTTCGCTCACCGCTGTATAATTGAGCTTCTGTCATTCGGGAGGTGGTTCCATGGAAACCCCAGTCATTCTCTCCGCTGTCCGCACACCAATCGGCAAATTTCAGGGTGGGCTTTCGAGTTTCAGTGCTCCGGAGCTTGGCGGGAAAATTGTGGCTGAAGCCGTACGGCGCGCGGGCCTTGAGGGCAAACAGGTCGACGAGGCGATTCTCGGCAACGTGGTGCAGGCCGGGCTAGGGCAGAACCCTGCGCGGCAGGCCGCGCTGAAGGGCGGATGCGATCCGCGTGTCGCGGCGATGACGATTAACAAAGTATGCGGCTCGGGGTTGAAGGCCGTGGCGCTGGCGGCTCAGGCCGTGCAACTTGGCGAAAGCGAAATTGTGGTCGCGGGCGGGATGGAATCCATGTCCAACTGCCCGTATCTCTTGCCGCAGGCCCGGACCGGCTATCGGTTGGGCGATGGAAAACTGGTCGATTCGATGATTTGGGACGGTTTGTGGGACGCGTACGAAAATTTTCACATGGGGAACACGGGCGAACTGGTCGCAGAAAAATACAAGATCAGCCGCGAAGAGCAGGATAAATTCTCGTTTGAGAGCCACCAGAAGGCGATTCGCGCGCGCAAGTCGTGTTTTTTTGAGGCCCAAATTCTTCCAATCGAAGTGCCGCAGAAAAAAGGCGACCCCATCGTGATCAAGTATGACGAGTCACCCCGGGAAGACTCGACGCTGGAAGCGCTCGCCAAGCTGAAGCCTGCTTTCAAGAAAGACGGCACTGTGACCGCGGGCAATGCGCCGGGGACGAACGATGGTGCGGCGGCGCTTGTCGTCACGAGCGAACGAAATGCGTCGCGGCTGGGCAAGCAGCCCATCGCGCGGATCGTCGCGCAGGCCGTCAGCGGCGTGGAGCCCAAGTGGGTGATGATGGCGCCGGTGGAGGCGGTCGAAAAGTTGCTCGCAAAAACCGGTTGGGACCGCGAGAAGGATGTGGACCTCGTGGAGCTAAACGAAGCGTTTGCGGTTGCGGCGATTGCGGTGACGCGCCAACTGAAGCTCAATCCTGAAAAAGTAAATGTGAATGGCGGCGCTGTTGCGCTTGGCCACCCCATCGGCGCTTCCGGCGCGCGCATCCTGGTCACTCTGCTCTATGAACTGCAGCGGCGCAATCTGAAGCGCGGCATTGCCGCCCTGTGCCTCGGCGGCGGCAATGCTGTCGCGCTTGCGGTCGAGCGATTCTAGTCTACATTTCTGAAATTAATGGTTCGGAGAGGATACCCAAGACCCACACCCAAAGGCGGCGTGTGGGGCACCCGGCTACTTAGGGAGTCTCTTCAGGTGAGCAAGAGTATGCCCCCATAAGTATCTCCGTGCTACCCTACGCCGGGAAGGGCAATAACGCGGCGGAGGCGCACACAAACATGAACACATACGAACGGCAGTTGCTAGTGGAAGAGATTGCTGAGCGCGCTGCGGCGAAAACAAAGGGTTTTGTGGAGGCAGCAGCAGAAGCACTGGCCGTTTGCATTAGGTCATCAGACAGGGACTTTGAGACGCGGTTAGCTTCAATGATTCTGGTGGTTGCAGCGGTTTCTCTCTTTCTCCATTCTCTTGGACAGTTGGCTCAGTTCGCTGGAGTCGCTATTTTCGTTGCTTGGCTCGTTGTTCTTCGGCGTTGGGCGACAAAGAAGAAAGCATCAGCCGCAAAAAATGACCGTATTGGAACAAAGGATGATTTAAGGCTAAAACTATACAGCCTCTTGGCTCACTTAGACCAATTGCAGGCGGGGAAACTCGAAGAAAAGCGGGAGGAGGAATTAGAGGAGATGAAAATTCTCGCTATGCTTCAACACGGGCCAGACGAACGCTTGTTCGAGAAGCTAGATGAAATACTCAAGAATAAAAGGGATGATGAAGATTTTGACGCCGGAACCGCACGGGAGGCCGCACAGGACGTACTGTTCCCGATGCTGAGCATGACGCGCACTTGGACATGTAACGAGCGGGGCGAGTTGGAGGATTCAGGGATGCGCCCGTCCGTATCGTTCCCGATACCGGTGGCGAGGTTTCTTCAGGAGCAGCGCGACCAGCATAAAATCCAGATAGAAGCGTTGTACAAGAAGTACTTTAAAAAGGATGCCTAATGAGCTGCATTCAAACCGCCACCCAAGTTGTACTCACCTTGGCGACCATTGGGACACTAATCGTCTTGATTGGGTACGCCAAAGACACGAAGACCATTGCAAGGAACAGTTCTGAGCAGATTGAGGGTTCCCTGCTGCCTTTCGTTGCGCTAGTTGAGAGAGAAGACTCTGCAAGCCACTCAAGCCACTGGGCTATCAAGAATCTGGGGAGAGGCCCAGCACTGAACATTCGCTACAGCCGGGACGTGGGAGGTGGCAAAACAATAATGCAAGGGATAACACCCCTTGCGCCATCAGGACCGTATTTCGTGGAAAACGCAGATGAAGACCTCGCGACAAAAGGCGGTTTCACGGTGGAGTACGAATCGTTGAGCGGCAAGAAATATCGCACAACCGTCAAGCGGGTGAACGGCGAACGGGTTCACACTTTCCAGAAAATAGGATGACCTTGGGAATTTTTTTGTGTACAGCTTGTGTACAAGAAGGGCGTTTTGACGGGCCTGAAATTAGACCTAATCAACGTAGAATCAACAACAGACTCTTGAGCTACAGGCGCGTTGCAACGGCGCGCTACGCTTGAGGGGCGGCTTTGGGTTGTGCTAGTTCGCTGGCGCAGTAGGGGCAGAACTTGTCGGTGTCGGAGACTTCGCGCTGGCACTGCGGGCAGGCAGGATGGAGATTGCATTTGCAGTTGGGGCAGAAATTGAATCGGGCATTGACGCTGGCGGCGCATTGCGGGCAGCTGTAGGGAAGCGGCTCTCGGATGAGCAGATAGATGATGAAGCCAATGAAGAAGTAGCCGCCGGACAATAGAAGAACCAGCAGCGTCCACAGGCCGGGATTCATGCCACGGCGCTTGGCGTCGCGATAGACATAGCCGAGCGAGAAAAACAGAATGGACAGGGCGACCGCGCCAAAGGTGATGACACAGCCGAGCTCAAAATAGGAAAGCTCTGGGTCGTGGCGGAGAGATTCATCGCCGGGGAATATGGGTCCGCCGGTCTGAAAGCCATTATGATTGACGGAGAAGCCGATGATAAGGGCGAGGATGTAGAGCAAGAGACACATCACGACGAGCCACTTCGGGATGATGCGAAGCTCATCGCGGAAGCTGCTGTGTTCCCGCTTGCGGCGGAAGCGGATGAGGCGAAGACGTTCTGTGAATGCGTCGGACATGTGAGTTTCCTTTTCGGTGCGACTACTAAAAACGTTTTTCTATATTCCAACTAAATTCTGGCCGGGCCCTTCGAGGCTTAGGACCACCTCAAGGTGGCCGCAACAAAGTCTCGCCCGGGAGGGCGGCGTAAAGCTTCCCCTGCGTAAATCGGACCTTGGCTCAGTTTTTGTTCCTCCATTCCGCGATCAGGGCTTTCTGGTGGAGGATGATCGCGGCGGCGAGCAGCGGGGGCACCGTCCACCAAAGGACAAATCCCATTTCGACGGCCAGCTTCGGCAGGCCAAAGTTGGCGCCAAGCCACGCGAAGCCCCGCCAGACAAGCGGCGCGCTGAAGACGCCGAGCAGCCAGCTTGCCGCTGTGACCACCCAAAGCCAGAAACTTCCACTTGCTGCAGTTGAAGCCTCCTGCGCGCGGAGGCGAACGCGGAGCTGGGTGCGCGCTGCCAAATCGCGCGGCACCTTGACCGGCACGATCCGCAGCGCGTGCAAAACATTTTGCGTGGTGGCCGCTTCTTGTGCGCAGCCCGGGCACTCCGCTAAATGCTCTTGGAGCCAGGCTTCGTCGGCGGGACGCAAACCTTCCACGAGGGATTCCGCCAGGAGCCGTTGCGCGCGTGCGTGCAAGTTTTCGTTCATGCGGCACCTTCCGTCATCGCGGTTTTCAGCGCGGCAAGGCCGCGGTAGAGCCGCGACTTCACGGTTGAAATCGGCGTCGCGAGCACTGTGGCGATCTCCTCGAGGCCCAGCTCTTCGCTGAAACGCAAGAGCAGGACTTCGCGATAGTAGGGAGGAATTTTCAAGAGCGAAAGCTGCACGCTTTGCTCATTCTCGCGGTTCACGAGGAGTTGCAGCACAGAGCTTGCGCGCTCATCCGGCGGATCGTAGGGAGTGTTGCTCTCAGGGTCGCCCAAATCCTCGAGACTGGAAATTTTCTTGCGGCGCGAAGCGTCAATTACCAAATTCCGTGCGATCGCAAACAGCCACGAATCGAACTTCGATTTGCCGTTGTATTGGCTGCCCCGTTCCAGCACGCGAATCCACGTTTCCTGAAAAAGATCTTCGGCCAGCGGGGGATTGCCGGTGAGAAACAGAAGATAGCGATACAAGGGGTGCTGGTATTGCTCAATCAGCCGGTCAAGCAGGTCCGGGTCGCGCTGGCGCAATCCGATGGTGAGGGCGTGGGTGTCGTCGGTCATGAAGCCCGCGAACAGCAGCGGTGTTCGTGCAGCAGTCAGGGTAAAAGCGGGTGCGCTCATACTACCTTGTATACGAGCCGTGTGAACAAAAAGACGCATTTCCGAGCGACCCCCTCGGCGGAGTTCTAAAACTATTCTTTGCATATAGTTAGAGGCAGGAAATGGTCGTATACTTTTGTGGCTTTGATCCGTCTTATGTTCCAAGGACCGGGAAGCACTCTCCGCGCAATTTCCGAGAAAGGGATTCTCGCATGACCATTCGCCAGCTAGCGCTGCAGTTGCGCTTCATTTTCCCCGTTTTTTCCACCCTGCTCTTCTCTACGATTTCGATCGCCCAGGGACTCGATTATCCCCAGACGCGCAAGGACAACCAGGTGGACGATTATCACGGCACAAAGGTGGCCGATCCCTATCGCTGGCTGGAGGACGACAATTCCGCGGAGACCGCCAAGTGGGTGGAGGCGGAGAACAAGGTCACGTTTGGGTATCTCGACAAGATTCCGTACCGCGCCCAGGTGAAGGCGCGCCTGGAGCAGCTCTTCAACTATCCCAAATACACGGCGCCGTACCGCAAGGGCGAGTCCCTGTTCTTCACCAAGAACGATGGGTTGCAGAATCAAAATGTGGTTTACGTGCAAAAGGGACTGGATGGCGCGCCGGAGGTGTTGCTCGATCCCAATCAGTTTTCCGCGGACGGCACATCGCGCTTGGGCGCTTTCGACGTTTCCCCGGACGGCCGCTATGTGGCTTATGGCATCTCCGTGGGAGGTTCCGACTGGCAGGAGGGGCACGTCATTGAAGTGGCCAGCAAGAAAGTGCTTGCCGACGATTTGAAGTGGCTCAAATTCTCGAGCTTCGGCTGGGCCGGCAAGGGATTTTTCTATAGCCGGTTCGATGCGCCGGCGGCGGGGCACGAACTGTCGTCGAAGAATCAATTCCAGAAGGTGTACTTCCACGCTCTCGGCGCGCCGCAATCCGAGGATCAGCTAATCTACGAAGACAAGCAGAACGCGCAGCGCTTTCAAGAGATAGCCACTACCAGGGACGAGCAGTTCGCGTTGCTGGAGGTTGGCGATCCGGCCAGCGGGAAGCGCGGCAATGCCTTGTCATTCCGCGATCTGTCCAAGCCGGAGAAAGCGTTCACGCCGATCGTCAGCGAAATTACCGACGACCGGTTCGATCCGATCGACAATATTGGCGGTAAATTTCTGATCGCGACAAATCGCGGGGCCCCGAATGGCAAGGTGGTTCTTTATGATCCGGCCAACGCGAAGTCGCCGTGGAAAGACATTCTCCCGGAAAAGCCCGAAAAGCTGGAAAGCGTCACGTCGCTTGGCGGAAAGCTTTTTGCCACTTATCTCATGGACGTGACCAGCCGTATGTATGTCTACAGCTTCACGGGCGCGCTGGAAAACGAAATTGAACTGCCCGGCGCCGGAACGGCGACGATTGGAGTCCATGGCAATCGCGCCGACACGACGGCATTTTATATGTACACTTCGTTTAACTATCCGCCGACGGTGTTTCGTTACGATATGGCATCCAGGAAATCGAGCGTTTATCACGCGCCGGAAATTCCCGGGTTCCATCCCGACGATTACCTTACCAAGCAGGTTTTCTACAACAGCAAGGACGGCACGCGCGTTCCGATGTTTCTTGTCTACAAGAAGGGATTGAAGCTCGATGGAGCGAACCCGACGCTGCTCTATGCTTATGGCGGCTTCAACATCACGATTCCGCCGGCGTTCAATGCGCTGCGCCTCGGGCTGCTGGAGCAGGGGTTTGTGTACGCTTCCGCGAATCTGCGCGGTGGAGGCGAATATGGCGAAAAGTGGCATGACGCGGGCACCAAACTGAAGAAGCAGAACGTCTTCGACGATTTCATCGCCGCGGCGGAATGGTTGATCGCCAACAAATACACTTCCGCGGAAAAATTGGCCGTCAATGGAGGCTCGAACGGCGGCTTGCTGATCGGTGCGGTGATAAATCAGCGGCCGGAGCTTTTCCACGCCGCGATCCCGCAGGTCGGGGTCATGGACATGCTGCGCTACCAGAAATTCACCATTGGGTATGCCTGGGCCGACGACTATGGCACCAGCGACGACGCGGCGCAATTCAAGGCTCTGTACGCATATTCGCCGCTGCATAACATCAAGCCGGGGGTGAAATATCCGGCGACGCTGATCACCACGGCCGATCATGACGACCGCGTTGTGCCGGCGCATTCGTTCAAGTACGCGGCTACGTTGCAGGCGGAGGCGAGCCGCGCGAATCCGGTGCTGATCCGCATTGAGACGAAGTCGGGTCACGGTGCGAGCAGCACGACGAAGGGCATTGAATTGACAGCGGACATGGACTCGTTTCTCTTTTACAACCTGGGAGTCACGCCGAAATATTGAGGCGCAGCCTTTGATGCAGACGTTTTCTTGGCGCTTGAGGTAGACTGCGGGACGCGATGATTTGCCCGCAATGCAATGCAGAATATCGCCCCGGCTTCACGCGCTGCGCCGATTGCGACGTGGACCTGGTGAATGAGCCGCCGCATTACGCGCTGACCGGCCCACCGCCCGCCGATCCGGGCGACCCGAACGAGGACCCGTTTTGCTCCTTCTGGAAGGGCGAAGATGCGCGGGTAAATGCGGAGCTCTGCGAAGTCTTGGAAGAGGCCGGGATCCCGCATAAGACCGTCTTTCGCCGCGACCATCTTTTCAATCTGAGCAATTTTCCGGGATATGAGGTAGGCGTTCCGTTCTCTTTGTTCGAGAACGCTGAAAAAGCGGTGCAGGAAGCCTTTGGAACCGAAGACGCGGAGGAACGCGAGACTCTGAATCTTCCGCGTCTTCTGCAAAGTCCACGCGAGACCATCCGGAAACTTCCTCCGGCGATGACCCCGGCCGAGGAAGAAAACATTCCCGGGCCGCCGACCGCTGGCGAGGACGCAGGGTGGTTCCCGGAAGACGCGACGGTAAACGTCTGGGCCACTGATGCGGGGGAGCCCAGCGATTTTCTCGTTGCGGCTCTTCATGAAAACGGCATCAACTGCCGCGTGGACCAGCAGGGAACTCACGCGAAGCTCTATGTCCTGCCCGATGACGCAACGCGTGCCCGGGAAATTATGCGCGAAGTGGCCGAAGGCCAGCCGCCGGAGTGAGCGGGCCAACGCGAAGGAACGGCCTACTCTTTTCCACCGCGACAATATAGATTAGGGGCTCCGTTTCCTCCGCCGCGGAGGCTTCCATGAAGCAAGCTGCGGTTGGTTTCCGGGTGCATTCTGGTTGGAGTGCACTCGTGACGGTTTCGCTCGAAAATGGCTCGCCAACTGTCCTGAGCCGCGAGCGCGTTCATCTGGTTGAAACGTTCAGTTAC
>JGI12635J15846_10000144_pt1 | contig 53024 bp, 47 predicted proteins | sample BlaSpr_A8_OM2_M2_FD_15846 | JGI IMG/M metagenome (IMG submission 15846)
ATCGTTGACGCCGCCATTGCCTTCGGTCTTGCCGATCACCGCGATGACCTCGTCGGCGCCGAACTTGTTGGCCGCGATCAACCCTTCGAGGCCGCTCGCATCCTGAACAGTCTTCAGCTCGACCTTCGCAACTTCAATCGCCATTCGCCGTGAACTCCCTTATCCGTCTCTTCTTGGGTTTCATCGCATTCGCGGCCGGTGTTCGCCGCGCAGCATCTTTTCATAGCCTTCGCCACGGTCAATCATCGGCGGCTGAGTTATTCGCGCCTTTGCGATATCGGCCCGGCGCCGCTTTGTCATGGCGTCATCGATCATGGGCTGGCCAGCGGCGTCGGCGTCCTTGAACACCACGCCATAGTCGGCCGACGCGCTGGCGAGCGACACCCTGCCCTCGATCACGTCGCGCAACACCAGCTCCAGTTCGCGCCGTAGCGGATCGCCCCAGCCGCCGCCGCCGGTCGTCACCACGCGCACCACCTGCCCCTTCAGCACCGGCTCGCCGTCGACAAGGCCGCCAAGGTCAATACCCTCGCCCTCGGCATCGACGGTAACGCAGAACGGCTGACCGGCCTTGCCGCCGTTCAGACCGTAGCAACCGAGCCGAACCCGGTCGGCGGTGACGATGGTGCGGCAATCGACCAGGGCGCGATAGTGCTTTTCGTAGCCCTGCCCGCCGCGGCGCAGACCGGCGCCGCCGGAATCGGTGCGCAGCGCGAGTTTCTCGACCAGCAGCGGAAACCGCGTCTCGGTGAACTCGGCCGGCTGGTTACGCGAGTCCGGCACGATATGGATCGCGTCATTGCCGTCGGCGTAATAACGGCCGCCCGAGCCGCCACCGAGCACCTCGCGCGACAGGAACGGTTTTCCTTCGAGATCGGTGCCGAAAAAGCCCGTGTAGCGGATGGTCTCCTGATCCGCCGGCATGCGGCCATCGACCGCCTGCGCGACCACGCCGGCCAACAGGCCCAGACATCGAAGCAGCACGAACGACCGCGCGTTGGTGGCGGCCGGCCATTCCGGCGTGATCAGCGTGCCCTTGGGTGGAAAGATCACCTCGAACACGTCGCAGACGCCTTCGTTGACGTGGATTTCCGCGGCGCGTTCCGGCGTATCGGCAAGGTTGCGAAGGATGGGCGCGATCCATTTGACCAGGAAGGCGCCGTCGGCATAGTCCGCCGGCCAGTTGATCGGGCCGGTCGATTGCGGATCGGTGCCATTGAAGTCGAGCGTGATCTTGCCGCCCTTCTTGGTCATCTTCAGCGCGATCTTGTGCAACTTCGGATCGGTGATGCCGTCGTGCTCGACGTAATCTTCCCAGGCATATTCGCCGTCGGCGATCTTTGCGAGCAACTCGTTGCGATAGATATCGCGGCATTTCTCCAGGATGGCCTGAAAACAGGCTTCGACCTGTTCCCTGCCGAAACGTTCGAACAGCCCGGCCATCCGCCGCGCGCCCATCAGGCAGGCCTGAATCTCGCTGTCGAGATCGGCCAACAGCATTTCGGGCACGCGGGTGTTGCGGCGGACGATGGTGAAAACCGCCTCGTTGCGGACACCCTCGCTGTAGATTTTCACTGGCGGGATCGCGATGCCTTCTTCAAATACGGTCGCCGCCGTGCCGGGCATCGAGCCGGGCACCCTGCCGCCAACGTCGTCATGATGGCCGAAGGCCTGGATGTAGGCGACGACTTCGCCGTCATGGAACACGGGCACGGTGCTGCAAAGATCGGGCAAGTGCCCGATCGAGCCCTCTGTGAGATAGGTGTCATTCATCAGGAACACATCACCGGGCTTCATCGTCTCCGGCGGAAAATCCCGCACCACCGCGTTCGGCATCGCCGAATAGGACCGCCCGGTCAGCTTCCGGCAATAGCGGTCGAACAGCCCGACGCGGAAATCATGGGCCTCGCGGATCATTGGCGAGCGTGCGGTGCGCTCGATGGCATATTCGATCTCGGCCTCGATCGAATTAAGCGTGCCTTCGACGATCTGAAGCACGATCGGATCCACTGGCACTGTCTGGCGTACCGGCGCGGTCGGCCAGGGATGCGAGGGGTGATGCAGGTTCATCGTGACGTCTCCTGCGCGGATACCGACCGGATCACCAGAATGCCGTGCGGATCGATGTCGAGCGTTTGACCGGGAAAGACCACGGTCGTTGAGCCGAATTCCTCGACCACGGCAGGTCCATTGATGCGGCCGCCCGGCGGCAACAATGCGCGGTCGAATACCGGCGTATTGCGAAACTCGGTTCCGAAATAAACCGCGCGGTCGGATTTTGGCGAGACATGACCGGCGCCCGTCGCAAGCTTTGGCAGCTGCGGCCGCTCGATCACCCCAAAGCCGGAGACGCAGAGATTGACCAGCTCGATCTTCTGCTTGCCGGCATAATTATAGCCGAAGGTCTTCAGATGCGCGGCGTTGAAGGCGCCGATCAGTCCGGCCAGGAACGAGGCGTCCACGACGCCACCCGGTGCGGTGACCCGCACCTCCATCGACTGGCCGGCGTAGCGAATGTCGGCCTCGCGGACCAGCCGGATACGCGAAGCCTCGATGCCGTCGCGCTTCAGCGTGGCGGTTGCCTCGCTTTCGAGCGCGGCATAGCGCGCCGCGATCTCGGCGAGATCGATTGCGTCCTCATGCATCACCTTGGTGACGATGTGATCGGTGCGCCAGTCCACCGCCAGCAGGCCGAACGCCGAGAGATTGCCGGGGTTCGGCGGCACGATGCAGGCCTTCATGCCCAACAAATCCATCACGGCTGCGGATTGCGCCGGACCCGCGCCGCCGAACGACAACAACGCAAACGCGCGCGGATCGATGCCGCGCTGGATCGTCATCTGCCGGATAGCGTTGGCCTGGCTCCAGTTCGCGATCTCGATGATGCCGCTGGCGAGCTGCTCGACGCTCATGTTGCCCGGCAACCGGGCCGCAAGGGCCGCGATGCCGCCGCGGGCGCGCCCGACATCGAGTGCGATGCCGCCGCCGATCAGCGCGGGTGGAATCCGTCCCAGCACCAGATTGGCGTCGGTGATGGTCGGCTCACTGCCGCCATTCGGATAGCACATCGGTCCGGGTTCGGCGCCGGCACTGCGCGGGCCGACCTTGAGATGGCCTTCCCGGCTGATCCAGGCGATCGAGCCGCCGCCGGTGCCGATGGTCTCGATGTCGATCATGGGTATCCGTACCGGAAACGGACCGACCGATCCGCCATTGGTGACCTGGGGCTTGCCGCCCTCGATCAGGCAAAGGTCGGTGGAGGTGCCGCCGGCATCCAGCGTCACCAGATCGGGAAAGCCCGCGATCTCTGCGATGACGGCAGAGCCGAGTGCGCCGGCCGCCGGACCCGAAAGTGCTGTGGTGATCGGTTTGCGCACCACCTGATCGGCGCTGGCGACGCCGCCGCTTGATTGCATCACCAGAAACGGCTTGTCCTGCAGGCCGGCACCGAGTTCCTGATGCACACGCTTGAGATAGCGCTCCATATGCGGCTTGACGAAGGCGTCCACCAGCGTCGTGACCGCGCGCTCATATTCGCGATATTCAGGAAGCACCACGCAGGACAAGGACAGTGTTGCGTCCGGATATTCGTCGCGAACGATATCGGCGGCGCGTCGTTCATGCGCATCATTGGCGTAGGAATGCAACAGGCAGATGCCGATGGCGCGAATGCCGTGCACGCGGAAATAGCGCGCGGCTTCCCGGACCGAGGCCTCGTCGAGCGGGCGCAATTCATTCCCGCGAAAATCCAGCCTGCCGCCGACCTCGCGGACGAACTGCAGCGGCACGATGCGATCGGGCTTGACCCAGAAATAGGAATTTCCGTAACCCTCCGGCACCGACTGCCGCGCGATTTCGAGAATGTGCCGGAATCCCGCGTTGACGATCAGGCCGAGCGAATTGATCTCGCCCTGCAGCAGCGCATTGGTGGCAACCGTGGTGCCGTGCGCGAGCCCGGCGACACTGTCGGTGGCAGTACCCGCGGCTGCGAGGATCCTGTTGACGCCGCGCACCAGTCCGATCGCCGGATTGGCCGGCGTGCTCGCAACTTTTGTCACTTGGGTCGCGCCCGAGACGGTATCGACGGAGACGATGTCAGTAAAAGTTCCGCCGGTATCGATGCCGATGCGAAGCCGCGCGGAAGCGGAATTGTTCGACATGCCTTGCACCACTCCCACGGAAAAATCGCAACGCCGAAAGGATGCCGGCGTCGTCGGCGTTGCAGGCAGCATGGGTCAACCTTTTCGGGTGAGTCAAAGGCCGATTATCGATACGCCCATCGGAAATTCCGATCCGTATCCGCCGCGTGAAATTGCCTAGCCTTTCAGCATCTCGCGCAATTTCAGCAGCGCAGCTTCCTTGCGACGCGACATCGGTTCGCGCCGCCGAAACAGGCTGAATGCCACATTGCGCGCCGGTTGAATCGAAAGTGCCTTCAATAATCCCAACGTGACTTCATTTTCCGCACACGCCCGCGGCACGATGGCAATTCCGCCCTCCGATTGCACAATGATCTTGATGGTCTCGATATTGTCGACCACCGCCAAGATATTGGGCTTGATGCCGAGATCGGTGAACAGCGACAGCACCACCTGGCCGTATCCCACCGTCAACTCGCTCATGATGATGGGTTCGGCGAGCAGGCGGCCGATATCGACCGGCTGCTTCGAGCGCGCCAGCGCGTGCTTGGGATGCGTGATCAGCACCATCTCGGCGTCGATCAGGCGGTCGAACACCAGTCCGGCCGGCAACCGTTCCGGATCCGATTCGATCGCAATTCCCGCATCGATCCGCTCCTCGTGCAGCTCGTTGAAAATATTCTTGGTCGGCGCGGTCAGGATTTCCAGCCTTATGCCGGGCAGATCCTTGTTGAGGTCGGCGAACATGCGCGGAATGAAGATCTGCGCCATTCCCGACCCCATCGCGATCGTGAGCGTGTCCTGGACGGCGCCGCGCAATCGCCGCGCGGTATCTGAGAGGCTGAGCAGGTCGCCCATCACGCGCTCGGACTCGTACAGGAACGTGCGGCCGCGGTCGGTGGACTCGATGCCGCGTGACGTCCGGCGAAACAACTCGAAGCCGATTTCCCCTTCGAGCAATTTGACCTGCTCGCTGACCGCCGATTGCGAGATATTCAATCGCTTCGCCGCCTTGGTGAAGCTGCGCTCCTTGTAAACCGAAAGCGCATAACGCAGTTGGCGGAAATCCAAAATTCAAAATTCCTTATGTGGCCGGCGCCGAGCTTAGATTGAAATAGCGATGCGTCTCCAGCTTTGTTTCGGCGATCAGCTTTCCCTTCCGGATCACCCAGCGGCGCGGCATCCTTGTCGCGAACGCCTCGCGCGGGTCGCGGGCGTCGAGCACGACGAGATCGGCGATGTTGCCGATCGCAACCCGAAAATCCGGCACCCGCAGGGCTCTTGCGCCATTATTGGTGACCATGTCCATCACTGTGAGAATCTCGGGCGGCTGGCTCATCTGCGAGGCATGGCACAGCAGGAACGCGATTTCGAGCGGGTCGTTCTGGCCGAAGGGATAAAACGTGTCATGCACGCAGTCCTGCCCGCAGGCAACGTTGACGCCAGCGGCCAGCAGCTCCTTGACCTGCGTCACCCCGCGACGCTTGGGATAATCGTCAAGCCGGCCCTGCAGCATCAGATTGGTGGCGGGGTTGGCGATCATGTTGATATTGGCCTCGCGCAGCCGCTCGATCACATGATCGGCGTAGTTGCGCGGATAGCTTGCCAGCGCGCAGGTGTGGCCGGCGGTGACGCGGCCCTGCCAGCCATTCTTGATCGTCAACTCGGCCAGCACTTCCAGCGTGCGCGCCATCGGATCGTCGGTCTCGTCGACATGCATGTCGATGTCGGCGTCGAATTCCCGGGCGATCTCGAAGGCAATCTCGATATGCCGCCGGCTGTCCTGCGGCGATTTTTCGTTGAAGGGCATGCCGCCGACCACGTCGACGCCCAGTTTCATCACCTGCCGCATCAGCGCTTCGGTGCCGGGCGACTGGACGATGCCTTCCTGGGGAAACGCGACGATCTGGATATCCATCAGATCGCGAAAGCGGTCGCGGGCGCGAATCAAACCCTCGGCCGGGCGGGTGCCGCCGATCGGATCGATGTCGACATGGGTGCGCAACCTCGAAATGCCGTTCGCCAGCGCCTGCGCCAGCACACGCGAGGCGCGATCGGCAATTTCGTCGACGGTATAATTGCGCTTGATCTCCCAGAGAATCTCGATCGCTTCCGTCAACGTTCCCGAAATGTTGACCGCCGCGCGCTCGGAGATCAGAGCCTTGTCCAGATGGATATGCGGCTCGACAAAGCCGGGCACGGCCATGCGGCCCTCGGCGTCGAGCGTCAGGGTCGCATTCAGGGAAGCGTCGCTTTGGCCGATGCTCACGAAACGGCCATCGGCTATCCCGACGTCGCGAATGCCGTCTGTGCCCCAGAGAGCAACATTCTTGATCAGAATATCCAATGTCATCGACCGGGCTCCACGGGCACGCTGCCCAATGTAGCCAAACGCTTTGCGATGGGAACCGTTGGAACGGGTTGCACCGCTGCACAATAAAGCGGCATGAGCCCGGACTGTGTTCACGTTGGCCGTGCAAGCACCTGATATTAAGTTCTTTTTCTGCTCCGGTATCTGGCATACAAGTTGCCTGTTACTGCGCGATGCAGTCCGTTCCCGTCCAGCTCAGTGTTCGCAACGTCCGCAAATCCTTCTCCGGCAAGGCCGGTGAGGTGCGCGTGCTCGACGACCTCTCCTTTGCCATCAACGAACGCGATTTCGTCAGCATCATCGGGCCGTCCGGCTGCGGCAAGACCACAATCTTCAACATCATCGCCGGCCTGCTCGAACCCGATTTCGGCTCGCTGTGCTATCGCGGCGAGGAGATCGAGAGCCTGCGCGGCCGCGTCGGCTACATGATGCAGAAGGACCTGCTGTTTCCCTGGCGCACGGTGCTCGGCAATGTGCTGCTCGGTCTGGAGACGCGCGGCGTCGATCGCGTCGAGGCGGAAGGGAAGGCGCGCGAATATCTCAAAGGATTTGGCCTTGCCGGTTTCGAAAATGCCTACCCGAAGACATTATCCGGCGGGATGCGCCAGCGCGTNGCGCTGATCCGCACCCTCATCATGGATCCGGACATCCTGCTGCTTGACGAGCCGTTCTCCGCGCTGGACTACCAGACCCGGCTCTACCTCGAGGGCGTGCTGAAGGAGGCGGTGGAGACCTACCACAAGACCGTCATCCTGGTGACGCACGATATTGATGAGGCGGTTGCACTCTCGAAGCGCGTCGTCGTGCTCTCCGGACGTCCCGCCCGCGTCAAGATCGTGCACGACATCGATATTGACGCGCCCTCGCCGATCGCGGCCCGCAGCGATGCCCGCTTCTCCGGCTACTTTCATTCGCTCTGCGCCGAGCTCGACATCCAGACCGAGAAGACCGCGTGACCCTGACGATGCCACAAGCCTCCCCCCTCGAGAAGCGGAAAGCGCGCCGCCGCCGGCGACGCCTGAGCTTCGACACCTCGCTCGGCCGCGCGGCGCTGCAAGCGGCGGCGGTGGTGGCGTTCTTCGCGCTGTGGGAAATCGGCGTGCGCATGGGTTGGATTTCGGCCTTCCTGGTCGGCTCTCCCTTCGGAATTTTTACCGTTGCGTTCAAGATGATTGCAAGCGGCGAGCTGTTGTCCGACACCTGGTTCACCCTGTTCGAGGCCATTTTGGGCTTCGTCATCGGCACTATCTTTGGATCGCTGCTCGGGCTGGCGCTGTGGTACTCGGTGTTCGTGGCGCGGCTGGTCGAGCCGTTCATCGTCGCCATCAACAGTGTTCCCAAAATCGCGCTGGCACCGATCGTTGTGCTTTGGTTCGGCACCGGGCTGGTTTCCAAAGTCGCCTTGTCGGTATCGCTGACCGCGATCGTGGCGCTGATCGCGGCCTACCAGGCGGCCAAGGACGCCGACGTCGACCTGCAGTCGCTGCTGATCTCGATGGGCGCGGACAAGCACCAGGTGTTCTTCAAAGCGGTCGTGCCATCGACGCTACCGTCGATCATCGCGACTTTCCGGATCAACATCGGCTTCGGGCTGGTCGGCGCCGTGGTCGGCGAATTCATCTCGTCGCAGCGCGGCCTCGGTCACCTGATTTACACCGCTTCAAGCCTGTACGACCTCAACACCGTCTGGGTCGGCCTGTTCACGCTGATGATCATGGGATTCGTCCTCTATTACGTGATCGACATCATCGAGCGCACCAGTCTTCCCTGGAAGCAATCGAACGCCACCCATCAGGTTCAGGTTTAACTGCCAAATGCCGCACATCCGGAGACGTCAAATGCCGTTGTTCACCCTTATTGCCCGCGCCACAGCGCTGATCGCGATCCTGCTCGCCACACCGGCGCTCGCCGAGAACAAGAAGGTCACGCTGTCGCAGGCGTTCCAGTCGATGCTGTATCTGCCGCTCTATGTCGCGATCGACGAGGGATTCTTCACCCAGCAGGGCCTCGACCTCACCAAGGAGACCGCCGGCGCGCCGACGGTAGCGCTCTCCGCCGTGATTTCCGGTAGCGCGCAGTTTTCGATCCATGGACCGGAATGGACCGCGATTGCGGCGTCCAAGGGTGCTCCCGTCAACATCATCGCCAATGTCGTCAACGGCGCCGCGGTGTGGATCGCGACCGCGCCCGACTTCAAGTTCGACAGCATCAAGGACGTCAAGGGCCAGAAGGTCGTCACCGGCCTGATGCCGACGACCAGCACCTCGCTGTTCATGAAGTTGCTCAAGGAAAACGGCATGGACGCGAAGACCGACACCGACATGATCCAGGTCGCGATCGGCTCGGAACCGGGACCGTTCGTCGCCAAGCAGGCCGATATCGCCGTCATGTATGAGCCCGGCCTCGATCAGGCCGTCGCCAAGGGCATGAAGGTGGTGCTCGGATTTCCCAAACTATACGGCGCCTACGCGTTCTCGGCGGTAACCGCGCGCAACGATGTCGATCCCGATACTGCGCAACGCGTCGTCAACGGCATGGAAATGGCGATGCGCTTCATGACCAAGAACGAAGCCAGGACGGTCGAGATCGCCAAGAAGGAATTTCCGACGCTTGATCCCGTCGTGGTCGAGGCCGCCGTGAAGCGCATGCTCGCCGACGGCGTCTATCCCCCGAGCGTGGACATCACCGCCGATGCGCTGAAGGTGTCGATGGATACCCAGATCGCGCTGGGTAATCTGGCGGCGCAGCCCGACTACAAGACCTTTGTCGTCAAGAAGTACATCGAGCCGGCTCTGGCGATGAAATAGGCCCTTCGCGCGGTCCTCTGGCGCCTGTCTGCCATCTGTGCGAGCCTTCCGGAACTTGTTTGTCTGGGATTTGCCGGCATGACCGATCCGACTGCGCGCTCCGCACCTCGTTCTGGCGCGGGGGTCCTCGAACTGCTGCGGCTGTTCAACCACGACCAGGCCATTGCGGACCAGTACGCCGCGGGCTGCTTGGAGCAGGCAAAGGCGAAAGAGCCTCGGCTCAAGGCATTCGAATATCTGCCCCAAGACATCGCGCGGCGACCGGGTCCACTGTCGGGCATTCCGGTTGCGATCAAGGACATCATCGCGACCTCGGACATGCCGACCACCAACGGATCGCCGATCTACCGCGACCACATTCCCGCAGCCGATGCCTGGGTGGTCGAGCGGCTGCGCAGCCTTGGCGCCACCATCTTCGGCAAGACGGTTTCGACGGAATTTGCCTGGCGTCAGCCCGGACCGACCGTCAACCCCTGGAACCCCGCGCATACGCCGGGCGGTTCGTCATCGGGCTCGGCGGCAGCCGTGGCGGCCGGAATTGTGCCGCTGGCATTGGGCACGCAGACGCTCGGCTCTGTGATCCGGCCGGCCGCGTTCAACGGCGTGGTCGGGCTGAAGCCGAGTTTCGGTGCGATCCCCCGAACCGGGGTGCATCCTTTGAGCCCTTCGCTCGACACGATCGGGTTCTTCGCGCGATGTGTCGACGATGTCGCCTTGGCCCTGTCACTGCTTGCCGCCACAAGCGACAGCGACCCGCATGGCCGGCGGCTCCCCGGTTTTCAGGTCGACGCTGACCGGGGCGTGCCGCCCCTGGAAAGACCTCGCCTGGCCATCGTGCGTTTGGAACAATGGTCGCACGTGGAGCCCGGAGCGCAGCAGGTGTTCGAGGCGGCGATCGCGAAGGTGCGTAATGCGGGCGCCGCTATCGAAGAACTCGAGCTGCGTGAACTCGACCACGCCAATTGGAACGCCATCAATATCATCTTGGCCAGCGACGCCGCGCTGATCTTCGAAGGCCTCGTTGAACGCTACCCCGACCGCACCAGCGATCACCTGAAGTCGTTGGTTCAGACGGGGAAGGCCCATTCCGCCGTGGCGTATCTCGCCGCCAGGGCTTTGCAGGAAAAGCTGCGGTCGGATTTCACTACGGAAATTTCGACGTTCGACGCCGTCCTCACCCTGCCGGCGTTTGGCGAAGCGCCGGAGGGCCTGGGTTTTACCGGCAAGGCCGAGTATTGCGCGCCGTGGACCTTGCTCGGCGTGCCCGCAGTGGCGTTGCCGGCCGGGTTCGGCAAGAGGGCCCTGCCGCTTGGCATTCAGGTCGTCGGCGCGTATCGGCAGGATTATCGAACCCTCCGCGTGGCGAAATGGATCGAGCGTATTTTGGGGTTTGATCCAGGCGTCGCTGGAGTCTGATTGCGGCCCAGTCCCGGACCGCTTTACAGCAAATAGCCGAGCGATCGCCCTCTGGGGTAGGTTAAGGGAGGCGGCGCCCGGCTATTCGGCCGCGCGGCGGTGCGGCCTTTTGATAACATCATCAATGGTTTAAAAAATCGTCTTCGCGTTGTTTGGCAAGCGCCAAAATCCGGGCGCTAGCGCTGAAGAAAGCCTGCTTGTCGAAGATGTTCCGGCGAAATGCCACCGCCTGAACCGGTCTCCGCATCCGCGCCATGATTACGCGCCGCGATTGCCGCATTGCGGTGGCACTACGCCGCGATGAATCGTTCCACGCCAAAAATCAAACCAGCTTTGCTCTGCTTTGCTTGCCTCTTGCTGTCGGCTTGTGCCGGCAAAACCCCGGGCGAGCATATCGCCGACATGCCGCACTGGATGGGCGGCGAGCCGGCCGGTGTGCCGCCGCGGCGCGGCACGCCGGAGTACGACGCCTGGATGGCGGCGCGCGCCCAGGAAGCGGCACGGCCAAAGACCGATCAGCCGAAATAGCCCGTCTCCGCCGGCCTGGCGCCGGCGCCGTCCCTGTGCACAGCTTCGGCAATTCTGTTGCGCTCCGGTGTAGCTTCGGAAACACTTGCCTCGGTGGCGTTGAGCGCGGGGGCGTGAGATGCGTAAGCAGGATCTGGGATTCGACTACCATCGCTATCGGCAATTGCTGGCGGAAGCGGTCGACGAAAAGAAGCGGCTGGCGTTAATCGATCTGTTGATCGAAGAGCGCGCCAGGGACAGGCTGGAGGCGCAGCGCGCCTCCGATCGGGCCGCGATGACAGCGGCGACCATCGCAACCGTGCTTCGCTCACGGGCCTGACCGGCGACTGGTAGCGTGGTCCCCTAGGCTGCGCGAAATGAGCGGATATGTTGCGATTCGATTAACGATGCGCCTCAATCGGCCATAAACATTTTAGGCCCAGAACCTCCAGGCTCGAACTTATCAGGGCCAATAACGGGGGGGTCCTATGACCATGATTTCTGCCGTTTCGATGCATTCGGTTTCGGCCGCGCAGGCCGGCGACCATTCCGCCAAGACCATCGCGCTGTTTTGCGGCCTTGGCATGGTTGCGTCGTTCTGCCTGATCAGCTTTGGCGTAGATATGGGCACTCTCTGGGCTTAACCGTCGCGGTCGTCCCGCTTTCGCCATCAAGGGGCCGGCGCTTGACTGCGCCGGCCCCTTTGATGTGACCCCAACGATACGGCCTCGCTAGAATAGTCGTTTCAAATCAGCGAACGGCTGCTACTTTGAGCGCGCACCCACGCCGCTTTCGGAGCCGCCCGCTTGATCGTCACCCGACGCGCCCTCGCAGCCGCCCTGTCGCTTGCCGCCCTCGCCGGGCTCGCATCCCCACCGGCCGGTCGCGCCGAGGCGCAAAGCGCCGTTGCCCCGCTGCTGGCAAAGCCGGTATCGCTGCCCGACATGGCGCTCGGGTCCGCCAAGGCGCCGGTAACCATCTACGAATATGCCTCGATGAGCTGCCCGCATTGCGCGGCCTTCGAGGAAAACGTCTTCCCGATGCTGAAGTCGAAATACATCGACAGCGGCAAGCTGCGCTTCGTGTTCCGGGAGTTTCCGCTCGACATCAAGGCGGCCGCCGCCTCGATGCTGGCGCGCTGCATCGCCGGCGACGATGCCACGAAATATTTCGATGCCGTCGAGCAGCTGTTCAAGATGCAGGAGCAGCTGATGGAACACACTATCGACACCCTGAATCTGATCGGCAAGCAGCAGTCCGGCATGAGCGAAGCGGCCGTCGAAGCCTGCGAGAAGGACCAGGTGCTGCTCGACAAGCTGTCGGCCGACGCGAAGTATGCCTATGACGAATTGAAGGTCGACGCGACGCCTACTTTCTTCATCAATGGTGAAAGGCTCAAGGGCGCGATGTCATTTGAGGAAATCGACGGAAAGATCAGGTCTCTTCTCAGGAAGTGACGCTCAACTCCAGCTGCTTGTGATCCTGGTTTCTTTTCGGCGCCGCCGCGAAGGTGACGCCGATCCGGTTCTGCTGGATCCAGGCAATCCGGCACTCACGGACCGAGCAATCCTCGGCCATCACCAGCCGAAACTGCGACGGCACAAACGCCACGTTTTCGACTTCGATAGCCGCACCCTCTGCCGAGATATTGCGCACCCTGCAGCTCATNACCGAACCGCCCGAAGACACAAAGGCAGGCTGATCGACTTCGGTCCGCGGGTGCTTTCGTCTCTCTTCCATGGGCTTCTGCCTCGATTGCCGGTCGCGGGAAGGCTAGCGAAAAACCTTAAATAAATTGGCACCTCCCCCGCCGGCGGATCGTTCAGCGATAAGGTTTTGAGCCGGCGCGACCAGCCGGACGTGAACCCCTCATTGCCGGCAATCCAAAGTAGACCGGTTCCCGGCGTTGCTGTCGGATTCAACTCGGCGCTCTTCCGTTCGCCGCGCCGACGGCGTAGCATTCCGGTTACCGGCGGTGCGCAGGCGCGACGCCCCGCTTCAGAAAACGAACATGCGCCAGGGGAAAAAACGCCATGTTCGAGATACTCGATCGACGCACGAGTCTGACCGGCAACCAGATCAAAATCCTGACCGCGGCCATCATCGGCGACGCGCTGGAATTCTTCGACTACTTCCTGATCGGATTCGTGCTCGCCTTCCTGATCGGTCCGTGGAAGCTCACCTTCGGCCAGTCCGCCGTCGTACTGATGAGCTCCGGCATCGGCGCCATCATCGGCGCCTATGCCTGGGGCTGGCTTGCCGACCGGATCGGCCGCCGCAAGGTCTTCATCGGCACCGTTTTGAACTTCTCCATCGCCACCGGGCTTTTGTATTTCACGCCGGATAATGGCTGGATCTATCTTTCCGTGATGCGCTTCTTCGTCGGACTCGGCGTCGGCGGGCTCTATTGCGTCGACCTGCCGCTGGTGCAGGAGTTCATGCCTTCCTCCAAGCGCGGCTGGGTTGGCGGTATCGTGACCTGCGTGATCCCGCTCGGCGTCGGCCTCGGCGCGGTGCTCGGCGCCAACGTCGGCGCGGGCGAATGGCGGCTGTTGTTCGCCATCGGTGTGCTACCCGCGCTGCTGGTGCTGTTGGTCCGCCTCTGGGTTCCGGAATCGCCGCGCTGGCTGTGCCGTCAGGGCCGTTACGAAGAGGCGCGCAAGTCGCTGGCCTGGGCGCTGCAGATGGAGCCGTCGGCGCTGCCGTTGCCGACCGCCGCCGACGCCGGTCCGATCGTCAAGAGCAACTGGCTCGACCTCTTCAAATACCCGCGCAGCCTGATCGTCTCCTGGCTCGGCAATGCCGGCGCGCAGACCGGCGTCTACGGCATCACGCTGTGGGCGCCGTCGCTGTTCGTGTTGCTGTTGAAGGTGACACCGCAGGAGGCTGCCAAGATGATGATCCTGCTGACGGTCTTCGGCTTCATCGGGCGGCTGTCGTTCTCGTTCTTCTCGGAGCTGATGGGACGTCGCAATGCGGGCGGCCTGCTTGGCCTCGGCGCCGGTGTCCTGACGATCGTGGCAGGCCACTATTACGACGCCATGCTGTTTGGCGTATCGGCTTTTTGGCTGATCCTGGCGGTCACCTCCTTCTTCGCCGACGGCGGTTTTGCCATTGTCGGCCCCTATGCGGCGGAAGTCTGGCCCTCGCACCTGCGAACTTCGGGCATGGGCTCGGCCTATGGCTTCGGCGGCATCGGCAAGATCATTGGTCCGCTCGGCCTNGCTCTGATCGTCGGCTCAAACAACTACCTCAAGCCCGACGTNCCGCTACCCCAGATTCCGACGGCCTTCATNTATCTCGGGTGCTGGTTCCTGATGGCNGGCGCGGTGTATTATTTCCTCGGGATCGAGACCCGGGGCAAGTCGATTGANCAGATCGACAAGGAACTGGCCGANGGGCTTGATCTATCGACGGCCGCGGCCGCAGCTCGACGGGCATAGAATTGGATAAGCTGATTGCGACTTCTGCCGACCTTGCGGGAGATCTCGATGTGGTCTCTCGCGCCGAGGCGGTCCGCCCGGCCGTGGCGGCGGCTTCGGACGAGATCGAGAGCACGCGCCGGCTGCCGCCGGCGCTACTCGACCGGCTGCATGAGGCCGGCCTGTTCCGGCTGTTGCTGCCGCGCTCGTCGCACGGGATCGAGACCGATCCCCTCACCTTCTTCCATGTCATGGAAACCATCGCCGGCGCCGACGGTTCGACCGCCTGGTGCCTGAGCCAGGCTGGTGGCTGCGCGATGGCGGCGGCCTATCTCGATTTGCCGGTGGCGCACGCGATCTTCGGCAATGACCCGCGCGCGGTGCTCGCCTGGGGCCCCGGTCCCAAGGTCAGGGCGATCGAGTGCGAGGGCGGCTACAGGGTCACGGGCGTGTGGGCTTTCGCTTCCGGCGGGCGGCACGCGACCTGGCTCGGCGCCCATTGCCCGATCTACCTGGCCGACGGCTCGCCAAAACTCGACGCTTCCGGCTTCCAGCAGGAGCGCACCATGCTGGTGCGCACCGAGGACGTCGCCTGGACCGACATCTGGAACACGGTCGGCCTGCGCGGCACTGCCAGCGACCAGTTCGAGCTGAAGGATTTCTTCGTCCGATCGGACCATTCCATCACCCGGCAATTCGACCAGGAGTGCCGCGAGAGCGGCCCGCTCTATCGGATGGGAGCCGGCACCTGCTACCAGGTCGGCTTCGCAGGCGTGGCCTGCGGTATCGCCCGCGGCGCGCTCGACTGCTTCATCGACCTGGCGCGCCACAAGGTGGCGCGCAACTACAAGAGCCCGTTGCGTGACAATGCCGTGGTCCAGTCCAATCTGGCCCAGGCCGAAGTCAATCTCCGCGCCGCGCGCGGCTTCGTGCTGCAGTCGATGGCCGACATTTGGAAGCACCTCTGCGCCGGCGCCACCATCACGGTCGAACAGCGCATCACCATGCGCATGGCCGCAACCAACGCCATCCACAAGGGTCGCGAGGCGGTCGACTTCGCCTATCATGCCGCGGGCGCAACCGCGATCTTCGAGCACCATCCGCTGGAGCGCCGCTTCCGTGACATCCACACCGTGACCCAGCAGCTTCAGGGTCAGCTCAAGCATTTTGAAACCGTCGGCGCCTGGATGATGGGCGCCGATGCCGACCTCACCTTCGTCTAAGGAGAAGAAACCATGCCACTCGGCGGACTGCAGCACTACACCATCGAACCTCAGGATCTCGAGCGCACCAGGGAATTCTATTGCGACGTGCTGGGGCTGGAAAACGGCGACCGCCCGCCGCTCGATTTTCCGGGCTACTGGCTCTATTCAGGCGGCACCGCCACCGTGCACCTGATGGGCACNCGCAAGCCGCGCGAGGGCATCGTGGTACGCGGCACCGANAAGAANTACGAGGACACCGGGCGGCTCGACCATATCGCNTTTGCCGCGACCGANGTCGACGGCGTGCGCAANCGCCTGCAGGCGANAGGCGTGAAATTCCGCGANAGCATCGTGCCGCGCACCGGCGATACGCAGTTCTTCCTGTATGATCCCGATGGCGTGGGCGTGGAGCTTAATTTTCCCAAGGCGTAACGGCGGTTCCTTATCCTTCCGCTCGACCAGCCGGCCGCTGGCCGCCGGCGCATGAGTCGGCGCGTGGATCGCAACGCCACAAGGAGCGGGAATAGGGACCGTTCGTCGTCGCGTATAAGCCCAATCCGGGCTTTAAGGGTTCGGACAGTTTTTCTTACGCCATTACCTCAAACGCGAACTACCGCTGAGGGGCTGGAATGGTCGCGCATGTGACCGTCCATGTGATTCAGAGTAATTCCGGCGATTTTCCGCCCGGCCGCAAATTCGCCGGGAATGCCGGGCGATTTCCCGACAAGGTCACGACCAAGCCATCTCCCGGGCGCGGAACGGTCCGCATTTCTTCAATTTTGCGTGACGAATTAAAGCGCCGCGCCGCTGCGGCAGGATAGTCGGGTGCCACGCCTTCCACCTACCCCAGGGCGTGCGTACCCGACTATTCGCGGGCGCGCCGATCGGTATTTGCGAGCAGGGTGGCTNNCCGATTTGTCGGGTTCTAATCGAGCCCCCGCTCATGACTCAAGCGGACCATTTCGTCGATGAAGATGGCTTTCTGCTGGTCGTTGAGGCTTGCAAACAAGGGTTCGGCCGCGTCGGCGACACTGCGCTGATCCACCGCCCGGTCATTGAGGAACTGGGCTTCGTTACGCATCTGCTCGATGATGTCGTCGGGCGGATCGCGCCTGGCACGCGCAATGCGCAGATTGAGCCGGTCGGCGCCGTTATGGCCGAGATAGTGCATGGCGCTGTTGAACGCGGTCCAGTTCTTCTCCTGCTCGGGCGTGAGATTCAATTCGGTCTTGATGCGGTCGATGTTGGCATCACTGTTGGCGACGATCTGTTCCGCCGTCAGTGGGGGCGCTTCCTCCTGGGTGAGCATCGCCGGTTGCTTGTCGGCCTTCGCGGTCTTGCCAGCCTTGCCTGGCTTCGTCGAACCGCTTTGCCTGGTGTCGGCCGGCTGCGGCGCCGGCTGACCGTTTCTCCCGGTAAGAACGCCGGTGACGCCCGTCACGACGCCCACCACCCCGCCGATCGCGCCTCCGAGCACGCCGCCGACGGGTCCCGCGGCCTTGCTCCCCTCTTTGGCGCCTTTTTGGACACCCTGAACCACCTGCGCATCCACTGCCAAGGGCGCGCACAGAAGGGTAACGACAACGCTCGCAAGCACGACGCGCAATTTCGTGCGCGCGCGCGCCGTCGATGCCGGGCTGATCATTATTTGGTCTCCATGGTCGAATCGATTTGCTGGCTGAGAGGCCGGGAGGGCGGCACATATCCTGCGCCGGTCATGTCCGCACATTATCGTTTTCGTACCACGCGAGTCTACCGTCCCGCCGTGTTCCCCACGACCCGGAAAATCTTGCCGCAAGAGCCGGTTACGCCAAACTGAGCCCGGACCGCGGCGTTGTTGCGCACGGTTCCGTTGATAGCCGGCCTCGATGTGTGCACCGCAATATTGCCACCCTGAAGTGAAGCTGGTTGGTCAGCGCCATTTTCCGGCAACGAATTTGCACGCAACGTTAGTACTAGAACCGCATGCCGCCAGATTTCTCGACAGACGCCGGCAATTCTGATCTGATTGTGACAACGAAATCTCCGCAAAGCCCCTTAGCGCGCCTTTCGGCCTGCCCGGCAGCGAAGAAAAAAACAACAACGAGATTTCCAAGCTGCCCACGATTGGCTCACCAGGGAGGGAACGCCATGTCACGGAAGAAGCTTTCTCGTCGGCAATTCGTTGCCGCTACCGCACTGTCATCCGCCGCACTGATTACTGCGCCCTACGTTCGAGGGGCTTACGCGGCGGGCAAGCTCAACATCGGGTTCTGGGATCACTGGGTGCCCGGTGCCAACAAGGCCTCCACCGATCTGGTGAATGAATGGGCCGAGAAGGAGAAGGTCGAGGTTTCGATCGACTACATCGCGAGCCAGGGCAACAAGAACCTGCTGACCATTGCCGCTGAAGGTCAGGCCAAGTCCGGTCACGACATTCTCGCGATGCCGACATGGTGGCCGCACGCGCAGGCCGAGTTGCTTGAGCCCATGAACGATGTGGTCGAGCCGCTGATCAAGCTGAACGGCGCAGTTAACGGCACCGTGGAATATCTCGGCAAGGCAGGCGACAAATGGCTGGGTGTGCCGGCCTGCGTCGGCAGCCAGATCAAGGGGCCCTGCTCGCGGATCGATCTGATGAAGAAGTACGCCGGCATCGACGTGCAGGCGATGTATCCGGCAGGTAGCCCGCCCAAAGCGGACAACTGGACCACGGATACCTTCCTCAAGGCGGCCGAGGCTTGTCACAAGGGCGGCGTTCCCTTCGGCATCGGCCTCGGCGAGACCAGTGACTCCGTCGATACCGTGGGCGCGTTCTTCCTCGCCTTCGGGGCCGAGGTCGTCGATGTCAAGGGCAACGTCGTCGTGAAGAACGACAACGTCCGGCAAGTGCTTGAATACTACAAGAAGCTGATGGCATTCCTGCCATCGGACGCGCCGTCCTGGGACGATGGTTCCAATAACAGGTGGCTGATCTCTGGCAACGGCGCCCTGATCATGAATCCGCCCAGTGCATGGGCTGTTGCCAAACGCGACGCGCCGCAAGTCGCGGAGCAATGCTGGACCCATGGCTTCCCGGTGGGTCCGAAGGGCCGCTTTGCACCGTTCCTGCCTTATTTCTGGAGCGTCTGGAATTTCTCCAAGAACAAGGAGGCGGCCAAGAGCCTGCTGACGCATCTGTCGCAACCGGCTTCGGTCGAGAAGATGGTGACCGCCAGCGGCGGTTACGATTTGCCGGCGTTCGAGAAGCTCACCACCCTGAAGACGTGGGCCGAGGAAGGGCCGCCCAAGGGCACGCTCTTCCATTACCCAAATCCGTACAACCACCAGAAGCTGTCGATCTCGGCATCGCCGGCGCCGCCGAAGATCGCTCAACAGATTTACACGCGGGCGACCCTGACCAAGATGTGCGTGCGTTTCTACCAGGGCGAAGCCATGGAAAAGACGCTGGCCTGGGCGGAAGGCGAACTCGAAGGCTTCATGCGGAGCTAACGCGTCGATTGCAATGACGTGGTGGCGCCAACACGATCCGAGCCGGCATATTGCCGGCTCGTCGGCATACCCGGAAATCCGGTTCCTCTGAGATAAACCCCGCGAGGAAGATGCATCATGGTCGATGTGGCATTTCAGTCGAACAGAGTTGCCGAAACGCGATCCCCGGGAAAGCGCTCTAGTTTGCGCTACGCGCTCAAGCGAAAATCCACTGCGGCCTTTCTCATGACGCTGCCGCTAATCGTGTTGATTTCGCTTTTGGTAATCTATCCCGCGATCTACTCGATGCATCTGGCGACGCTGAACAAGTCGATGCAGCACTTTGTTGGATTTGGAAACTTCCAGTTTCTGTTCAAGCGCGAAACGTTCTGGCTGGTGGTAGAGCAATCATGCATCTTCGCGATCACTGCTGTGATCTTCAAGGCGCTGATCGGCTTTATTGTCGCCCATTTCGTCCACAACATTCCGGCCAAAGGCCAGCGCAAATGGCGTGGGATGCTGCTGGTGCCATGGGTCATTCCTCCGGCCATGAGCACACTGGCGTGGCTTTGGTTGTTTGATCCGTCGTACAGCGCGTTCAACTATTTATTGGCAGGTTTCGGCGTCGAGCGGATTCCATGGACCGGCGAGGCCGGCTGGGCGCGGTTCTCGGTCATCCTGGTGAATATCTGGTACGGGGCTCCGTTTTTCATGATCATGTATCTGGCTGCGCTCAAGTCGGTGCCGGAGCAGCTCTATGAGGCCGCGGCGATTGACGGCGCCAATTGGTGGCAACGCATCTGGTATGTGACGCTGCCGATGATGCGCAACATCATAGCGATCACGACGCTGTTTTCCCTGATCGTGACCTTCGCCAATTTCGATATCGTTCGCATTCTGACCGCCGGAGGCCCGCTGGACCATACGCACATATTCGCGACCTGGGCGTTCCGCGTCGGCATCGAGGGCGGCGACATCCCGCTTGGCGCCAGCGTCTCGCTGTTTATGTTCCCGATCCTCGCGATTGCGGCGGTCTTTATCCTGCGCGACATCAACAAACGCGGGAACGAAGCCTGATGACCAACACCGTAGTGATCGACAAGGCGGCGCCGACCCGCAATGTCAAATATGGCAGCATGAGCCGCGACCGTACCTGGGCGCTGCGATGGTCGTACTTTTTCCTCACATTGTTCGCTATCTTCTCGCTGGTGCCACCGCTTTACATGCTGATCACGTCGTTCAAGACAAGCAATGAGATTTCCGCGGCGACAAATCCCTGGTGGATTTTCCATCCAACGCTGTCGAACTACGTCGAATTGCTGACCTCGAACCAGTACATCAGGTTTTTCCTGAACTCCGCGATGGTTTCGGTCTTTGTCGTGACCATCACGATGCTGATTAGCGTGCCGGCGGCGTTCGCGCTGGCGCGGATGCGATTCTGGGGTTCGGCAACGCTCGCGACCGGAGTTTTTCTGACCTATCTCATTCCGGACACGTTGCTGTTTCTGCCGTTGTTCAAGATGTTCGTAGTGTTCAGCGACTGGACCGGCATCCAGCTGATCAACCGATGGTACGTGCTGCTGATCGTCTATCCGACGCTGACCGTGCCATTCTGCACCTGGATCATGATCGGCTATTTCGCCTCGATCCCGAAGGAGCTGGACGAGGCCGCCATCATCGACGGCGCCTCCTGGTTCCAGACCTTGACCCGCATCTTCATTCCGGTTGCGATGCCCGGCCTGATCGCAGCGACCATTTTCGCGTTCACGGTCTCATGGGCGCAATTTCTCTATCCGCTGGTGTTCACGACCTCGACCGATCAGCTGGTGCTGCCGGTGGGCATCATCACCTCTCTGATCAAGGGTGACGTCTTCAACTGGGGACAGATCATGACCGGCGCGCTGCTCGGCGCCGCGCCACCGCTGATCATCTACGCGTTCCTGATGGACTACTACATCGCCGGCCTGACCGCCGGCGCCACGAAGGGTTGAACTCAATGGCCGACGTCACGTTGCGTAAGGTGATCAAGCGTTACGACGAGGTCGAGGCGGTGCGTGGCATCGATCTCGACATCGCCGACCATGAATTTGTCGTGCTGGTCGGGCCATCAGGCTGCGGAAAGTCGACCACGCTGCGGATGATCGCAGGGCTCGAGGACATCACCGACGGCGACATCATGATCGGGGGTGACGTCGTCAATGACGTACCGCCGAAGGACCGCGACATCGCCATGGTGTTCCAGAACTACGCGCTGTACCCGCACATGACGGTCGCGGAGAACATGTCGTTCGGCCTGCGGCTGAAGCACTATCCGAAGGCCGAGATCAAGAGCCGGGTCACCGAAGCCGCGCGCATGCTCGACATCACCGACCTGATCGACCGCAAGCCGAAGCAGCTTTCCGGCGGCCAGCGTCAGCGCGTCGCGATGGGCCGTGCCATCGTGCGCAATCCGAAGGTGTTCCTGTTCGACGAGCCGTTGTCCAACCTCGACGCCAAGCTGCGCGTCCAGATGCGGATCGAGATCAAGAAGGTGCACCAGAAGGTCCGCACCACGACCGTCTACGTCACCCACGATCAGGTCGAGGCGATGACGTTGGCCGACCGGGTGGTGGTGATGAATCACGGCCGCATCGAGCAGATCGGCACGCCCAACGAACTCTATCATCATCCGGCGACGCGCTTTGTTGCTGGGTTCATCGGCTCGCCGGCGATGAATTTCGTGCCCTGCCGGCTCGAGGAGGTCGGCGGCAAACCGCATATCCGGCTGACTGACCGCATCGCCTTCCCGCTGCCGCCCGCTCGCGCGGCGCGTTATCAGAATGTGGCGCGAAGCGAGAAATTGCTGCTGGGATTGCGGCCCGAACATATCACCGAAACGAACGCGCATCTGGAGCCGGGCGTCGAGACCTTCGACACGGTGCTGGATGTCACCGAGCCGATGGGAATGGAGACGCTGATTTATTTCACCCTCGAAGGCGCCCAGATTTGCGGACGGGTCAATCCCAATGCCGGCGCGCGCGACGGCGGCCCGCTTCGATTGGCAGTAGACCTCAACAATATGCACCTGCTAAACGAGGTGACCGGCGTCGTCCTTTGACGGCCGCAAACAAGAAAGCCAGGGGCTGGGAAGCAGGGAATGACGACCAACAAGAAGAAAATTTTCGTCACTGAATCGATGTCGCAGCCAGGACGGGCTCTGTTAAGAGAGCGGGACGACATCGAACTGGTCGAATTTCCCAACATGATTTCGGCTCCCGATTTCGAGGCCATGCTGAAGGCGCAGGCGCCGGTCCATGGCGTGGCGCTCGGCGCCACCCGCTTCGGCGAGCCGGAGCTCGAGGCTTCCAGGGACATGAAGGTGGTGACCCGGATCGGGGTCGGCTACGACGCCGTCGATGTGCCCGCGCTTTCCCGCCGCAATATCCCGCTGATGGTGGCGGGCACCGCGAATTCTCCCTCGGTCGCCGAGCAGGCGCTGTTCATGATGCTGACCTTGGCCAAGCGCGCCTCGGAAATGCACGCCATCGTGAAAGATGGCAACTGGGGTCACCGGCTCGGCAAGCTGCCCTACGATCTCTTCGGCAAGACGGTAATCATTGTCGGCTTCGGCCGCATCGGCACGCGCACCGCCAAGCGCTGTCTCGCCATGGAAATGAACGTTTTGGTTTTTGATCCCTACAAGGCGGCGGCCGAGATCAAGGCGGCAGGCTGCGAGCCGGTCGGCGACCTCGATGCGGCGCTGCCGCGCGCCGATTTTGTCAGCATCCACTGCCCGAAGACGCCGGAGACGGTCGGGATGTTCAATGCCGCGCGGTTGCAACGGATGAAGCCCACGGCCTATCTGATCAACACCGCGCGCGGCGGGATTGTCGTCGAAGCGGCGCTGCATGACGCGCTGGTATCCGGCAAGCTCGCCGGCGCGGGGCTTGACGTGTTCGAGCAGGAGCCGCCGCCGGTCGGCCATTCGCTGTTCGCACTGCCCAATGTCATCATGGCGCCGCACGTCGCCGGTGTCACCCGCGAGGCGGTCGACCGCATGAGCGAGCAAACCGCGCGCAATATCCTGAGCGCGCTCGACGGCGAACCGATCCGCCAGAACGTCATCAATCAGGACGTGCTCGGCTGATTGCGCGCTAACTCATCGCCGATGACTTCGCCGGCGTCCAGGCTTCATGACCGCGGGTATCAACATGGCCTTCAAGGAATTCGGCAGCTATGACGGGCTCGGACTGGCCGAACTCGTCCGCAAGAAGCAGGTCAGCCCCGCTGAATTGCTGGACGAGGCAGTCGCCCGCACCGCCAGGATCGATCCGCAGATCAACGCGGTGGTCGTAAAGCATTGCGATTATGCCGAGCGTCAGATCGACAATGGACTTCCCGCCGGCCCCTTCAGCGGGGTGCCTTTTCTCCTGAAGGACCTCGAAATTCTGAAGGACACGCGGACGACGTCGGGCGCGAGTGTTTTGAAGGACAATATCGCCGACCATACCGGCACCCTCGCCCAGCGCTTCCTTGATGCCGGTCTTTCAATCTTCGGCAAAACCTCCAGCCCCGAATTCGGGCTGATGCCGACCACCGAACCGCGCCTGCACGGTCCAACCCGAAATCCCTGGAATCTCGCCCACTCCTCCGGCGGTTCCTCCGGCGGCGCCGCAGCCGTGGTCGCCGCGCGGATCCTCCCCGTCGCACATGCCAGCGACGGCGGCGGTTCGATCCGGATTCCGGCCGCCGCATCCGGCGTGTTCGGATTGAAACCGAGCCGCGCGCGCACGCCGCTCGGTCCGGATCGCGGCGAAGGCTGGGGCGGCTTTTCCTGCGGCCACGTCGTGAGCATCAGCGTGCGCGACAGCGCGGCGATGTTGGATGCGATTGCCGGCCCTGAACCGTCGAGCCCCTATGTCGCGCCCGCGCCGCAGCGGCCCTTCCTCGAGGAGGTCGGCCGCGATCCCGGCCGTTTGCGCATCGCCTTTACCGACAAGTCGCCCTATGGCGACGCCGTCGATCCCGAAATTGCGGCAGCGACGCGTGATATCGCCTCGCTGCTGGCGGGATTGGGTCATCATGTCGAGGAGCGCGCGCCGCCACTCGCCGCCGATCCCGCCGTGGTGATGGCGACCATCGTGGCGGCCAATACCGCGCTCACGGTGCGGCTGTTGGAGCAGCGCTTTGGCCGCGCGATGACCAACCGCGATTTGGAGACACTGACGCTTGCGAGCGCTCACAACGCGGCGAAGACGACTGCGACCGATTATGTGGCCGCGCAACTTGCCGCATTTCAGATTTCGCGGGCGCTGGCGACCTTCTTCGAGTCTTGCGACGTGTTCCTGTGTCCGACGCTCTGCTCGCCGGCGTTGCGTATCGGTGAACTCAATCCGATGGCCGAGGATCTGTCGCACATCCCGCCGATTTTGCGGCGCTATATGCCGGCAACCTCGATGTTCAACATGTCGGGTCAACCTTCGATGTCGATGCCGCTGGCATGGAATGCCGCTGGATTGCCGCTCGGCATGATGTTTTCGGCGCGTTTGGGCGACGAGGCGACGCTATTCCGCCTAGCGGCGCAACTCGAGCAGGAGCGGCCCTGGAAGGCCAAATTGCCGCCAGTTTGCGCCTAAACCGACAAAACTCAGACAAAACTCAGCCGCATTCGGGAGCGAGGGATGGAACCCGGCGCTGCCGGCGGAGTTCCCTTCCGGCGGTGCACTGCAACCAGAGGCCAGAGTTTTGAGCCAAAGCGACCCGACCGATCATGCGCTGGCGGCCATCGCCAGCATCCTCGATCATCCGGAACCGGCCCGCGGAGCGGAAAATTCGGCGGCTGAGATCGCGCCGGGCTTGTCCGAGCGCAACGCCGCCCACGGCTATCACAAACTCGGACCCGGCCCGATGGCGGCGATACGGTTCAAATGGGCGGTCCGCCGCGCCGACGACGGCGAATATTATGTGGACGAGACCATCGGCGATAATTCCATGCCGGTCGTGACCGGACCGATGTCCGGGGATGCCGCGGTCAAGCTGGTGGACGATCGCGAGAGCGAAGCGCGGCAGCGGTTCGAGGCGCTGCGAAGCGAGATGGCCGGACGCGGCGCGGCGGCGAATCTGGTCCGCAAAGGCGCCGGCGAGACGTAGCCCGGTCAGTCCTGCTGGCCTGGAGTTCCGAGAAAATCCTTCTTGACGAGATCGACGCCGCAATGGCGCAGGATGTCGTAAGCCGTCGTCACGTGGAAGAAGAACTGCGGCACGCTGAACGTCAGCAGTAGCGACTGGCCGGTAAACTTTCGCTGCGATCCATTCCTGAAGGTGAAAACTACCTCCTTTTGTTCGGTGCCGTTGATTTCCGCGGGCGGCAGACCCCGGATGAACGCGATCGTGGTCGCAATTCGCCGCTTCAGTTCGGGGATATCCGGTTCGCCATCCGGAAAGACCGGCGGCTCAACGCCGGTGAGCAGGCTGCAGGCGAGAACCGCGTGCCTGATGGCCTCGCCGACCTGGCGCGTGAGGTTGTACATATTGGGATAGAGCCGCGCATTGAGCAGGATCGCGGGGTCGATCTTGCGTGCCTCGGCGTGTCTGGCAGCGTGGTCGAGCAGATTGGACAGGCTGCCCAAAAACTGGGTGAAAACGCCGACGGATGATCGGTGCATCGACAGGGTCACGGTTGCAGTCCTCATCGCAAGGCAGTTTATCGGGGAATTTTCCGCATTTGATTGCTAAACGATCTGCCGTTAAGCAGCAAACATCGTTTCCCGCGGTCGCTTCCGGAGAAGTCTTGATGGTTCGAATCTTGTCGTGTCTCGCAGCCCTTTTGCTGGTAGCGGCCTCAGCGCATGCCCAGCAGGCTTCCCTCCTCGACGAGATCATGAAACGCGGCACCCTGCGCGTGGGCCTTACCGGTGACTATCTGCCGTTCAGCTCTTTCGACAAGACGACCTCGACATTCAGGGGGTTCGACGTCGATATGGCGGAGCAACTCGGCAAGGCGCTCGGCGTCAAGGTCGAGTATGTTCACACGGCGTGGCCGCAATTGACGAAGGATTTCGAAGCCGACAATTTCGACATCGCCATGGGCGGCGTCTCGATCATCCTCGACCGGCAGAAGAAGGGCCTGTTCTCCACCCCCATCATGCGCGAAGGCAAGACACCGATCGCGCGCTGCGCCGACAAGGGTAGATACGAGACGATCGCCGATATCGACCGGCCGGGCACCCGGGTGATCGTCAATTCCGGCGGCACCAACGAGCGATTTGCCCGGGCCAACGTCAAGAACGCCGAGATCAAGATCTACAACGACAATGTCACGATCTTCGACGAAATCGCCAAGGGCAACGCCGACCTGATGATCACCGATGCGTCGGAGACGCGCTACCAGCAAAAGCTTCACCCCGGTGTGCTCTGCGCCGTGCACCCGGAAAAGCCGTTCGACTTCGCCGAAAAAGCCTATTGGCTGCAGCGCGACGCCGCGCTGAAGGCCTTCGTCGACCAGTGGCTGCACATCGCGGTCGAGGACGGCAGTTTCAGGAAAATCTATGCCTCCTGGTTCGAATCGGCCGACTGACCGGCTTGCCCTGAAATTGACCCGGTCCGTGCTCCTAAATTAGACTGGCCTGCCGAACAAGGATTGAACCAAAGCCGCTAGCATACGACTCATACCATGAAAGTGATGTAGATCACGTTGCCGGGGAACTGCGAGAGCCTAAGCTCGTTGTTTGAATTTCCGCCTGCTCAGGAGGTCACAATGAAAAAGCTTCTTGCACTCGCCGCGTTTCTGCTCGCGAGCGGTGCCGCGCAGGCCCAGTACACGTTCGAATATGGCGGGCGGACCATTCGCATCGATCCGGATCGCGGCACGGTCTCGATCCCCGGCGTCTACGACAACAGCGGACGGCGATCGCGGCGCCACAGCGACCAGGACAGCGACCGCCCGCGCAAGCAAACGCCGCAGCAGGCCAAGATCGATCCCCAAGCGCCTGCGGCCGAACCTGCGCAGACTGAACCGGCGGCCACGCCCGCGCCCGCGACCGCTGCTCCGGAGCCTTCGACGGCCGCCGCGACCGTCGCGCCCGCGGATACCGCCGTGGCCACGCCGACCCAGCCTCCGGCGAGTGCGCCCGAGCCGCAGGTTCAGCAGGACGCCGTCCCTGTCGCCCAGCCTGCTCCGCCGCCTGCGGTCGTTGCGGCGACGGGGCCGGCCCCCAAACCTCCGGCGCCTGCGGCTCAGTCGGGCAATTCGCCGCTCGGCGTGTGGCTCACGGAAGAGAAGGAAGGCAAGGTTAGGATCGAGCAGTGCGGCGCCAACCTCTGCGGCTATTCGGTCGATGCGAAATCGAACCAGAACGCCGAGCAGGTCCTGATCAACATGAAGCCCGGCAAGGATTCCAAATGGAGCGGGCGAATCCTCGACCCGAACACCGGCAGCACTTATGATTCAACCATCGCACTGAAGGGTTCGGACACCCTGCGCGTCCAAGGCTGCGCCTTCGGCGGCATGTTCTGCGGCGGCCAGACCTGGAGCCGGGTGAACTAGCTGGTTGCCATCGTTGCGATCGACACAAAGGCCCCGTCGTACAGCGGGGCCTTTTGCTTGCGCAGCACGTGTTGCCGGGCCGCGTTGCCGATGCCGGCACCATCTCGGTGACCCTGGTCAGCGGCATCGAGCGCGCCGTTGGTTCCGGTCACCTCACGGGCACGTCCGGATCAGGCACCTGGCGCGGCGCACTCTGTTCCGGGACCTGGACTGCGCAGCGGATCTAGTTGCCGCGAGGTGAATTACCCGACCGCCGCGGCATATTCGGCGTCGGTGACGTGCTCCATCCAGGTCGCGTGGTTGCCATCCAGCGATTCCTGCATCGCGATGTGGACCATGCCGGTGGTCGGCGCGCCGCCATGCCAGTGCTTTTCCCCTGGCGGAATCCAGACGACGTCGCCGGGCCGGATTTCGCGCACCGGACCGCCCTTGGTCTGAACCCGGCCGACGCCTGAAATTACGTAGAGCGTCTGACCCAGCGGNTGGCTGTGCCAGGCGGTTCGCGCCCCCGGCTCGAATGCTACCCGGTTGGCGACAATGCGCGCCGGCGCTTGCGGCGTGATGATTGGGTCCTGCAAGACCGTGCCGGTGAAATTCTCCTTCGGCGCCTTGCGAGTCGGCCGTGAGCCGGCGAGGTGGATATCCATGGAATTCTTCCTGTCATGACGGACGCCGTTCGTCTGCGTCCTGATTATTTCTTCGACGCCGCGTAGCGCGCCTTGGTCTCGGCATTCATGGGGTAGAGGCCCGGCAGCACCGCGCCGGCGTTCACCTGGTCGACGATCCAGGCTTCCATGCGCTCCTGCTCGGCGCCTTCGGCCAGGATGAGATCGAGAAACGCCTGCGGGATCACCACCGCGCCGTCCTGGTCGGCGACGATGACGTCGTTCGGGAAAATGGCAACGCCGCCGCAGCCGATCGGTTCGCCCCAGCCGACGAAGGTCAGGCCGGCAACCGAGGGCGGCGCCGCAAAACCGTCGCACCACAGCGGCAGGCCGGTGCCGAGCACACCTTCGAGATCGCGCACGACGCCATCAGTCACCAGCGCCGCAACACCCCGTTTCACCATTCGCGCGCACAAAATATCGCCGAAGATGCCGGCGTCGGTGATGCCCATGGCATCGACCACGGCGATGCAGCCTTCCGGCATGGCCTCGATCGCGGTCCGCGTTGAAATCGGCGACGACCAGGATTCCGGTGTCGCCAGATCCTCCCGCGCCGGCACGAAGCGCAGCGTGAAGGCCGGCCCGACCAGCCGCTTCTGTCCCGGCCGCAGCGGACGCGAGCCCCGCATCCAGACGTTCCGCAAGCCCTTCTTGAGCAGGACCGTGGTGATGGTGGCGGTGGAGACGTGGGAAAGGGTCTTGATCGCTTCGGGGGTCAAGGACATCGAAACTGCAACTCCGGTGGAAGGATTGATCGGCGGGCGCATCTTGCGGGGCACGGGCATCGCGTCAAGGGCTGTCGCCCATTTGTGGCTCGGCATCGTTCAATCGCCGCAGCTTATCACCACAATGCCGATTAATTTATTGAACTTGCAGGCCGATTTCGCGCCAACGGCGCTCCCGATGACAGGCTCCGCGAATTCCACTTCACTGCAAAACCGGCTAATGTCGTCATGCATGGCCGCGACGCTCTCCCCGCCCCGTATTCTGCCAAGTGGCGATAGCGCCATCACGGTCGAATTCAGCCGCAACATCGACGATGCCGCAAACCAGCGGGTGCTGGCGCTTGACCGCACGATCGCGAACGAGCCGGTCGCCGGCATCACCGAGACGGTGCCGACCTATCGGTCGCTGCTGGTGCACTACGATCCCGTGCTGGTCGATTTTGACGCGCTCGGCAAAAAACTCGCCGCGCTGGCGCAACGGCCCGTGCCGACGACGAGCAAATCGCGGCGCTGGCGGATTCCCGTCACTTACGGCGGCGAGCATGGCATCGATCTTGAGGATGTCGCCAGGACGCTCAAGACCACCCCAGACGATATCGTGGCGCGGCATGTCGGCGGCGACTATCGGGTCGCGATGATCGGCTTCAGCCCGGGCTGGTCCTATCTCAGCGGGCTCGACAGTTTCCTGCATATGCCGCGGCGGCCTAATCCACGGCTGTTGACGCCGGCCGGGACGATCTCGATCGGCGGCGTGCAGGCCGGCATACAATGTCTGGCCGGCCCGAGCGGCTGGCATCTGCTCGGACGCACCCCCGTGCGCACCTACCAGCTGCACCGCGACCCGACCTTCCTGCTGGAACCCGGCGACCGCGTGACGTTTTCCGCAGTCGACGCGAAAACCTTCGCCGAACTGGATCGCGCCGCGGAAAACGGCGAGATTGTCGCCGAGCTGATCGCCTCATGAGCAAGCTTGTCATCGCATCGATCGGGCCGGCGAGTTCGGTGCAGGACGGCGGCCGCCATGGCGCGCAGCGTTACGGCCTGACGCCCAGCGGCGCGATGGACCAGCTTGCGCTCGCCGCCGCCAACACGCTGGTCGGAAATGCGCCGTCCGCGGCCGCCATCGAGATCGGCCCGTTCGGCGCCGTGTTTAACGCGCGCGGGGGCGCGGTTCGGGTCGCGCTTGCGGGCGCGCCGCGCAACGCCGACATCGCGGGACGCGCGGTTGCGCTCGACACCTCGATGACGCTCGCCGACGGCGAGACCCTGACGCTGGGCTTTGCGCGCGGCGGTTCGTTCAGCTATGTCGCGATCGAGGGCGCCATTGCCGGCGAGCCGGTGTTCGGCAGCCTGGCGGTGAACGCGCGGGCTGGCCTCGGCAGCCCGTATCCGCGCCCGCTCCAGCCCGGCGATGAATTGGAGACGCAAGCCGCCAGCGGCGCGGCCGAGCGCCGGATCGAACTTCCGGGCGCTGTCGACGGGCCAATCCGCGTGGTGCTGGGGCCGCAGGACGACGAATTCGCTGACGCAGAAAAGGAACTGTTTCTGAACAGCGAATGGAAGATATCGGCGACCAGCGATCGCATGGGCTACCGGCTCGAGGGTCCCGCGATCAAGCATCTGCACGGTCACAACATCGTCTCCGACGGCACCGTCAACGGCAGCATCCAGGTGCCCGGCATTGGCGCGCCGATCGTGCTGATGGCGGACCGCGGGATCAGCGGCGGTTATCCCAAGATCGCGACCCTGATTTCGGCCGATTTCGGCCGGTTCGCGCAGGTTCCGGCCGGCAAAGCCTTTCGGTTCAAAGCCGTCAGCATGGCCGAAGCGCAAGGAGAGGCGCGGAAGTTCGCTGGTCTGCTGCGCAGCCTGCCCGACCGGTTGCGTCCGATCGAAGCTTTCGATCTCAACATCGAGGCGCTAAGAGATGCTAACGTCGCCGGCAGCGCCGTCAGCGCGGTCGACGCCCGAACCTGGCAGACGCCGTCGGCAGACGCGTTGGCGCAAGACTGATTTAAGATCCACTCGCGCAAGGGGACAGACATGACAACCATCGATCTCAACTGCGATCTCGGCGAAAGTTTTGGGCCGTGGGAAATGGGCAATGACGCGGCGATGATCGAGCTCGCCACCTCGGTCAACGTCGCCTGCGGGTTCCACGCCGGCGATGCGGACATCATGCGCAAGACCTGCGAGTTGGCGAAGGCGCGCGGCGTCAGCGTCGGCGCCCATCCCGGCTACCGCGATCTGCACGGTTTCGGCCGCCGGCCGTTTCCGGGCATGAAGGCCTCCGAGATCGAGAACCTGGTCGCCTACCAGATCGGCGCGCTGCAGGCGATCGCGACCGCGGCCGGCCACAAGGTGACCCACGTCAAGGCGCATGGCGCGCTGTCGAACGTCGCCTGCGAGGACGACGCGACCGCCAGGGCCATCGCTTCCGCCATCAAGGCGGTAGATCCCAATCTGGTCTTCGTGGTGTTGGCGAATTCGCCGCTGGTCAAGGCCGGTGAAGCCGCCAACCTGCCGATGGTGCATGAAGTGTTCGCCGACCGTGCCTACGAGGATGACGGCTCGCTGGTGTCGCGCCGCAAGCCCGGCGCGGTGCTGCACGACGCCAAAGCGATCGCGGACCGCGTGGTACGGATGGTGCAGGACGGTGCCGTGGTTTCAGTCACGGGCAAGGTGATCAAAATGCGCACCGACACCGTGTGCATTCACGGCGACACGCCCGGCGCAGTCGAAATCGCCCGCGGCGTGCGGAAAGCACTTAGAGACGGCGGTATCGAGGTGGCGCCGTTCAGGGTGAATTAGCGCGTCTAGAATGGATGAACCGACAGCGTTCCGAATATCACGGCCGCGATAAGGGCAAAGGCACCGTACAGGGCCGCCGCATGGAACCCGGTTCCGGTTCGCCGGGACAGAGAACGCGCATAAAAATGAAGGCGGGCTTCCGCCGATAGTTCGCGCATGGTCGATCTCCAACGCCCCATATCGCGGCCAATGGAGTACGTCCCCGCGTCAGATTCAAGGCGACCGCTAAAATAGCGATATGAAAGCTTCGTGACCGCGTAATTGGAGTCAAAAATTCTCTGCCGCGGATTCGTGCGAGAATTTTATTCGTTAGCATTTGATGCGGATTAGAGCCGGCTCCGGGAACCCTAATACACATCCTGCTGGAACCGACCCTTCTTCTTGAGTTCCCCGACGAAGCTGACGGCTTCATCGGTGGAACGGGCGCCGTACTGCGCGACAATATCGACCAGCGCCCGCTCGACGTCCTTCGCCATCCGCTTGGCGTCGCCGCAGATGTAGACGTTGGCGCCTTCGGCGAGCCATGTCCACAATTCGCGGCCGACCTCACGCATGCGGTCCTGCACATAGAATTTCTTGTCGCCGTCGCGCGACCACGCCAGCGACAAGCGTGTCAGGTGCCCTGAAGTCTTGAGCGCCTTCAGCTCGTCCGAATAGAAGAAATCGCAGTCGCTGCGCTGATGGCCGAAGAATAGCCAGTTCTTCCCCTGCGCGCCGGTCGCCTTGCGGTCGAGCAGGAAGGCGCGGAATGGCGCCACTCCGGTGCCGGGACCGATCATGATGACCGGCGTCCTGGGATCCTGCGGCAGCGCGAAGCCGTGTGCCTTCTGGACATAAACCTTCACCTCGTCGCCGGGCTGAATGCGCTCCGCCAGGAAGGTCGAGGCAAGGCCGAGGCGCTGGCGCTTGCCGATAACGTAGCGCACGCAGTCGACGGTCAGCGACAGCTTTCCGGGCGTCGCATTGTGCGATGACGAAATCGAGTAGAGCCGCGGCTGCAGCACCTCCAGCGCCTCGACGAAGGCCTCGGGATGCGGGCGCACCTTGGAGAATTTCTGCAGCACCGCCATCACGTCGAGCGTCGCCGCGTCGCCGTCGGGATCCTCGCCTTGCGCCAGCGCGCGGGCCTTTTCACGCTGCGCGCCGCCGGTGAGATACGAGAACAGCTCGAACAGCGAATCCGGCGCCGGCGACAGCGAGACATCGTCGAGCAGGACCTCGCGCAGCGTCTTGCCCCTGACCTCCGTGGTATGCGAGGCTCCGAGCAAGGCGATGATCTGATCGACGTGGCCGAGGTCGTTGCGGGCGTAGATGCCAAAGGAATCGCCGACGACATAGTCGAGGCCGCAGCCGGACAGATCGAAATCGATGTGCCAGGTTTCCTTTTCCGATCCAGGCTTGTTCAGAAGGCGTCGCGACACGAAGGTGGCAGCGACCGGATTGTCGCGCGATCGTCCCGGCTCGGCCGTGACCGCCGGTGTTGCCGCGGCCGGCGCCAGCGCCGGGCTTGGTGACGTGGCCTGAGCCTTCGCCAATTCCTCGTGCAGCGACTTCAGCATCCGGGCGGTTTCCTTGCCGCCGGGGACGCAGAGATTGAGACGCGCCTCTCCCTTGCTGGCGATGGCGTCCGAATAATCGTTGCAGTTATATCCGCACTGGCCGCAGTCCTGCTGCGCCATCGCCGCCATCATCCGCCGCCGCAGCGGGCGGCCTTCGGCGAGTTTCATGCGGTCGGCGATCGGCATGGTCTGGTCGTGCCACGGCGCTTCGCCGTCGTCGCCACCGCCGGCGGGGCCTTGCATGACGGCAGCGCCCTGCTCCGCCGAGAGCGCTGTCGGACCGTCGGTCGACAACAGCCCGGCAAAGAAACCGTTGAGCCAGGAACGCTGCGCCTCGGAGAATGGCGCGCTGGCTGGAATGATTTCGATTTTCGGTGGAGGCGTCATCTGGTTCATGTGGAAGCCTCGGCATCGGCCAATTTGCGCAAGCTTTCGCCGCCATGGCGGCGCGCGAAGGTGAGAAAGCTTTCGTCCGGCGACGCTCGATGCGACAGATACGCCTTCAACAGCCCTTCCACGGTCTTCGGCGCGTCCTCGGCCTTGATGTCGTGGTAGACCTCCTGCCCGACATCGGCGTTGGGACCGAACCCGCCGCCGGCGAACAGATGGTAGCCCTCGACCGTGTCGTCGCTCTCGCCAACCGGGATTTTCGCGGCGATCAGCCCGATGTCGCTGATGTAGTGCTGCGCGCAGGAATGATGGCAGCCGGTCAGATGGATATTGAGCGGCGTGTCGATCTCGACCCGCGGCTCGCACCAGTCGCCGATTGCCGCGGCATGGCGCTTGGTATCCGAGGCCGCGAACTTGCAGCCGGTATTGCCGGTGCAGGCGATCAGTCCGGCGCGAATTTGCGATGCCTTGACCGCGAGCCCGATGGCCTCGATGGCAGCCACGGCCAGTCCTACATTTTCGTCGCGCACGCCGGATATCAAGAGGTTCTGCCAGACCGTAAGCCTGAGTTCGCCGTCACCGAGATCGCGGGCGATCTTGGCGAGCCCTCGCATCTGCTCGCAGGTGATCTTGCCGAGCGGCAGCACAACACCGATCCAGTTCAGCGCCTCCTGCTTTTGCTTGTGCACGCCGATATGCGCCATGCGGTCGAAGGCCGGGCGCGGCGCCAGCGCTTGCGGCGGCACGCGGGTCAGGGCGTGGCCGAGCTTCTCCTCCACCAGCACCATGAACTTTTCCAAGCCGATGCCGTCGATGACGTATTTCAGCCGCGCCTTCAGCCGGTTGGTGCGGTCGCCGAGGTCGATGAAGACGCGGACGATGGCATCCGCCACCTTGGCTGCGTTCGCTGGCTCGACGATGATGCCGGTTGATTTGGCAAAATCCCTGTGACCGGTGATGCCGCCAATCCCGAGCGCGAACCAGATCCCTGGCTCGACATCAAAACCGTCCCTGACCTCTACGGCCGAAAACGCGATGTCATTGGTGTCTTCCAGCACCGCGATTTTGCCGGCGCCGTCGAAGGCGACGTTGAATTTCCGCGGCAAGCCCGTCAGGGAGCGGTCGTTGAGGATGTGATAATGCCACTCGCGGGCATATGGGCGGGTGTCCAGCAGTTCCTGCGGATCGATGCCTGCGGTCGGCGTGCCCGTGACATTGCGAATGTTGTCGGCGCCGGAGCCGCGCGAGCACAGGCCGAGGTCCTGGATGCCTTCAATCAATGCGACCGCATTTTTTGGCGGGACTTCGCGCACCTGCAGATTGGCCCGCGTGGTGACGTGACAAAACGGACCGCAATATCGTTCCGCAAGGTCGGCGATCCCTGCAAACTGCCAGTGCTTGAGGATGCCGTTCGGAATCCGCAAGCGACACATATAGGAATCCTGCGCCGGCGCGACATAGAACAGGCCAAAATAGCGCCAGCGGAAATTATCCGCAGGCGATGGCGGCGCGTTGTCCAGCGCCTGCTGCTTCAGCCGCGGATAGGCGTCGAACGGATGCTGCTCGCGTTTGAATTTTTCCTGGTCGACGAGTTTCTTGCCCGACGCAATGACCTTGTCCTGTGCCTTGATGTGCGCGGCATCCGGTCCGCTGGGTTCGGCGTTGGCTTTGCCGGCGGCCGCGCCGCCGAGGCCGCGCCCGACCTTGCTGATCTGCAGGCCGCTGGCAAAGCCTTCGAGGTAGCGCTTCTGCTCGTCGGTAAAGTCGACTGAGAGAGTTTCGATTTTCATGGTGTGCGACGAACCTCCTGCGGCCACGCTTTAAGTGGCTTCAACGGGGATTGGGAAATGCGGCCGCGCGGAAATCGGATCGGCGCCAGGCGCCACTTCAATTTCTCAACTTGCGGTCCGGCCAGCCTCGTTGCTGCGGAAATCCATCTTGGACGTAGGCGCCAGCGGGCATCTGCGACGGCTGGCTGCACTGCAACATACAAATTGCATGCCACCGCGGCTCCATTGAAATCCACAATAAATACAACTAGTTACGTGGTCGGAGGTGGAACCGGGCAGCCGCCGCCGCCGTCAATTTCGAGCAGCCAGCCCAAAAATTAGCCTGTTGGAGGCAAGTGCCCAACATTGGCGCATCAGCGTCGGATCAGGATTTCGGCCGACCGATCTTGAACGCCGCCAGGTGGCCGCCGATATCGTCGGCGTCGAATGCGGGACCGGCGAAAGCGCCGATCGTGTCAGGCGTTTCAGCGGGCCTTGCCGCGTGTCCCAGGGCGGCATCATAGAGATCGGGCCTGAACACGTGCTTGGCGGTTTTCAGCGCCTCCGGGCTGAACGACGCCTGCCCCCAGCGCACCATCTGCGCGTACAGCCACGCGGCCTGCACCGGATCGGGTCGCGCCGCGTCTTCCCGTCCCACCAGCAGATAGCGGCTGCTCTCGCGCATGGTTCCATCGGGCGAAATCTTCAGACGCCCGTCGAGCGTTCGCTGGATCACGTCCGCATCGACGCCGATCCGCTCCGCGGCGCTGAGGATGCGCGCGGCTTCGCCGCGATTTTCCGGCTGCTCGATGAATTCGGCGGCGCGCGACGCGGCCCGGATCAGGGCCGCCACCACTTCCGGGTTCTTCTCCGACCAGTTTTGCCTGACCGCCAGCACCTTTTCCGCCGCGCGCACCAGGATGTCCGAGACAAAATGCAGGATATGGCCGACGCCGTGATCGACCGCGATCGAATTCCAGGGCGCGCCGACGCAGAACGCATCGACGTGGCCGCTGGCAAGGCTGTCGACCATGTAGGGCGGCGGCAGCACCACTAGGCGAACATCGTCGTCGGGGTCGACGCCGCCGGCCGCCATCCAGAACCGCAGCTGGTAATTATGGGTCGAGAACGGAAAGGTCATGCCGAAGGTCAGGGGTTCCGCGCCGCTCTTGCGCCGCTTCGCGACCACGCGCGAAAGCGCCGTCGCCGTCGCCATCGGATCGAAGCGGTCGCCGTCGATCTCGGCCATGATCGCCGCGTGCAGCGCGCGCGATACCGTGATGGCATTGCCGTTGAGGCCGAGGTTGAAGGGTGCCGCGATCGGCACCTTGACGTGGCCCAGTCCCAGGCTGGAGGCGATCGCCACCGGCGCCAGGAGATGGGCGGCATCGAACAGGCCGATATTGAGCTTGTCGCGGACATTCGACCACGACACTTCCCGCACCAGGGTGACGTCGAGCCCTTCCGCCGCCGTAAATCCCTTGTCGACGGCGACGATCAGCGCCGCCGCATCGACCAAAGGGATAAAACCTATGTGAAGCGGTACGGTCATTTCAGCAACTCCGACGCGGTCAGGATCGACTGCGCGATCTCGCCGATCTTCTTTTTCTCGCGCATCGCGGTGGAGCGCAGCAATACATAGGCTTCCTCTTCCGTGAGGCCCTTCAACTTCATCAGGATTCCCTTGGCGCGGTCGATCACCTTGCGGTCTTCCAGCGCGGATTTGGTGCGATCGAGCTCGTCCTGCAATTTTGCAAACGCGTTGAAGCGGGAGATGCAGAGATCGAGGATCGGCTTGATGCGCTCTTTCTTCAGCCCGTCGACGATATAGGCGGACACGCCGGCATCGACCGAAGCCTGGATCGAGGCCGCGTCGCTCTGGTCGACGAACATCGCGACCGGCCGCCGCACCGCGCGGCTGACCTGGAACATCTGTTCCAGCACGTCGCGGCTCGGGTTTTCCAGATCGATCAGGATCACGTCGGGATCGAGCGCATAGATCCGCGCCAGCAGGCTCTGCATTTCGCTGATATGGACGACGCCGGTAAAACCCGCTTCCCGCAAGCCCTCTTCCAGGATCGCAGCGCGGATCGGGCTTTCGTCGACAATGACGATTTTGGGAGAGGCCTCAGTGCCCATCGATCACTCGCATTCCGGCAAATCATTGATAGCACGCCGAAGGCCAGCTCAAAGCCTTGTAATTATGGGCAATTGGGACTAGCTCCTGCCGATCAATCGGACCGATCAGACATGCAACAGGCCGCCGCGCCCAAAGTCAGCTTTGTTTCGCTGGGATGCCCCAAGGCGCTGGTGGATTCCGAGCGTATCATCACGCGGCTGCGCGCCGAGGGCTATGAGCTGGCGCGCAAGCATGACGGCGCGGACCTCGTCATTGTCAACACCTGTGGTTTTCTCGACAGCGCCAAGCAGGAATCGCTGGGCGCGATCGGCGAAGCCATGGCCGAGAACGGCAAGGTCATCGTCACCGGCTGCATGGGCGCCGAACCCGAGCAGATCGAGGCGGCCTATCCCGGCGTGCTCTCGATCACCGGGCCGCAGCAATATGAAAGCGTGCTCGATGCCGTGCATCGCGCGCTGCCGCCGGTGCACAATCCGCATCTCGACCTGGTGCCGCCGCAGGGCATCAAGCTGACGCCGCGGCACTACGCTTATTTGAAGATTTCCGAAGGCTGCAACAACCGCTGCAGCTTCTGCATCATCCCCAAACTGCGCGGCGATCTGGTGTCGCGACCGGCCAATGACGTGCTGCGCGAGGCCGAGCGACTGGTCGCCGCCGGCGTCAGGGAGTTGCTGGTCATCTCGCAGGATACCTCGGCCTATGGCGTGGATATCAAATATGCGGCGAGCCCGTGGAAGGACCGCGAAGTTCGCGCAAAATTTTTCGACCTGGCAGAGGCGCTCGGCGAATTCGGCGCCTGGGTGCGGCTGCAGTATGTCTACCCCTACCCGCATGTCGATGAGGTCATCGGCCTGATGACGGATGGCAAGGTCTTGCCTTATCTCGATATTCCCTTCCAGCACGCCAGCCCGGAAATTCTCAAAGCGATGAAGCGTCCGGCGGCGCAGGAGAAGACGCTGGCGCGGATCAAGTCATGGCGCGAGCAATGCCCCGAGCTAACGCTGCGCTCCACCTTCATCGTCGGGTTTCCCGGCGAGACCGATTCCGATTTTACCGATCTGCTCGACTGGCTCGACGAGGCCGAAATCGATCGCGTCGGCTGCTTCAAATACGAGCCGGTCGCCGGCGCGGTGTCGAATGCGCTCGGCCCTGCCGTGCCCGAGGCGACAAAACAGGAGCGCTGGAATGCGCTGATGGTGCGCCAGCAGAAGATTTCGGCGCGGCGGCTGAAGCGCAAGGTCGGCACCCGGCAGCAGGTCATCATCGATGAAGTCGGCCCGACCGTCTCAAAGGGCCGCTCGAAAGCCGACGCGCCCGAGATCGACGGCGCGGTCTATCTCTCGAGCCGGCGACCGCTGCGGACAGGCGAGATCGTCACCGCCAAGATCGAGCGGGCAGACGAATACGATCTGCACGGCAGCGTCGCCGGCTTCTGACGCGCTTGACACTGCCTGCCCTTTGGCGGTATGGGCCTGCCCCATGAATTTGAACCGGACCATCCGCCGCGCAGCTTTCCGTCGTCGCACCCGCGACGATGATGGGCTGCGCCGTGTCCGACGACTACGCTGAACAACTGAAATCAGCAACGTTTTCGAGAAGGCCGCACCCGGGAAAGTGCGGCCTTCTCGCGTTTTGACGCCCTTTCTCATCCAGCCGCAGGAGTTTCGACATGAACACCGCCACACATTCGTTTGATGCGCTGATGGAAATAACTTCGCGCCCGCCGGCCGTCTTTGTCCGGGGCGAAGGCTCGTACCTGTGGGATGAGCAAGGCAAGCGCTATCTCGACTTCATCCAGGGCTGGGCGGTCAATTGCCTCGGCCATTCGCCGCCTGAAGTCGCCGAGGCGCTGGCGGCGCAGTCAAAACTGCTGCTGACCCCGAGCCCGGCGTTTTACAACGGCCCCAGCCTAAAGCTCGCCAAGGCGTTAACCGATCAAAGCTGCTTCGATCAGGTGTTTTTCGCCAACTCGGGCGCTGAAGCCAATGAGGGCGCCATCAAGCTCGCCCGCAAATACGGCGCGCTTCGCAAGAGCGGCGCCTACGAGATCATCACCTTCGCAGGCGGCTTTCACGGCCGCACGCTGGCGACGATGTCGGCGTCGGGCAAGAAGGCGTTCGAGCCGTTGTTCGAGCCCAAGGTTGCAGGCTTTCCGAAGGCGCAGCTGAACGATCTGGCCTCCGTGAAGCGGCTGATCAACGACAACACCGTCGCCGTGATGCTGGAGCCGATCCAGGGCGAAGCCGGCGTCTGGCCGGCTATGGATCAGTTTCTGCGCGAATTGCGGGTACTGACCAAGGCGCACGGCCTGTTGCTGATCTTCGATGAAATCCAGACCGGGATGGGCCGCACCGGAAAGCTGTTCCATTACGAGCACGCGGAGATCGAGCCCGACATCATGACGCTCGGAAAAGGGATCGGCGGCGGCGTTCCGCTTGCCGCCTTGCTCGCCACCAGCGCTGCTTCCTGTTTCGAACACGGCGACCAAGGCGGAACATTCAACGGCAACCCGCTGATGTGCGCGGCCGGACTCGCCGTCCTCCAGCAGGTCGGTGCGCCGGAATTCCTGAAGTCGGTTGCCGCTACCGGCCTTCATCTGGAAGGCGAATTGCAGCGGCTTTCCGCCCGCCACGGCCTTGGCGAGGTCCGCGGCCGCGGCCTGTTGCTGGCGCTCGATCTGAAACAACCCCTCGCCGCCGCGATCGTCGCGCAGGCCTTTGCCGACGGCGTTCTGCTCAACGCGCCGCAGCCGGACGCCTTGCGGTTCATGCCAGCGCTCAATGTCAGGCGCGAAGAGATCGCAGAAATGATCGATGCGCTGGACGCGATCCTTGCCAAACTCGGTGCAGCGAGGCGAGTCGCATAGCTCCCCACGAGTCATCCCCGCTTTCGCGCGCTTTCGCGGGGACGACGCGAGGCTACGGCTTCAATATCGACGCGCCGGTGGTGGCCCGGCTTTCCAGATCGGTGTGGGCGCGCGCCGCATCTTTCAGCGCATAGGCGTGGTTGATCGGCACGTGCAGTTTGCCGTTGATAACGGCGGCAAACAGCGTGTCGGCGCCCTCCAGCAGTTCGGAGCGCTTGCCGATGTAGTCGTTGAGTTTCGGTCGGGTCGCAAACAGCGAGCCGTGGTTGTTGAGTTCGGCGATCGAAAACGGCGGCACCGGGCCTGAGGCGTTGCCGAAGCTTACGAACAGGCCGCGCGGCTTGATGCAGGACAGCGAGCCCGGAAACGTGGTCTTGCCGACGCCATCATAGACGACGTCGCAGAGTTCGTTGCGGCTGATCTGCTTGACGCGCGCGACAAAATCCTCGTCGTTGTAGAGGATGACGTGATCGCAGCCATTGGCGAGCGCCAGATCGGCCTTGGCCTTGGAGCCGACGGTACCGATGACGTGGGCGCCGAGCGCCCTCGCCCATTGGCACGCCAACAAGCCGATGCCGCCGGCCGCGGCGTGGATCAGCACCCGGTGGTGCGGCTCGACCTTGAAGGTCTTGTGCAGGAGATACCAGACCGTCAGCCCCTTCAGCATCAGGACGGCGCCCTGCTCGTAGGTGATGTGGTCGGGCAGTTTTACAAGCTTGTCCGCCGGGATGTTCCGCTCCGAGGCATAGCCGCCGAGATTGAAATAATAGGCGACGCGGTCGCCGGGGTGGAAATTGGTCACCCCGGGTCCGACCGACAAAACCTCGCCGGCCGCCTCATTGCCGGCGATGAAGGGAAGTCCCGGCGCCTTGTAGAGGCCGGTGCGGTAATACACGTCGATAAAATTCAGGCCGACGGCATGCTGGCGGATTCGGACCTCGCCGGCCGCGGGCGCGGGCACGTCCACGGCCTCATACACCAGGGCTTCCGGGCCCCCCACCTTGTGCACCCGCACGGCCTTGGTCATGTCGGATTCTCCCTCGGCGTTCCCTCCGGATCAAGCGAAAGCTATCGAGGCGGCGTTGTCAACTCACCAACCGCGCGGCATCGCCGGCCAATTAGTTAACGGCCTTCTTGCGGTTACGCTTGGCCAGCACGTTGAAGAACTCGACGGCCGCCGAAAATGCGATGGCAAAATAGATGTAGCCGCGCGGGATATGAAACTTGAATCCGTCGGCGACCAGCGCCACCCCGATCAGCACCAGAAACGCCAGCGCCAGCATCTTGGTGGTCGGATGCTCCGCGACGAATCGCGCCACCGGGCCGGACGACAAATACATGATGAGACAGGCAATGACGACGGCGGCGATCATGATTTCGAGATCCTGCGCCATGCCGATCGCGGTGATGATGGAATCCAGCGAGAACACCATGTCGACGACAATGATCTGGACGATCACCCAGAAGAACGCGCTGCCGCCGCGCGGCGCGTCGTCGCCTTCGTCGCCCGATTCCACCTCGCCGTGAATTTCGTGGGTCGCCTTCGCGATCAGGAACAACCCGCCGCCGATCAGGATGATGTCGCGCCAGGAGAACGCCACGCCTCTCACCGTGAGGATGGCCTGCGTCAGGCCGATCAGCCACACCAGGAGGCTCAGCAGGAGAATGCGGAACAAGAGCGCCAGCGCCAGACCGATTTGCCGCGCCCGCGTGGCCTGGGCCTGCGGGATGCGCGAGACGATCACCGACAGGAAGATAACGTTGTCGATGCCGAGAACGATCTCCAGTGCCGTCAGGGTCAACAGCGCCGCCCACGCTTCGGGGCTCGTCAACAGCGCGATCATGCCGTGAGCGATCTCAACAGCCGGATCGCCGCATCGATCGCCACGAAATAGGCGGCGATCGCGCAAAGGGCGACTTTAACCAGTATTCCCACGTCAAAATCGTTCGCCAGGGTAACCATCAAGAGCACCGCCCAAACCGCGATCAGCGACAGCGTCAGCCGGCGCAAACGCACCACGCGGACCGGGTGAATGACGTGGAACGGCAGAAAGGTCGCCACGATCAAGACGATCACCCCGAGGCTCGAGATTGCAGGCGACGGATGCAGCAGGAACAGATAGAACGCCGCGACATTCCACAACCCCGGAAATCCGCGAAAATGATTGTCCGCGCTCTTCATCCGGCGATCGGCGAAATAAAGCGCGCCTGACACGGCAATGCCGACGCCAAGCAGCGGCGCCGCCACCGGCGGCAGCAGGCCGCTCGCGGTGATGGCGTAAGCCGGCACGAAAACATATGTGACAAAATCGACCACGAGGTCGAGCGCGTCACCCGACCAGTTCGGCTGCACCCGCGCGACATCCAGCCGCCGCGCCATCGGTCCGTCGACCGCGTCGACCACTAACGCTGCCCCGAGCCACCAGAACATCGCGGCCCAGTGTTCGCGCACGGCCTCCAGCAGCGCGATCAGAGCAATCCCCGCCCCCAGCGCCGTGAAGATGTGCACGGAGAATGCGGCGGCCCGCATTGCCGGGGTGACGGCCGGAGTCTCCTGCTGGTTGATCTGGTCCATCGGCCGGCAGGACTATCAGGAATCGGCTCAATTTGCACACCCGCGATCGCGGCGTTCCGCCGCGCGACGGCTGGAAGGCCGCGGACTTGAAAATGCCGCTGAGACCGACAATTGTTCCGATATGAACGATGCATCCGAAGTATTTGACGCTGTCGTCGTCGGCGGCGGCCCCGCGGGCCTTGCGGCAGCGATCGCCTTGGCCGATAGCGGCGCGAAAACCGCGCTGATCGCCCGCAGCGCGCCCTATGCCGACAATCGTACCACAGCGCTGTTGGGCGGCTCGGTCGATTTCCTGCAAGGGCTGGATGTCTGGCCGCGCTGCCGGGACAACGCGGCTCCGCTCCAGGCGATGCGGCTGGTCGATGATACCGGCCGGCTGATCCGCGCCCCCGAGGTGCGGTTTTCGGCTGACGAAATCGGCCTCGACGAATTCGGCTTCAATATCGAAAACCGTTTGCTGCTGTCTGCGCTGGAACAGCGTGCGAGCGAACTTGCCGAACTGTCGCGATTCGATGACGAGGCTGAAACGGTCGTTCCGGAAGATGCCGATGTTGTCATTCGCACCGCCGGCGGCAAAACCCTGTCCGCGCGGGTTGTCGCCGGCGCCGACGGCCGGCACTCGCTGTGCCGCGAGGCCGCCCACATCGCGGTGAAGCGCCGCGACCTTCATCAGGCCGCGCTCACGTTCAACGTCGGCCATTCGCGGCCGCACCGGAATATCTCGACCGAGTTCCATACCCCGCAAGGCCCGTGCGTCTTCGTGCCATTGCCCGGCGACCGCTGCAGCGTGGTGTGGGTCGCCTCGCCGAAGGAAGCCGAACGGCTGATCGCGCTCAGCGATGATGAACTGTCCGAGGCTGCGGAGAGACAATCGCATTCGATCCTCGGCCGTCTCGTCATCGAGCCGGGACGGCATCTGTTTCCGCTGGCGATCGAACGACCCGGGCAATTCGCAAAAGCACGCATCGCGCTGGTCGGCGAGGCCGCGCATGTGATACCGCCGATCGGTGCGCAGGGGCTGAACATGGGGCTGCGCGATGCCGCCGACCTGTCCGATATCGTGCGGGAGGCGATGGCCGTTGGCGACGATCCCGGCTCGCCGCAGATCCTCAAGCGTTACGATTCGGCGCGGCGCGCCGATGTCCTGAGCCGAACCTTCGTCATCGATATCGCCAACCGTTCCCTGCTCAGCGATCTCCTGCCGTTGCAGAGCCTGCGCGCCGCCGGGCTGCATCTGATCGGCTCGTTCGCACCACTTCGACGTCTGGCCATGCGGGAGGGACTGGCGCCTTCCTGGCGGCGACGGGCAGGTTAATGGTTGGCCCCGATCGGCACCTGGCGGACCTGCCACAGCAAAGGTTAATTCGCACCTTTGCCTCTAGTATCGGCCACAATCATGGTCTATTCGACGAGACATGATAAAAACGCGGACCGCCAAATTTCAGATCGGACAGATCGTTCGGCACCGGATCTTTTCGTTCCGGGGCGTGATCTTCGATATCGATCCGGAATTTAACAATACCGAGGAATGGTGGCTGTCGATCCCCGAGGACGTCCGGCCGCACAAGGATCAGCCATTCTACCATCTGCTCGCCGAGAACTCGGAATCGGAATACGTCGCCTACGTCTCCGAGCAGAACCTTTTGCCGGACGATTCGGGCGAACCGATCCGGCATTCGCAGGTCGCCGAGATCTTTGTGAAGGACAAATCGGGTGGCTATCGCCCGCGCAATCCATCGCTGAACTAGTATTCGTTCTGAACAAAAAAAGCGCCCGATGCGGGCGCTTTTTCGTTTGTGGATTGGATAGCTCTTACTTCGCGGCCGGATTTGCTGGCGCGCCACCGGCGGGCTGGGTGGCCTCGAGCTTCTTGCGCGCTTCGTCGGCGCGTTTCTGCAGCTCTTCCTGCAGCTTCTTCTGGGTTTCCTCGAACACTTTCGGGTCGGTCGGCGGACCGTCATAGGCCTTGGCGAATTCGGCCAGCGGCAGCGGCAGCGTCAGCGGCGCGCCGTTGGAGTTGATGGCCTGCACCACCAGGTTCTGCCCCTTCTTCATGTTGGCGAGCAGTTCCGGCGTTACTTCGTAGTCCGACATGCAGCCGTTGGCGAAGCAGATCACATACGGACTCTGCGCCGGCGGGTTGTTGTCGACGATGACGCGGGTGCCGTGAACCAGTTGCATGCCGAGCGGCAGCGTGACACGCAGGATCTTCTTCGGCTCGCCTTCCGGCTCGATGATGACGGCCGCGATGACGGGCTGGCCGGACTCGATGCGGCCGTCCTTGCCGGTGAAGCAGACCTGCTTGGCAGCGGCATCCTGCCCCTTCAGGCAGAATTTGGTCCAGGGCGCATAGATCAGCTGAACTTGCTGGTCCTGCTGGGGTTGGCCACCCGCCGGAGGCGCGCCAGCCGCGGGCGGCGGAGGCGCGGCTTGTTGAGCGGTCGGCGCGGGCGCCGCTGGAGGCGCTTTCGGGGCCGCCTTGGGCGCGGCTTTGGCTTTCGGTGCACCGGGCGCCGGAGCCGGCGTTTGCGCCTGTGCGCCCGCGGCCAGCAATGTCGCGGTCAGGGCGGTTGCCGCCAACAGGGCGAAAACCCGCCCACGCGGCCAGGCCGACGCGGCCAAGATACGGAAATTCATTGCGGAAAACCCTTTCTGAACGGGAGCGCCCAAAACCGCTGCAGGCACCGACACCTAGCCGTTCGGACGGTTGTCCTCCCCGCCAAATGAGGCGGTTAAGTGACAGGCCCTGCAGCCGAGGTCAATTGCACGTCTTCATACAGTGGCGGACGAAAAGATCAATGCCGACAGGCGTCTCAAGACACACGTCGCAGCCGGGTGCCGACGACCATGCTAAAACCCGCCGGTGAGCAATGCCGAATCAAATCAGCGTGCTGTTTTGTGGGTTTCCAGGCGTAGCTGCGTTCGCGCCTTGGTTGGCGGAATGCTCGCCTTCGATCTCTCGCGGGCGATCGGCGGCGATCGCGCGCTGGCGAGCGAGAGTTACGCCATCGCCATGCACGGCGCGCCTGCCTTGCCGGCCGATTTCACCCATATGCCCTATGCCAACCCCGATGCGCCGAAAGGCGGCCGGCTGGTGCACGGCATTCTCGGCACCTTTGACAGCCTCAACCCCCTGATCGTCAGGGGGTTGGCCGTTCAGCAAATCGTCGCCGTCCAGCAAATGCGAGGCCTGGTGATCGAGAGCCTGATGGCGCGCGGCAATGACGAGGCCTTCTCGCTCTACGGTCTGCTGGCCAAGAGCGTGGAAACCGACGACGCCAGGACCCACGTCACCTTTCATCTCGATGAAAGAGCGCGGTTCTCGGATGGCGAGAGGGTGCTCGCCGAGGATGTGCTGTTTTCGTGGGCCCTGCTCAGGGATCATGGGCGCCCCAACCATCGACAGTATTATTCCAAAGTCGCAAAGGCCGAAGCGCCCGACCCGCTCACGGTGCGGTTCGACCTGCGCGGCGCCAATGACCGCGAGCTGCCGCTGATCCTGGGGCTGATGCCGGTCCTGCCCAAGCATGCGGTCGATGCCGCAACCTTCGAAGAGACCACGATGACGGCGCCGATCGGTTCCGGCCCCTACCGCGTCAGCGCGCTAAAACCCGGCTCGAGCGTGACGCTGACGCGCAATCCCGATTATTGGGGGCGTGACCTGTCGGCCAATCGCGGCCTGTTCAATTTCGACGAAATCAGGCTCGACTACTATCGCGAGGCCAACGGCCTGTTCGAAGCCTTCAAGCGCGGGCTCTATGATTTCCGGGTCGAAACCGAACCGCTGCGCTGGCATGACGGCTACGATTTTGCCGCGGTCCGCGATGGTGAGGTGATCCGCGACACCATCAAGACCGGACTGCCGCAGCCGTCGGAATTCCTGGTGTTCAACACCCGCCGGCCTTTGTTTTCCGACATCCGGGTGCGCCAGGCGTTGACATTGTTGTTTGATTTCGAATGGATCAACCGCAACTACTTCTTCGGGCTTTATGGGCGCTCGGCGGGCTTCTTCGCCGGGTCTGAACTGTCCGCCTACGGCCGGCCCGCCGACGATCGAGAGCGTGAGCTCTTAAAACCCTTCGCGTCGCAAATACCGCCGGAGATTCTCGATGGCAGCTACCGCCTTCCGGTCAGCGACGGCTCGGGGCGCGATCGCGCCACGCTGCGCAGCGCGTTGACGCTGCTATCCGAGGCCGGCTACGATCTCGACGGCACGGTGCTGCGGCGGCGCTCGACCAGGGCGCCCTTCAGCTTCGAAATCCTGGCGACGACACGCGATCAGGAGCGGATCGCACTGGCCTATTTGCGCGATCTGAAGCGCGCGGGCATCGAGGCCACGGTGCGGCTGGTCGACGCCGTTCAGTTCGAGCAGCGCCGCCTCGGCTACGACTTCGACATGATCCAGAACCGCTGGGACCAATCGCTGTCGCCGGGCAACGAGCAGTCGTTCTATTGGGGCAGTCAGGCTGCCGACATTCAGGGCACGCGAAACTACATGGGCGCCAAGAACCCCGCCATCGACGCCATGATCGCAACGCTACTGGAGGCGCGCGAGCATCCGGCATTCGTCAGCGCGGTGCGGGCGCTGGACCGCACCTTGATGTCCGGCTTCTACGCTATCCCGCTGTTTAACGCGCAAGAACAATGGATCGCGCGCTGGAATCGGATAGAACGACCAGCGGCCACCGCATTGACGGGATATCTCCCGGAAACCTGGTGGCAACGGCCGGATCTGCCGCCCAAACCCGACCCGCAGACAAAGTGATCCCGTGATTCAGACCAACGCACCGCCGACACTCGACGTCCTGTTTCGACGGATTCTGGCGCGAAAGCCGGACGCGTTGGCGCTGATGGACCCTCTCGACATGCCCCGCGTCACGGGCCAGCCGCCGAAGCGGTTGACCTACGCCGAGGCCGATCGGGCGATCACGGCGCTTGCCGCGCATTTCATCGAAGCCGGCTTGCCGAACAATTCCGTCATCGCGGTCCAGCTTCCCAATACGCTCGAGTTCGTCCTGACGGTGCTGGCCGCACATCGCGCGGGCCTGGTGGTCGCGCTGCTGCCGCTATTGTGGCGGCAGGCGGAATTGACCGTCGCGCTCAACCGCACCGGCGCGCGCGCGATCGTCACATCGGGCAAGATCGACGGCGTTAATCATGCCGACTTCGCCATGAACGCCGCCGCGGAAGCGTTTTCGATCCGCCACGTCTGCGGCTTCGGCAGCGAACTTCCCGAGGGTATGGCTTCGCTCGACGCCTCTCTCGCCGCGGGCTCGACCACCACACGCCCGGTCGTCCAGGACGGCCGCAAGGCGGCAATCATTTCATTCGACGTCACGACCGAGGGTTTTCGCCCCGTGCCGCGCACGCATCTGCACCTGATCGCCGGCGGTCTCGCGCTGTCGCTTGAGGCCGACCTGCCGCAGGGTTCCGTTTTCATGTCGGCGTTCGCGCCGTCGTCGTTTGCGGGCCTGAGCTCATCGCTGGTGATGTGGCTGCTGTCGGGTGGCACAATGGCGCTGCATCATCCCTTCGACGGCGACGTGCTGGAGCAGCAGATCAACGAGGCTGGCTGCGATACGTTGATCGCGCCGGCCCAGCTGGCGCTGCGATTGAACGGGATCGACATGCGGTCGCGCCTGCCGAATTTGCGCAATGTCATCGGTCTTTGGCGCGCACCGGAACAGGTGACGTCCAGCCCGGCATGGACCGAACCGCAGGCCGTGTTGACCGATGTCTATCTGTTCGGCGAAGCCGGCCTGTTCGGCGCGCGTCGCAAGTCCGACGGCACGCCGGCGCCGATCCTGCACGGACCGCACGGCGCCCCGCGCGAGGTGCCGGGCTCGTCGATTTCAGGCGAGATATTTTTGACGCCGAGGGGAACGCTGGCCTTGCGCGGACCGATGGTCGCCGTGCAGGCCTACGCCCCGCCGCCACCGCCAAGCGACTCGCTGGTGGCGCAGCCGCCGCGCGATTTCGTCGATACCGATTACGCCGCGCGGCTCGACCGCTCGACCGGCGCGATCAGCATCACCGCGCCACCCTCCGGAATCATGGCGGTCGGCGGATACCGCTTTTTGTCGCAGGAGCTGCAGGAATGGGCGCGGCGCCTCGGACAGGGTGCATTGCTGACGGCATTGCCCGATCGGCTCAGCGGCCATCGGCTGGCCGGACGTGCCCATGACAACGCCCGCGCCCGCGAGGCGCTGAACGAGCTCGGGCTTAACCCGCTGATGGTGGAAGCCTTTCGCGATCGGACCGGCCCCGGCTAGGGCAAGCGAAGGGTCTTCGTTGACGCGCCATTAAGACCGGCAAACTAGGATTCCAGCGCTCTCATTAAGCGCGTCGATTTCGAGTTTGAGATGTCCCAGCAAGGCCCGATCATTATCGTATCCTCCGCCGCGCGTCCGGCGTTCGCCCGCGTGTTGGACGAAGCCAAGCTGTTTCCGGTGATCGACGCCGGCTGGGCCGATGCACCACGCGCCATCGCGCAATTGGCTCCGGCCGCCGTTCTCGTGGCCTCGTCCGAGGCCGATCAGCCCGGCCTTGACGCCCTTGCAGAGCAGATCGCCGCCACAAGACCTTATCTTCCGCTGATCGCCTTCGATCCCGTCACGATGCTGCCCGAGAACGCGATTCCCTTTGCGCAGGGCGGCGGCAATTCCGATCGCCTGCTGGCGCGGCTGCGTGCCGCGCTGCGAGTCAGGACGCTGCATGCCACCGTGATGCGCCGGCTCGCCGAGAATGCGGCGGCAACCGCGCTGCCCGCGGATGCCGATCCCGCCGGCGACGCTACCGTGCTGCTGATCGGCCGCGGCGCCTGCTATCCCGCGCTTTCGGTGTCGCTCGGCGAGCGGATGGGGGTGGTCGGCGCGCTCTCGATGGAAGCGGCGGCCAAACATCTCAACAGCCGCGATATCGACGGCATCGTGCTCGGCGAAGGGTTTGGCCCGCGCGTCGAGGATGCCTTCCTTACGGTGCTGGCAGAAGATGCTCGCTTCCGTAATTTGCCGGTGGTGGTGACGTCGGCAGCACTTTCCCCGGCCTACGATCTGCCAAATCTCGAATTCATCCCGGGCGAGCCGCGACTTGTTGCCGCCAACGCCCTGCCGCTGGTCCGCCAGCACGCTCTCGAAGCCCATCTCGGACGTACCCTGCGGTCGATCGATGCCGGCGGCCTGCTCGATCCGCGAACCGGGCTGCTGATGCCGGCCGCCTTCGACCGCGATTTTGCCACCGCCGTCAAGCAAACGCTGTCGCATGGCGGCGGATTGTCGGTGGCGCGTTTCGCATTCGATCAAGATCATCCGCGCGCGCAACTTGATGGCGCACGCATCGTCAGCCGTCTGATGCGGCAAATGGATTTTGGCACGGCGCAGGACGACGGATCGGTGATCGTGGCTTTCGCCGAGACCGATCTGCGCACCGCGCATATGATCGCGCGGCGCCTCTCCAGCGTGATGCGCCATACCAGCCACGGCAAACGCGACGCGCGGTCGGAACCGGCCGTGACGCTGGCGACGCTGCTGCCATCGGACACCGCAAAATCGCTGCTGGCGCGACTTATCGACGACGCGCGGCGCGCGGCGTCTTGAGTGCTCACGCCGCCTTGCGGTCTTCGGCGAGGTTGGCGAGCTGGCGCAGGATTTCGGTGGTGCCGGTGAGACGTTCTTCCGGCGTTTCCCATTCCTGGAAGAACACCACCTTCATGTCCGGCCGAACCCTTGCTGCCTTGCCGTGCTGGCGGATGAAATAGACCAGCCGGTCCGGCTGCGCGAACTTGTTGTCGCGGAAGCTGATGACCGCGCCCTTCGGCCCGGCATCGACCTTTTCGACATTGGCCCGGCGGCAATAGGCCTTGATCGCGGCGATCTTGAAGAGATAGCGCACCTCGTCCGGCAGCACGCCGAACCGGTCGCGCATTTCGGCGGCGAAATTGTCGATCTCCTCGTCGGTATCGAGATCGGCCAGCCGCCGGTACAGCGACAGCCGCACCGACAGGTCGGCGACATAATCCTCAGGAATCAAGACGGGCATGCCGACGGTGATCTGCGGCGACCAGCGGTCGGCCGCGGGCTCGGCCACGCCGGCCTTGAGGTTGAGGATCGCCTCCTCCAGCATCGACTGGTACAGCTCGAAGCCGACTTCCTTGATGTGGCCGGACTGTTCCTCGCCGAGCAGATTGCCGGCGCCGCGAATATCCAGATCATGCGACGCGAGCTGGAAGCCGGCGCCGAGTGTTTCCAGCGACTGCAGCACTTTCAGCCGCCGCTCGGCTTGCACCGTGATCTTCTGCTGTGCCGGCAGCGTGAACAGCGAATACGCCCGCAGCTTCGCGCGCCCTACCCGCCCGCGCAACTGGTAGAGCTGCGCCAGCCCGAACATGTCGGCGCGGTGCACGATCAGCGTATTGGCGGTCGGGATGTCGAGGCCGGACTCGATGATGGTGGTCGACAGCAGGATGTCGTATTTGCCGTCGTAGAACGCCGACATGATGTCCTCGATCACGGTCGCCGGCATCTGGCCATGGGCGACCGCGACCTTCATCTCCGGCACGTGCTTGTCGAGAAAATCCTTCACGCCTGCGAGATCCTCGATCCGCGGCACCACGTAAAACGCCTGCCCGCCGCGATAGCGTTCGCGCAGCAGCGCCTCGCGGATCATCAGGGGATCGTGCGGCGCCACGAAGGTGCGGACCGCGAGGCGATCGACCGGCGGCGAGGCGATGATCGAGAGATCGCGCACGCCGGTGAGCGCCAGCTGCAGCGTGCGCGGGATCGGCGTTGCCGAGAGTGTCAGCACATGCACCTCGGCGCGCAACTGTTTCAGCCGCTCCTTGTGGCTGACGCCGAAATGCTGTTCCTCGTCGACGATCAAAAGGCCGAGGTCCCTGAACTTGATCGATTTGCCAAGCACCGCATGGGTGCCGACCACGATATCGACGGACCCGTCCGCGATGCGCTTCTTGACCTGAGTAAGGTCCTTCTGCGGGACCAGTCGCGAGACCTGCGCGACATTGACCGGAAAGCCGCGGAACCGCTCGGCGAAGGTCTTGCTGTGCTGGCGGGCGAGCAGCGTGGTCGGCACCACGACCGCGACCTGCTTGCCGTCGAGGGCTGCCGCGAACGTCGCGCGCAGCGCCACCTCGGTCTTGCCGAAACCGACATCGCCGCAGATCAGCCGGTCCATCGGCCGGCCGCTCTCGAGGTCCTTCAGCGTGGCATTGATCGCGCCCAACTGGTCCTCGGTCTCCTCATAGGGGAAGCGGGCGCAAAACTCGTCATAGACGTGCGGTTGCACCGGCATTTTCGGCGCTTCGTGCAGATACCGCGCAGCGGCGATCTTGATCAGCTCGCCGGCAATCTCTCGGATGCGGTTCTTCAGTTTTGCCTTGCGCGCCTGCCAGCCGCTGCCGCCTAAACGGTCCAATTCCGCGTTAGCGTGGTCGGAGCCGTAACGCGACAGCAGCTCGATATTCTCGACCGGCAGGAACAGTTTTGTGTCCGCGGCGTAATGCAGCTCGAGACAATCGTGCGGCGCGCCCGCGACTTCCAGCGTCCGCAGGCCGACAAAGCGGCCAATGCCGTGTTCGACATGCACCACCAGATCGCCGTCGCTGAGGCTCGTGACCTCGGAGATGAAATTGTCGAGCTTGCGGCTCGCCTTGCGCGGCCGCACCAGCC